>Ga0302229_10001846_pt1 | contig 15857 bp, 12 predicted proteins | sample II_Palsa_N1_3_FD_193518 | JGI IMG/M metagenome (GOLD analysis project Ga0302229, IMG submission 193518) | Peat permafrost microbial communities from Stordalen Mire near Abisko, Sweden - II_Palsa_N1_3 | ecosystem: Environmental > Terrestrial > Soil > Palsa > Peat permafrost | place: Sweden... | reverse complement strand
TGCTGCTGGCGATCGGCGTGGCCGTCGTGGTGCTGCGCTGCTACCCTCCCCTCGTGCGCGAGCTGGCCCGGATCGCGGGCCGCTCCCGCGGGGTGGTCGCATTCGTCGGCCTGGCGCGGGCCACCCGCACCCCGCCCGGCTCCGTCTTGCCGTCATTCGCGCTGGTGCTGGTGCTGGCCATGGTGGCGTTCCCGGACATGATCGCTGCTTCGGTGACCCAGGCCCAGGTGGCCGCGTCCTGGCAGCAGACGGGCGCCGACGCCATCATTCAGGTACCGGCCACGGACGAGATCTCCCCGGCCCTGCAGCACCAGATCTCGGCCGTGCCGGGCGTCGAGGCCACCGCCACCGCGGCGACCGCCACCGGGTCACTGTCCTCCGGGTTCTCGCTGTCGGTGATGTGGGTCGACCCGGCCCGGTACGCGGCCGTGGTCGACGAGGCGCCAGGCCCGCGGTTCCCGGTGGCCGCGCTGTCGGGGAACGCGGCGACGGTACTCCCCGCGGTCGCCACCCCGGCCGCCGCCCAGGCTGTCGGCACGGCTGCCGGCACGGCGGTCGGCCCGGCGGTCGGCCCGGGGCCGGCCGAGGTCATCGAGGGGTCAAGCACGATCACGATCGGGCTGGCCGGACGGATCGCCAGCGTCCCCGGCGCGACCACCAACGCCGTCGTCGTCGTGCCGCAGGAGCCGCTGGGCACCAGCCCGCCCGGGCCGGATCTCATGCTGGTCGCCGGACCCCGGCTGGATGGGGCGCGGTTGAGCGCGGTCGTCCACCGCGCGCAGCCGGACGCGTCGGTGACGTTGCGCGCCACGGCCCTTTCCGCGCTGAGGTCGGCGCCGGTGCTCCAGGCGGCGCGGACGGCCCTGGCCCAGGGGCTGGCCACCGCGGCCGGTTTCGGCGTGCTGATCTTGCTGATGTCGCTGCTGCTCACCGCCCAGACGCGCGAGCTGACGGTGGCGAGCCTGGCGACGATGGGGCTGCGGCGCTGGCAGGCCCAGCTGCTGCTGACGGCCGAGACGCTGCCCGGCGTGGTGGCCGCCGCCATCGGCGGGGTCGGGTGTGCCTGGCTGCTCGCACCGCTGGTCGGGCCGTCGCTGAACCTGGCGGCGTTCAGCGGGACCGGGTCGGCCATCGTGGTGACTCCGGCCGTTTTGCCGCTGGCCGTAGCGGCGGCGGGGCTGGTGCTGTGTGCGCTGGTGGTCCTGGCCGTTCAGATCGTCATTTCTTACTATCGCGGGAGCACTAGGGCGCTGCGGATCGCTGATTGAAGGAGGTGCAGGGACATGACCGAGCTGGCCCCGACCGGGGCGGACGGGATGATCGTCTGTGACCGGCTGGTCCGGATCTATTCCGGCGAGGGCATCGAGGTGCAGGCTCTGCAGGGGCTGGACCTGCTGATCGCCGAGGGGGAGCTGACCGCGCTGATCGGCGCGGCGGGCAGCGGCAAGTCCACGCTGGTCAACATCCTTGCCGGGCTGGACACGCCGACGGCGGGGACGGTGTGGGTGGCCGGCCGCAACCTGGGCGCGATGGGCGACCGAGAGCGGCTGGCCTACCGGCGCGGCGTGGTCGGCTTCATCTGGCAGCAGACCTCGCGCAACCTGCTGCCCTATATGACCGCCCGGCAGAACGTGCTGCTGCCGATGCGGCTGAGCTCGGTCGGCCGCCGGGAGCGGGGGCGGCGCGCCGGTTTCCTGCTCGACACGCTCGGCATCACGCACTGCGCCGACCGGACCCCGGACCGCATGTCCGGCGGTGAGCAGCAGCGCGCCGCCATCGCCACGGCGCTGGCGAACCAGCCGAAGCTGCTGCTGGCCGACGAGCCCACCGGTGAGCTGGACTCCGCCACCGCCCAGGACGTGTTCGCCGCCCTGCAGACCGCCAACGCCGAGCTCGGCGTGACGATGCTGGTGGTCACTCACGACCCGGCCGTGTCCTCGCAGGTCCGCCGGACGATCGCGATCAGGGACGGCAAGACGAGCAGCGAGACGATCCGGCACGCGGCCACCGACGAGCGGGGCACGACCACGCTGCACGCCCGCGAGTACTCCACGCTGGACCGGGCCGGCCGGGTTCAGCTCCCGCGCGAGATGACCAGGCGCCTCGGCATGCGGAACCGGGTCGAACTGGCCGAGGAATCCGACCACATCGGCGTCTGGCCGGACCAGGCCCCCGACCGGGAACGGGACTAGCCGAAGCTAACGCCTCGGCGGGGGTGTCAAGCTCCGCGCGAAGCAAGGGTGAGCGAGTCGAGGGTGGCCCGGGTGGCCTTGAGACGGAGGAGACCGATTTCGCGGCTCTCAGGGAGCGGCCGCGGCGAGCGCCTTGTCGACCCAAGCTCGCAGCGCGGCCAGCGGGGCGGCGCCTGTCTGCCTGGCCGCCACCTGCCCACCACGCAGCACAAGCAATGTCGGAATCGCCTGCGCCCCGAACCGCTTCGACAGCTGCGGCGAGACATCGACATTCACTTTGACCAGCTTCACCTGGCCCGCCAGGTCGCGGGCGAGCTGCTCCAAGGCCGGGCTGACCATGCGGCACGGCCCGCACCAGGGCGCCCACAGATCGACGATGACAGGGATCCTGGCGGCATCCGCGATGTCCCCGAAGGTGGCGTCGTCGGCATCAGCGATCCACGGCAGCGGCTGATGGCATTTCCCGCAGCGGGGCGTCCCCGCCGCCGCGGCCGGGACCCGGTTGGTCTGGCCGCAGTGCGGGCAGCGGATCAGATCACCTGGCATACCTTCATTCTCCCGCACGGAACGGGACTCGGCTAGATCCCGGTGGCAGGGCCCGCTTCGTCGGCCGTGATCTCGGCTGCGAAGCCGATCAGTGCCCGGGTCAATCCCAGGCGGCCTAGGAACTCGGCTTCCGCTTCTGGCGGCTCTACATCTCCCCGCACACCGTCAGCGGACATCTCCGCCGCGTCTTCGAGAAGCGCGGAATCAACTCCCGCGTCGCGCTATCCCGGATCGCCGTGGGACACGCCAGGTAGGGAGCACCCAGCCGCCCGGCCAGATGCAGTCATCAGACCGATACCGCGTGCGCGGCAAAGGACGGACAGTTGGACCGAGACGCGGGTGGCGGCGACCGCACGGACCTCGTGAAAGGACCAATGGCCATGGATGGTGCAAACGCCCTGATGCGCACGCTAGTCGAATCGGGGATCACCACCTTGTTCACCAACCCGGGAACGACCGAGCTGCACCTGGTAGAGGCAGCGGAGGCGACTCCCGGCCTGAGATCAGTCCTGGGCCTGTTCGAAGGAGTCGTCAGCGGGGCCGCCGACGGCTACGGCCGCATCGCCGGCCGGCCCGCCGCCACGCTGGTGCATCTGGGACCCGGTCAGGGCAACGCCTGGGCCAACTTTCACAACGCTCGCCGTGCGCGCACGCCGATCGTCAGCCTGATCGGTGACCACGCCACCTATCACAACCGCTTCGACCCGCCGCTGGAGTCCGACATCGCCGCCGTCGCGCGCGCACTGGACAGCGCAGTCCGCACGCCGCGGATCGCCGAGCAGGTCAGTTCCTGCGCCGCGTGGGCGGTGGCCGACGCGGCGTCGGCACCCGGGCGCATCTCCACCGTCATCATGCCCGCGGACGTGTCCTGGTCGCCGACCGAGACGATGGCGGCCCCGGTGCCGCCGTCACCGGCCAGTATCGTGCCCGGGGAGCGCATTGAGCGGATCGCCGCCCTGGCCGGCCCGGGCGCGCAGACAGTGCTGCTGCTCGGCGGGGCCGCCTGCCGTGCGGAGGGTCTGCGGGCGGCGAGCCGCATCGCCGCGGCCACCGGAATCCCGGTTTTCACCGAGACGTCCCCGGCCCGGCTCGAGCACGGCGCTGGCCTGCCCGGCTTCCCGCGGCTAGGGTTCTATCCCGAGCAAGCCGTGGCACAGCTCAAGGGCGCCAGCCACGTCCTGCTGGCCGGGGTGCACGAGCCGGTGGTGATGGGCTTCGCCTATCTAGGCCAGCCGAGCTCACCGGTACCCGCTGACGCCGCCATGGTCACGCTCGCGGCCCCGGACGAAGACGCCGCCCGCGCGCTCACCGACCTGGCCGCGATCCTCGCGCCCGGCACGGCCGCGAAGGTGGCGGCCGCGGCGCGTCCCGCGATGCCATCCGGGCCGCTCACCCTGCGGTCGTGGCCGCAGGTACTGGGAGCGCTCCTGCCGGAGAACGCCATTATCGTCGATGAGTCGATCAGCTCCGGCCAGGCGCTCCCCGCCGCGACTGCGGGCGCCCCGCGTCACGACCTGCTCAGCCTGACCGGTACCGCGATGGGAATGGGGCTGCCCCTGGCGGCCGGCGCCGCGATCGCCGCACCAGACCGGCCGGTCATCCTCCTCGACGGCGACGGATCCGCGATGTACACGATCTCCGCCCTTTGGACACACGCCCGCGAGCACCTGAACATCACCACGATCATCCTCAAGAACGGCTCCTACGGCATCCTCCGCGAGGAATGGGAACACCTCCGGGAACCGGGCCAGACCGAGCTGCACGACAGCCCCCTGATCAACCTCGGCGGAGCACCGCTCGACTTCACCGGACTGGCCCAATCCATGGGCGTCCCCGCGGCGCACGCCGACACGTCCGAAGAACTCGCCGAGCACCTGACCCGAGCGCTGACCGAGCCCGGACCCCACCTGATCGAGGCTGTTGTCCCCGCCATCGTCTGAGGAGCCGGGTCCGCACCGCGATGGCCGGGCGATGGCGACGGGTGGCACCATGACCGGGTGGCGACAGTTCCCGAGATGCGCGCATGCCAGGAACGCGCTGGCCCTGCTGCTCGGCTACGCGGCATCGATCGGCGTCACCCGCCTGCTGGCCGGCTGTCGGGGCCAGTGACCGGCCGCCAGCCCGGCGGCGCTCCGGCCCGCATGCGCACGGGCGGTGGCATCTGGCGGCTCTACCCGCTCGCGTGATCGATGTCCACGGGTGGCAGGTCCTTTACCTGTTGCTTGGTGATGTTGAGCCGGATACCGTCGTCGACACTGGTGACCGCGCTCATCGGAATAGCCACTTCCTTGCGGCCCCACATGTGTCCCTCTTGCAGCAGCACGTGGGTCACGTGATGGCTGGGAGGATCGATGACGAGCCCCTCGACGAGCCCGATGTCGCCGTCAGTGGCATGGACGTGCTCGCCGCGGCGCACCTCCACCTCGCCCAGCGGGACGGAGTCCCGAGTGACGGTCTGCGCGACCTTCCGGACGCCAAGGCTGCCACCCCGCATACCCGGTCCGCTGCCGTAGTAGGGCAAGTTCAGTACCTCACCGGGGTCGTAGCCCGGGTAGCCACCACGTCCAGGCAGGAACTGCGTTTCGGTGGCCGGGTCGAGTTTCCCGAATTCCGCCAGGGTGCAGCGGAGCCGGATCTCGCCCGTCGTCGCGTCGACAAGGCCGAGAGGAACAAGCCGGCCAAGGCCCTTCCGGTGCTTCGGGTCGACCACCAGATGGGTGACCGCACGAGCTACCGGGTCGACGACCACGCGGGTCACTTCGCCGCATACCCCATCCGTGCATCTGGCCCCGGCCCCGATCGTGAACGGCGTCGTCTCTGCCATAGCCGCCCTCCTCGCTTCCCTGGACTCTACGCTCGCGCTGCCAGCGGCAATACCCTCCAACCTCTGAGCCGGGCCTGCCGTTGCGGTCTCCAGTGTTGCCTTGCGGCGTCGTTGCTGGTGGCGCTTGGGGTTTGTCGGCGGACACTGGAGGGGGTACAGCTGCTGGAAACGGAAGTCGCAGCTGGCTTCGCCCGGGAGCAGTCCGAACCAGTCCCAAAGCGTATGGCCGAGTACGGCGTACCTGACGTAAGCGTGAACGCCGCAGGCACCAGCTCAATCTCGTCCTAGCCGCGCAATTTCCTATCCCATTTTCTTGCAGACGGCAGGGGAATCAATCAGGCGGATCTCGCGCGGTGGCGGTGGCCGGTCCGCGACGCTCCTCGCACAGGGTCAGGATCGCGGTGTGCGATTATGCCTGACATGCCGCTGACTCCTGATGAGCTGCTGACCACCACCCGGTCCGTCCGCAAGCGGCTGGACCTGACCCGTCCCGTGCCGCCCGACTTGGTGAAGGAGTGCCTGGAGATCGCGCTCCAGGCACCGAGCGGCGGTATGCGCCAGGGCTGGCACTGGATCGTGGTGACCGATCCGGCGGTGCGAGCGCAGATCGGGGACTTCTACCGGCGCTCGACCGAGAGCTACCTGAGTAACGCCGCCGCTGACCCGAGCCGGGGCGCGGGGACCGGGAGCCAGGTCATGGCCCGGGTGAGCAGCAGCTCCGCGTACCTCGGCCAGCACATGGGCCAGGTGCCGGTGCAGGTAATCCCGTGCATCACGGTGCGGTCCGCCTGGCAGGCCGGGGAGTCACAGGCCGGCTTGTGGGGATCGCTGCTGCCCGCCGCGTGGAGCTACATGCTGGCCTGCCGGGCCAGGGGCCTCGGTACCGCCTGGACCACACTGCACTTGCAGTACGAGACGGAGATCGCCGGGCTGCTCGGGCTCCCCGATGACGTCCGCCAGGGCGCGCTGATCCCCACCGCCTACTACACCGGCGACACCTTCCGCCCCGCTGCGCGCAGGCCGCTGGCGGACGTACTGCATGCAGACCGCTGGTAAGCATCGCCGGCCCCGCTCTGCCCGGCACCAAAAGCTAGCGTATTGGTCGCGGGAGCGCTGGCTGGTGGACGGCTATGTCGGCTCCAGCCGCTGTGACGATGACGTTGCCATGAAAGGTGACGTCCCCCACCGATTGGGATAGTCCTAGCGGAGGCACGACTGGGGTGCCGTCCGGCAGCCGCCACACCCGCACAGCGCCGCTGTGGCCGCCGCTGACAACAACCGGGGTGCCGTCCGCGAGCGTCCCGATCGCCACCGTGACCACCGCTCCGTCGTGGCCGGTCAGCGGCTCCCCGACCGGGGTGCCGTCGGCCAGCCGCCATATCCGCACCGTCCCGTCGGCGGAGCCGCCGCTGACGATGACCGGGGTGCCGTCCGGCAGCGCCCCCACCGCCACCGCATGGATCGCGAAGAACCACCTGGTCACATCCGTCATGACCGCCTCCTCAACCAGGGTCGGAGGGATCTGCGTCATCAAAACGCAATGACCACACCCGCACCGTGCCGTCGTAGCTGCCGCTGACGATTACCGGGGTGCCGTCCAGCTGCGCCCCCATCGCCACCGTCCGCACCAGGCCGGTATGGCCGGTCAGCGGCTCCCCGACCGGGGTGCCGTCCGCCAGCAGCCACATCCGCACCGTACGGTCCAAGCCGCCGCTGACGATAATAGAGGTGCCGTCCGGCAACACCCCTACGGTTACGGTGTACACCCGGCCGTCGTGGCCGGTCAGCGGCTCCCCGACTGGGGTGCCGTCGGCCAGCCGCCACACCCGCACCGTCCCGTCGTCGCTACCGCTGACGATGACCGGAGTGCCGTCCGGGAGTTCGGCGGCCGCGACTGCCCCCACCCGGCCGACGTGGCCGGTCAGGGGCCCCTCGACCGGGGAGCTGCCAGCCGGCCGCCACACCCGTACCGTGGCGTCGTCGTTGCCGCTGACGATGACCGGGCTGCCGTCCGGCAATACCCCCACCGCCAGCGCATTCACCGCGCCGTCGAAGCCGGCCAGCGGTTCGCCCACCAGGGTGTGGCCGGCCAGCCGCCATACCCGCAAGGTACCGCCGTAGCCACCGCCGCTGACGATGACCGAGGTGCCATCCGGCAGCGCCCCCACCGCCACCGAAGTCACCGAGTCGGTATGCTCCAGAGGCTTCCCCACCGTGGCCCGGTCGGCCAGCCGCCACACCCGCACGGTGCCGTCCATGGCGCCGCTGACGATGACCGGAGTGCCATCCGCCAGCTCCCCCACCGCCACCGAAGTCACGAAGCTGGTGTGGCCGGTCAGCGGCTCCCCGAGCGGGGCACCATCGGCCAGCCGCCACACCCGCACCGTGCTGTCGCCGCCGCTGACGATGACCGGCGTGCCATCCGGCAACTCCGCGACCGCCACGGCGAGGACCTGGTTATCGTGGCCGGTCAGCGGCTCTCCGACCTGGGTGCCATCGGCCAGCCGCCATACCCGCAACGTGCCCTCGTAGCCGTCGCTGACGACGATGACCGGGGTGCCGTCCGGCAGCGCCCCGACCGCCACCGCCCGCTTCGGGCCGTCATGGCCGGTCAGCGGTTCCCCGATCGGGACGCCGTCGGCCAGCCGCCACACCTGCACCGCGCCGTCGGTGCCGCCGCCGCCGCTGACGATGACCGGGGTGCCGTCCGGCAGCGCGCCGACCGCCACCGCGATCACCGAGCTGTCGCGGCCGGTCAGCGGTACCCCGACCGGGGCGCCGTCGGCCAGCCGCCACACCCGCACGCTCTCGCCGCCGCTCACGATGACCGGGGTGCCGTCCGGCAGCGTTCCGATCGCCACCGCCCACACCGGCTCGGTGTGTCCAGTGAGCACCTGCTGGCCGGTAGCGCGGCCGTGGGACCAGAGGGTCTGCCAGGGCCGGTCGGGGGCGGCGCTCGCGATGCGGGTGGCCAGGCTGCGGCAGCCGAGCCGAAGCGCGGTCAGTTCGAGCTGGCTCGCTCGCATGGTCCGGTCGAGGGGGGCGAGGTAGTGGGCGCTTTGCCGGTACACGGCAGCGGTGGCCTGCGCCGGAACAGATCGTGCGGCATCGAGGTAGGGCACCAGCCGGTCCGGATCGACGCTGAGCAGATACCGCGGGTCCGCTAGGAGCTGATCGAGCCGGTCCGCTGCGGCAGCGTGCTCCGCGGCGTGTTCGCGCAGGTAGCGGTCGTGCCATCCGGTGTGTTCGGCTTGGCCGAGGAGCATGTCGAGCAGGGCACTTTCGTCGCTGGGCTGATGCCGCTGGGCGAGCAACTCGTCGGTGAGGGCCTGATGGAACAGCCTGGTGACCGGACGGGCACCACGCTCGGTCGCGGTCGTCTGGAGTAGGTAATCAGCGGCCGGAGAGCGGCGCAAGGCTTCAAGATCGGCGATGCTGGCGCTGTAGCTGAGGGCGGCAGCGAAGGCGACCCAGTCCAGGTCGTCCAGCCCGGCGCCGCGGGCGTAAGCGAGCGCCGTGAGCAGCTCGCGGGCACGTTCCCCCCGTTGGTCTGGCAACCGGTCCAGGTATTTACTCAGCGCGTCCCCGACCCCGGACGGAACGCCGGCCGGATCGAAAGCCTTCGCGGTCGGATCGGCCACTGCGCGAGCGGTGGACAGCGGAACGGCGGCCATCGCGGCGACCAGGAAGTTCCGCCCTGCCCGCGCCGCGATCACGGCGGCTAGCCCGTCGCGTACCGCATGCTCGGCGCGGTACCGCGTCCAGGCGGCACCGGGCGGACCGGGGTGGTCCACCCCCTCCTGGGCGAGCAGCGCGGCGGCGAACTGGCGCAGGCCGTCGAGGTCGAAGTAGCTGTCGCTGTCCAAATCGATGAGATTGGGATCGTCGCTGGCCGCGACGCCCAGCGCGGGTAGCAGCCCGCCCGGCGCAAAGGGGCTGCCGACGGCCATCGTCCGGGTGGCCACCGCGACTCGCAGCCAAGGCAACACCGCCAGTTCGGCCAGCGCCTCGCAAATCTTCTGCCGGTCAAGGTCGCTGGCGGCCTCATCCAAGGCGTCCAGGGCCACCGGGACGGTAGGCTGGCTGGGCAATTCGGCCAGGCTGGTGACCAGCTCATCGGTGGAGGTCGGCGGGTCTATGCCGGTCAGGTAGGCCAGCGCGACGAGGAAGTCGCCGATGGTGGCGGCGCGGGCGTGGAATGCCAGCCCGGGTCCGCCTTGCCCGGCCTCCACGCTAAGAGCGGCACGAGCCAGGACCGCCGACTTGCCCGCTCCCGGCTGCCCGGTCAGTACCAGTGGTTGACCGGGCGGCTCACCGGCGGTCAGCCACCCTTGGATGCGGTCGAGGGCGGCAGTTCGGCCGCGGAACAGATCTCCGCCCCGGGCCGCGCTGCGCTGCCCGCGGGCCCGCCGGGTGAAGTGGCTGCGCGCCTCACCCGGGTCGGCCCCGGTGACCAGCCAGGGCCGGGGGAGCCCGGGCCACACCCGGGCGATGACCGTGACCGGCACGAACCGGTCGAACCGTCCCTGTTCGGATCCTTCCACCAAGATCCCGGCCAGCGCGTGCCCGGCGGCGTCGATGACCGGCCCGCCGCTGTGGCCGGGAAAGGTGCCGGCGTCACCAAGCCAGTCCAGTTGCACCGCCCCAGTGGTGGCCGGGCCCGCCACTGCGAACTGCCGCCACAACCCCTTCAGCGACCCCTCGGACAGCGGGTAACCGAACACCTGGACTCTTCCTGGCAGCTGCGCCGCCGGCCACACCGGCACCGGCGCAGGAAGCCAGCCCGGCTGATCCTCGCCCAGATCCAGTACCGCCAGGTCCACCCCCACGCCGGCCGGGCCCAAATTCAGGCGCATCGCAGTCGCCCGGCCAGCCTGGCCGCCCGACCCCAGACCCGGGAACTCCAGCTCGACCTGATCCACCGCCACCGTGGCCAAAGTGTCAGGGTCCAGACGCAGCAGCACATGCGTGGCGGTGACCAGGTGCCGGGGAGTGACCAGTACCGCCGACCCGGCCCGGCCACCCTCGACGAACACTGCCGCAGTCGCCCGCGCGACCAGAGCCTGGCCCCCGGGCATCACCCCTTCCCCGGGTCCTGTCCTGTTCCGGGCGGAGTAGCCGACGCCGAGTTCCCGGCCCACTTCAGGGTTACCTTGATGGTGCCCTCACCCTGCGCCTTCGCGAAGAACCAGTTCACACCGCCGGACACCTGCAGCCCGAACTCCAGGCTCACCTCGTCCGGGACCAGCCGGGCCCGCAACGACCCGGCGACCTCCTCCGCAGCCTCTGCGACCGCCTGCAGCCGCGCGGTCAACTTGCCGCCATCGCGCACCTCCGGCACACCGCCGTGCTGCGCCACCAGGTCGCTCTCGGCGGATTCAAACAGCACCTCCGAGCCGTTATCGAGCTTGAACCGCACGAACTCGGCCATCACACACCCCCAAGGGCCGACGGCAAATCGTCACACACATCCTCCTGCATTCCGCGCCAATCTACGCCGGTGACAGGTGCAGCGATGCCCGGTCCGGGTCGGGGAGATCATCCACTCTTCAGTGTGGACAAACCTACCGCGATTGAATGCCGGGGCTTGGACCGGTGAGTGCGCCCGTGTCGTAGCTTGGGCGTGACGGTGTGGCCCGTTCTGATGGATTCTGGACTTTTTACGGCCTGCCCGGCGATCAAGACGATGATCACGGCATGCCGCCTTGAGGGAGGATCAGATGACGCAGTCCGACGAGGACCGGGTGCGGCAGGCCAACGCGGCCTTCGGGAGCGGAGACCTCGGCGCGCTGCAGAGTCAGTTCCTCGCCGAGGACGTCGTGTGGCACGTTCCTGGTCGCGGCCCGCTGGCGGGCGACTACCAGGGCATCGCCGAGGTGATCGCGTTGTTCAGCAAGATCTCCGAGCTTTCCGGGGGCACGGCACGTTTCACGCTGCACGACGTTCTCGCCAACGGCAATCACATGATCTCGCTCGCCACGGTCACTGCCGAGCGGGCGGGCCAGCAGTATCAGGACAAACTTGTCCATGTCATGCAGGTCCACGACGGCAAGGCGACCGAGGTCTGGACGTATGCGGCTGACCCGTTCGCGGCAGAGGAGTTCTGGTCCTAGCACCGTCGCGGCTGGCACCGCACACTGGCGGTGAGCGGTGGTTTTCCGGCGGCCGTGGCCGTATATCGGGCCGTTTAGAGCTGGTTCCGCTGGTAGGTGGTGAGGCCGTATTGCCTGGCGATCGGGTTCCATAGGGCGGTGAATGCCTGCTTGCCTGTGGTCGCCCGGTCCTCTGGGATGTATGTGGCCCGCAGGCTGGCGTCGGATCGGCTGTTGCGGTGGCAGCCGCGGGCGATGTTATCCTGCGTCCACCCGGCGAGATCGGTGTCCACCTGGGCTGATGCCTGCCAGGCACTGGTCAGGTCCTGGAGCATCGCGGCAGGCAGCAGGGGACGGCCGGGCAGGCTCGCGAGCAGGGACAGCAGATGCTGCCGGGAACTGGCCGCGCGGGCGAAGGTCCCGGCGTCCTGGCGCAGGGACGGGCCGCAGCCGCGTACGTCCTCGGCCGCGGCGGTGACGGCGGCGCGGTCGGTGACGCTCTGCGCCAGCAGCCCGGACAGCCGCACCGCGACCTGGCGCCGCGCGTCCTGCGACGAGGCAGACGGCGTGGTGCCCGAGGTGCCGCCCGCGGCGGTGCTACCGGAAAGGGCCCGGAAGAGGACGACCCCGGCCACGACCGCCACGAGCGCGGCAGCCACGATAACCGGGACCAGCGGGCGCCCCGGACGCCGCGTACGCCGCGGGCCTCCGGGGGCAGGTGCCAGCCGCAGGTCGCCGAGCATCGCCGTGGGCGGGTCGCCGGACGGCACCAGGCCATCCGGCCGCGTCGCATCCGCCCGCGTCGCATCCGGGACGGCGGGCGGCGGCTGCACACCGCCCGGTGGCGCTGGCCACGGCTGCGGGCCGGATGGCGGGGGCGGCGGACGCCGGGGCGCATACCAGGAGTCCCAGGGCCCGGACTCCGGCTGCGGCGGCGGAGCAGCCGCAGGTGCCGGCGGCGGCAACGCGGACTGCGGCAAGGCGGGGACCGCTGGCAACGGCGCCGTCGACGGCTGGGACGGCGCAGCGCCGGCGCTGGCCGGCCGCCCGCAGACCGGGCAGAACCGAGTACCGGGATGCGCGGGGTGCCCGCACGCCCGGTTACCGGAACCAGCCACACCGGCCATAGTCACAGCAGGCTAGACCACGCGTCCGCGCTCGCCAACCGGAACGCGGCAACTGCGGCCCCCGCACCGGCCGATGCTACCCTGCCCCGCACCGGCCGATGCTACCCTGCCCCGCACCGGCCGATGCTACCCTGACCCTCACCGGCCGCCGACTCGGTGCGGTTAAGGTCGGTGTCGGTGCTAGGCCCGGCCGCGTGCAGATCATCTCGCTCCGAGCTCGCTAAGCGAGGGTCCCAAGTCGATACCCCGCTTGGGTCGTGGCCACTCAGGACGGGGCGAGGTCGAGCGCGGGGTTCCAGATGATCTCCCAGAGGTGGCCGTCGGGATCTTGGAAGTATCCCGAGTAGATGCCCCACGGCCGGTCGTGAGGTGAGTCGGGGATAGCTGCTCCGGCTGCTTTGGCCTGTGCGATGACTTCATCGACCTCGGCCCGGCTGGCTACCGCGTGCCCGATGCTGAACTCGCCGGGCTTCGCCGCGATCAGTGGGACGACGGCGTCTTTGGCGAGCTCTGAGCGCGGATATATCGACAGCATGAGCCCGCCGTCGAGGTGGAACACCGCCGTGGTCCCGTCGGGAATGGTCTCGTCCCCCTTGAACTCGGTACCGATCAGGCCTTCGGTCCGGAAGCCCAGCCCGTCGCGGTAGAACGCCAAGGCCCGATCGAGGTCAGCTACCGCAAGGGTGATGACATGGATGCGCGGCTTCATGGTCGGGTTCCTCATTTTCTGATCAGAGTGCTGCAGACAACGATCGGTCCGCGAGACTAGCAGGGTCTTGAATGAAACGGAGATGCATCAGGAACGGGCACCGCCTCCCTTGTTCTATGACAGCGTCGCGATACCGCCAGCCTCCCTCGTTCCAAGACCAGTCGCGTTCCCGGGACGGGGACAAGTGGACCCGGCAATGTCTGGGCCGGCGGCGCCGGGGGTCGCGTCGGCGGCAAGGCGTTTGACCAGATGGCCGGAGAGCTGAAATCGTGACAGCGATGGATGAGCTGTCGCGTGCCGCTGACGCGCCCTGGGCCGCGCGCGGCCCTGTGTTCAGTCAGCCCGGCCTGGCCAGGCCGGTGGCCTGGGCCACACCGCATGATCTGGATCGGCTGCGGGCCAGCCACGCACGCGGACAGCGGGGCGAACCGCTGGCGCCGGCCAGTGTTGCATCGCCGCGGCTGGGCGATGAGCTGTTCGCGCGGCTGCTGGCCTACGGCACGCCGCACCAGACTCATCGGGGCGATGTACTGTTCCGGCCGGGGGACGAAGACGTCGATCTGATCGTGGTCGAGCGGGGTTCGGTGGAAGTTGTCCGGACGGAGACGGCTGACGTGCCCGCCGCGAGGGTCGCGGCGGTGGATGCGGGGGGCTTTGTCGGCGAGCTGAACCTGCTGACCGGGCAGAATGTTTACCTGCTGTGCCGGGTGCGGGAGGGCGGCACGGTCTACCGGGTGCCGCCGGAGCGCCTGCGGCAGCTCATGGCCAACGACGTCGAACTGTCCGACATCGTCTTCAAGGCATTGATTGCCCGACGGGAGCTGCTGCAGCGCAGCACCGCCGCCCAGGCGATGGAGATCGTCGGGGCCGGCCGGTCGGCGGCGGCGCTGGCGCTACGGACTTACGCCGCCCGGCAACGCCTGATCCACCTGTGGTTCGACGCCGACACCCCCGAGGGCCGGGCGATGATGGAGTCCTCCGGCCTGACCGAGGACGATCTGCCCGCCGTCGTCATGCCCGGCGCCACGCTGAAACAGGCCACGCCGGGCGGGCTGGCCGACAAGCTTGGCCTCAGCTACCGCCGTTCTTCGGCCAAGCCGGTTGACGTCACGATCGTCGGCGCGGGCCCGGCCGGCCTGGCGGCCGCGGTTTACGGGGCGTCCGAAGGCCTGGACACCGTGCTGCTGGACGCCGTCGGCACCGGCGGGCAGGCCGCGGCAAGCTCCCGGATCGAGAACTACTTCGGCTTCCCGTTCGGCCTTTCCGGCGCCGATCTGACCGGCCGGGCCGTGCTCCAGGCGCTGAAGTTCGGGGCCCAGCTGGCCAGCCCGTGCCAGGCGGTCAAGCTCAACACCGACCGGGAGGGCGACCTGCTCCGCCTGCACCTGCAGGGCGGGGAAGTCATCGACAGCAAAGCCGTCGTCATCGCGACGGGCGCCCGCTACCGGGTACTGCCGCTGGAACGCTGGCCTGACTTCGAGGGCGCCGGCATCTACTACGCGGCCACCGAACTAGAAGCCCGCGGGTGCACGGGCAGCCCGGTGACGGTGGTCGGCGGCGCGAACTCCGCGGGTCAGGCGGCACTGTACCTGGCCGGGCGGGGCAGTGAGGTCTCGCTGGTCGTCCGCGGCCCGGACATCGCGGCCGAGATGTCGGCCTATCTCGTCGACCGGCTGCTGGCCCACCCGCGGGTGACGGTGCGGTGCCGGAGCGAGGTCACCCGGCTAGATGGCGGTGACTTCCTCGAGGAAGTCAGCATCACCGACCGGACGGCGGGCACCGCCCAAGCCCAGCCGTGCTCGGGCTTGTTCTGCTTCATCGGCGCCGAGCCCGCCACGAGCTGGCTGACCGGGATCGCTGCCGGGGACGATGGTTTCATCCGGACCGACGTCCAGCTGACCGACGATGACCTCGGGCCGGCCTGGGCCACGCTCGGACGGCGGCCGCTTCCGTTCGAGACCAGCATTCCCGGCGTGTTCGCGGTCGGCGACGTCCACTCCGGCTCGATGAAGCGGGTCGCCGCAGCTACCGGCGAAGGCGCCAGCGCCATCGCCTCGGTACACAAGGCCATCGCCACGCTAGCCTAGCGACCAAGGGACGCGGCTCGATCCGCATCGGTTTCGGGTCTTAGGACCAAGCCGAGTGAAAGGTCAGGGCATGACAGGCGAGGTTCCCCCGGACACTGGCGCTGGTCCGGGCGCCCGGCCGGAGCTGCGGGCCTCGCACGAAGACCGCGACAGGGGCTGTGGAGATCCTGCGCGTGGCGGCCGGTGACGGCCGGCTGACAGCAGCCGAGCTCGACGAGCGGATAGAGGCAGCGCTGACGGCCCGCACCAGCGGCGAACTGGCCGCGCTCACCGCCGACCT
>Ga0302229_10001834_pt1 | contig 15939 bp, 14 predicted proteins | sample II_Palsa_N1_3_FD_193518 | JGI IMG/M metagenome (GOLD analysis project Ga0302229, IMG submission 193518) | Peat permafrost microbial communities from Stordalen Mire near Abisko, Sweden - II_Palsa_N1_3 | ecosystem: Environmental > Terrestrial > Soil > Palsa > Peat permafrost | place: Sweden... | reverse complement strand
GTTCAGCGAGACGGACACCACCCCCGCATAACACCACGAACCGCTCACCCCGGATCACCCCTCCACCCATTTGCCCGCCCAGCCACCAGAGCATTCAGACAGTTCCGATAACTGACTGTGCCGTTACACCTGACCGTCGAGGACGCCCGCCGCGTTCTGGAGAAAGCGGGCTGGTTCACCGGGCAGGAGGTACGGCTGTGATCCCGGTCATCGCCCAGGCCGACCGCGCATCCTGGCAGCGGCAGGCAGCCGCCGAGCTGGCCCGGATCCTGGAGTGCCACCCGGAGCTGCCCTGCATCGCCTGGACCGTCGGCCCGGCCAGCTCGGTGCTCATCGGCCAGGTCAGCGGGCTCGCGCCCGCCCCGCAGGTCCGGCAGGCCTTCACGGCCTGGCGGCAGGCGCTGGGACTGGGCGAGTGCAGCGAGCAGCCCGGCGGGGGCCGGACATCCTGGCTGCACGCGGCCGACCGCAGCGGCGGGGTCACCGTCCGCCTGACCGCGACCGTCTTCGAGCAGGAGGAAGCCTGATGACCGCGACCGCGCAGCAGCCCGCATCCGGGCAGGCGGGGCTGCTGGAAAGGCTCCTTGCCGCCGTCCGCATCGAGTTCCGCGCGGACCTCCTGGTCCCCCGCCCGGACGACCCGGTCCTGGGCCGGCCGGCCTGCCCGGCCGGCGGCTGCGACCGCCCCCGGGCGGAGAACGGCCTGTGCACCGCGCACGGGAAGCGGTGGAAGGACCGCGGCCGCCCGGACATGACGGCATTCCTCGCCGACCCGGGCCCGCCGCTGAACGGCCGCCGCCCGCTGACGGCCTGCTCGGTGCCCGGCTGCCACTACGGCAGCAGCGGCCAGGGTTTGTGCATGCGGCACCGCTCGGCCTGGGAGCATGCGGGATGCCCTGACCCGGCAGGATGGGCGGCGCGGGCCGAGCCGCCCGCGGCGCAGCCGCGGGCGGAGTGCCTGCTGCCGTTCTGCACGCTCTGGCCCGAGAACGAGGCCCACCAGTTCTGCAAGGCCCACGACACCAGGTGGCGGCAGCTAGGTTCCCCCGATCCCGGCGAGTTCACCGAGCACTGCCTGCTGCGCGGCCGGGCCCGGATCGACTTCCGCGGCCTCCCGGCTCAGCTCAGGCTCGAGATGCAGTACGCGGTCCAGTGCCGGGCGGACCGGGCGACCATCACCCTCCCGCACCAGGTCGCCCGGTGGGCGGTCCGCAGGGCCGGCGACGCTGGCGTGGAATCGCTGCTCGACCTGTCCGAGGACCAGTGGCGCCGGCAGACGGGCAGAGGCAAGAGCCCGGCCTACCCGGCGTTCCTGCTGTTCGCCCGCGACATGGTCGAGGAACTGGCCGAGGGCACCGGCTGGGAAGCCGAGTATCCCCGCGACATCTGGCGGCTGCACCGGATCCCGGGACTGGTCCTGAACCCGGGGAAGCCCGCTAACTCGCGGATCCGGCTGCGTTTCGACCGCCTTGCCCAGCCCTGGCTCCGCGACCTGTCCAAACGGTGGACCCGGCTGCGGCTGAGCTCGGGCCTCAGCGTCGGCACCGTGCAGTCCGATGTCACCGCCCTCACCCGGTTCAGCGAGTTCCTTGCCGTCGCCGGAACAGCAGACCTGGACGGCGTCGACCGGCCGCTGCTGGAACGCTACCTCGCCTGGCTCGCCAGCCAGGCGATCGGGCATGGTGCCCGCACGGACGCCATTACGTCGGTCAGCGCGTTCCTGCAGGCGATCCGGCAGCACGGCTGGGACGCCACGCTGCCGGTCACCGCCGCGTTCTTCGCCGGCGACATCCCGGCCCGGCCGCCGCGGCTGACCCGGCACCTGGCCGAGCACATCATGACCCAGGTCGAATCGCCGGTGAACCTGAACCGCTGGACCAGCCCGGAAGGCCGCCTGATCACGCTCATCCTCATCCACTGCGGACTGCGCGCCACCGACGCGTGCACCCTGGCCTTCGACTGCCTGATCCATGACGGGCAGGGCGCCCCCTACCTGCGCTACTTCAACCACAAGATGCGCCGCGAGGCCGCCGTCCCCGTCGACGAGGAACTCCAAGCCGCGATCCGCGGCCAGCAGCAGCGCGTCGCGGACCGCTGGCCCGGCCGGCACCCGCACCTGTTCCCGGCGCTCAAGGCGAACGCCGGCGGTCAGCACCCGGTCACTTACTACAGTTACCGCGGCCTGCTCAACAAATGGCTGGACACCTGCGACGTCCGCGACGAGCACGGCGACCCGGTGCACCTGACACCCCACCAGTGGCGGCACACCTTCGCCTGCCGGCTCATCAACCGCGACGTCCCGCAGGAAGTCGTCCGGGTCCTGCTCGACCATTCCTCAACCCAGATGACCGCTCATTACGCAAAGCTCACCGACCAGACCGTCCGGCGGCGCTGGGAGCAGGCCGCCAGGGTGAACATCAGCGGCGAGCGAATCACTATCGACCCGGACGGGCCCCTCGGCCAGGCGCAGTGGGCGAAGACCCGGTACGGCATCGCGACCCAGACGCTGCCCAACGGCTACTGCGGCCTGCCAGTCCAGCGGCAGTGCCCGCACGCTAACTCGTGCCTCACCTGCCCGGTCTTCATCACTGGCCCTGAGTTCCTGCCCGAGCTTCGCGAGCAGCAGCAGCGCACCCTCACCCTGATCACCACCGCCAGGGACAACGGCCACCTCCGCGTCACCGAGATGAACGAGCAGGTCGCCGCGAACCTCGACCGCATGATCACCGAGCTTGAGGCAATCAGCCCCGACGAACAGGGGGACGCCGCTGATGCGGGCTGACAACTCCGCCCACATCATCGCCGCCGCCCGCCGCCGCTCCGACGAGGCCCGGCGCAGGGCCGTAACCGCGCTGCGCCGCCTGGACGCCGACGGCCAGCCCGTCACCTTCAGCACCGTCGCTTCCGCTGCCGGCGTCTCCCGCTCCTGGCTCTATGCCCAGGACGACCTGCGGGAGCAGATCGGGCGGCTCCGCACCCGGCAGCAGCACGCCCCGTCATCACCACCGGTCCCGGACCGGCAGCGGGCGACCCCCGCCTCGCTGCTGCGACGCCTGGAAGCGGCCACCGTCCGCATCCGCGTCCTCGAAGCAGAGAACCGCCAGCTCCGCGACGCACTTGAGCGCGCACTCGGAGAACAGAGAGCAGCGGCGATCCGCTCACCAGCCACGACACGCCCGGAAAGCACAGTGCAGAAAGATCCCGGCCGGCCTCTCGGGAAACCGAGGGAAGGTCCGTGAACAACACTGTCCACGACACAAAGCCACAGGTCAGACGACCTCAAGATCGTCGGGCTAAAGATAAGGGACGGGAAATGCCCGAGGCCGGTGTCCTTGCCGGTGCGGATGACGTCCTCTACGCGGGCGTGGACGCGGTGCGCGGCGTCGATGTAGGCGCACTGGCCGCGCCAGCCCCTGGTCGCGGCGGGCAGGTTCGTCACCCACAGGGAGTAGCGCCAGCCGTCGGCGGCCTCGAACAGGGACAGCTGCGCGCCGGGGTGCGGGCGCTCGCGGCGGGCGAAGACCCGCATGGCTTTGGGCCAGCCCTTGAGCTGGTCGCCGTCCGGGCCTTCGCGCAGCAGCCCGGTCAGCTCGGTGACGTGCGCTTCCTCGATCCAGCACTTGCGGTGCGCGCAGCGCCGGTCCGCGCAGGCGCCGTCGGAGCGGCGCTCGCGGACCTCGCCCCTGCCGTCGATCGCGGCCTCCCAGGCGTGCCCGGGGACCTGGCCGATCGAGGCTCTCTCCCGCGCGGCGAGTTCCCAGCCGACGGAGTAGGTGACCTGGTAGCCGTGCCGGGAGGCGAGCCGGTCCAGCTCCTTGACCAGGGCGTGGCTGGCGCCGGCCCCGTCGCAGGTGATCATCAGCGTGCGCCGCAGCGCCGGCGGCAGCGCCGTGACCGCCTCGTCCAGCAGGCGCAGGTGATCGGCCGCGGTGTTGCTCCCGGCCGAACCGGGGCGCAGCATCCAGGCCAGCGGCTCGGCCACGTTATCGCAGGCCGCGATGATCGGGTGATGGCCGAAGCCTTTGAAATTCGGCTCTGCCAGTTCCTTGTCGCTGTGCGCGGTCACGACGGTCGCGTCCAGCCGGATGCAGGTCACGCCCTCGAGCCTGCGGTCCGCGACCCGGACCGGCGGCAGCCCGCCGTGCCGCGCGATGCCGTGCGCCCACGCGTGCCGCCGCGCCTTATTCACGGCCGCCGTGATCTTGCGCCTCCTGCGGTCCCCGCCAGCCGCGATCTCCCTGAGTGCCCGCCACGCGGTCGGTACCGAGGCAACCGGGCCGAGCAGCTCGCGCTGGTCGCCCATCACCCGGAAATCGCTGATCACCCGGGCGCCGTCCGCGATCGCGCACGCCAGGTCCGAGAACACCCGGCCCCGGTCGTGGCCGCCCAGCGGAGACGGCAGCGCCGACGACAGGCCGGCCGTCAGGCCCGTCCGGTCCGCCAGCTGCCGCAGCAGTACCAGCCCCGCGTGCGACACGACGCCCGTGCCACCGCCAGTGACTTCAAGACCCCGCGACCATCCTGTAGCGTGCATGTAGAAGGTGCTACTTGAACCCGGAGTGATAAAGGCCTAGACACCCCTTATCGTCCCAGTTCAGGAGCACTTTTCCATTCAGGCGCGCTGCTCAGCCGCCGAACCCTCGTGTAGGGTCGGGGGCTGGCGCGGTGGCATTGTCCGGCGCCAGGTCCCGCAGCCACTTTTCCCCGGGTTTCCCCTGCGGGCCGCTTCACTGCGGTGACCATAGCCAGGTTGCTCCGTTTCCAGCCCCCGCCGCATCGAACCGTGCGTGCGGTTCTCCCGCACACGGCTCACCGACGCCGTTCACCGCCGGCATTCGGCCTTGCCCGCCAGTCCCGGAAGGGCCTGGGGTCGACGACGATTCCCGACAAGGTGATCAGCCCGAGCTGGTCCGGGGACTGGAAGGCGACCACCGACCAGCCGAACTTCTGGGACCGGCGGTTGCGCTTGGCGAGGAACAGCGCCAGCCGCATCCGCGCGTAACTCCTGATCTTCCCGAAGCGGGCGGCGGAATTACCGAACCGGAAATAGGCGGCCCAGCCGGCCTTCTCCGGGGGTCGGCCACTGCGGCGAAGGTCGAATCCTCGCATTTGCGCAGCTCAGAGGCTGATAGAGAGAACGTTAGTGCCTGCGACAGGTGTGGTGCAAGGTCTTGGCGCGGCGTGTCACCGGTGTTTGGCCGTGGTGTTGAGCTGGGCCATGAGCTCGCGGTTGGTGGTCCGGGCGGCGGCAAGGTCTTCGCCTTGTTCCTCAAGTTGCAGGCGCAGGTCGATGGCCTGCTGTTCCAGGTAGATGACCTTCTGGTTGAGGGCGTCGATGTCGGCGGGCGTGCCGAGCCCGGATTCGCGCCAGGCTTGCTCGCCAAGGGCTTCGGACAGGCGTTTCTCGAGTTGGCGGACTCGGCTGTGGAGCCGGGCGGCACGTTCCCCGGCGGCAAGCAGGTCGGTCTGCAGGGATGCCCGGGAAACGCCCGGCCCGTTGCTGCTGCCGGCTGCGGGCGGGGCGGCTTCGAGAGCGTGGAGCCGGGCGAGCAGGTCGCGGTGCCGGTAGAAAAATGTGCGATCCACGCCGGCGGCGCGGGCGATCCCGGCCACGCTGATCTCGGCGCCGTCAGAGACGGCTTTGCTGAGGGCGGCGATGACGCGCTGGCGGCGGCGGGCGGAGTCGCCTTGGCGGCCTTTGGCCATCGCGCTGGTGCGCGGGTTAACCGGCCGGGCTGGCTGGTCGTTCAGGGTAGCGGGGCGGGTGCTCATGCGAGGGACTCCGTTCGCGGTGAGGGAAGCGGCGCGCGGAAGGGGGGCATGCCGAGGCTGACTGGGCTGCAGGCGCTGCGATGGCGGCGGACGACCGCGACGGCGTCGTCCACGGCGGCGCGTTCGATGTCGGTGAGCTGGGTGATGTCGCCTTTGATCTTGCTGATGAGCCGCCGGATGCGGGTGATCTCTTCCTCGGCCGGGGTCGCGTCTGCGCGGGCCCACTCATCGACTCCTTCGACGGTGGCGGCTAGGCGTTCACGGGTGCGCAGCAGGTCGTCGAGGTAGCCGGTGAGGTCGGGCAGGCGGGACACGTCGGTGCGGAAATGGTCGCAGCCGGCGCAGCGGAACCGGACCGGGCAGGCGCCGCCCCCGGCCTTCACGTTGGACGGTTCGCCGCAGGTCCCGTACGGGACGGCGACCGCACCGATCGCATACCGGGCGTGCTCGCTGTCCAGCAGCGTGGCGGCGTCTCGCCAGACGCGGTTGCCGTGCCGGTCGAACTGCATCGCGGTGACCTTGTCGACGGCCTGGCGGCGGCGGGGTTCACCGACCCGGAAGTACCGTTTCGTGGCGTCCATGGACGTGTGGTCCATCAACTCGCGCAGCACGTCGATGGGAACACCGGCGTCAGCGTGCCGCTGCGCGTAGGAGTGCCGGTAGGAGTACGGCGTGATGAGGGTCTTGTCATATTCGGTGTTGTCGGCCCGCCGGAGCGGCCCCATGGAGTTGAGCCAGATCCGGTGCCGGCCGATGAGGTTGTCCTCGGTGACCGGGCGGGATCCGGCCGGGTTGAGCCGCCGGGAAGGCAGCAGCTTCAGCTGGGCGGGCGGGGTGGCGGGAAACCGCTCGCGGACGGCGAGTTTCTGGTCGGTGATCAGCGTCGCAGTGTGCTCGCTGATCGGCAGGCGGCGATGCAGCCGGTGGGCCTTGGCGTTGTCATAGATCAGCACGGGCGTGCCGTCGGCGTCGCGGGCCAGGCAGTCCCATCCCAGGGTGCAGATCTCAGCGGGCCGGCGGCCGGTGTCCATGAGCAGCTCGACCGCGATCCGGGTCTCCCGGCTGGAGATGGCCTGTTCCAGCTCGGGAAGATGGCCGCAGATCTGGCGCATTATCTCGGCAGGGACATCACGGCCGGGTTCACCGGGGTCTGCCTTGGCCGGGACGTCGCCGGTGGTCAGGGTGAAGTCGTCCGGCAGTCCTGCGGCTGGGGCGCCGGTGCGGGCCAGCCCCAGCGAGCGGATCTCGGTCAGTACCCGGCCGGCGTCCTGGCAGGTCTTCACGCGAGAGTAGGCCGACAACTGCCCGCTAGCGGCCAGGAACGCCATGCGGTGCAAGAAGGCCTCGATATCGGCGCGGCCGAGCCCGGCCGGATTCGCGCCCTGATCGGGGCGCCCGGCGCGCAGGGTCGCCGACAGGCGCACCAGCGCGCCCATGACCTCGTTGAGCCGGGCGCCGGCCTGCTTGCCGCGTCGGCGCGGCAGATCATGGGCGGCCCAGCCTTTGGCGGCCTCCCGCAGCCAGTCCTGGCTGATGCCGGTGAAAGTGAGCCAGCCGTGATGCCCCAGAACGGTCAGATCCCACCGGTCCTTGGCGATCTCCGTGCGCGGGTCGGCGAACGCCCGCCCGAGGTGGGCCACCAGCGAATTGACCAGCGATCGCCGGGTCGGCTCGTCCTGGACGGGCAGCTCCGCCAGCGAGGGCACCTGCGTCTGACGCAGTTCCTGAGCCAGGCGGCGCAGGAACCGGCAGTAGCTCGTGATCTCGGCCCCGGCCCGCTGCTGCAGCCCGTAAAGCAGCTCGGCCACGACCATCGGGGCGAGCCCGCGAAGGTTGACCTGACCGGTGACCGGGACCGGCTCGGCGGTCTGGTTCCACCTGCGCTCATCCAGCGCCAGGCCGGCTCTGCGAGCCGTCTCCCACCGGGCCGCGTGCACCGCGCAGTGGGCCTCCTGGCGCTGGTGGCGTATCCGCCGCGGCCGCAGGCACGCCAGTACCGAGCACTTGCCGCCGCCCAGCACCGGCAGCGGCGCCTCCCGCCCGGCCGGGCGGGCCTGACCGGGCCGGGCATCGAACTTGCCGCCGTCCCACCGGATGAGCCGGTGCCCAGCCGGGGGCGCCAGCACCCAGGTCGCCGGGTTCCATCCGGCATCAGCCAAGAACCCCGGATCCAGCAGGCCGGCGAGCCTCACGACGGCAGGGTCGCCCGCAGCGCCGCACTCACCCAGCACCGCCGCCGGGGCGGTCCGGGCCGGGCTGTGCGTTACCGCCTCCAGGACGCCGCCAACGGCGCTCCCGGCGCTCACCGGATCACCCCGGCAAGCTCACGAGGGGACGGGACCGCGTCAACAGCAGCCCGCAGCCGAGCCGGGTCCGGGTGCGTGTAAACCTGCGTAGAGGAGATCGAGGCGTGCCCCAGTAGCTCCTGGGCCTCATCGATCGCCCCGCCGGCATCAAGGACATTCGAGGCGAATGCGTGCCGCATCTGATGCGGCGTCGGTGCATGCTGCAGCCCGGCCCGCCGGGCTGCAGCGGCGACCAGGTCATTGACCGCGTCCAGCCGCATCGGCGCGCCGAGAGGCCCGCGGAACAAGTTCACCAGGACGAAGTCGCTGCGAGCTGCCTGCGGCACCCGCATACGCTCGAACTCGTAGGTGTCGAATGCCTGCACCGTGACAAAGTCCAGCGGGACGGCCCGCTGCCGGCGAGACTTCGCGACCGCCCCGTTAGGGTTGTCCTCCCGGCGCACCACATGCAGGTGCGCGCGCGCCACCTCACACCCCAGCGCCCGGGAATCGGCCAGCAGATGCACATCGCTGCGGCGCAGCCCCAGCACCTCGGCCCGGCGCAGCCCGGCCCGCGCCATCAGCAGCACGATCAGCCGGTCCCGCGCCGAGCAGCACGCCCCGAGCACCGCGACGATGTCAGCATCAGCGGCCCGGTCCACAGGCCGTTCCGGCTCATGCAGCCGGTGCCGGGCCCGCATCCGCCACGACATCCCCGCGTTCTCGCCCCGGGCGGCCTCCGGCAGATCCCGGTCATCGGCCAGCTCATAAAGCACTGACACCAGATGCCCGCTCGCCTGCCCCGCCGCGACCGCGTGCATGACCATCGCGCGCACCGCGGTCAGCACCGCGTTGATCCGCCGGGCCCCGCGAACCGGTCCTGCCCCCGGCCCCGCGAGCACCGTCCCCGCAGCCGCAGACGCATCGGCACCTGAGACCGCCGGGCCGGCGTGCGCCAGCCACGTCATGAACAGCCCGAGCTGCTCGACCCCCGCCGGCCACGACCGGCCCGACCGTGAGCACCACCGCAGAAACAACGCGATCGAACCCGCATACGCCTTCGTCGTCGACTCCGCACCGTCCCGGCCGAACCGCACCTGCCGCAGAAACGAATCCGCGACCGCCACCACGGCCAGATCCTCATCCAGAACCGTCCAGTACCTCGCCCCGGACGGCAACCTCACTGGGAAAGCCCGCATCCCTGATCCCCCGATCTCGCTGAGCTGCATGAACAACTACCAGCCACGAGCACCGCACCCGAGGAGACGCGCCGCAGAACCCCGTCACATGTCCCGTCCAGGCAACATCACGCAACAGGCTGGCGGCCCCCGGAGAACCGCGCAGGAACTGGTTCAGGTCCTCCACGATCCACTCCGGTGCCAGCAGCAGCCGGGACCGGCGGGTCAGTTCCCTGATCCGGTCGCGGGCGTGCTGCATGGCCTTGTCCGCGGGCCATCGGGCCAGGAACGCTACTGGCTTCTTCCCGTTCCGCCCCCGCGAGCACACCAGGCGGTGGTGGAAGCCGAGGAAGTCGAATCCCTCGCCCCCTTCCGCCAGGTGAACGATGCGGGTCTTGGCCGCCTTCGGCTCCAGGCCGAGACCAGCCAGCAAGTCCGTCAGGCGCTCCAGCGCCTGCTCGGCCTGGCTGCGGGACCAGCACATCACGACCAGATCATCAGCAAACCGGACCAGCACCCCATCGCCGTCGTCCCATGCCCGGTCCAGCCGGTGCAGGTAGACGTTACACATGGCGGGGCTGAAAACCCCGCCCTGCGGAGTCCCGGTCTCGGTCCGCTGCAGCTGCCCGTCCTCCATCACCCCCGCGCGCAACATCGCGCGCAGCAGCTTAAGCACGGGCTGGTCGCAGATACGTTCCTCCACCGCCTCCATGAGCTTGTCGTGCGGAATCGCCGAAAAGCAGGAAGCGATGTCCGTCTCGACCACCCACCGGCGGCCCCGCCAGCACTCATCGATGAGCACCTGCAGGGCGTCGTGCTGCGCCCGCTTCGGGCGGAACCCGAAGCTGCACGGCAGGAAGTCCGCCTCGAAGACCGGCTCGAGCACGATCTTCACCGCGGCTTGCACGATCCGGTCGCGAACCGGAGGAATCGACAACGGACGCTGCTCCGTGGACCCCGGCTTAGGGATATACACCCGCCGGGCAGGCAGCGGCCGGTACCGGCGCTCCTCCAGTTCGCTGGCCAGTTCGCCGAGCAGCCGGGTCACCCCGTACTCCTCGACACCAGCCAGGGTGATCTTGTCGATGCCCGGCGCGCCGTTATTCGTGCGCACCGCGACCCACGCGCGCCACAGGACGTCGCTGCGGCTGATCTTGTCATACAGCGCGTGGAACCTTCGTCCGGGATCGGCCTTGGCCGCCCGGTACAGCGCATGCTGCAAGGCACGGACCGGATCGGCCGGGACACCCCGGCCCGACCCCGACGCGGCGGGACTAGCACTAACGGCACTCACCGGGCCCCTCCTGACAACACTGCGCACCGACGAAGCAGCGGCCCTTCCCTCCCCGCAGGTTGTGTTGTCCTGCGGCTCAACCGGTACTACGGCCGCCTCCGACGCCCACCCGGCCAGCACTCCACTTCCCGGCGTGAACCGGTTATAGGACGCCACGCTCCGGCAGCAGAAATCCGCAGGCTGCCGGGCCGGGGAGGGCCTCCCCAGTTCCCGCCGTCACCTTCGATACGTTCCGCGCCCCATACGCCGGGGAGTCCCTCACGGCTGCGCTCCAGGCTCTACACCGCTTCCATGGCCTTCACCCTGATTTCGGGGGCTCGGCACTCCCTGCGCCCGCCCTCACGGGCGGGACCCCTAACGACGCCGCAGACTTCGCGTTATGCTACGGACCGCACCGTCGCTCCCCCTTACAGGGCTTTTGACGCTGGGCTCCGACCCGGCCCGTTTCCAGGCCAAGCCGCCAGCCTGCTACCGGGCCTCCTGGCAGCTACCCGGACCGGACTTCCACCGGCAGGCGACGACGAGCTTACGAACAGCAAGATCCACCATGGCTTACGTCACGGTGTCACCTCCCACTCTGCTGGGCGCACGAAAAGACAGGGCTAACCCCTCACGCACGAGATCATCCGTATGCGCCGCTTCGCGTTCGCCGTCCGCGGCGATAGGGCGACGTGAACATTTCGGGGCCTTACCGGTCTGGGAGCAGGGCTGGCCGACTCCCGGGACCAGCCGGATGACAGCAGGCCTGGCTACGGACGCGGTTTCACAGCCAGCGGATGAAGCCAGACGCCTGACGGATGGACGCCTCAGGGTGCCAGACGCTCTCCGGCGGGCGTGCGGCACCGGCCACTTACGACGCTGCCCGGCGGCTGCCGGCGTGCCAGTCCTCCTCCGTCCCGGCCGCGTCCGGGTCTACGCCGAAGCTGCGCAGCTGAGGCCGCTCGCGCAGGCTCCGCTTGAGCTCGGCGAAGCCGGGGAAGCCCGCCAGGCCGGTCACGTAGTCCCAGAGCCGGACGGCGTCCTCTGGGGCCGGGAGCCGGCTGATCACCGGGCCGAAGAAGGCCGTGCCTTGCGGAGGGCTAAACTGGATGATCGGGGTGCCGACGTCCCTGCCGGTCAGCGACAGCGCCTCATCGCCCTCGGCGCGGATCTCGTCGTCCCACCGCGTGTCATCCAGCGCGTCCGCTAGCCCGGCGGGCAGGTCGGCCCTGGCGAGCAGCGGCTCGGTGAAGGCACGGCTGCCGCGGACCGCGGGGGTCAGGTCGGCCGCGCCGGGGGAGTCGAAGATCTCGCTGCTGACGGCCTCGTAGAGCGGGCCGACGGCGGCGCGCCCGTGCTCGGCCCGGGCGCGGGCCGCGACCCGCAGCAGCCGCAGCCCGGAGGTGTGCCCTTCCTCGTAGCCGGCCGGGAAGTGGCTGTCGTAGTCGATCCCGGAGTTGATCATCCGCAGCGAGATGAACCGCCAGTCGACGGCGTAGTCCCGCTGGGCGGCGACCATGCGCACCCATTTGCTGGTGATCCAGGCGAACGGGCACACCGGGTCGAAGTAGAAGCGGATGTCGGCGCCAGTCATGCTGTCTCCCTGCTGGGTCAGGCCGTCGCGGCGGGCGAGTGCTCGCGCAGGTAGCGAACCAGGCCGAGGACGTCGTCGGGGACGAGCCGGCCGATGGCGCCGCTGGAGTACACGCTGACCACGACGTTACCCGCGGGGTCGAGCACGAAGCCGGTGGACTGCAGGTAGGCGGGCTCCGGGTTGACGAAGGCGCCGGTGAGGGCGGCGACGGCGGGCGCGTCGGCGCCGTAGCCGACGGGGAAGGTCAGCCCGTGCTTCGCGGCTAGCTCCGCCGTGGCCGCCTCGTCGTCCACTGACAGTGCGGCGACACGGATGCCGGCCTCGGCCAGCGCCTGGCCGGACCGCTGGAAGGCCCGCAGCTGCGCGTTGCAGTAGGGGCACCAGGCGCCGCGGTAGAACAGCACGGCGGCGAAGTCTCCGGCGAACGCGTCCGGGATGGTCAGCGTCTCGCCGCCGAGTACGTTCATCGTCAGCTGCGGGAACGGGTCGCCGGGGTTGAGCAGGGGCATGACGGTTCTCCTCTGGCTATTAGAGACGGTCCTGGGCAGGAACCGTCTGCCTGGTATGCGTCGCCCCGGGCGCGGGTCTTACCCGACGCTTCGCGATACCGGCTCACGGGGCCGCACTGGTGACGGGCAGCGCGGTAAGAGGCCGCCGCCTGCGGGCGCAAACAGGAGAAGAAGATAGAGCAGTAAGGGCCGAACGGGCGCGGCTGAGTCCGCACCGTCTCGCTGGCACCTTGACCGTGAACGGAGACCACTGTGGCAACCGTCTTCGCTGGCAAGACCGCGCTGATCACCGGCGCCGGGCGCGGCATCGGCCGCGCGATCGCGCTCGGGCTGGCGGACGCCGGCGCCGGGCTGATCCTGCTCGCCCGCTCGGTCAGGCAGCTGGACGAGACACGTGCAATGCTGCTTGATCGGGGAGCCGAGGCCGCGCGCATCCGCGTTGTCGCGGCGGACCTGGGCGATGAGGAGCAGCGTGGCCGCGCGGCCGGCGTCGCGCTTGAGGCGGGCCGGGTCGACATCCTGGTCAACAACGCGGCCACCGTGGAACCGCTCGGCGTCACCGCCGCCATCCCGGCCGCGGAACTGCGCCGTGCCTTCGAGCTCAACGTCATCGCGCCTGCCGCGCTGGCCGCCGCTGTCCTGCCGGGCATGCTCGGCACCGGGTGGGGCCGCATCGTCAACGTCTCGAGCGGGATCGCCGCCCGCCCCGGCTCCATGGTCCGCGGCAACGCCTACGCCGCCACCAAGGCCGCGCTTGAGGCACACACCCTTAACCTGGCCGCCGAACTAAACGGCACTGGCGTCACGGTCAACGCCTACCGGCCTGGAGGAGTCGACACCGCGATGCAGGCATGGATCCGCGGGCAGGACCCGGATCGGATCGGGACCGCGCTGCACACGCGGTTCAACCAGACCTTCACCGAAGGTGCCCTGATCACGCCGGAGCGGTCGGCCGCCGCGCTGATCACGCACCTCGGCGGGGGCGACACCGGATCCGTCTGGGACTTCAGCGACGCCTCCACCCGGGTATGAGCCCGACGGTTATCCCATATGGCGTTCGGGCAGGCATCCCGGTACGGGCCTGCGGGAAGCGTCTTAGCGGTCTGCGGTGACCGCGGCGAGCAAGCCGCGGAAGTCCTCGCAGCATGGGCCGCATGCGGCCAGGTGCGCGGTCACGCCGGGGTAGCGGCGGGCCGCGCCTGGGTCTGCGGCGACCAGGTCGACGTAGACGTGCAGGACCTCCATCGCCTGCTCGCACCCGACGTCGGCCGGGTCGGTGCGCAGGAAGCGCTCAAGCGCCGCCCAGCTGCTCATGACGGTCCCAACCTTCTGTCCTCCAGGTAGCCGTTGGCGACCAGGAAGACGCGGATCTTACGGCGGGCGTCGAAGACCGCCTTGTAGATGGCGTTCCTGTTGGTCCCGAGCTGGGCCACCAGGGCGTCCAGGGGCACCTCGTTGAGCACGACCGCCACGAACAGGCGCCGCTGGTGCCCGGTCAGCGTCTCGTCGACGGCCTGCCGGACCGCCTTCACCAGGTCCGCGTGCTCGGCAAGGTCGCCGGGACCGACCCCGAGCCGGTCCGGGAGCCGGTCCCAGTCTCCGGCCTCCAGGTGCTGCGCCGGATGCTGCCGCCAGTAGTGGCGTCCCAGCTTGCCTGACACCTCGAGGAGCACGAAGCGGTACGCCCATGTGGTGAAGCGGCTTTCGCCGCGGAAGCTGCCGAGCTTGCCCAAGATCGCCAGCATCGCGTCGTCGGCCGCCTGATGGGCCAGGTCGTCGAGTTCCCGGCCGGAGATCCAGGCTCCCGCCTCCCGGCGGCGCAGCTCGCGGACGGCGACCCGGACAAGCAGGCCGTGCAACCGGGCAAGCCCTGCCTCGCGCGCCGCGCCCGTCCCGCGCAGGGCGCTGATCCATTCGGCCGACGCGTCATCCAGCGTTGCCGCCCGATTCCCGCACCTGTCCATCATGCCAGCTTAATCCGCCGGGCTGGTAGCGAGCCGGACGAGGCGCACGTCACACAGGGAGGGTAGGTCCCGCCCGTCCGGAAGACCCTGATCTTCAGTCCGGACGGATGAGGCTGGCTCGTGCCGGTAAGACGCCGCCCTGGCGTGACGCTCACGCACTGAAGAGCGTCGCCCCGCCGGCGCTCCGCGACCCGACGACCGCTAGCGGCAGGAGCCCAGGAATGACGAGCCCGTCCACGATCACCGACCGCGTCGCCGAGATGCACGCCACCATGGCGGCCGAACCGCCCGGCGAGGCCATGGGTGTGTTCGCCCGCGAGCAGGCCGAGCTGGCCGCTGGCGGCGTGCCGGCCGGCATCGCCCCGACCGGGACCGTCCTGCCCGACGCGGAACTGCTCGGCGTGCACGGTGCGGCCACCACGCTGTACGCCGTGGCGGGGGGTGGCCCGGCGGTCCTAGTCTTCTACCGGGGCGCCTGGTGCCCGTACTGCAACATCGCCCTGTCCGCCTACCAGGAACAGCTGCTCCCGCAACTGACCGAGCGCGGCATCCGGCTCATCGCGATCAGCCCGCAGAAGCCGAACGGGTCGCTGACCATGCAGCAGAAGAACGGCCTGGCCTTCACCGTCGTCTCCGACCCCGGCAATGTCATCGCCGGGCGCCTCGGCATCCTCACCCGCCCATCGCCAGAGGCCCGTGCGGCCCAGCTGCAGCTCGGACTCGACCTGACCGGCGTCAACGCCGACGGCACCGTCACGCTGCCGATGCCCGCCACCGTCATCCTCGACGCCAGCCACGCCGTCCGGTGGATCGACGTTCATCCCGACTACACCACCCGCACCGAACCCTGGCAGGTCATCGGCGCCCTCGACCACGTCGGGCACCTTGACGAATGAGCAGCGCCGATCGGCTCGCTGGCAAGAGCAGACGGTCGGTTCACGAGCGTCGGCTACGCCGACGTTCGCCCCTTGTTCTTCCGCATGAACGCGCACATGCTGTTCGACGACGCCAGGGACCGGTCCCTCGCTCGCAATCGGAAGGCAGGTCATAGACTACGCAGCCGCCCTGAGCGAACAGAATCAGATGCTGGGTGAGCTATTGCGGGACGCGGACTGGTCGGTGCCGGTGCCGACCTGTCCCGGCTGGACACTCCTGCAGTTGCTCCGTCATGTCGGGCGCGGTGACCGCTGGGCCGCCCAGATCATCGCCTACCGGGCGGATGCCAGCCTGGACCCGCGCCTGGTCCGGGACGGCAGGCCTCCCGCCGACGTCCCAGGCGCAGTCCGGTGGTTCTCAGAAAGCCCCCGGACCCTGCTAGCGGCGGTTGAAGCCGTCGGGCCGGACACTGAGGTGTCCACGTTCCT
>Ga0302229_10001827_pt1 | contig 15954 bp, 14 predicted proteins | sample II_Palsa_N1_3_FD_193518 | JGI IMG/M metagenome (GOLD analysis project Ga0302229, IMG submission 193518) | Peat permafrost microbial communities from Stordalen Mire near Abisko, Sweden - II_Palsa_N1_3 | ecosystem: Environmental > Terrestrial > Soil > Palsa > Peat permafrost | place: Sweden... | reverse complement strand
CGCGTAGTACAGGCGCGCCGCGTAGTACAGGTGATCCGGCGAGGCGGGATGGCGAGTCGTGGTCGGCCACGGGCGAGCGCGCGGGGCGCGATGCTGCCCGGTCAGCCGGCGGCCCGAGGACCACAGGCGGCCCGCGGACAACGGGCGGTACCCGTGCGACGGGCGGCCCGCGGACAGCGGACGGCCCGCGGACAGCGGGCGGTGCCCGTACGACGGGCGGCCCGCGGACAACGGGCGGTACCCGTGCGACGGGCGGCCCGCGCGGCACTGGAGGGAACCGGCCCGCCAGCGCGTCCAGGTCTGGCTATGCGGGCTCAGGCCGGGACCGCGGCGATCCGCGGGACGCCCCGGCGTCGGGACCGCAAGGCGGCTCGCGACGGTCCGGCGAGGGTTCCTTGCCCGAAGTGCCGGCGAACATAACGGCAGACCAGCTGGATCCGGCCGCCCGGGCAGAGCTGAATACGCTGCCTGGCGACCTCGCTGAGGCGGTGGCCCGGCAGCTGATCGCGGCGAGCATCGCTGACGACCCGGATCGCGGCTACCGGCACGCCCAGGCTGCCCGGCGACTGGCCGCACGGGTCGGCGTCGTCCGTGAGACATGCGGGATCGCCGCCTACCGGGCTGGAGCCTGGGCTGACTCGCTCACCGAGCTGAGGGCGGCCCGGCGGCTGACCGGGAGGAGCAGCTACCTGCCGATGATGGCCGACTGCGAGCGGGCGCTCGGCAGGATGGACCGCGCGCTGGCGCTCGTCACCGGGCCCGAGTCGCGCGGGCTCGACCGGGCGACCGAGATCGAGCTCCGCATTGTCGAGTCGGGTATCCGACGGGATCAGGGCCTGGCCAATGCGGCCGTGGTCGCCTTGCAGCTGCCGGAGATTACCGACGGTCGGCCATATTCCGGATCGGCCAGGCTGTTCTATGCGTATGCCGATGCCCTGCTCGATGCCGGGCGCGAGGAGGAAGCCAGGGACTGGTTCGGCCGGGCGGCGGCGGCGGATACCCGCGACGAGACCGATGCGGCCGAGCGCTTCGAGGAACTGGACGAGATTGACTTTGCGGACCTGGACGAATCCGCGGGCCCGGACGAATCCGCTGGGCGGGACGACCCCGCCGCGGCGGGAAATTCCGCCGGCCTGGACGACTCTGTTGAGCCTGCCGAGTCCGCTGCGGCGGAGACTGCCGCCTACCTGGACGAGTCCGCTGAGCTGGAGGACTTCGTCTAGCAACAGGACCCCGCCCAACTGCGGAACCGGGCGAGGCCGGGCGGGGCGTCGGCTGATCTGTTTTTCGCGAGGTCGCCAGGCCCGCCAGGAGCGGGCTGGTTAGGCCGGCCCCTGCGCGTCGAGCCATCGCGCGATCCCGGCCACGTTGGCCGTTGCACTGCTGATCCGGTCAAACTTCGCGGCTAGTGCCGGATCGGCACCGTCGTCGAGCACGGCGTACCGGCTTCTCGTCCGCTCGGCGACCATGGCCGCGGCATGATCGAGGTCGAGGCCGGCCTCCCTGGCCCGCCGGGTCTCGTCCACCCACAGCCGGATCTCCTCGGCAGACCGCTCAAGGGCTTCGGTGACCGCATCCACCGGCCCGTAGTGGCTGAACAGCAGCCGGGAGGGCCGCAGGGCGCTGAACGTGCGCAGCGACTCAAGCGCGGTTTCCAGGTCGAAATCCGGCGGGGGAGTGGCGGGCCGCATGTCGCCGGTCTCCTGAATGTAGATCCCGGCCGCATCGCCCACGTACAGATCGCCGCTGGCTGAGTCGATCAGCCCGATGTGATGCTTGGCGTGGCCCGGAGCGTAATGGCTGTCCAGCCGCCTGCCACCGCCCAGGTCAATGGTCCCGGTGCCGTCGACCGCCCGGATCCGGCTGGCCGGCGTCGGTGACAGCGTGCCGAACAATTCGTCGAGCTCGTCCCCGTAAACCATGCGGGCACTGGCCATCAGGCGCGACGGGTCGGCCAGGTGCCGCGCGCCCCGCTCGTGCACCACGATCTCGGCCCCCGGGTACATCGCGGCGATGTCGCCTACTCCGCCGGCATGGTCCAGGTGGATATGCGTGACCACGACCGTGGCCAGGTCCGCCTTGCCGATGCCGAGCCGGGCGAGCGCGCTCGCGACTACCGGCGCCGACGGCGCCGTGCCCGTCTCGACCAGGCAGGGCCGGTCCGCGCGGATCAGGTAGCCGGCCGTAATGCCGTCGTATCCGGCCATCATGGTGTCGATCTGGTACACCTCATGGCCGAGCTCGATCATGGCGGCTGGCGTGTCGGGGACCGGTTCAGCGCCATTCATCCGCTGATTGTCTCAGACGGCCTGCCGCAGGATCCCGTTCGGCCTTCGGGCCGTGGGGGCGGTAGTATCTGGTCGCCCTGGATCGGCGGGAGAGCCGCGTGCCGCGACTGTCTCAGCAAGGGCCTTGTCGTGATGCTCAGGGACGGCAGGCGCGACACTCCTGGTGCGCGCGAGCGGACTCCGGCCGCGCTGATACGGCCGAGATAGGGAACGGGCGTGAGCGGTATCACCGTGCGGCCGGCGGCCGTCCCGCCGCGAGGCGACGCGGCGGACGAGCGCAGCCTGCGCCGGCTGATCCCGCGCACCCCGGCCGGCATCGTGATCGCGGTGGCCACCCTGCTCGGGCTCGGGCTGCGGATCTACCAGCTGGCCCGTCCGGGTCATCTGCTCGGCGTCACCGAATACGACGACGGCGCGGATTTCGGCAGCGCACTCCGCATGGTCAGCGGCGCCATCCCGTACCGCGATTTCATCACCGTCCAGCCGCCGGGGATCACCCTGCTGATGTTGCCGGCCGCGCTGCTGTCCAAGCTGACCGGCACGGCCTGGGCAATGGCGGCCGGGCGGATCCTGACCGTGGCGGCCGGCGGCGCCGGCGTGCTGCTCAGCGGACTGCTCGTACGTCATCGCGGCGTACTCGCCGTCATCGTGACCTGCGGCATCGTGGCCGTGTATCCGGGCAGCGTGCAGTCCGCCCACACTGTCCTGCTGGAGCCCTGGCTGGTGCTCGGCTGCCTGGCCGGCGCCGTTGCCGTCTTCGACGGCGATCAGCTGGCGGGCGGCCGCAGGCTGGCCTGGGGCGGCGCGGCATTCGGCTTCGCGGGCGCGATCAAGGTATGGGCGATCATCCCGGTGGCCGTCATCCTCGTGCTGAGCCTGCCCAGGCCCCGGCGGGCGGCCAGGTTCCTGGCCGGCGTGGCGGCCGGATTCGTCATTCCGGTCCTGCCCTTCGCGGTGGCGGCGCCCCGCGGGCTCTACGACGGCGTGGTCGTGGCTCAGCTGACCAGGTCCGGCACCCGGGTGCCCTTCTGGTTCCGGATCCAGCAGATGACCGGGCTGACCGCCGCGCATCTCGGCGATACCGCCCTGGCGGTGGCGGCCGTGATCGTCATGGCGCTGATCGCCGTCCTGTTCGCCGGCAGCTGGCTGGTGACCCGCTGCCCGCCGCCGGCCCTCGACTGGTTCGCGGTCGCCTCGGCGGCGCTGGTGGTGGCGGCGTTCCTGCTGCCGGACGACTTCTACTACCACTACCCGGGTTTCCTCGCGCCGTTCCTCGCGATGTCACTGGCGCTGCCCGCCGCCCGGCTGCTGGCCGGCGGCCCTGGCGCTGCGCTCCCGCGGCGGCCCGCCGCCCTGCGGCTGGACCGGCTCCGCTGGTCCGTGGCCGGGCTGGCCGGGCTCGTTATCGCGGTGCTTCCCTTCGCCGTCCCCCGGGCCGAGAACGCCCCGACGCCGGTCTACCCGGCAGCCGCGGTCCGCCGCGTCATCCCGCCCGGGGCATGCGTGCTCACCGACCAGGTCTCGCTGCTCATCGCTGCCGATCGCTTCAGCTCTGACGCAGGAGGTTGCTCGCTGATGGTGGACGCCACCGGCACCGACTTTGTCCTCGGCCACGGGCGGAACGGCTTCACCGCTGGCCGCGTTCCCGCCGTGGCCGCGGTGTGGCGGCAGGCGTTCGGCGCGGCGCAGTACGTGTGGCTCACGCCCTACAACACCCGGCGGATCGCCTGGACGCCATCGCTCAGGTCTTACTTCGCGCGTCATTTCACCCTGATGCACGGCTCCTGGGCGCCGCTGAGCCTGTATGTCCGCAAGGGCACGGGAATTCAGCCCTGAGCGAACGTCCGGATCACCAGCCCGGTCTGCGGCTTCGGCCCGAAAGAGGTCGACTTGCGCGGCACCCGCCCGCCGTTCGCGGCCACCGCGTAGACATCCGCGGCCGAGAGCGCCGTGCATATCACCGCGGTTCCGCCCGGTACCTCATCGGCCGCCCGGATGGCCATTGCCGCGTCGTGATGCACGATCCGGACGCTGCGCTCGTCGTCATGGATGCCCCAGACCCGGGTCATCAGCAATTCCTGCAGCACCGATGCAGCCAGGCCGCGCCAGCGCGGCGACCGCCCCGGCGGCATGGCAGCCTCAAGCTGGACCGGGTCGGGTTCGCTGAGCAGGTGCGCCTCGCCGCCGCCGGCCACCAGGAACGCCACCCCGCCGCCGGCGGCGGCCTGGTCGAGCGCGCGCAGCGCCGCGGGCAGGTCGCCCGTCCCGCCAGCTAGCGGCCGGACGCAGAACGAGCCCTTGGCAAGGTCCACGGCCGCGGCTGGCGCCAGCCCGGGGATGACCCGGTGGATCGCGCCGATCTGCGGCGGATATGCGGCGGAGTCGACCAGCAGGGCCAGTCCGTAGTCCCACGGGCCGTCGCCGTCACCCGCGTCCCGGCGGCCCGCCTGCAGCTGCAGGTAGGCAGCGTAGCGGTGGTGCCCGTCAGCGATCAGGGCGCGGCGCGGCGCCAGGTCGGCGGCCACGGCCGCGATCTCCGCGAGGTCGGTCAGTGCCCAGAGCCGGTGCCGCACGCCGTCCGGGGTCAGTGCCTCGAGCAGCGGCTTCCTGGCCGTCGCGACCACCTCGACCAGGCGCGTCGCCGCGCCGGGCGGGCTCCCGTCGTAGAGCAGGAAGATGGGCTCGAGGTTCGCCTGCGTGGCCTCCATCAGCTGCCGTCGCCCGGTCACCGGGCCTGGCACCACGTCCTCGTGCGGCAGGACTATCCCGGCATCGGGCGGCACCAGGCGCAGGGCGCCGATCAGCCCGCGCTGGAGGATGCCATGGCGCTCCCCGCCCGGCCCGGCGTCCCGGTGCCCGTTCCGGCCGGCCGCCGCGGCGCTGCCCGCCGCGGCCTGCTCGTAGACATACAGGCCGGGAACCCGGTCAGGCACCAGGATGTGCTGGTCCAGCCAGTCGCGCAGGGCAGCGGCGGCACCGGAGTAGATCTCGTCAGGCCGCCCGCTGGCGCTGCGTGGCAGGATCAGGCGGACCACATTGTGCGGATCGGCGGCCATCAACTGGTCCTCGATGTCGTGCGCGATCACGTCGTACGGTGGTGAAGTGACCTCCGCAAGACCGCTCACCCGGCCCGCGGCATACCGGACCCCGCGAAATGGTGCCAGCGCGAGGCCGGAACCCGCCGGTCCCGGCGGCACTCTCGGCTCAGCTGGCCCGTGGCCGGACGGAAGGATCTGCACATATGACAGAAGCACCGCATGGCGGCGAGGATTCCCGGCAGGACAAAGATCTGCTTTCCCATGGTCGCGAGGAGGCCGCCGGCCGGGACCGGAGCAACGCGGAGCCGGACGCGGGTGACACCTACGACCTGTACCGGCGCGGCCTCGACTTGCTTGGCCGGGGCAGCGCAGCCGCTGCCGCCCAGCTGCTGGAGCGGGCGGCCGCGGCCGAGCCGCTGTCCCGCAGCGTCCTGGAGGCGCTGGCACGCGCGCAGTTCGACGCGGGCAGGTACGGCGACGCGGCCGGCAGCTTCGGGCAGATCGTGGCGGCAAGCCCCAGCGACGACTACGCGCAGTTCGGCCTGGGCCTTGCCCTGGCCAGGACCGGGAACCCGCGGGGCGCGGCCGAGCATCTCGCCCTGGCGGCCGCGATGCGGCCGGACCTGCGGCACTACACCGATGCCCTGCGCCATGTCCGCGCCACCCTCCGCTCCCGGGCGCGCCGCGAGGGAGCGTCCTGATGACACATAACGGGGACGCCGGGGTGACTGACGCGGCAGGACCCGGCGCGGCGCGGGGGACCGCCACGACGCCGTCGGCGCTGGCTCCGCGCGGCTGCGCTGGCGCGCTGAGCGAGGCCTACGACGTGGCCCTGCTCGACCTCGACGGAGTCGTGTACGTCGGCAGCGCGGTCGTTCCCGGCGCGGCGGAGGCGCTGCGGGAGGCTGCGTCCCGCGGCATGCGGCATGCCTTCGTCACCAACAACGCCTCCCGCACGCCGGCCGCGATCGCGGCCCACCTCACCAGGCTGGGAGTGCCCGCCGCCGCCAGTGACGTGGTGACCTCGGGGCAGGCCGCCGCCCGGCTGCTGGCCCGGCGGCTGCCGGCCGGCGCGCGCGTCCTGGTCGTCGGCGGGAACGGCCTGCGCATCGCGCTGCGGGAACGCGGCCTGCGGCCGGTGTCCGCCGCCGCCGAGCGGCCCGCCGCGGTGGTCCAGGGATTCTCGCCGGACCTCAGCTACGCGCTGCTCGCCGAAGGCGCGCTCGCGGTCACCAACGGCGCCCTTTTCGTGGCCTCCAACGCCGACATCACGCTGCCCACCGCGCGCGGCGCGGAGATGGGCAACGGCTCGCTGGTGCAGGCCATCGTCGCCGCCACCGGGCAGCGGCCGGTGGTGGCGGGGAAGCCGGAGCCGCCGCTGCACGCGGAGGCGGTGCACCGCACCGGCGCGAAGCGGCCGCTGGTGGTGGGCGACCGGCTGGACACCGATATCGAGGGCGCGGTCCGGGCCGGCGCCGACAGCCTGCTCGTGCTCACCGGGGTATCCAGCGCGGCCGACGCGGTGCTGGCGCCCCGGGGTCAGCGGCCCAGCTACCTGGCTGCGGACCTGGCCGGGCTGCTCGAGCCGCATCCGGAAGTGACAACCGCGGACGGGGCGGCGCGGTGCGGGGGCTGGACGGCGCGGCTGGACGACGACGGCAAGCGGCTCGGCCTGACGGGCTCAGGTGAGGCCATCGACGGGCTCCGCGCGCTCTGCGGCGCCGCCTGGCCGGCGGGCACGGTCACCGCGGCGATGGCGCGGCCGGCTCTCGCCGAACTCGGCTTCGCCGACGGAGATTCCGCCGACGGAGATTCCGCCGACTGAGATCCAGCCCGAGGCCGGACGGGCACCGATCGAGCCCCGTTGATAACCGATGTGCGCAGCTAGGGAAGTGCCCTGGGCTGTTCAGCAGGTGAGTAGCCCTGATCACCCGCTGGCATCGGGCTGGCAGTGCGGGCACCAGAAGGTGATGCGTTCCTGCGGGTCCTCGCCCGCCGCGGCCTGCCCGGCGGTGGAGATCGGAGTGCCGCAGCGCCGGCATGGCCGACCACGCCGGCCGTAGACCCAGTTCTGCTCGCCGCGCCTGGTGCTGCCGGTGGTGATGTGGCCGGCGCGGTCCTTGTTGGCGTCCAGCAGCCGCCGGGCAAGGTTCACCAGCGGCTCGAGGCCGTCGATCTCCCCGGCCGGCCGCCAGGGGCTGATCCCGCGCAGGAACAGCACCTCGCATTTGTACACGTTGCCGACCCCGGCCAGGTTGCGCTGGTCCAGCAGCGCCGCACCGACCGGCCGTGCCGGGTCCGCCCGCAGGCGGCGGACCGCCTCGGCGCTGTCCCAGTCCGGGCCGAGCAGGTCCGGGCCAAGATGACCGACGACACGGTCCTCGTTCTTGCTCGGTAGCACCTCCACCATCGCGAGCAGGTATCCGACCGCCTGCCAGGCGTCGTTGCCAAGCACCAGCCTGACCCGGTGGTCCCGCGGCGGCGGGCCGCCGGCCGGCCTGATCCGCCAGGAGCCGTCCATCCGCAGGTGCGAGTGCACGGTCTGGCCGTCGTCCGTCCGGATCAGCAGGTGCTTGCCGCGCGAGAGCGCGGCAGTCACGGTGCGCCCGGTCAGGTCCGCGGCGGCGAATCGCGGGACGCGGAAGTCGCTGCGCGTGAGCACCCGCCCGGCCAGGGCGCCGTGCAGCTGGCGCGCAGCGCGCCAGACGACGTCACCCTCGGGCATCTGCCCAGCATCGCACCCACTGCGCGGTCATCCCAGGCCGCTCTCCCGCAGCGTGATGTTGAGGCGCCCGGACTCCAGCCCGATCTCGGGTCTGCCGGTTCCCGGCAGGGTCCTGGGCACCCCGTGGTAGGCAAGCCTGGACGGACCGCCGAAGACGAACAGGTCCCCCGATTCCAGCTCGACGTCCGTCCACGGCCGGTTCCGGCTGCCGGTGTTGCCGAACCGGAAGACGCACGAGGCGCCGAGGCTCAGCGACACCACCGGAGCCAGGCTGCGCTCATCGCGGTCGGCGTGCATGCCCATCCTGGCGCGGGCGTCGTAGAAGTTGACCAGCGCGACATCGGGCCGGTACGCCGCCGCCTGCTGGCCGCCATAGGCGTCGGCTACCGCGCGCCTGCCCAGGTCAGCGAGCCAGCCGGGGAACGGCTTGACCGGAGTGCCGTCACCGTCCTCCACCGTGCGCGAGTACCGGTAAGGGATCCAGTGCCAGCCCAGGCAGACCGTCTGCACGGACATCACCCCGCCGGACGGCAGCCGGGCCGCGCGCAGGCCGGCCGGCGGCCGGGCCCATTCCCGGCAGGCCGCGACGAGGTCACGCTGCCTGTCCTCGGTGAGCCAGCCGGGCACGTGCACCGCGCCGGGAGCGAGTTCTGCCCGCGGCCGGGGGATCAGCGCCGTCACGTCCCCGAGTATGCCTCTCCGCCTGCCGCCCCGGCCGCCGTGGCCGGCGACCGCTGCCGTGGTGAATCACTGCCATCGTGAATCACTGCCATCGTGGTGGATCCGGGGATCGATCACCATCGATGGTGATCGATCCCCGGATCCACCACGTTCGGGAACGGGCGCGGCTGCGCTTCGAGAGGGGGCGCGGAGGACTGGGGCGGGGCTGCGGGCGGCTACGACATCAGCTTGCGCAGCTGCAGCAGGTCGAACAGATTGCCCTCGACCTTCAGCCGGCCGGTGAGCCACGCACGGGCGAAGCTCCCCGGGTCAGCAGCGATGGCCAGCACGTCGTCGCTGCTGGCAGTGAACCGGATCTGGGCAGCATCATCCGCCGCGGTCGCTTCCCTGACCGGGGCGGCGCCGCCTGGCCCCAGCCGGGTCAGGAAGATCATGCCCAGATCGCTGACCTTGCAGCTCAGAGTGCGGTCCGCCAGATGGGCGGCCCGGTCTTGCGGATTCATCTCTGAGATGCGGGCCGTAAGGCTCTCCAGTGCCTTGCGGCACTCTTCCGCCGTCGCCATCATGGCCTCGCTTTCAAGGTCATTGTCTATCTCCCGGGCACCAGACCGCCGCGCGGGGCGGGGCCGCGGCGCTGAGGTGCGCCGTTTCGTCGTTTCCGGACGGTAGCGTTTCCGGGGGAGCGGCGCACGCACTGGCCCGCGCCGCCCAGGGAGCGTGATGGCTGATGCAGGATGAGCAGGTGAGCCAAGGGCGGCCTGCCACCGGTGAGAACAGGGTGGATGAGGCGCTGGCGAGGCTCGATGAGCTGGCAGGACTGCCGGTGACCGAGCACCCGGCTGTCTTCGAGCAGGTGCACAGGCGGCTGCGAGAGGTGCTCGGCGAGCTGGACTCGGGTTCACCCGGTGATCCTGGCTCGCCGGGTGATCCTGGCTCGCCGGGTGATCCTGGCTCGCCCGGGCCGGGCCGCTGACGGGGGCCGGCCAGTCGATGGGCAGGATGATGCGGCTCGATACCGAGCTTGTCCGCCGCGGCCTTGCCCGGTCCCGCGAGCAGGCGGCTGAGCTGATCGCGGCCGGCCGCGTGCTGGTGGCCGGGCAGGTGGCGGCCAAGCCGGCCACCCAGGTCGGCCAGGAGGCGGCGATCACCGTCCAGGATCGGAGCCAGCAGCCGGACTACGCCTCCCGAGGGGGACGCAAGCTGGCGGGCGCCCTGGAGAGGTTCACGGATCTGGCCGTGGCCGGCCGGCGCTGCCTGGACGCCGGGGCCTCAACGGGCGGGTTCACCGACGTGCTGCTGCGGGCGGGCGCCGAGCATGTCGTCGCGGCGGACGTCGGTTACGGCCAGCTGGCGTGGCCGCTGCGCGGCGATCCCCGGGTCACCGTGCTTGACCGCGTGAACGTGCGCCAGCTCACGCCCGAGCAGGTAGCCCCGGCCCCGGCCCTGGTGACCGCGGACCTGTCGTTCATCTCGCTGACCCTCGTGCTGCCCGCGCTTGCCGCCTGCGCGGCTCCGGACGCCGACTTCGTGCTGCTGGTCAAGCCGCAGTTCGAGGTCGGCAAGGGGAACGTGGGAGCCGGGGGGGTAGTACGAGATCAGGCGCAGCGGGCGGCAACTGTCACGTCGGTGGCCGCGGCCGCCGCGGCGATCGGCCTGGGCGTCCGCGGGGTCACGGCGAGCCCGCTGCCCGGCCCGGCCGGGAACGTGGAGTATTTCCTGTGGCTGCGCAGGGGCGCTCCGCCGCTCGATACTGCCGCGCTGTTGCGCGCGATCGAGGAGGGGCCGCAGTGAGCCGGGTCCGGCCAGGCGGGCTGGCCGCGGGCCGGCCAGGCCGGGGCGAATGCCCGGGCGAGACGGAAGGATCCCAGTGAACTCAGAGCGGGCCGTGCTGCTGGTGGCGCATACCGGCCGCCCGGCGGCGCTGCGCAGCGCCCGCCTGGTCGTGGACCAGCTGACCGCGGCCGGCCTGGTAGTGCGCGTACTTGCCGAGGAGGCGCCGGAGCTGCGCTGCCCGGCCGCTGCCGAGGTAGCCGCGTCGTCGGCGGCGGCGGCCGGCGTGGAGATGGTCATGGTGATCGGCGGGGACGGCACGCTGCTGCGGGCGGCCGAGCTTGCCCGCCCGGCGGGGGCGCCGCTGCTCGGCGTCAACCTCGGCCACGTCGGCTTCCTCGCCGAGGCGGACCCGGAGGACCTGCCGGTGACCGTTGAACGGGTGGTGGCCGGCCGCTACGCGGTAGAGCAGCGGATGACCATCGACGTTACTGTCCGGGTGAACGGGAATGTCGCCGCCACCACCTGGGCACTGAACGAGGCCACCGTGGAGAAGGCGGCCAGGGAGCGGATGCTCGACGTGGTGACCGAGGTAGACGGCCGCCCGCTGTCCCGGTGGGGATGCGATGGCGTGGTGTTCGCGACCCCGACCGGATCCACGGCGTACGCGTTCTCGGCGGGCGGGCCCGTGGTCTGGCCGGAAGTTGAAGCGCTGCTGCTGGTGCCGATCAGCGCCCACGCACTGTTCGCGGGGCCGATGGTGGTCTCGCCGCGGTCGGTCCTCGCCGCGGAGGTGATCGGCGGCACCGGCATGCGGCTGCAGGCTGCCGGCGGGGACGGCCAAAGTGAGGCGGCCGGCGCGGTTCTGTGGTGCGATGGGCGTCGTAGGGTCGATCTGCCGGCTGGCGCGCGGGTCGAGGTGCGGCGCGGGGCCAGGCCGGTCCTGCTGGCCCGGTTGCGCGGTGCTGGCCAGGACGGTGCCGAGTTCGGGGCGCTGTTCACCGACCGGCTGGTCGCCAAGTTCGGGCTGCCGGTAGCCGGCTGGCGCGGCCAGGCCGATTCGCGGCACGCGATGGCGGCGGCCGGCCAGCGAGAGGAGGGTCCGGGCAGCGATGCTTGAGGAAGTCCGTATCACCGGGCTCGGAGTGATCGACGACGCCATCCTCGAGCTGTCCGCTGGCTTCAACGTCGTGACCGGCGAGACCGGCGCGGGCAAGACCATGGTCGTCTCCGGGCTCGGCCTGCTGTTCGGCGGCCGGGCCGATCCGGCCCGGGTGCGGCCCGGCGCCGAGCGGGCCAGCGTGGACGGCCGCCTGCGGGTCGATCCGGATGGCGCGGTGGCAAGGCAGGTCAGCGAGGCGGGCGGCGATCTCGACGACGAGGGCGGCGCACTGGTCATCAGCCGCTCGGTGTCCGCTGAGGGCCGTTCACGCGCCTATGCAGGCGGCCGTTCGGTGCCGGTGTCACTGCTTACCTACCTCGCTGACGACCTGGTGTCCGTGCACGGCCAGGCAGATCAGCAGCAGCTGCTCAGGCCCGCGCGGCAGCGCGACGCGCTCGACCTGTTCGCCGGCCCGGAGCACGCGGCCGTGCTTTCCGGCTACCAGCGGGCCTACCAGCGGCTGCGCGACATCACCGGTGAGCTGGCCGAGCTGACGTCTCTTGCCCGCGAGCGGGTAAGGGAGGCCGAGGACCTGCGCCGGGGCCTGGCCGAGATCGCCGCCGCTGAGCCCGTGGCCGGCGAGGACATCGAGCTACTGGCCGAGGAGGAGCGGCTGTCGCACGCGGACGCGCTGCACGCGGCGGCAACCACGGCGCATGAGGTGCTGCAGGCCGATCCGTCCGGCGGGCAGTACGAGGCCGCCGACGCGGTCACGCTGCTCGGCCGCGCCCGCCAGGCGCTTGAGGCGGCGGTCAGCCACGATGCCGCGCTCGCCGCGCTGGCGGCCCGGCTGTCCGAGGCGGCCTACCTGGTATCCGACGTGGCGGCTGAGCTCGCCTCGTATGCCCAGGCGGTGGATGCCGACCCGGGCCGGCTTGCTGCCGTGCAGGAGCGCCGCGCCGAGCTGGCCCGGCTGGTCCGCGCCTACGGCTCAGAAGGCGGCTACCGCGCGGAAGGCGGCTACGGCCCGGAAGGCGGGCGCGGTTCCGGCGGCGTGGCGGCCGTGCTCGGCTGGGCCAAGCAGGCAGCGGCCCGGCTGGGCGAACTCGACGGCGACGATGACAGGATCACCCGGCTGGCCGAGGAGGAAACGGCGCTTGCCGCGGCCGTCGGCGAGCTGGCCGGCCAGCTCAGCGCCGGCCGGAAGAAAGCCGCCGAGCGGTTCGCCGCCGACGTCACGGCCGAGCTTTCCGCGCTGGCGATGCCGCACGCCAGCCTGACGGTGTCAGTCACGCCCCTGGACGAGTCTGGCCCGCACGGCGCTGACGACGTGGAAATCAGGCTCGCCGCCCATCCGGGTGCGCCCGCCCTGCCGCTGCAGAAGGGCGCATCCGGCGGTGAGCTGTCCCGCGTCATGCTGGCTATCGAGGTGGTCTTCGCCGGCGCCGACCCAGTACCGACGTTCGTATTCGACGAGGTGGACGCCGGGGTAGGCGGGAAGGCCGCCGTGGAGGTCGGCCGCCGGCTCGCCAGGCTCGCCCGGCTCGCCCAGGTCATCGTGGTCACCCACCTGCCGCAGGTGGCGGCGTTCGCTGACACGCACCTCGTGGTGGAAAAGGCCGACGATGGCTCCGTGACCAGGAGCGGGGTCATCAGGCTCGACGATCAGGGCCGGGTCAGGGAGCTGTCACGGATGCTGGCGGGCCTGGAGGATTCCGAGTTCGGCCGGGCGCACGCCGAGGAGCTGCTCGCGGCCGCCGCGGCCGAGCGCGCCAGCCCCCTCGCGCCCGCCACGTCCCAGGGGCGGCCCGGGCGCACCGGGCCGGCGAGCCGCGGCGCGGGCCAGCGGTAATGTCCCAGCAGGGGCGATAACGCCCCGCGAAAGGTCGTGTTGCGTCGCCGGCTCGCGGGATCTGGCAAGATTACTGTGCGATGAAGGCATGGTCTCGCAAACTACCCGGAACCCGTCGGAGCAGGTCTCATGACCTGCCCGGCATATCAGCGACGGCTCGTCTGGACCGAAGGACCAAGAATCTCACCAAGCGGCTCCAGCGCGGCGACATCGCGATTATCGATCATGCCGACCTGGACCGGGTGAGCGCGGAGGCCCTGATCAGGCGCGAGGTGGCCGCCGTCGTGAACGCCGCGCCGAGCATCAGCGGGCGTTACCCCAATCTCGGGCCGCAGCTGCTCGTGGAGGCCGGCATCCCGCTGGTTGACGACGCGGGTACTGATGTCTTCGACCGCGTGTCCGACGGCCAGGCCGTCCGCCTCGACGGCGAGACTCTCTACCTGGGCGAGGAGGTCGTGGCCAAGGGCACGGTGCAGGACAACGAGTCCGTCGCCGCATCGATGGAGGACGCGAAGGCGGGACTTGCCGACCAGCTCAAGGCGTTCGCGGCCAATACGATCGAGTACATCAGCCGCGACTCCGAGCTGCTCATTCACGGGATTGCCGTGCCCGAGCTGACGACGAGCGTCCAGGGCAGGCACGTCCTCGTGGTGGCCCGCGGCTACCGCCACCGCGACGACCTGCAGGCGCTGCGGGCCTACATCCGCGAGTTCAAGCCCGTCATGATGGCCGTGGATGGCGGGGCGAACGCGCTGCTCGATGCCGGGTACAAGCCCAATCTCATCGTCGGCGACATGGACTCGGTATCCGACAAGGCGCTGACGTGCGGTGCCGAGCTTGTCGTGCACGCGTACCCGAACGGGGTAGCGCCGGGCCTGGCGCGTGTTCAGGATCTCGGCCTGACGTCGGTGATCTGCCCGGCCACCGGCACCAGCGAGGATCTCGCGGTGCTGCTCGCCGACGAGATGGGCGCCACCCTGATCGTGGCGGTCGGCATGCGGTTCTCCATGGCGGAGTTCCTCGACAAGGGCAGATCCGGGATGGCGAGCGCGGTGCTGACCCGGATGAAGGTCGGCGACAAGATCGTCGACGCCAAGGGCGTGAGCAGGCTCTACCGGAGCCGGATCTCCGGGTGGGCGCTGTTCACCCTGGTGCTGGCGGCCTTCGTCGCCGTTCTCGCGGCCGCATCCGTCTCCGAGCCCACGAAGGTGTTCGCGGACTTCCTCCTTGCCCAGTGGGACGCCTTCAGGTTCTGGCTGACCGGGCTGCTGTAATGATCGACTTCCGCTACCACCTGGTATCCATCGTCGCGGTGTTCCTCGCCCTGGCGATCGGCATCGTGCTCGGCACGACAGCTCTCAATGGTCCGCTGACCAGCCGCCTCAGAAACCTTGAGGAGATCTCGCGCAATGAAGCCGATTCCCTCCGTACGCAGAAGGGCCAGCTGGAACAGCAGATCAGCAGCGACCAGGCCTTCGCGCAGGCGGCTGCCCCGCTGCTGCTCTCGCATCTGCTCGACGGCCAGAGCGTCGTGCTGGTCAGCGCCCCCGGCGCCGAGCCGCAGGTGATCAACGGCATCGGCGCGGCGGTGCGGCAAGCGGGCGGCACCGTGACCGGCCAGCTTGAAATGCAGCAGCAGTTCTTCGACACCAGCGCGACCACGGAGCACAGCCTGACCGCTCTCGCGCAGCTGGCCCCGCCGGGAACGGCAGGGACCGGCCAGAGCTCGCAGCAGGCCGCCGATCCGCAGCTCGCAGGCCAGATCGCGGCGGCCAGCGTGCTCGCCGCCGCGATCGTCACCAGGAACGTGCCCGCGCTCTCGCCGGCGCAGAGCCACGCCATCCTGGCTGGCTTCGCGCAGGGCGGCTTCTTGCTGGCCAGTAAGCCGGTGCTTGCGCCGGCGACGCTCGCCGTGGTGATCACCCCGGCGACCCCGCCGACGGCGGCTGATTCTGATCCCGCTAATCTCGCGCTGATTTACCTGACGCAGAAGCTCAGCGCGACCAGCCTGGGCGGTGTCCTGGCCGGGTCCATCTCAGGTTCCGGGTCCGGTAGCGCGATCGACGAGCTGGTCAGCGGGAATACCGGGATTGAGGTGTCCAGCGTGGACAATGCCGATACTGAATCCGGGCAGATCATCGCGGTGCAGGCGCTGAGCCAGCTGCTCGCGGGGCATAAGCCGGCAAATTACGGTGTCGGGCCGGGGGCCGTCCCGAGTCCGGCGCCTACCCCGTCACCCACCGTGTCCCCGGTGCAGTCAACGACCAGCCCGGCAACCAGGCACGGGGCTGATGCCACGCCCAGCCCGTCCGTCAGGCCCAGCCCGTCAGCCACGCCCAGCCCGTCCGTCAGCCCGGCGGGCCGATGAGGCAGCGCGCGGCACCGGCGGGCGGGCTGGCTGCCGCGGCGGCTACCGGCGCCGTGGCCGCCCTGGCCGCCAGGGGCGCCTACGCAGGGCTTGCGCGGCGGCCGCCGGGCGGCGCCGCGACCTGGGCAAG
>Ga0302229_10001816_pt1 | contig 16004 bp, 14 predicted proteins | sample II_Palsa_N1_3_FD_193518 | JGI IMG/M metagenome (GOLD analysis project Ga0302229, IMG submission 193518) | Peat permafrost microbial communities from Stordalen Mire near Abisko, Sweden - II_Palsa_N1_3 | ecosystem: Environmental > Terrestrial > Soil > Palsa > Peat permafrost | place: Sweden... | reverse complement strand
GCAGCGCGATGATCGCGGCGATCGAGTGGCCGCTGTAGAAGAGGTGCGGGGTGACCTCGACCGAGTCGCCGATGACGAGCGCGACCGCGATGGTCTCGCCCATCGCCCGGCCGAACCCGATGAGGATAGCGCCGACCACGCCGCCCTGGCTGTGCGGCCAGACGGCGCCGCGGATCATCTCCCAGCGGGTGGCCCCGAGCGCGTACGCGCCCTCCTTGTCGATCGCGGGCACGGTCGCGATGACCTCGCGGGACAGGGAGGTGATGATCGGGGTGATCATGATGGCCAGGATGAGGCCGGCGGTGAAGAACGAGGCACCGGTGACGTTCGGCCCGCTGAAGAGCGAGTCGAGTACCGGGATTCCTTTGAGGCCCGAGGCGATGTCCAGGTAGATCTTCTGCAGCCAGGGTACGAGCACGATGATGCCCCACAGGCCCCAGACCACCGAGGGGACCACGGCGAGCAGGTCCATCACGTACACAAAAGGCCGCGCCCACCGGGCGGGTACCACCTGCGTCAGCAGCAGCGCGATGCCGACGCTGACCGGTACCCCGATGATGATTCCGATGACCGAGCTGATGACCGTGCCGTAGAGGACGCCCATCGCTCCGAAGTGGGTGTTGCCGTCAAACGAGACCTGGAAGATGTCCTTGAAGCCGCCGGCGAACCAGGTGGTGGACTGCTGCGCCGTGGTGACGGTGATGAGGACGAGGATGACCAGGACGAGCAGGCCGGCAGCGAGGGCCACGATCTGGAAACCCCGGTCGCCGAGCGGCCTGCGTTGGTGCAGCGGGCTGGCGGACCCGGCCGGGCTGGCCGGGTCCGCCTTCGTCACGGTGCTCATGACGGTCCGCTCGTCCGAGCGGTGTGAATCATGTGCGCAACCCTTACATCGAGGTGATCTTGCTCAGCTGCGCGACGGCCGCCGAGTCGATGCTCGCCGGGAGCGGCGACAGGTTGAGCGGGGTGAGGAGCGCCTGGCCGGCGGAGCTGAGCAGGTAACCCAGGTAGGCCTTGAGCAGAGATACGTCGGCCGCGCTGGGCTGCACCGAGTACACCAGGTCCCATGACTGGTAGGTGATCGGGTAGGAGGTCGCGCCCGGCTCGTCGGCCGTGGAGAAGGTCAGGTCGGCCTTCGGCGTGACCTGCGAGGCGGCCGCGGTCGCGGACGCGCTGGACGGCGCGATGTAATCGCCTGCCGAGTTCTTGACCTCGGCGGCGTGCAGGCCGGCCGCGGTCGCAGTGGAGAAGTCGACGTAGCCGATGGCGCCGGTGGTGGTCTTGACGATCTGCGCCACGGCGCTGCCGCCGTCACCCGCGCGCGCCGTGGACGGCCAGGTGATGGTCGAGGAGGTGCCGAGCTTCCACGCGCTGCCGGCGGCGTCCACGAGGTACTGGGAGAAGTTCGCCGTGGTGCCGGAGGAGTCGGAGCGGACGGCCAGGGTGATCGTGGTGCTCGGCAGGCTGGTGCCCGGGTTGAGGGCCGTGATCGCCGGGTCGTTCCAGGTCTTGATGGTGCCCTGGAAGATACCGGCGAGGACCGTCGCGTCCAGCTTCAGGCTGCTGACGCCGGGCAGGTTGTAGGCCATGGCGATCGGGCCGATCTGCACCGGGAAGTACAGCACCGTCTTGCCCGCCGGAACCTTGGACGCCTCCTTGGCCGGGATGGACGAGTCGGAGCCGGCGAAGAGCACCGTGTTCGCGTACAGGTCGGCGCGGCCCGTGCCCGAGCCAACCGGGTCGTAGTCAACGGTGACGTTCGGGTCGACCGCCTTGAACGCGGAGATAGCCGACTGCTGGAAGTTGGTCTGGAACGTCGAGCCGGCCGCCTTGATGGTGCCGCTCACCGTACTCGTGCTCGACGAGGCACTGCTCGTTGCCGTGCTGCCGCTCGCCGCGGTGGACGATGAGCCCGACGAGGAGCATGCGGCGAGGCCCAGAGCTGCCGCCACGGCGGCGACCCCCACCGTCGTGACGCGCTGTCTGCGTCCAAATGGCATATCAGGTACTCCTTATTGGTTTTGGATCTTTCCTCGACCGCGTGAGCAGCCCCCACAGGCGGCCGACGGCAAACCGAGACGTGCGAGTACAGTTTGTCGGCGCCGGCGGAACGCGCGGGCAAATGATAAGTGGACAAATGGAGACCAGAAGGTTAAGTTCTGGTGTCCAAGATTGACGCCCGCACCAGGCCTGCGGATTGAAGGCCGCAGGCCCTTAGCCGGTGCGGCAGGGATCGCCTACGCCCGCCGTGGCCTCGGCTTACGGTAATCCGACTGCAGTGCCCGCCACCGACGGATCTTCCTGGCCGACCCTCGACCCTTTCGCGTTCACCTATATGACATCAAGTGGCCGTCTGCTCGTTCCTTTTTTATTCAGCTTCTGTTCACCTGAGGTGAATATCAATGGCCTGGGTAGCAGGGTATTGCCGTCCGCAGGTTGATCGAAGACGAAAGAGGTCACGGTGGCGTTGGACGCGGACCGAGCGCACCACCCGTGCGGCTACGGCCAGGCGGGCCAGCAGGTTCTCGCCCCGACCGCGCTCAGCCCGGCCGCCTTCGCCCGGCCGGTATTGGCGGTTCTGCCGGCCGCGATCGGCCCGCTGCTCGCCACCCGATCGCGATATGCAAGATGACCGCTGGCGCCGCCGGAGGAGACAATCCGGTCCCCTGGCCACCGGCACCGCGGCCCGCCGAGCCGTCGTCGGCGCGGGGTGACGCTGGCCTGGCCGCCGCGCGCGCATCGGTCCGGACCCCGAGGCCCACGGGGTCCACGGCGGTCCTGGCCGACCGGATGGCGGCGGCTCTCGTGCACCGTGAGCCGGGCTGGCGGCTACCCCGCCGCAGCGCGCTGGCCAGGCGATACAACGTCAGCCTGACCGAGATCGACGCCGCCATCAGCGACCTGGCCCGCCGGTCCCTGGTCCGCCGGCTGCCGGACGGGCAGCTGTACCGGGCCAGCCCGGCCGACTACTGGATCCCCGTCGAGGGCGCGGCCGGGCTCGGTACCCGGCTCGACCCGATGGGGGGCACCATTGCCTGCCAGACCCGGCACGTGTCGCGGCGCGAGGCACCGCAGGATGTGGCCTGGGCCCTTCGGCTGCCGCCGGGGGCGCCCATCCGGGTGGTGCGGTGCGTCTGGGTGTCCGCGGGCGATCCCGCCGCCGTGTCCACGGCTTACCTCCACGATCCCGCTGCCCCGGGGGACGGCTCCGCGGACGGCGACGCGGACGTGGAGCCCGATCAGGAGTTCTCCTCGTTTGACTCGGTGCTCACGACCGTGCCCGCGGCCGCAGTGAGCGTGGAAATGGGCCCGCCGCAGCCGGCCGTGGCCCGCAGCTTGCGGCTGTCGCCCGGGCAGGCGGTGATCACGGTAACGGTCAGGTTCGATGACGCCGCCACCGGCGAGCCGACCGGGCTCACCGTGGTAATGCTGAAACCAGAGTTGTTCCGGGTCGCCATTGACACCACCGAGGCGCCGATCGGCGAGCCTTTATTGGTCTAGCCGCCCAGAAGCGGTAGCCTGCCTGGACACGTGCGCGTTCCACCTGGAACGCTGGAGCCGAGATGCCGGCTGAGGTCGTGACAGAGGCGGAACAGGTGCCGCGGCGGGCCCGATACCTCGTCCCCCGGGGACTACCGCGCCGTGGCGAGATCATCGCTGCCTGCGTGGTGCTCGTCGTTCTCGCGCACGTCCTGTTCGCGCAGCTGACGATCATCCTCGCCGCCGTCTTTTATCTGGTCACCAAGGTAACCAGATGGCGCCTGTCGTGGCTGACGGTCCCGGTAGTGGCCGCGGTGGCGTGGACAGCGGCGGTGGGTCCCCGGGCCGCGGCCACCGGGTTCGCCGACGGCCCCGCCCAGGTGGCACGCTACCTGGGCGCCAGCGGCCAGCAGATCCGTCACCTGCTGCACTTCACCGCCGCGTTCGGCGGGATCGATCGCTGGCTGCCGCGGCAGCTTCCGCTCGCCATCGTCACCGGCGCCGCTGAGGCCGCCCTGGCGGGCTGGCTGAGCTGGCTGCACACCGACGAGCGGAATGTACTGCCGGCCCGCCCCGGCCTGATCGTGGCGGCCCGGCGCGCCCTGGCCGTGCGGGCGATCCGGGCCGGCGCCGTCGTGACCAGGGACGGCGGATGCCTCGGGGTGGAAGCGGGTTCCGGCGCGCGGGTCGCGTTGGCCTGGACCGAGGCGGCAGGCGGGATATCGGTGTGCGGTTCGGCGGGGCCGGACGTGCTGACCACCAGCTTCCAGCTGGTGCACGCCGCGGTGCGGCGGCGCAAGCCCGTGCTCGCGCTGGACCTCACGTCCGACCCCGGCCTGCCGGCCAGGCTGGCCGCGGTCTGCGCCGAGGCGGGCGCGCCGCTTCAGGTCTTCGGTGACACGCAGGCCGGGCCGGACCCGGGGGCCGGCCCGGCCTGCTACGAGCCGTTCCGGTACGGGGATCCCGCGTGGCGGGCTTCGCTGATCACGGCCATGCTGAGCTGGGAGGGACCTGGCCGCCAGTACCGGCGAAGCTGTGTCGCCTACCTCGAGGACGTCTTCGAGCTGCTCGACGCCGCGCCGGGCGATCCCCGGGTTCCGGTTCTCGACGAAGTCATTCACCTGCTGAACCCCACGGCGATGCGGGCGCGGATGGAGTACGTGCCCGCGGCCTACCCTCGCCGGGCCGCGCTCGCCGAGCGAACGCGGGTCTCGATGAGCCTGATCCACGCCGAGCCCGCCACTACCGCGCAGCTCACCCGGCAACTGCGCGAACTCCGGGCCTCGGCCTTGGGCCGGTGGCTGCGCCCACCGGGCCCGGCGACGGAGATCGATCTGGGCCGCGCCGTCACCGAACGCGCCGTGGTGCTTTTCCGCCTCGGCGGGACGGACCCGGCGACCCTGCCGGGCGCGGCGATGCTCACCCGCCTGATATGCGAGGATCTGCTGGCCGCGGGCACGGCCCTGAGCGGGATCGGCGTCGACGGTGACGGCCTCGTCTGGCTGCCCGAATGCGGCTCGCTGCCGCGGCGCGCCGTGACCGACATGATCGCCAGCGGTCCGGGTACCGGGCTGCCGGTGCTCGCCGTCACGACGTTCCCGCAGGTCGCGACCGAACTGGCGGAGCTCACCAACGTGCTGGTGGTGCACAAGATGACCGACGCCGCCGCCGCCGGGCAGCTCGCCGCGGCCGCGGGCGCCCCCCTGCCGCCCGGCGAGGGGGAGTTCCTCCTCGCGGTCAAGAACCCGCAACGGCTTGTCCCGCGCGCGCAGCTGGTCCGGGCACGGATCCCGCCACCTGGGCCGGCCGCCGCGCCGAAGCACCGGGCACTGGAGAAATCGCAGCACTGGGAGGGAGCGTGACGTCTTCCCGCGCCGACCGCCTGTACCTCGGATGGCAGTACGCGACGCCGCATCCCGAACCCGGGCCGCCGCCGCGCAGGCCGACCCCGCCGGAGGCCGAACGGCTCAACCCGGACTGGGCGATGGCCCAGCGGCGTGAGGAGAGCCTGCTGCACCGGCCGCTGAAGGCGGCATTCGCGGTAGCCGTGGTCCTCGCCGTCGCGGCCATCGCCCTCGGGGCCGCGGGCGTGCTCGGGGTTCTGGTGGCCGGCCTCGGCGTGATCTGCTGCGCGATCGTCGCGGCCGTCAGCGGATACGCGATCTGGCAAGGGGAACGGGCGCTGCGGGGCAGGCTGGCGGAGGAGCGGGCCCGGGTCGGCAAGATACGCGCGGCCCAGCAGAACCAGCTCTTCGCCTGGCAGGCCGAACACGCGGCCCGGGTCCTCCAGTGGCAGGCGCTCCGGGTCGCCTACGACCACCAGAAGCGGTGGTACGCGGTCTGCGCGCCAGGCGGCGTGCACCGCGTCGACGTCGCGGGCGGGACGCTCTCCGGCTGGTCGGCGATGCTCGCGACGGCCGGGGCGTACCGGCTCGCGGCGGGCGGCGAGGTCACCGTGCTCGACCTGACCGAAGGCTCGGTCGCCCTTGACCTGCTCGGCTTCGCGCGGGCCTCGGACATCGACCCGCTGGTCTGGGTCCTGCCCGAGGACCTGCCCAGGCTCGACCTCGGCGCCGGACTCAGCCAGCACGCCCTGGCGGACATGCTGTCCCTGGTGGCCAGCGTCAGCGAGGAGGAGCGTTCCGCCCGTGACCTGGCCCTCGACAACGCCATCCTCGAGCGGGTCATCGACGTGCTCGGGGGGCAGGCGACCTTCGCCGGCGTCGCGGCCGCGCTGCGGGCCCTGGCACAGGTCGGCGACCCGCGTGATGACGTGGCCGCCGGCCTGATCACGGCCGGGCAGGTGGACAAGCTCACCGCGTTGTTCGGCCGCGGCGCCACCGACCGGGTGGTCCTCGAGCGGGCCTGGATCCTGGAGTCCCAGCTGCGTAAGCTGGCGCCGGCCGGAACGGCGCTGGTCCAGCTGCCGCGCAGCGCGCTGCGCGTGGTGGCGCTGAGCCAGCGGGCGAGCGCGGTGGAGGCAAAGGTGTTCGGGACCTACCTGGCCGTCGCGCTGACCCACGCGCTGCGCGAGACGCCACCGGAACGGCCCTGGCAGCACACGCTGTTCGTGCTGGGCGCGGACCGGCTCCGCGGTGACACCCTCGACCGGCTCAGCGATGTCTGCGAGAGCACCAGGACCGGGCTGGTGCTGGCGTACCGCACCATTCCGCCGCACGTCAAGCAGCGGCTCGGGCGCGGGAACGCCGCGGTCGCCTTCATGCGGCTCGGCAACGCCGAGGACGCCAAGGCCGCGAGCGAGCAGCTCGGCACCGAGCATCGGTTTGTGCTGTCCCAGCTCACCGAGACGATAGGTCTTTCCGTAACGGACACCACCGCGAGCGCGTACACAAGCACCACGGGTTCGGTGAGTTCGGCCGCCACCTCGCGGTCGGTCAGCGAGGGGACTTCCCGCAGCACCGGACATGGCCGCAGCGACGCCGGCAGCCCGCTGCTGCCGTCGCGGGCCACGTACTCCCGCAGCGTCCAGGACAGCGATTCGCGGAGCGTCGGCGAAAGCGACTCGTTCAGCACCGGTCTGTCCTGGAGCACCGCGTGGGGGCTGACGACGACGATGGCGACCGGTGACAGCGAATCGCTCGCCCGCGCCCTGCAACGTTCTCGTGAGTTCCTCGTCGAACAGCACGAACTTCAGCAGCTCCCGGCCAGCGCGATGATCATCACGTACGCGGCCCCGGCCGGGCGGCAGGTGGTGATGGCCGACGCCAATCCGGGGATCGGCGGTCTCGGCGCGGCGACCCAGCTGACGCTGGAGGAGGTCGGGGACATGCCGGGAGGGACGGTGGCTCGGCCGGCCGCCGCGGCTCCGCCGGCGGCCGCGGGCCCGCGCCCGGAACCCGAATCCCGCGGCGGAAGCGACCCGGTGAACTGGCGTACCGGCGACAACCGGCCGGCCCCCAATCTCGGGCCGCCGCCGCCCCGTCTTGACTGGCGCAAACGGCGATCCTGACCGCACCGCGGCGAGACGGGCCAACGAAACATGTCCGGGCACTGTGACGATAACCGTGGCGCAACTGAAGGTGAGGTGATATTCACTTTAAGTGACTACGCCGCAGGACGTCGGCGCGATGCCTGGTGACGGGTATGAGCTGCCCGCGGCCGGATCGCTCGCGCGCGATGACGGGCAGGCCTGGCTTCGGCTCTGGGTCCAGACCCTCGTGCTCGCCTTCCTCACCGGCCGGCCGTTGCCGCACGTGCCCGTGCCGCTGCGGTCCGGCTGGCGGGCGCTCAGCCCGCACCGCCGCGAGTGCGTGCTGGCGACTGTGATCGATGGTGCGGTGACCGTCCGCGCGACGGCCCTGCGGCCAAGTTATGACCCGCGGCTCCTGATGTCGGTGGTCAGGGTGATAACAGCCAGGATGCTCGACGCCGCCCCCCTGCCGCCGGCCGCGGACTCCGTCCGGCCGCGGTCCGCGGTGCCGTTCCGCGCCGGGCACGTCTGGGTGATCCCGCAGCTGCGCTGGCTGCATGAGATCGAGCGGGTGAATCAGTCCGGGCCGGACCCGGACGACATCGCGCCACCGCTCGACTTCGCCCTGGCCGGACTGCCCGACTGGCCGGGCATCCGGGTCATGGACCGGCTCAGCCGCCTGCGGCGGCACCCGCTGTCGATGGCAGTTGAGCGCAACCGGCGGCTAGCCAGCATCGCGCTGCTCGGCGTCGACGGCCTGACGAGCCTCGACGCGGACCTCGCCACCGCCGGGACAGGGCTCAGCCCGCAGCAGCGGCTGCGCCACGCGGCCGCGGCGATGGGCGCCGACGGTCCCGGTGAGCAGCCCGGCTGGCTCGAGGCCGTGCTGTCGTGGCCGCAGCAGTATCTGCCGGGCCAGGGTTCACCGGGCCAGCCCCGGACGTGGTGACCATAACCGGATAGCATCGGGCCCGAGATGAGCACAAGCAGCCCGCCGTCGCGGCGGTTCAGCCTTCCCCTCCGTGCGCGACTGGCCACCACGGTCGGGGGTGCCGCCGGCCGGGCTTCCCGGCTGGCCGGGCGCGGCGACGGATCAGTGATCGGCGGGGTCATCGGCCTGCGGCTGAAACCGGATCTGCTCTCCCTGCTGGCGCGCGGCCGGCAGGTCATCCTGGTGACCGGAACCAACGGGAAGACCACCACGACCAGGCTCATCACGGCGGCGCTCGGCACCCTCGGCCAGCAGATCGCGTCCAACGCGTTCGGTGCCAACATGGATGCCGGCCTAGTCGCCGCGCTCGCCAAGGCTCCCGATGCCACCCTGGCCGTCCTGGAAGTCGACGAGAAATACTTGCCGGCCATGCTCGAGACGACGAGCGCGCGGGTGGTGGTGCTGCTGAACCTGAGCCGGGACCAGATGGACCGCGCCGCGGAGATCTGGATGCTGGCCCGCCGCTGGCGGGCGGCCCTGGCCGCCGCACCGGACTGCCGGGTCATCGCGAACGCCGACGATCCGCTCGTGGCCTGGGCGGCCGGGCAGGCCCGTCAGGTCATCTGGGTGGCGGCGGGTCAGCGCTGGCACGACGACTCGTGGTGCTGCCCGAATTGCGGCGCGCACCTGCAGCGGGACGGCGAGGACTGGTACTGCGGCGAGTGCCCGAACCGCAGGCCTCCGGTCAGCTGGGTGCTGGCGGGCGACGAGGTGATCGATCCGACCGGGAAATCGTGGCCGCTTGACTTGATCCTGCCCGGCCGGGCCAACCGGTCGAACGCCGTGGTCGCGCTCGCGGTGGCGGACGTCTTCGGGGTCGGCGTCTCGCAGGCGATGGGCGCGGTCGAGCAGGTGCGGTCGGTGGCCGGCCGGTACACCCAGATCGAGCGCCGGGGCTGCGCGCTCAGGCTGCTCCTGGCCAAGAACCCGGCGGGCTGGCTGGAGGCGCTCGACGTGCTCGCGCCGCCGCCCGCGCCCGTCCTGCTGGCCGTGAACGCGCAGGTGCCGGACGGACGGGACACCTCATGGCTGTGGGACGTGGACTACCGCAGGCTGCGCGGGCGCCAGGTCTTCGTGACCGGGGAGCGCAAGACCGACCTCGCGGTCAGGCTGGAAGCCGATGAGGTGGCATTCCGCGTTGTCGGAGGCGTCGACGAGGCCGTGGCCGCGGCCCGCAGCCCGTCCCTTGAAGTAATCGCGAACTACACGGCGTTCCAGCAGATCCGTACCGTGCTCGGGCGGACGGACTGAAACGCGCGGTGCGCGGCCACGACAGCACGTTCTGTGCGGACAGAACGCGCCGTACGGACAGAACCGGGTCATACCGGCGGGAGGAACGTTGAGTGAGGGCCTAGGGCGGCACCGACTGGGACCCAGGAACCCTAGGGAGCCTCAGGGACCGCAGATATCTCGCCCGCCATTGCGCCCGGGACCTGGGCATGGTGGGCCCGCGGCCATCCGCCTCGTGTGGGTTTACCCGGATCTGCTGAGCACCTACGGTGATCGCGGCAACCTGCTGATGCTCGCCCGCCGGGCCAGGCTGCGCGGCATCGGTGTCGAGATCGCCGAGGTCAATTCCGATCAGCGGGTCCCCGTGGACGGTGACATCTACCTGCTTGGCGGCGGTGAGGACCTCCCGCAAGTCCTCGCGGCACGCCGGCTGCGCGCCGACGGCGGCCTGGCCGCCGCCGCGGACCGCGGTGCGGTGGTCTTCGCGGTCTGCGCTGGCTACCAGATCATCGGAGCCGAGTTCGGCGGTCCGGAAGGCGAGCCGGTTCCCGGACTGAGCCTGCTTGACATCCGCAGCGGCCGTGGTGACCGGCGCGGGGTCGGTGAGGTAACGGCCGACGTCGATCCGGCACTCGGCGTGGAACGGCTCACCGGTTTCGAGAATCACCAGGGCGTGACCAGGCGCGGCCCGGACGTGAAGCCGCTGGCCACTGTGCTCACCGGCGTCGGCAACGGCGACGGCACCGAAGGCGCGTACTACGGGCGGATGGTCGGCACCTACCTGCACGGCCCGGTGCTCGTCCGCAATCCCAGCCTCGCCGACCTGCTGCTCAGCTGGGTCGCCGGTCCGCTACCCGCCATCGACCCCAGGCAAGAAGACCTGGTCCTGCGGCTACGCGGCGAGCGCCTAACGGCCCAGAGCAGCCCAGCCTAGTGCCGCCGGCTGAGTTTGCCCGCTGGCCGGCCCGGCCCATGCTGACCGGTACCGCCCCGATGTGACATTGGTGCGGTAGGAGGCGCCCCGATGTGACATTGGTGCGGCTGGCTGCGCGTCACGCTGGCCCCACGGGCCGCGGCGGCCCCTGCAGGCCCTTTTAGTTTCGCGGCCGGAGGCTGCTGCGGCTTGGCCGAGCTCACGTCGATCCGGTCCTGTCGTCGCACTAGTAGACGAGAGCTTGGGCGCCTTCGGCCATGACCTCGGCGACGAAGGTCGCGGCGCCGGCGATCCTGATGCCGCTGATCAGGTCGTCGGGCGCGATGTCCCGCCGGGCGGCGCACTGCGTGCAGACCGTCACCGAACCCGCGGCCAGCACCCCCGCGAGCAGGTCGGCGAGCGGCGCGGCGTGCGGGAGCGAGAAGTCCTCCGCGCGGCCGGGCAGCCCGAACCAGGCGGACTCCCCGGTCAGCCATAGCGAGACAGGTACGCCGCTCGCGACCGCGGTCGCGGCGACGGTGAAGGCCTGATTGCAACGCTCCGGATCGTCTTTGCCCGCCGTCACCTTGATGACCAGAGCGCGTTCAGACATGGCAGAACTCTAGCCCGCACGGCGGGGACAGGGTGCCGCCCCGGCGTCAGCCAGAGACGCGTCTGCGTCGGCCGGCCATGGTGCGCCGGGCTTACGATGCGCCGACCCGTGGTACGGCGGCCAATGGTGCGCCGGCCCGCGGCGCGCTGGCCCGTCATTTCGGCGCGCCGCGGGCGGGCGCCCGGGCTTCGCCCGTACACTGCGGGCTATGCACGGCATGTTGAGCGCTGCGATCCTGATCGGCGTGCTGGCTGTGGTCGCCGCCGCCTGCCTGTACGCCGTCGTGCGGGTCTACCTGACCGGCACCCGCCGGGGCCCGGGCGCCGGGCCGGGACGGGAAAGCTCATGACGGGCGACGCGCCGGTACACCCCGACCTCGCGCCGCTGGAGTTCCTGCTCGGGCGCTGGGAAGGCGCCGGGATCGGCGGATACCCGACCATAGAGTCGTTCCAGTTCGGCCAGGAGATCACCTTCAGCCACAACGGCAAGCCGTTCCTCATCTATGCCAGCAGGACCTGGCGGCTGGACGAGGACGGGCAGATCGGAGCGCCGCTGGGCACCGAGACCGGGTACTGGCGGCCGCGGCCCGATAACCAGGTCGAGGTGATGCTGGCCCATCCCACCGGGATCGTGGAGATCTACCTGGGCGAGATATCGGGCACCCGCATCGAGATGGCCACCGATGTGGTGGCCAGGACCGCCACGGCCAAGGAGGTGACCGCCGGGCACCGGCTCTACGGGCTCGCCGGGCCGGGTCAGGATCTCGCCTACGCCTACGACCTGGCCGCGATGGGCCAGCGGCTCCAGCCGCACCTGTCAGCCCAGCTCAAGCGGGTAGGCCCAGGACGTAAATAAGTCCCCGGGCGACTCCGGCGCGGCGGCTTTTCCGCCGTACCGGGGACGACTGGACTAGGTCGGCCAGCCCGGGGACTCGGTGTCTGCCAGAATTTAGCCGGCCGCCGCCTCGCTGGACGTCATGCCGGCGGATAGGCGGCTAGCTGACAGCCACCTCACGTGTCCACTGTCTATGCATGCTGTTGGACCACCTCCTTTCCCGCGTACCTCGCACGTTAGCCGCGAGGCGGGCGATCAGGCAAGAGCATTTTGCCGTGCGCCAGATCACACCAGCGGATCTAATATGAGGCCATGGACGCCGATGCCCCGGGCCTGCCGGTACGCGAGTGGGATGAACAGCTGCGGGCCCGCGGCTACCGGGTGACGCCGCAGCGCCAGCTCGTCCTGGAGGCGGTAGCACGGCTGGACCACGCGACCCCGGAGGAAATCGGCACCGAGGTCCAGCAGACCGCGCGCGGCGTGAACATCTCCACCATCTACCGCACGCTTGAACTGCTCGAGCAGATCGGCATGGTCACCCATACGCACCTGCACCACGGCGCGCCCACCTACCACCTGGCCACCGACGCCGACCACGTTCACCTGGTCTGCCGCGATTGCGGCCGGGTGACCGAGGCCGGCCCGGACGCGATCCGCCCGCTGATCACCGGCCTGGACGAGCGCTACGGTTTCGAGACCGACGTCGGCCATCTCACCGTCTTCGGCCGCTGCGCGGAATGCCGGGCCTCCGCCGATGGCTGAGGAAGACATGACAAGCGATAAGAGAAGCCCGCTGCTGAGCTGGCCCGGTGCGGTAGAGGCGAGCTGGCCGGACGAGGGGGTCGCGGCGCACTACGGCGACCCGTTCCGGGAGCAGCGTGCGCTCGACGGGGCCGGGGTCGCCCCCGCCGGGCTGGTGGACCGGTCTAACCGCGGCGTGCTGAAGATCACCGGCCAGGACCGGCTGAGCTGGCTGCACAGCCTGACCACGCAGCACCTGGCGGGGCTGACGGCCGGCGGCAGCGCCGAGGCCCTGGTGCTGAGCCCGACCGGGCACGTCGAACACCACCTGTCGCTGAGCGATGACGGCACCACGGTGTGGGTGCACGTGGAGCCGGGGACCGCGCCGGCCCTGACCGCGTTCCTTACCTCGATGAAGTTCATGCTGCGGGTCGAGGTGGCGGACCTGTCCGCCGACACCGCGGTGCTGACCGTGATGGGGCCGGCCGGGGCCGATATCACGGCGGGGCTTGAGGGAGTGCTCGGCCGGGTGAGCCCGGGTCCGTTCGGGATAATTGATCTGATCGTGGCGCGGGACCTGCTCGCCGGCCTGGCCGCGGAACTGGCCGGGCGCGGGGCGGTGCCGGCCGGAATGTGGGCGTTCGAGGCGCTGCGGATCGCCGCGCGGGCGCCCAGGTTCGGTCTGGACACCGATCACCGGACCATCCCGCACGAGGTCGGCTGGATCGAGACCGCCGTGCACCTGAGCAAGGGGTGTTACCGGGGCCAGGAGACGGTCGCCCGGGTGCACAACCTCGGCCACCCGCCGCGGCGGCTGGTGTTCCTGGACCTGGACGGCAGCGTGGACCGGCTGCCCGCGCACGGCTCCCCGGTCGAGCTGGACGGCGCCACGGCCGGCTTCACCGGATCGGCGGCCCGGCACTACGAGCTCGGCCCGATCGGGCTGGCTCTGGTCAAGCGCACGGTGCCGGTGGACGCGACGCTGCTCGCCGACGGCGTCGCCGCCGCGCAGGAGGTCATCGTCCCGCCGGACGCCGGCGCGAACGTGAAGGTAACATTGCGCCGCCGACAGGTAATTTGATCTTTTTTACCGAACGGGAGGTACCTCGTCGTGCTGCGCAGGGTCCTGCTCGCCGCGTCAGCCAGTTCCCGGCTGCGTCAGCTCATCACCACCGCGCCGCGGACGCGGGCCATCGTCGATGCCTACGTGGCAGGTGAGACCGAGCAGGACGCGATCCGGGCGACCCGGGCGCTGCGGGCCGCGGGCCTGCTGGTCAGCCTGGACTACCTGGGCGAGGCCACTGAGGACCTCGCGCAGGCCGCGGCCGTCACCGACGAGTACATCGAGCTGCTCGGCAAGCTCGGCGCGGAGGGGCTGACCCAGCGCGGGGCCGCGGAGGTTTCGGTGAAGCCGACCGCGGTGGGCCTGTTCCTCGGCGCCAGGACGGCGAAGGAGAACATCTCGCGGATCTGCGACGCCGCCCGGGAGGCGGGCACCACGGTGACGCTCGACGCCGAGGAGTTCGGGGCGATCGAGCCGACCCTGCGGATCGCGGCCCAGCTGCGGGCGCGCTACAGCGATCTCGGCTGCGTGGTCCAGGCGTGCCTGCGGCGAAGCGAGGCCGACTGCCGCGCGCTGGCCGGGTACGGCATCAGGGTCAGGCTCTGCAAGGGTGCCTACCGCGAGCCGGAGAGCGTGGCCTTCACCGCCCGCCGCGACGTGGACGCGTCCTACGCCCGCTGCCTGCGGGCCCTGATGAACGGCCCGGGCTATCCGATGCTGGCCACCCATGACCCGCGGCTGATCGCGATCACCGGGTCGCTGGCCCTGCTGACCGGGCGGGCCGCGGACAGCTTCGAGTACCAGATGCTCTACGGCATCCGCCCGGCCGAGCAGCGGCGGCTGGCCGATACCGGCGCGCAGGTCCGGGTGTACGTTCCCTACGGCGGTGACTGGTACGCCTACCTGCTGCGCCGGCTCGCCGAACGGCCGGGCAACCTCGCGTTCTTCCTGCGTTCGCTGCGATCGGCGGGGCGTGCCTCATGATCGCGATCCTGGGTACCGGCAAGATGGGCGAGGCGCTGCTGTCCGGGCTGCTGCGCGCGGGCCGGCCCCCGTCCGCCGTGGTCGCCGCGGTCCGGCGCGAGGACCGGGGCACCGAGCTGCACGCGCGCTACGGGGTGCAGGTCACCGACGCCGCGTCGGCCGCGAAGCTGGCGGACACCCTGGTGCTGGCGGTCAAGCCGCAGGACATGGGCGCTCTGCTGGACGAGATCGCCGCCGCGGTGGCGCCGGACAAGCTGGTGATCTCGGTCGCGGCCGGGATTACCACCACGTTCATCGGGCGGCGGCTGACCGGCGACGTGCCGGTGGTCCGGGTGATGTCGAACACGCCGGTCCTGGTCGACGAGGCGATGAGCGTGATCTCGGCCGGGCCCTACGCGAGCGAAGAGCACCTGCGCCTGGCCGAAGAGCTGTTCCGCCCGGTCGGCAAGGTGCTCCGGATACCTGAGTCGCAGCAGGACGCGGCGACCGCGCTGTCCGGCAGTGGCCCGGCGTACGTGTACTACCTGGTCGAGTCCATGGTGGACGCGGGCATCCTGCTCGGCATGGCGCGCGGGTCCGCGCTGGAGATGGTCACCCAGGCGGTCTACGGCGCGGCCACCATGCTGCGCGAATCCGGCGAGCATCCGGTGATCTTGCGCGAGGCCGTCACGTCGCCGGGGGGGACCACGATCTCGGCCATCAGGGAGCTGGAGCGGCATGGGGTGAGGGCCGCGTTCCTCGCGGCCATCGAGGCGGCCCGTGACCGGGGCCGGGAGCTCGGCGCCGATCCCGACCCGCTGAGCCCGGTCGATCCGGGTGGCAAGAGGTAGTGCCGGGCCGGCCGGAAGAAACGCATTTACCGGGCGCGGACTGTCCGGACAGATGTGATGTCCGGACAGATGTGACTAGTGATCCAATTGACGTAGTGACCCGCGCCACCGGCTCGGATTTGACCAATGTCATGCGCACGCCGGTGAGCGGCGGCAGATCACAGGTGAGCGAAGTTCCCCGGAAAGGTGCAGGTCAGAGATGGGCCACGATGTTTTTCCCGTCCACGTGGCGGGGATTGCGGCCAAACAGTAACAACAATGAGGCTATCGACGGGGTTGCTCTTTTCCGTGCGGGACTTACCCTGGAGACGTACGTGACTGGTGCGCCGAATCCCGTCAAGTGCTCGGCTTCGTACGGAAGAGGCAACTCGATGGCAAGTGAAACCCCCCTTAG
>Ga0302229_10001815_pt1 | contig 16010 bp, 15 predicted proteins | sample II_Palsa_N1_3_FD_193518 | JGI IMG/M metagenome (GOLD analysis project Ga0302229, IMG submission 193518) | Peat permafrost microbial communities from Stordalen Mire near Abisko, Sweden - II_Palsa_N1_3 | ecosystem: Environmental > Terrestrial > Soil > Palsa > Peat permafrost | place: Sweden... | reverse complement strand
ACAGGATGCTGACGCACAGAAACGGAAGCAGCGGCGCGGACGCCGCCGCCCACGTCGAGATGGGCGCCACCAGGGTCATCGGCCGCCCCGGCGTCCATCGATCCGGAGCGGCCGCCCGCTTTGGGCTGCGACCCGCTCGGCGAGCGAGCCCGAAGCCGGGCCGGCGGGTCGCTCCCCGCCGAAGCTGTGCTCATCCATGTAGCGCGGCAGCGCCACGCCGTGCTTGGCGAACTTGTCGCACGTCGGGCGCAGCCCCGTGTAGACGAGCGAGCCGCCGGCCTCGAGATGCCGCTTGTCGATCTTGTATTCGAAGATCTCCTGCAGTGTGACCGCGTCGCCCTCCATCCGCTGGACCTCGGTGATGCTCGTCAGCTTGCGCGAGCCGTCGGAGAATCGCTCGATCTGGACGATCAGGTCGAGCGCGCGGGACAACTGCTGGCGGATCGCGCGGATCGGGAAGTCGACGCCGGCCATCAGCACCATGCTCTCGATCCTGGCGATCGCGTCGCGCGGCGTGTTGGCGTGGCAGGTGCTGAGCGATCCGTCGTGGCCGGTGTTCATCGCCTGGAGCATGTCCATCGCCTCGGAGCCGCGGACCTCGCCGACGATGATCCGGTCGGGACGCATACGCAGCGCATTGCGCAGCAGCTCGCGAATCGGGATCTCGCCCTGCCCCTCGATGTTCTTGGGACGGGACTCGAGCCGCAGGACGTGCGCCTGGTTGAGCCGCAGCTCGGCGGCATCCTCGATCGTGACGATCCGATCGATGTCGGGGATCGCCGAGGACATCGCGTTCAGGAGCGTCGTCTTACCGGACCCGGTGCCGCCCGAGATCAGGACGTTCAGTTCGGCCTTGATGCACGCGTCGAGGAACTCCTTGGCGAACTTCGGCAGCGACCCGATCGCGACGAGCCCGTCGAGGTCCCAGCGCTTCTTCGAGAACTTCCGGATCGTCAACAGCGGTCCGCTCAGCGAGAGCGGCGGCAGCACGACGTTGACGCGGCTGCCGTCGGGCAGGCGCGCATCGACCATCGGCGAGGACTCGTCGACCCGGCGGCCGACCTGCGCGACGATCTTGTTGATGATCCGGCGGAGGTGGTGATCGTCGGTGAAGCGGACCGCGGTCTTGTGGAGCATCCCGGAGCGCTCGACCCAGACATCGAAGGGCCCGTTGACCATTACCTCGCTGATCGCGTCGTCCTGTAGCAGCGGCTCGATCGGGCCGTGCCCGAGGATGTCGTCGGCGATCTCCTGGACGAGCCGGTCGCGATCGGCGATCGCGAGCCCGCGCTCCTGGGCGAGGCGGTTGCGCACATCCGCGATCACGACGTCGTGCAGCGAGGTGGTGGTCAGCGATTCGTTGTAGAGGCGCGGACCGAGCTCGGAGATGACCGCCAGGTGGATCCGGTCCTTCAGCTCGGCAAAGCTGTCCGAGCGGGGCGCGGCGGACGCCGCCGGCTTCTGCCCCTGCAGGCGTTCGCGGAGCTCCATCGTGTTATCTCCTCACTGATCGGTCTTCGGCGGCCGGGCGACGGCTCAGATCTTCCCGCGGCGCATCAGCACCCGGCCCTTGCGCGGTACTGCGGTGTTAGCGACCGGAAGCTGGGTGAACAGCCCCGCGAGCGACTCGAACGCCCGCGCGGCCTCGGAGCGCCGCTGTGAGATCACGACCGGCGTGCCCTCGTTGACCGACCGCGCGATGTCACGATGGCTCGGAACGAGGATGTCGGGGACGCGCCCGAGGATGCTGACCACGTCGTTGCGGGTGATGCCGACGCTCGTGTTGGCACGGTTGAGGACGACTCGCACGCGGTCGGGGTCGAAGCCCATCAGATCAAGCGTCTCCATCCCCAGCCGCGTGTTCTTCAGCGACAGGGCGTCGAGCATGCCGACCATGCACACGTACGTGCAGGCGTCGATCGTGGTGATCACCTCTGGGGTGAACGACGGCGGCGTGTCGACGACGATGAAGTCATAGTCCTCACGCAGCAGCGCGTAGACGTCGGAGATGAACTCGGGGGTGACCGACGCCGCCTGGTCGGGCCGAGCCGGCGCGGCAAGCACGCGCAGCCCGCTCGAGTGCGTCAGCAGGAACGCGTCGAGCTTCTCGGCGTCGAGGCTCCCGCCGGAAACCGCGAGGTCGAACGAGCTCAACTCCGGGGTCAGACCGAGCGACAGCGCGACGTCCCCGAACTGGAGGTCGAGGTCTACGAGCACGGTCTGCCGGCCCGCCTGGACGAGCGCCACCGCCAGATTGCAGGCGGTGATCGTCTTGCCGATCCCGCCCTTGGGCCCGAGTACGCAGATCAGCTTGCCGACGTCGACGCGGTGCTCGGCCGGCGAGGAGCTGCGCGCGAGCGCCTTGCGCAGCGAGAACTCTACGTGCCGGCGCGTCAAATCGGACACCTCTGACCCCGGCTCGAGCACGATCAGGTCATCCGCGCCGACCGCGAACGCCTCCTCGATGAAGCCGTTGTTGGACGAAGGGCAGAACACCACGCAGGGGCGCCCGGGGCGGGCGCTGTGCCACCAATCGAGCAGAGCGAGCGCCTCGTCGGAACCCTCCTTGCAGCCGACGATCAGCACGTCGGCGTCAGAGCGCTTGAGTGCCTCAGTCGGCGGGAACAGGTTGCCGATGACCTCCACCAGCTTGATGCCGCTGCCTTCCGAGACGTGCTGGGAGATCTGCCCGGGCGAGACCGTCTCGTCGTGCGCGACCACAGCCGTGATAGCGCGCATCAGAGGTTTCCCTCCTGCGATCCGACCCGGACCGATTCGGTCGCGCCCGTGGGCGGCCGAAGAATCAGCCAGAGCTTCGAATTGTCGGACGACCCAGCGAGCTCGAGCGCCTGCGCGTCGGTCACCTTCAGGACGACGATCCCGCCCGCGTTCTCGAGCACCGCCACGTTCTGGGCGATCACGACGGTCTTGCTGGTCTCGTCGTCCATGATGTCGACGGTGTCCCCCTGCGTCAGATAGGTGGTCAACCCGTGCGGCGCGTCGAGCGGAACCCCGATCGCGCGGTAGTCGCCGCTCAGGTACATGCCGAGGGTCACGACCGCATGGGTGAAGTCGGCCACCGAGATCTGCTGGCCGGACTCGATTGCGGTTGCGGACACCTCGCCGGTGATCGCCGACGGATCCGCGATCGCGCCCACGACCGCCTGCGTTGACGGCAGCACGATCCGCTTCAACATGCTGCCGGCGGCGACGGTGGACGCGGGCGTGCCGGCCGGGATGTACTGGTCAGCGACGAACACGCTGATCGAGGTCGGGGCGGCGACCACGGGGGCGCGGCGGTAGTGCTGCACGAACAAATACAGAAGCAGCCCGGCGAGCACCGCGGCCGTTGCCGCGATCGTCAGGGCGCCGCGCCGGCTGGTGAGCAGCTGGCCCGTCCAATTCCCACCGATTCTGTTGCGGATGCTGGGGACTTCCATTGAGTCGTCTCCTTGAGGCTCTAGGTCTGCTATCGGCCGCGTGGCGCGAGACTTGACCGAATGGCGCCCGAGATCGCCCCTCGGGCACCGTGGAAGTTGTGTTCGGGGGCGCGCCGCATCGTCAACATCCGGTCGAGTTGGTCGTTGTGCCCGTGCCCGCGATCCACGACGGGGTGGCCGTGTTGTTCGACTCTTCGCGCATCGTCGCGGTTGAGGAGATCGTGCTGGTCAGACTCGGCACCGAACCGCCGAGCTTGCCGACGCCACCGACCAGGATCTGGAACCAGCTGAAGACCTCGTCGACCTTCACCTGGATCGTGTCGCCCAGTAGGTATGCGTTCGGGTTGGTCATGTCGAGCGCGCAGACCTTGACGCTGGCGAGTGAAGCGGAGTCGGTCGCTCCTTCGCATTGCAGGTAGCCGACCAGGTCCGTGGGGGCTGTCGTCGTCCCCGATACACAGCTCGGATCGGGCGGACTGGTGACGGTGGTCCCGGAGGCGACGATCGCGGCCCGAGCGCCGAGGTTGGCGAGGTTGGTCGTGTCGTTGTACTGGTTGAGCGCCTCGCCGAAGTCGATGATCCCGAACAGGAGGATCAGCAGCAGCGGGATCACCAGCGCAAGCTCGACGACGGCCTGGCCATCTTCACGACGGAGGGAAATGGTTCGCACCTGGGTGGCTGTGGGTTGGCTTATGAGCGGGGACGGCGCCTCAGCGGTGGCCGGGTGCACCACCATCTAATCGGCAGATCCCCCGGCCAGCCGTAGCGACAGACGGCCCGGAACGTCCTCTCGTGGCAGCGGCCCGCTCGCCGCCCCCACGACGCAAGCGCCCGCCCTGGACGAGTCGGCGCGGTGTCAGTCGCGCATCGCCGGGAACAGCACGACCTCGCGGATCGTGCGCTGCCCGGTCAGCAGCATCACGAGCCGATCGATCCCGATGCCGATCCCGCCGGTCGGCGGCATCCCGAGCTCGAGCGCCTCGATGAACGCCTCGTCGTACGGCTGAGCCTCGGCGTCGCCCGCGATCGCGAGTGCGCGCTGGGCCTCGAAGCGAGCGCGCTGGTCGTCGGGATCGTTGAGCTCGGTGAAGGCGTTCGCGATCTCCATCCCGCCGACGAACGCCTCGAAGCGCTCGACCAGCCCTGGCTCGGAGCGGTGGCGCTTGGCCAGCGGCGAGAGCCCGAGCGGAAAGTCGAGCAGCAGCGTCGGCTGCACGAGCGCCGGCTCGACATGCTTTGAGACGAGCTCGTCAACGAGCTGCGGCCAGCTGTCCTGCTCCGGCACCTGGAGGCCGCGCGCAGTCATCGCCGCCGCGAGCGCGTCGCGGTCGGATGCCACACGGATGTCGATCCCGGTCCGGTCGAGAATCGCCCCGGACAGCGTCTCGCGCCGCCACGGCGACTGGAAGTCGTACTCGCCGCTGTAGCCGACCTCGCGCGTCACGAACCGGATCAGGTCCTCAAAGCGCACCGCGACGTCGAGGTAGTCGGCGTAGGCCTCGTACCACTCGATCACCGTGAACTCGGGATTGTGCTTGGGCGACAGGCCCTCGTTGCGGAAGTTCTTGCCGATCTCATAGACCCGCTCGAGGCCGCCGACGATCAGCCGCTTGAGGTACAGCTCGGTCGCGATCCGCAGGTACAGGTCGCGACCGAGGGCGTTGTGGTGGGTGATGAACGGGCGCGCGGAGGCGCCGCCGTATAGCGGCTGCAGGATCGGCGTCTCGACCTCGATGAACCCCTGCTCATCGAGGTGGCGCCGGATCGCAGAGATCACACGCGCGCGCGTTACAAACGTCTCCCGGACCTCTTCGTTGGCGATCAAGTCTGCCTCGCGATGGCGGAAGCGCGTCTCGACGTCCGACAGCCCGTGGTGCTTGTCGGGCGGCGGGCGCAGCGACTTGGCGAGCAGCTCGAAGGCGGTGACCCGCAGCGTCAGCTCGCCCCGGCGGGAGCGGAGCGCGACGCCGTCGACGCCGAGCAGGTCACCGAGATCGAGGTCGAGCAGCGCCGCCATCCCACCGGACCCGAGCTCGTCGACGCGCGCCTGCAGCTGGATCCGGCCGCTGCGGTCGACGAGGTCGAGGAACGCCATCTTGCCCTGGCCGCGGCGCGCTGCCAGGCGCCCGGCGACCCGGTGAGCGACGTCTGTCTCCTCGCCGGTCTCGAGGGTCTCGTGCGCGGCCCGCACGGCGGCGATCGACTCGACTCCCGGATACGCGTGCGGGAACGGGTCGACGCCGGCGGCGCGCAGCGCGGCGAGCTTCTGCCGCCGCGCCGCGAACACGTCGAATGGCTCGCCCGGATCCTCCGAGGTCATCTCGCCAACGCTTCAGTCCCGGCCCGCGCAGGCGGCGCTCAGGCGACTTCGATCTTCTCGATCTTGAGCCGCCGCTCGCCCTTTGGCGTAGCGAACACGACCTCGTCGCCACGCTTGTGACCGACGAGCGCCTTGCCGACCGGCGATTCGTTCGAGAGCTTCATCTCGGCCGGCTTGGCCTCGGCCGAGCCGACGATCGTGTACTTCAACTTCTTGCCGTCGCCGTCGACGACGTGGACGGCCGAGCCGACTCGCACGACATCCGTGTTGAGGTCGGAGGAGTCGATCACCGTCGCCGAGCGAAGCTTTTCTTCGAGCTGAGCGATCCGCGCCTCGAGCATCGCCTGCTCGTTCTTGGCGTCGTCGTACTCGGCGTTCTCGGAGATGTCACCGAACTCGCGCGCCTCCTTGATGCGCGCGGCGACCTCACGGCGGCGTGTGGTGGACATATGTTCGAGGTCCGCCTTCAGGTTGGCAAGGCCTTCAGGGGTGAGGATGACATCCTTTGGCATACGAAAAGCTTTGAGGGTCGGGGGACGGTAGGCGAAAACACGCGCGATCCGCGCAAGTTTCGGAGCCCAGGCTCAACGGGCGGATGAGTATAGACGGCGCTGGAACCGCCGCTGGGCGGCTACCGTCAGATGCTGCGGCTCGGGCCGCGCCCGGTCAGCCGGCTGTCAGCCGCGCGATCTGGCTGATCGTCAGATCGCGCACGTCGGCACTGCGTTCGCAGGCGTCGTACCAGGCGACGATGCTGTCCAACGCCACGTCGAGCCTCACCGGCGGGCGCCAGCCGAGCTGCGACCGGGACCGGGAGGAGTCGAGCTTCAGAACCCGAGCCTCGTGCGGCTGCACGCCCGAGACGGGCTCCCAGACCGGCCGACCGTCCCAGCGAGCGCGCAGCTGATCGACGATCCAGGCAACCGAGCGTGCGTCCTCGTCCGGCGGACCGAAGTTCCACGCCGTCGCCAGGGTCGGGTCGAACCAGAGCCGCTCGGCGAGGACGAGGTATCCGCTCAGCGGGTTGAGCACGTGCTGCCACGGGCGAATCGCCTCCGGGTTACGAAGGCGGATGGGATGCGAGGCCGACCGGGCCCGAACGGCGTCGGGAACCAGTCGTTCCTCCGCCCAATCGCCGCCGCCGATCACGTTGCCGGCGCGCGCCGACGCCACCCGCGCTCCGGTCTCACCGCCGAAGAACGACGCACGATAGGCCGCGGTCACGAGCTCGGCGGCTCCTTTCGAGCTCGAGTACGGATCGCGGCCGCCGATCGCCTCGTTCTCGCGGTAGCCCCAGTCCCAGTCGCGGTTCTCGTAGCACTTGTCCGACGTCACCACCACGACGACGCGGACAGCGGGAACCCTACGCACGGCGTCGAGCACGTTGACGGTGCCCATCACGTTGATCGCGTACGTCTCCCGCGGCTCCTCATAGGAGCGTCGCACGAGCGCCTGCGCGGCCATGTGGATGACGATCTCGGGTTCGAGCGCGCCGAGCGCCCGGTCGATCGCCTCGTGGTCGCGTACATCGACGAACACCTCGCTCGCCATTCCCCGCGAGACGCCGGCGGCGGTGTACAGCGAGGGCGCGGTCGGTACCCCCAGCGACAGTCCCTGGACCCGGCAGCCGAGCGACTGCAGCCACAGCGACAGCCAGCCCCCCTTGAAGCCGGTGTGGCCGGTGATCAGGACGCTGCGCTCGCGCCAGAAGCTCGGATCGACCCCGACCACACCGGGTCCGGAGCCGCTCACCAGATCCGCCACGGCGCCTGTCCGCTATCCCACAGCCGCTGCAGCTCGTTGCGGTCCCTGAGCGTGTCCATCGGCTGCCAGAAGCCGCGATGGCGGAAGCACGCGAGCTCGCCGTCCCGCGAGAGGTCCCGCACGGGCTCCTGCTCCCAGAGGGTTTCGTCGCCGCCCACGTAGCGCCCGACCGCCGGCGACAGCACGAAGAATCCGCCGTTCATCCAGCTCCCGTCGCCACGCTTCTTCTCCTCGAAGCTGGTTACGAGCGTGCCGTCGTCGCTGAGCTCGAGCGTCCCGTAGCGACCTGGCGGCTGCACCGCCGTGACCGTCGCGATCTTCCCGTGGGCCTTGTGGAACGTGATCAGTTCGCCGATGTCCACATTGCTGACCCCGTCGCCGTAGGTGAAGCAGAAGTCCTGATCGCCGATATATGGAAGAACCCGCTTGAGCCGCCCGCCCGTCTGCGTCGCCTCGCCCGTGTCGACGAGCGTGACCCGCCAGGGCTCGGTCGTCGAGTGATGAACCTCCATCTCCCCACGCGCCAGATCGAACGAAACGTCGCAGGTATGCAGGTAGTAGTTCGCGAAGAACTCCTTGATCATGTAGCCGCGGTAGCCGAGGCAGATCACGAACTCGTCGATCCCGTGCGCCGCGTAGATCTTCATGATGTGCCACAGGATCGGCTTGCCGCCGACCTCGACCATCGGCTTGGGCCGGACAGAGGTCTCCTCACTGAGGCGCGAGCCCAACCCGCCCGCCAGGATCACCGCTTTCATCGCCTGACCGTCCCCGCGAGCATCGCCGGTGATTATGGCGGCGGCGGGCGGCGCCCGGCTCGCGCCGCGGGTGCGATCGGAAGGCGGCCGTAGCATGGCGACGATGAGCTCTCCCGTCCCGCCCGGCGAAACCGCCGCGAGCGCCGTCGGCGAGCTACTCGACGATCGACGCGCGGGCCCCGCAGCGCTACGGGGGGGAGCCCTGCGGAGCGGCTCGTACGCGCTCTCGATTGGGCTCGGCCTACTGTCGGCGCCGCTCCTGATCCGACACCTCGGGCTGGCGACCTTCGGCCGGTACTCGGCCGTGCTCGCGATCGTCACGATAGTCGGCGGGATAACGGATGCGGGTCTGTTCAACATCGGCCTACGGGAGTGGGCCGCCAAACGTGGTGAGCAGCGCACGCAGACCATGCGCGACCTGCTCGGGCTGCGGCTCGAGCTCAGCGCCGCGGGGGTGATCGTCGGGACCGCATTCGTGGCCGTGGCCGGCTACGGCCACACGCTCGTGCTCGGCACGCTGCTTGCCGGGTGCGGGATGGTGACGCAGTCGACCGCCAACTTCCTGACCGTCGGGCTACAGGGCGACATGCGGTTCGGGTGGACCTCGGCGCTCGACCTGATCCGCCAGACAGTCACAGTCGCCGCGATCGTGGTGCTCGTCGTCGCCGGCGTGGGGCTGCTGTGGTTCCTCGCGGTCCCGATCGTAACCGGCGTCGTGGTCGCCGCCGTCACAGCCGTGCTCGTACGCGGCAGGATGCCTCGCATCCCGACGCTGCGCGGCCGCCGCCGCTGGGCGATGCTGCGCGACACGATCCCGTATGCGGCCGCGATCGCGCTCAACACTCTGTACTTCCGGGTGACGATCGTAATCATGTCGCTCGCCAGCTCGGCACGCCAGACCGGGTACTTCGCGACCTCCTTCCGGGTCACGGAGATACTCGTCGGGATTCCTGCGCTGGCTGTCGGAGCGGCCTTCCCGATCCTGGCACGTGCGGCCGGCGCCGACAGCGATCGGTTCGCCCACGCGACCCGCCGGATCCTCGAGCTGGCCCTGATCGTCGGTGCGGTGTTCGTGCTGTCCGTAGTGCTGATCGCCCCGTTCGCGATCGAGGTGCTGGCGGGTCACGCCGGCGCGCCGGCGGCTCCCGTCCTCCAGATCCAGGGCCTCACTCTGATCGCGACCTTCCTCAGCCTCGCGAGCGGGTTTGCGCTCCTGTCGTTGCGTCGTCACGTTGCGCTGCTGGTGGCCAACTGCGGCGCCCTGACCGCGAACATCGTGCTCACGCTGGTGCTGATTCCCGTGGCGCAGGCGCGTGGAGCCGCCGCCGCAGCCGCAATCGCCGAGGGTTGCTTGGCGGCTGGTCAACTGGCGCTGCTGGGGCGCGCAAGCGGGATCCGGCTCAGCGGCGCCGCGATCCGCCCCGTTGCGCTAGCCAGCGCGGCCGGTGCGCTACCACTGCTCGCGCCGATCCATCCCGTGCTTCGCACAGTCGCCGGCCTCTCGCTGTTCACCTGCGTACTCGCCCTTCAGCGCGCCTTCCCACCGGAGCTCATGCAGCTGATCGGTGCTCGCCGATCGCTCCGATAGCCTCGAAGCACGATGACGCCACGCTGCAGATTCTGCGCCGCAGAGCTCGAACAAATCTTTGCCGACCTGGGTATGTCACCACTCGCGAACAGCTATCTGACGCCCGAGCAGGCAAACGCCATGGAGCCGTTCTACCCGTTGCGTGCCTACGTATGCGGACAGTGCTTCCTCGTCCAACTCGAGCAGTTCGAGACGCCGGACCACATCTTCTCGGATTACGCCTACTTCTCCTCATATTCGACGAGCTGGCTGGAGCACAGCCGTCGCTACGTCGAGCAAATGGTGGAGCGGTTCGAACTCGGCCACGACAGCCTTGTTGTCGAACTGGCGTCGAACGACGGTTACCTGCTCCAGTACTTCCACGAGCGCGGGATTCCAGTGCTCGGCGTCGAACCCGCGGCCAACGTTGCGAAGGTCGCGCTGCAGAAGGGCATCCCAACGCTCGTCGAGTTCTTCGGCACCGAGACTGCGCGGTCGCTGCTCCCGGACTCGGCCGCCGACCTGGTGATCGGCAACAACGTCCTCGCTCACGTGCCCGACCTGAACGATTTCGTCGCCGGCATGGAGATCCTCGTGCGTCCGGGTGGAGTGATCACGATGGAGTTCCCGCACCTGCTCGAACTGATTCAGGACAACCAGTTCGACACCGTCTACCACGAGCACTTCAGCTACTTCTCATTCCTGACCGCGGAGCGGATCTTTGCGCGACATGGTCTGCGACTGTTCGACGTCGAGCAGTTGCCGACGCATGGCGGCTCGCTGCGAATCTACGCGTGCCGCCATGCTGATCCGCGGCCTCAGAGCGAGCGCGCCGCCGAGCTCGAAGCGCGCGAGCGCTCGGCGGGCCTCGACGCGCTCGACGTGTACGCGAACTACGCCAGGCGCGTGCAGGTGGAGAAGCGAGAGATCCTCTCCTTCCTGATCGCGCTCAAGCGCCAGGGTCTCTCGATCGCCGGCTACGGCGCCCCCGCGAAAGGCAACACGCTGCTGAACTTCTGCGGAATCAGAACCGACTTCATTGACTACACCGTCGATGTCAACCCGCACAAGCAGGGTCACCTGCTTCCGGGTAGCCATATTCCGATCCGCGCTCCCGAGGCGCTGAGGGAGACGAAGCCGGATGTCGTCCTGATCCTCCCGTGGAACCTGCGCGAGGAAATCATCGAGCAGCACGCCTACGTGAAGGAGTGGGGCGGCCGCTTCGTCGCGCGCGCTCCGGTGATGCGCCTGCTCGACTGACGGCGAGCGCGCCGTGCCGGCTTCGAGCGAAGCCGGCTGCGTCAGCTCCAACCGCGATGTGGGCTGCGAGATCGACTCAGCCAACAGCGGCGCGACCCTCACGCTGCTCGTAGCGATCCAGAACGGCAAGCACGTCGGAGTAGCGACCGATCTCGCGCTGGGGGTGGCGCACGCGACCGTGCTGACCGACCACGCGATCGAACACCGCGCCGATCGACCGCCGACGCCCAGGCGCGAGGGCGCCGAGCACCCGCGCCAGCGCCGGTGCCAGGAGGAGGGCGGCGAGGCGCTCGGGGGGCCGTAGGCCAGCCTGCGCGCAGCGCAGCTCGTCGCGATTGATGGTGCCGTACAGGTGGTATGCGCGTTCGCAGTGGATCGCCTGGAGACGTCGGTACCGCGCGTAGCTCGGGCGTAGGTCGGGCGGTGAGCCGAGGTGGCGGTGTAGCGACTGCATCGCGTACAACCACCTCGTATTGAGGTCCGAGCCGGGCAGGACAACGCCGGCCAGGCTCTCCTGGATTTCGGGCTCCACCTGCTCGCTGTTGAGGAAGGCCCTGGCGTCAGCGTCGCGACCCGTAAAGTGAAGGAACCCGAACGAGCTGCGCGTGATCCCGATGACAACCTGGGGTGTGGGATCGACGGCGATCCTCTCGGCCCTCGCGAAAAGGAGATTCATGCCGTAGTAGTCCGGGTAGGTCGAGCGGTAGAACTCGCCGTCGCCCGCGAGCCAGTCGATTGTGCGCCTGCTGATGAGGACGTACTGCATGCCAAAGTCGTAGAGCACTCTGAAGTCCATCGCCCCCTGAACGAGCGCCCGCGCCTCGGCACGCGCGAGCATGAATGGCTCGTCGCGGCCGACGAAGAAAGGGGCATGCAGGTTCGGCTGCAGATACCCCTCGGGGACCTCCGGAAGCACTCCCGGATAGGCGTAGAGCAGCGCTCCGGTGTAGATCGCGTCGGGGTTCGAGAACCGCTCGATCAGCGCACGCATGCGGGACAGGTAGCCGGGTAGCAGCGCATCATCGTCGCCGAGCATGAGCAGGTACTCGCCGCTGCTGTGAGCGATCGCGTTATTCCAGTTGTCGGTCACGGGGACGAAACCGTCTGTCCGCACATACCTGATGCGCAGATCGGCGAGACCGGCGACGTAGCCCGCGACGTCCTCTGCAGAGTCGTTGTCGGAGACGACGATCTCCCAGTCGGGATCGTCCTGGCGACGGACCGACTCGACGGCGTACCGCAGCAGACCGAGCCGATCGCGGGTCGGCAGCAGGACCGAGAACAGCATCGTCCTGCCATTCTCCCAATCGCGCCCATGGCCCTCATGCTCGTCGTTCATCTCGTGCGCCGGGAAAATGGCCCCGCGGCCCTCGAGCGCTTCCTCGACTCGTACGTTGCCCAGCCGCCGGGCGCCGAGCACCAGCTGTTACTTGCACTGAAGGGCTTCGGCTCCCCGGCAGAGGCCGCGCCGTCACTCGTAGCCGCGCGCTCCCGGGGACTCGAGGTGGAGCGACTGATGCTGCCCGACGACGGCCTCGACGTGACCGCGTACATGCGCGTGGTCGCAACGGTGACAGCCACGCGCTACTGCTTCGTGAACTCCTGGTCGCGTGTGCGCACGGCAGGCTGGCTGGCGGCACTCGAGGCCGCGCTGGACCGGCCTGGCATCGGGCTCGCAGGCGCTACGGGCTCGTGGGCGAGCCACCGCGAGTACCGTCGCTACCAGGTCGGCCTGGCAAGCAGCTACGACGAGGTCTTCGAAGACCGCGAGCGCACGCGGCAAGGGTTTCTCGCCCTCTCGCGTGCTCGTGAGCCGACCGTCCGCGACCGCGGCCGGCTCGCTGCCCGGGCGGGCACACTTGGCGAGCTGATCCGCGATCGCGGCGCTTATGCCCGCTTCCCGTCCGCCCATCTGCGAACGAACGTGTTCGCCGCTCCGCGCGAACTCCTGCTTGAGCTGCGGGCGCCACGGATCCGCGGCAAGTCGGACGCTTACCGGTTCGAGAGTGGCGTCGACAGCATCACCAGCCAAGCGCGCCGACTCGGGGGCGCGTCCGTCGTCGTCGCGATCGGGGCAACCTACGAGCCCGACCGCTGGGATCAGAGCATGACCTTTTGGCAGGGCGCGCAGCAGAATCTGATCGTGTCCGACAACCAGACCGACGCCTACGAGCAAGCGCCGCCCGGCCTGCGGCGCCTGCTGTCCCAGCTCGCCTGGGGTTCGCGGGCACAGCCCAAGTAGGCGCGGCCGCGCTCGACTAGATTCCGCCTGTGATCTTCGAGGAGACACCGATCAGCGGCGCCTTCGTCGTCCGTCCGGAGCTGCTCGTCGACGAGCGCGGGGCGTTCGCTCGCACGTACTGCACGTCAGAGTTCGCCGACGCGGGGATCGACGTGCGCGTGGCCCAGTGCAGCACCTCCTTCAACGCTCGTGCGGGAACGTTGCGCGGGCTGCACTACCAGGCGGAGCCGTACGGTGAGGCCAAGCTGGTCCGCTGCAGCCGGGGCGCGATCTACGACGTCGCGGTCGACCTCCGGGTCGAGTCGCCGTCCTACCTGCGATGGTTCGCCGTGACGCTCGACGAGGACAACCGCTCGGCGTTCTTCATCCCGGCGGGCTGCGCCCACGGATTCCAGACGCTGCGCGACGCGAGCGAGATCCTCTATCAGATGTCGACCGCCTATCAGCCGGGCGCCGGTCGCGGTGTGCGCTGGGATGATCACAGCTTCGGCATCGCGTGGCCAGACCCGCCTCCAAACGGCCGGACGTTGTCCGAACGCGATGCCACATATCCCGACTATGTGCGATGACGCGGATCCTCGTGACCGGCGCCACGGGGTTGATCGGCGCCCCGACACTCGCACCCCTGATCGCGTCGGGACGAGAGGTGCACGCCGTCACCTCCCGACGACCCCGAACCGGAGCGGCCGCGCCCGTCCATTGGCACGTCTGCGACCTGCTCGACGCGCGGGCCACAGAAGCGCTCGCGAGCCAGGTCGCGGCGACAGAGTTGCTGCACCTTGCGTGGTACGCGGAGCCCGGGCGCGTATGGAGCTCGCCGGAGAACCTACGCTGGGTCGAGGCGAGCCTGCGACTGCTACAGGCGTTCACGGAGGCGGGCGGACGCCGCGCGGTCCTTGCCGGAAGCTGCGCCGAGTATGCGTGGCAGGAGTCGACGCTGTGCGTCGAGAGCAGCACACCATGCCGGCCGGCGACGCTGTACGGCGCGGCGAAGCATGGGCTGCACGTGATCGCAGAGTCCTATGCGGCAGAGCTCGGGCTGAGCCTCGCCTGGGGGCGGATCTTCTTCGTCTTCGGACCCGGCGAGCACGAGGCGCGGCTCGGTGGCTCGGTCGCCCGATCACTTCTGCGCGGCGAGCCGGCGATCTGCTCGCATGGTGAGCAGCGGCGCGACTTCATCTACAGCGGAGACCTGGCTGAGGCGTTCGTCGCGCTGTTGCGCTCCCCGGTCGAGGGGCCGCTCAACATGGCATCAGGGCAGGCGACCACGGTTCGTGCGCTCGTGCAGGCACTCGCGGACGCCTGTGGGCGACCCGACCTTCCGCGCTTCGGCGCCCGCCCTGCCGTTACCGGCGAGCCCGCCGAGCTGCTGGCCGACATCACTCGCCTTCGAGACGAGGTGGGCTGGACGCCCGCCGCAACCCTCGAGCAGAGGGCGCACGACGCAATCGAAGGCTGGCGCGCCCTGCTCAAATCCGCTGACGTGCGCCGAGCACCCGCGTGAGCCGGAAGTAGAGGCGGGCCAGCGGCCGTCCGCGCGGGCGCCGGCAGACCGCCACGATCGACGGCGTGATCACGTGCCACGCCAGGTGGCGCCAGCGGATCGAAACAGCCGCGCCGGCCACGGCAACCAGCAGGCGGCCAGCACGCCCGAGGCCGCGGTAGGCAGGATGGTCTAGCCCGATGTCGTGCAGCAGGTGCCAGGCGATCACCAGTTGCGGTACGCGCGCCTGCCAGCGGTGCGTCTGGAACATCTCGAGGATCGACTCGACGCTCGCGCTGGTGCCGTCAAGCTCGCGGTTGACGTGCACGGTGTCGAGCATCCTGATCTTGCCGAGCGCGGCAACCCGCGCCACGTGGAGCCAGTCGTTGCCAAGCACGTTCGGCAGCGGCTGCACCCGGTCGAGCACGCCGCGGCGCATGACTCCGTAGAACACCCCGTTATCGTCGACCGTCGCCAGATAGTCGAGCACGCGCGCCCCTGCGCTGGGCTGGCAGTGCTCGTGCAACGCTCCGTCGCCAGCGAACTCGTCGCCGCGGTAGTAGCCGGGACGACCCGCAGCCAGGGCGGTGCCGGGCTCGCGCTCGAGGAGCTCGACGCAAGCCGAGACGTAGCCGGCGTCGAGCCAGTCGTCGTCGGCGAGCATCATCACGTAGTCGCCCCGACACTCCCGGAACAAGGTGTTGAAGTTCTCCGTCGGACCGATGTTCGTTGCCTGGCGCAGATATCTAACCCGGGGGTCCGACGCGGCAACCGCGCGACACAGCCTCCCGGTTCCATCGGTCGAGGCATTGTCGGAGATGACCAGTTCGATTCGACTGTAGGTCTGCTGTAGAGCTGAGCGCAGCGTGCGTTCGAGCGTCCGCTCGCGGTTGAAGGTGGGGACGCCGATGCTGACGAGTGGTCCCGCGTCCATCAGCCCCGCCCAGCCGCCGACTCGAGCGCTGCCATCACGACTGCCGCCGTGCTATCCCAGCTGAACGCCGCAGCTCGCCGACGGCCGAGCTCGCCGAGCTGCCCGCGTCGCTCGGGCTGCTCCAGCAGACCGCGCAGACCGTCGGCGATGCTTGCGATCGAACGCGGATCGACGTACTCGACGGCGTCGCCGCCGACCTCGTGCAGCACCTGCAGGTCTGAAGTCAGCACGGCCGCGCCGGC
>Ga0302229_10001811_pt1 | contig 16038 bp, 13 predicted proteins | sample II_Palsa_N1_3_FD_193518 | JGI IMG/M metagenome (GOLD analysis project Ga0302229, IMG submission 193518) | Peat permafrost microbial communities from Stordalen Mire near Abisko, Sweden - II_Palsa_N1_3 | ecosystem: Environmental > Terrestrial > Soil > Palsa > Peat permafrost | place: Sweden... | reverse complement strand
GGAGACCCTGCCTGCGCCGGGCCAGCCGGACAAGCTCGGCGTCGAGGTCGGCCAGTTCGAGCAGCCGGAGCTGGTTCTGCGGTGATGCCTTCACGAGTCTCAACGTTAGTCCAACTAGGACACCTATAGAGTCTTGCGCCATGGAGATCCCTCAGGTGAGCCGGCCCTATATGCCGGGATACGGCATCGCCGGGCCGGAGGAAGGAAGCGGGCTCCTGCACTGGTCCTGGGCCGCCGAGCGGCTCGCGGCCGCCCGGAATTACTGGGTGGCGACGGTCTGGCCGGACGGACGGCCGCACGTCATGCCGGTCTGGGGCATGTGGGATGACAGCACCCTGTGGTTCACCAGCGCCGCAGGTTCCCGCAAGGTCCGTAACCTGGCCGCCGACCCCCGCTGCTGCGTCACCACAGAGGACGCCTCGGATCCCGTGATCATCGAGGGCACCGCGCGCATCTCGACCGAACCGGCCGTGCTGCGGCGGGTGGTCGACTTGATGAACGCCAAGTACCGGACGGACTTCGGGGTGGATTTCCTCGACCCGGCGCAGAACGCGACCATCGGGGTCCGTCCGCGCCGCGTGTTCAGCATGCGGGCCGGGGACTTCACCGGCTCCCCTACCCGCTGGGTCTTCGAGGAATAGAGAACCTGAGGGTGTAGGCGACGGCGTGAGCCGCCAGGGTGTGTCCGGGCAGCACCCGCGGCCCGCATGAACCACTGCCGATGCCCTGATGGGCGACGTCGAGGTGAACGTAGCTGCGGCCGTCTGGCACCAGGTCGGGCGTGTGCCTGGCGGCGGTGAGCAGCTCCGGTGACCAGCGCCGGACCGCGAAGTCGAAATGAGGGTATCCGGTCACCTCCAGGCGCTGGCCCGCGCTGCCGGACAGGGACAGACGGCGGGCGTGCATGCGGTTGCCGTTCTCCTGGGGCCGGACATACGGGGTGGCGAGCAAGTCGACGGGCGCGCTGAACCGGCCGACGCGGGTGGCCCGGTGCGTGTCCCGGTAGGCCTCGCCCGGACCGCGGCCGAACCAGCTCACCTCCTCGATGCTGGCGTCGAGGACCAGCCGCAGCCCGATCTTCGGTAGCGGGCAGGGCCAGGTGCCGTCGGGTGCGACGTGGATGGACAGCAGGCAATCGCCGGCCTGCCGCGGATCGGCGGTCCAGGTGAGGGCGGCCAGGAAGCCGAAATCGGCGGCTGCGGGCGCGATCCTCAGCCGGACGCGCAGTTCGTCCGCGGTGCGCTGGACCGCGATGATCCGCTGCTGCAAGCGGTCCAGGCCCGCCTGGCGCCACGCGCCGGCGACCGGGCCCCCTCGCGTCAGGACGTCGTTGTCGGTCGGGGCGCGCCAGAAGTCCAGCGACGCTGAGTGCACGGCCAGCCGGCCCAGCCGGCGCAGTTCGCCGGTTTCGGCGGCCAGGACGGCGCAGCCCACCGCGAGCTCATCCGGGCGCTCGCCGGCCAGTACCATCGTCGCGCTTGCGGCCGCCGTCGCGCTTGCGGCCGCCGTCGCGCCGGCGGCCACCGTCGCGCCAGCGGTCGGCCCGTCCGGCTGGTCAGCAGCGGGCTGGTCAGCGGCGGGCTGGGCCAGCTGGGCCTGGGCGAACGCGATCTCGTGGCCAGCGGCGGCCCACGACGTGTCCGCGGCCAGCGATGCGGTGAGGGTGAGCCACCGTTCGTTCCCGGGATCGGGTGTCATATGGTCGATCAGCTCTGGGGGGAAGCGGACGCGGCTCAGGCCGGCGGCGGGAACGGCCGGCAGGTTGAGGGCGGCCTCCGCGACCAGGACCCCGCCGTCCTCCACTCGCCAGCCGAAGCGGTACGCCTCGGTGCCGGCGGTATGGTGCCGGTTCTGTACCGAGATGGTCCGGGCGACGGGATCGATCACGATCCTGACCGGGGCGAACACCGCCTTGACCTCGAGGAGTCCCGGAGACGGGGCGCGGTCGGGGAAGACCAGGCCATCGATGACGAAGTTACCGTCGTGCACGGGCTCACCGAAGTCGCCGCCGTAGGCGAAGTACCGCATCCCGGCCGGGTTCGTCTGGATGATCCCGTGGTCGATCCATTCCCAGATGAAACCGCCGTGCAGGCGGGGGTGCCGGTCGAACAGCGCCTCGTACTCGCTGAGACCGCCCGGCCCGTTGCCCATGGCATGCCCGTATTCGCACAAGATCATGGGCAGGCGGCGACGGTGCTCGTCGTGCTCGCTGTCCGCGGCTATAGCTTCCTGATGCCGCCCGATCGCGTCCAGTTCCTCGTATCCGGTGTACATCCGGCTGTAGACGTCGGCGTAAAAGGCATCCGGTTCGCCCTCGTAGTGGATCAGGCGGCTCGGGTCGCGGCCACGGACCCACTCGGCCATCTTCACCAGATTGCGGCCGGTACCCGACTCGTTGCCCAGCGACCACATGATCACGCTGGGATGATTCTTGTCCCGCTCGACCGTGCGCTGGATGCGGTCCAGGTAGGCCGGCCGCCACCGGGGATCGTCGCTGGGGTTGTCACGCCAGTTCACCAGGGCGAAACCGTGGGTCTCAAGATCACACTCGTCGATCACCAGCAGCCCGAACTCGTCGCACAGATCGAGGAACCGCGGGTCCGGCGGATAGTGACTGGTCCGCACCGCGTTGATGTTGTGCTGCTTCATCAACACGACATCGGCCCGCATCGTGGCCTCGTCGAGGCTGCGGCCCGTCTCGGGATGCCACTCGTGCCGGTTCACGCCGCGGAACTGCACGCTGCGGCCGTTGAGCCGGATCTGCCCGTCCCGGACCTCGATGCGGCGGAACCCGACCCGGAAGCTGATCTCCCCGGCCGGGCTGGACAGGACCGCGGCGTACAGGCGGGGATGTTCGTCCGACCAGGGCTCCGCGTCGACGCGGTGCGCGGTCCCGGTCTCGGCGGCGGCGATGCCGAGTTCCGGGACCGACACCACGGCCGTGCCCTCCGTGTCGACCCTGAGGAAGCCGGCCTGCCGCCCGGCGTCGTAGTCGGCGCGGACGAAGAAATCCCTGACCCCGCCGGGCGGCTCGTTGATCACCGTCACGCTGCGGAAGATGCCGGACAGCCACCACATGTCCTGATCCTCGAGATAGGACCCGGCTGACCACTGGTGCACGCGTACCGCGAGGACGTTGTCCCCGGCCCGCATCAGGGGCGTGATGTCGAACTCCCGGACCAGACGGCTGCCCTTGCTGTGCCCGACGGCGGCACCGTTGACGAACACGGCGAAGCACGAGTCCACTCCGTCGAAGCGGACGATGCTCGACCCGCTGAAGTCCCACTCCGGCGGCAGGGTGAAGTGCCGCCGGTACTCGCCGGCGGGGTTGAGGTCGGGAACGTGGGGCGGGTCGACCGGGAAGGGATAGGCCACATTGGTGTACGCGGGCGAGCCGTACCGGGGCGGCCCAGGAACGCCGGCCAGCTGCCACGAGGAAGGGACGGTGATGTCATCGAAATGGCTGTCGTCGAAGTCCGTGGCCTCAAATCCCGCCGTCAGATCCCCCAGGCCCTGGCCGTAGCGGAACCTCCAGATCCCGTCGAGGCTGAGCTGGATGCTCCCGCTGGCACCCGAAGCCCGCGCCGGGGCATAGCCCTGCCCCGGGCTGAGCGACTCGACATAGCGCAGCTCGGACTTCTGGATCTTCCCGTTCGTGATCATTTCCTCTTCAAGTATGCGGACGTCCCACGCCGCCAGTTCGATGGCGGGCCACCGGCTTTCGTCAAGGACCTGACCTTACGCTGAAGGGATGACCAAGGACCCGATTCGCATTGCCGTCATCGGACAAGGATTCATGGGACGAGCACACAGCTTCGGCTGGGCGCGGACCCGGTCCCTGGGGCACAGCGGGCTGCAGCCGGAGCTCGCAGTGCTCTGCGGGCGCGATCGCACGGCGCTCGCCCAGAACGCGGCCAGCTATGGCTTTGCCGGGTGGAGCGACCGCTGGGAAGAGGTGGTGCGCCGCAGCGACGTGGATCTTGTCGACATCTGCACGCCCGGGGTAAGCCACGCCGAGATCGCCTTGGCCGCCCTTGCCGCCGGCAAGCACGTTCTCTGCGAGAAGCCCCTAGCCAACTCGCTCAAGGAGGCCACCCGGCTCGCCGAGGCCGCCGAGGCCGCGGCGGCCCGCGGGGTCTTCGCCATGGTCGGCTTCAACTACCGGCGGGTTCCGGCCATCGCCGCGGCGCGCCAGCTCATCGAGCAGGGGCGCCTCGGGAGGCTACGGCACATACGGGCGATGTACCTGCAGGACTGGCTGGTCGACGCCACGTCCCCCATGACCTGGCGCATGGATGCCAGCCAGGCCGGATCCGGAGCGCTCGGTGATCTCGCTTCTCATGCGATCGACCTGGTCCGCTTCCTGAGCGGTGAGCCCATCACGGAAGTCACCGGGCTGCTCGAGACCTTCGTGGCCGAGCGGCCGCGGGCGAGCTCCGCCACCGGGCAGAACGCGGTGGCGGCACCCGGGCGCGTGACGGTCGACGACGCCTGTGTCCTGCTCGCCCGCCTGGGCGGCGGCGCACTGGTCACGCTCGAGGCGACCCGGATGGCACTCGGCCACAAGAACGGCCTGACCATCGAGATCAACGGCTCCGAGGGCAGCCTGCGTTTCGATCTCGAGCGCCTGAACGAGCTCGAGGTCTACGAACTCCGCGCACCGCAAGAGGGCTTCACCCGGGTGCTGGTGACAAACCCCGACTCTCCTTATCTGGCGCAGTGGTGGCCGCCCGGGCACATCCTCGGATGGGAGCACACCTTCGTGCACGAATTCGAGGATTTTCTGGACGCCATCGCCGAGCGCCGTCAGCCGCAGCCCTCCTTCTCGGACGGGCTCGTGACCCAGGCGGTGCTCGACGCCGCGGCCCGATCCGCGAAGACCCGAAGCTGGATCGCCATCGACCAAGCTGGATCGCAATCGACCGAGTAAGCCAAGCGAAGGCGAGGACCGGATGACCCGAGTCACGGTGTGGGGCGAGAACCTCCACGAGCAGCGCGATGAGCTGGTGCAGAAGCTGTACCCGGAGGGAATGCACGCCGCTATCGCGGCTGGTATCTCCGAGCACCTCGGCGGACAGGACACGGTACGAACGGTCACCCTCGATCAGCCTGAACACGGGCTTACCGAGCAGGTCCTGGCCGAGACCGACGTGCTCACCTGGTGGGGCCACATCGGCCACGATCGTGTCCGCGACGAGATCGTGGAACGGGTGAAGCAGCGCGTCCTGCAGGGGATGGGGCTCGTTGTCCTTCACTCCGGCCACTTTTCCAAGATCTTCCGCGCACTTATGGGCACGAGCTGCAGCCTCCGCTGGCGGTCGATCGGGGAACGTGAGCTCGTCTGGAACGTCAACCCGGCCCACCGCATAGCGCAGGGGATCCCGCCGGTCTTCGCGATCGAGGCACAGGAGATGTACGGCGAGTTCTTCGACATCCCGCAGCCGGACGAGCTCGTCTTCATCTCGAGCTTCTCCGGCGGAGAGGTGTTCCGGTCCGGATGCTGCTTCTACCGGGGCGCCGGGCGGGTCTTCTACTTCAGCCCCGGGGACCAGGATTACCCGGTCTACCACCACCCCGTAGTACGCCGGGTGCTCGCCAACGGAGTCCGCTGGGCCTGCCGCGCCGATGGCCCGCTGCCGGTGCCCTACCATGTAGAGCAGATGCCGGCCGGCTGGCTCGACCACTACCTGAGTGCCTCAGGCGGGCCAGGTAACGTGTACGAAGCGCCCACACGCGACTTTCCGCCATGACAGCACCAGTTGAGCCCGACGCCGACGAGCCTCGGCGTCCGCGTGCCCTCACCGGGGCTCTGGTCGGCCTGCTCGCGGCGGCCGTCTCCATCGGCGTCGCTCAATTCGCTGCTGGCCTCGGCGTTCCGCAGAGCTCACCCGTGATCGCGGTGGGCCAGGCCGCTATCGACCGCACGCCGCCGGCGGTCAAGGACTTCGCCATCTCCACGTTCGGCGCCCACGACAAGACGGTGCTGCTCGGCGGCATCCTGGTGATCCTCGCCTTGTACGCGGCCGTGGTCGGGATGCTCGCGGTCCGGCGGCTGGCCTTGGGCATGTGGGGCCTCGCGATTTTCGCCTGCATCGGCCTGGCGGCGGCCCTGACCAGGCCGACCGCCACGGCAGGATACGTGGTTCCCACTTTGGTGGGGGCCGCGGCCGGCGCGTTCGCGCTTAACTGGCTGGCCCGCGCGGCGGCCGGGCTCGGCTCTCCTGCGGCCCGCACCAGCCCGCGCGGCAGGCCGGCCTCGCGCGGTTTCCGCGCGTTCCGTACCACCATCGTCCGGCCCCGCCGCACCGATCCAGCCGACCCGCTGGCTCCCCCCGACCTCCCCCCTTTCCCTGACATCTCCGTTCCCGCCGACCTTTCCACCCTGCCTGGCCTGTCCGCTCAGGCGGACGCCCTCGATCCCTCCGGCCTCGATCCTTCCGGCCTCGATCCTTCCGGCCTCGACCCCGGGCCGGTCGAGCGCAAAGGGTCGGCTGACCCGGCCGGGGCCGCCAAACCTGCCTTCCGTGCGGGCCCGGCCTACTCATTTACCTACCTGCCCGATGCTGACCGGGCGCCATCCCCCTGGCCCGCGCGGCGACGGTTCCTGCTCTCCAGCGGCGCGGCCGCGGCCGTGGCCGCGCTCGGGACGGTAGCCGGAAGAAACCTGATCGATGAGCACAACGTCGCCGCGGCGCGGGCCGCCATCAGGTTCCCGCGACCCGCGGTTCCCGCACCGCCGCTTCCGCCCGGCAGCAACCTGAATATCCCTGGCCTCAGCTCGTTCATTACTCCGGATAGCAGCTTCTACCGCGTCGACACCGCCTTGCTCGTGCCGCAGGTGGATCCGGCGAACTGGCGGCTGCGGATCCACGGGATGGTGCAACGCGAGGTGACCATCACCTTCGCCGAACTGCTGCGGCGTCCGCTCATCGAGACCTACGTCACGCTTACCTGCGTCTCGGATCCGGTCGAAGGGCCCTATGTAGGAAACGCCAAATGGCTAGGAGCGAGCCTGGCGGACCTGGTCAGGCAGGCTCGTCCCCTGGCGGGTGCCAATCAGCTGCTGTGCACCTCGGTCGACGGGTTCACTTCTGGCACCCCGTTGCAAGTCGTGCTCGACGGCAGGAATGCCCTGCTCGCCGTCGCGATGAACGGCACGGCGCTACCGGTCGTGCACGGTTTCCCCGCCCGCATGGTGGTACCCGGGCTGTACGGCTACGTGTCCGCGACCAAGTGGGTCACCGACATCGAGGTCACCACCTTCGCCTCCGCCGTCGCCTTCTGGGCTCAGCGCGGCTGGTCCCAGCAAGCGCCGATCAAGACCGAGTCCAGGATCGACGTGCCCTCGCCCGGCGCGTCGCTCACCCCGGGCCGGATACCGGTGGCCGGAGTCGCCTGGGCGCAGCACAAAGGCGTCGCGGCCGTCGAGGTACGAGTCAACGGCGGCCCGTGGCACGAAGCACGGCTGGCCGCGGTGCCTGATATCGACACCTGGCGGCAGTGGGTCTGGGAGTGGCCGGCCACGCCGGGCAATTACCTGCTCGAAGCTCGTGCCACCGACGCGACCGGCTACACCCAGACGGCGGTCCAGGCCGGGCCGCCGCCCAACGGCGCCTCCGGCTACCCCTCGGCGCAGGTCGCCGTCCGCTAGCCGACCCATTGCCTGCTCGTGCGGGGGAACTTCCCGACGCCTGGCGCTAGGCGCGTCGGCCAGGCTTGCGGCCGCTGATGCGAGACGATAGCCCGATGGCTACCACCGCAGCTTCGGTACCGGCGACCCCAAGCGAAGCCAACCGCGTTGCCTCGTTTCCGCGACTCCGGTACATGGGCTCCAAGTACCGGCTCGTCCCGCACCTTGCGGCAGTATTCTCCGAGATAGGCGGCCAGACTGCGCTCGACGCTTTTTCCGGGAGCGGAGTGGTTTCTTACCTACTCAAAACGCTTGGCTATCAGGTCACAGCAAGCGATTTTCTTAACTTTCCGTCGGCGATAGCCCGCGCTGCCGTCGTTAACCAGCACGATAAACTGGATACCGGCGACGTTGCGGCGATCTGCGCGGCACCCGCTGACGAGCGTGATTTTATCCAGCAGACTTTCCGAGGGATGTACTTTACCGCGGACGACCTGCAGTTCCTGGATTCGGCCTGGTCACATATAGATCAAATGAGCGGCCATAAAAGAGACTTGGCTATCTCTTCGCTAGTGCTGTCCGCCGCCCGGAAGCAGCCGAGAGGCGTTTTTACGTTTACGGACCTGCGCTACGACGATGGCCGCCGCGACCTTCGCCTGTCTCTCAAAGAGCACTTCCGCGAACGGGTAGAGGAGTACAACAGGGTTGTCTTCGATAGCTCGCAGCCCTGCTCAGCCCTGTGCAGCGACGTTTTCGATCTTCCTGCATCAGGATATGACTTGGTTTATCTTGATCCGCCGTACGCACCCCCCAAAGACGATAATTGTTACATCAAGCGCTATCACTTCCTAGAAGGCCTTTCGGTATACTGGCGCGGCCAGACAATTATGCAGACCACGCGAACCAAGAAACTTGAAAAGCGTTACACTCCTTTCTCTCACAAGCACTCAATAGCGGAAGCGCTGCGCCGGACTTTTAGGAAGTTCCGCGAATCAACCATAGTCCTGTCGTACTCCTCTAACGCAGTCCCGGATGCTGACACCATCGCAGCGCTCTTGCGCGAGGTAAAGAGCGATGTGGAGGTCCGGCTCATCGACCACACATACACTTTTGGCACCCATTCGGCTGCTCACCGCCGCGAGGTATCGGAATACCTGTTCATCGGGCGGTTAGCTGAGCCGCCACCGCGAAGTCGCCTGGCGTGGCGCGCATCGTCGCGCTGCCTTAGGGTTTGGACATGGCGGACCCGCAATCCAGCACAGGCGGCCAGGGCGATCTGCCTGCCACCGTCGCGGGCGAGGACCTCCGCGCATCACACGCGGACCGCGATCAGGTGGTAGAACTGCTGCGGGTAGCCGCCGGGGACGGCCGGCTCTGCGCGGAAGAGCTGGACGACCGCCTGGAAAGCGCGCTGACCGCCAGGACCTACGCCGAGCTCGCGGCGCTGACTGCCGACCTGCCGGGTGCCGCTGTCGCGCCGGCCGGCGCGGGCGCGGTGAGCGCCACGCCGAAGGATCTGGCACGGATCCACGTCCGCGGCAGCAGCATCCGCCGGGATGGCCGCTGGGTAGTGCCGAAGGAACTGGACGTCAAGGTGAGAGGCGGCGCCGTGACGCTGGACTTCACCGAGGCGGTGATCACGCAGCCGCTGCTGCGCATCACCGCCGAGGTGAGAGGCGCAGTGCTCAGGCTGATCACCGGGCCGGGCATCGAGGTGGACGCCGGTGACATATCAGTGCACGGCGGGAGCGTCACACTGCCCGAGCCGCCCGGCCCTGGCGTCCCCGTCCGGCTGCGCATCGAGATCGCAGGCTCGGTTCACGGCGCAGGCATCGCCGCCGGGCCCCCCCCCCCCCCCCCTCCGCCCCGCCGGCCGCGACGCACGTTCTGGCAATGGCTGCGCCGCGCGCCGCGTCCCCCCGCCATCGCCGCCTAGTGACAGCGGTTGCCGGTGGGTTACCAGTGCCGCAGCAAGCTGCGTTTGCCCGCTCCCCGACCCGGCCCGTGCCGGCCAGTACCGACCCGATGGAACATTGGGCCGGTCAGAACCGGCCCAATGTTCCATCGGGCCGGTTGGCTGCGTGTCACGCTGACCCCATGGGCCGCGGCGGCCCCTGCAGGCCCTTAGTCTCACGGGCCAGAGGCTGCCGCGGCTTGCCGTCGTGCTTCCCGGCTACTGTGTTCCCGGCCGCAGGGATCCCACCTCTGCCTAACCGCCCGGGCGAAGGTAACTTGAGACAGCACTAGCAGCCGGGACCGTTCGGACCAGGCTTCAGGCTGCGAGCAAATCACAGAACCGGCGGCCGAACAGGTAGGCGTCACCGGGCCAGCGAGCCGACAGGTAGTTCCGGTCCTGTACGGCGAAGGCGGGGGTGTCGTCGGCGGCGGTACCGCGCGCGGACAGCGTGTGCGGTCCGCGCTGGAACTGCTCGTCCGGATGATCCAGGGCCGCCCGCACCTCGTCCTCGACGTAGGCGGGATACGTCCGGTAGTAGCGGCCGAGCCGCCAGGCCGTGGCCAGGTAGGCCGAGCGTTCCATGTACTTCGGCAGGCAGGTGGTCAGGCGGTCGGCCAAGACGCTGCGGCCGGTGGCCGGGTCATGGGCGCGGGCCAGCACGAGAACGCCGTGGCAGATTGCGCCGACCGGCCTGTTCAGCTGCCAGAACCGCCGGACCTGTCCGCTGAGCACCGGCGAGCCAAGGTACTGCCGCATGCCGGGGGCGTGGCCGCCCGGCAGGATCAGCCCGTCGAAGGCAGCCGGGTCCAGCCCGGCCCACGCCACCGTCGCGCTGAACTCGGGCGCCGCGACCAGTTCGTAGTAGAACGTCTTGGCCTCGGGCGCCGCGCCGAGCTGGCCGAACAGGACGCCGGTCAGCAGCCGGGGATCGGCAGCCGGAACAGTACCGGCCCGTTCGGTGGCGAACACCACCTCATGACCCGCGTCACGCAGGATCCGCCACGGCACCGCGACCTCGGTGACGTCGAAGTCCCGGTCGGGAATCGGCAGCAACACGCGCACCGGGCCATCATCCCATTCGCTACCCGTAAAGCGGGACGAGAACTGGAGGCGACATGAGCGACGACGCCGACCGTGAGTTCACGACGCTGGCGCGCCGTCAGAGACCAACCGGGCTAGGCTATTTTGCATTGTGCTCGCGGGGAGGCGCCGATGACGACAGGATCGGGCGACGAGAAGGCAATGCGCACCACAGGGCACGGCCATCTCAGGGCGTCCCACGCTGACCGCGACCATGTGATTGACGCGCTCAAGGCCGCATTCGTGGATGGCCGGCTCACCAAGGACGAATTCGACGTGCGGGTGGGCCAGACGTTCGCCTCACAGACCTGCGCCGAACTGGCCGCGCTCACCACCGACCTCCCCGCCGGGCCGGTCGAAGCCCAGCCGCTAGCGAAGCCCACCCGGGCTCAGGTCAGGCCGCCGGCGAACAAGAAGGTCGTCAAGTGGAGCTTTGGCGTGTGTGCCAACATTCCGCTAGCCATGATCGTGATTGCGGTCCTCACCGATGATCACAGGCTCGCCGCCGTGTTCGCGCCGATGATGTTCGGCTATTTCTTCGTCTTGGTCATGGTCTTGATGGTGGCCGGGGCCAAGAAGCTTGAATCACGGCATCAGAGGCGCTCCCGCGGGGAGCTATCGCCTCGGCCAGGCGCGGCATGAGGCCAGCGGACGTGGGCGTATGCCAGGGCTGGCGAACTGAACGCCACCCGTCAGAGTTAGGTGGCCCAGAACGGCGAAGGTGGGGGTGTCGTCGGTGGCGGTACCGCGCGCGGGCCGCGCTTGAACTGCCCGTCCGGATGGTCCATGGCTTGGCTACGGTCGGGCGGAAAGATAACTGGAGGCGAGATGAGCGACGACGCCGACCGTGAGTTCACGAACCTGGCGCAGGAGTACCTCGACGACCGGGCAGAACGGCACCCGTCCGCCGCCACCGATCTCGGCGATCACAGGTTCGACGCCCGGCTGGGCGACCCGTCCGAGCAAGCCCGGGCCGATGAGCGCCGCGCCCTGGACCGCTGGGCCGCCGGGCTGGAGGCGATCGACGTCAGCGCCCTGTCGGCCGAGCACCGGGTCGACGCCGCGATGATGGCGGACGGCGTCGCGCGGCGGGTGTTCGAACTCGACGAGCTGCGCGAGCACACCTGGAATCCGCTTCAGGCTAACCCGGGCAAGGCCATCTACCAGCTGCTGGCCAGGGACTTCGCCCCGCTGCCCGAACGGCTCGCCGCGGTAGCCGGGAGGCTGGCCGAGGTCCCGGCCGTGCTGGCCGAGGCGCGCCGGCAACTCGGGGCTCTCGGGTCCATGCCCAGGGTGCACCTGGAGACCGCCATCGGGCAGTTCGCCGGGACGATCGCGCTGGTCAGCGGCGAGGTCGACCACGCGCTCAAAGCAGCACCGCAATGCGAGCCGCAGCTCGCCCGGGTGCGCCCCGCTGCCCTGGACGCCCTGACCGAGCACCGCGCCTGGCTGTCCGCACGGCTAGACGAGGCCGCCCGCTCCGGCGAGTTCGCCGACCCGAGGATCGGGCCAGAACGATTCGCCCGCAAGCTGTCGCTCACGCTGAACGCGGCGGCGGACGCGGACGCGATCCTGGCCCGCGCGCACGCCGACCTGGACCGGGTGAGCGAGGAAATCGCCGAGCTGGCCGCCCAGATCGCGGGCTCCGCTCAGCCCGGCGAGGTCCGGCAGGTGCTTGACCGGCTGGCGCAGGACGTGCCCGATGACACGAACATCCTGGAGTTCTGCCGGGACGCCCTCACCGCGCAGACCGCGTTCGTGACCGATCACCATCTGCTTTCCGTCTATGACGATCCGGTCGAGCTGATCGTGATGCCGGAAATCGACCGCGGAGTGGCGGTCGCGTACTGCGACTCGCCCGGTCCGCTCGAGTCGAGGCCGCAGGCCACGTTCATCGCGGTCTCGCCGACCCCGATCGACTGGACGCCTGAGCGGGTCGCCTCCTTCTACCGCGAGTACAACCGGCACATGGTGCACAACCTGATGGTGCACGAGGCGATGCCCGGCCATTACCTGCAGCTCCAGCACTCCCGCCGGTTCTCCGGGTCCGACACCGCTATCCGGGCCGCGCTCCGCTCCGGCTCGTTCACCGAGGGCTGGGCGGTCTACACCGAGGAGCTCATGGCCTCCCACGGCTACCCGGGCGAAGGTGATCCGCGCGCGGTCCGGATGCAGCAGCTCAAGATGCAGCTGCGGACCACGATCAACGCCATCCTCGACGCCCGGGTACACGCGCACGGCATGACCGAGGCCGAAGCCATGGCGCTGATGACCGGCCGCGGTTTCCAGGAGGAGGGCGAGGCGGCGGGCAAATGGCGGCGGGCACTGATGACCTCCGCGCAGCTGTCCACCTACTACGTCGGGTACTCCGAGATCTCCGACCTAGCCCGCGAGCTCAGGGCGGCGGACCCTGGTCAGCCCGAGCAGGTGGTCCACGACCACATGCTGGCCCACGGTTCACCGCCGGTCCGGCTGCTTCGCACCCTGGTCACGTCGTGATCCGGCCGCTCGCCTGAAGAAGAACCTCCGTTCGACCAGGGACCAGCCCATCGACGTGAGCAGGTAGATCCCGGCCGCGAGCGGCGTGAACGCGGCGATCACGACGGTCAGGTACGCCAGCGCCTTGACCAGCACCCCGGTCCCTGGTTTCCTGCCGGCCGGGACGGCCGGGACGGCCGGGACGGCCATCAGCTGGCCTAGGCGGCCGGAGAGCCAGCACAGCCCGGCCAGCAGGGCGAACAGGCCCAGGAAGACCCCGCCTTGCAGGCTGACGGGCCCGGCGCCGCTCAGCCAGTGGCTGCCGAGCGGTACGCCCAGCAGGTCATGCCCGAGCAGCGTGTTCGGCTTACCCGCGATCAGCGGCGACCGGAACAGCAGGTACATCACCGACAGGAACGGCCACTGGAACAGAATCGGCTTGATGCTGGCGAACATGCTCGCGCCTTCCTGCCGGTAAAGCGCGGACATTTCGCTTTGCAGCCGCTCCGGCTGCCTGGCATACCGCTGGCGCAGGGCCAGCAACTGCGGGGCCAGCCGGGCCGCGGCTACCTGGGCCCGGAAGGCACGGAGGCTGAGCGGCGCCAGGACGATCCGGACGGCCATCGTGACCGCGATAATCGCGGCCACGGCGGCCGCGCCGCCGAGAACGGGCGTGAGGATTCCGGTAAATCCGGAGACGAGATGATATGCAGCGTCCACGGGGACGCCGAAGAGACTGAACATGGGCAAGCGGCCTTCCAGCTACGACGGGATGATGGCTGGAGGCGGCCGCGAGACCCGCGGATCAGCGGAGCCCGCGGACAGCTAGACCCGCGGATCAGCGAGGGCTGGCGGCCGCCGGGGCCGCCGAGGGTGCTCTGGGCCGGGCTCGTCCGGCCGCATCGGGATCGCGCTGGCGCAAGAACGCCGCGCGCCAGGACCTGTCCCGCAGCGCCGAGACGCGGCGGATCATCGGGGCGCCGGCCGCGCGGGAGCCACCAGCCACCGAGGTGAGCAGGACCAGCACGGCCGCGAACACGGCCCCGGCCAGGATGGCCGCGGCGAGCGCGGTCAGCCCCGAGGGGGTCATCGCGAGCTGCGTAAGGTCACGCAGGAACCCGGCCAGCACCGCTAGCAAGCTGCCCACTGACGTTATCGCCATCGACCCATCGAATCCTGCGGCCTCCGCGTAACTTCCTCGCCCAGTGAGGAAGAACCGTCTCTCAGCGTACGCCGTCAGGCGCCAGCTCCGCGACCGCGGCGAGCAGCCAGTCGACCTCGGACTCGTCGTTGTAGTGGACCAGGCCGGCCCGGACGGCGCCGCCGGAGTCCCGCAGGCCGAACGCACCCGTCAGTTCCCATGCGTAGTTGTCGCCATTCCACACGTTGACCTTGCGCGCGGCCAGCCGTTCCGCCACCTCGCGCGGCGAGTACCCGGCCACGGTGAAGAACGCCGTCGGCGCACGGCGGGCCGCCTTTCCGTACAGCGTCACGTGGCCCATCGCGCTCAGGCCGCCGAGCAGTCGCGCGAAAAGCTCCGTCTCGTACTGCTCGACGGCGGCCATCGACGCCTGTACCCGCTCTCGCCGGCTGCCCGTCGCGGACGGGTCCAGGGAGGCGAGGTGCTCCACGGCCGCCGCGACCCCCGCCAGGTCGGCGAATCCCGGCGTGCCCCGCTCGAAACGGCCCGGTACTCCCCCAGGCGCAGGTACCAGCTTGTCCGGGCTCAGCCTCTCGAGCAGGCCCGGATCGGCCACCACGGTGCCGATGTGCGGCCCGGACCACTTGTAGGCACTGGTGGCGTAGAAGTCGGCACCGAGCGCCCCGACGTCCACCGGCACATGCGGAGTAGCGTGCACGCCGTCCACATAGCACAGCGCGCCGACCGCGTGCGCGGCCGCGGCGATAGCGGCCACATCCGGCCTGGTACCGACGATGTTGCTCGCCGCGGTGACCGCGACCAGGCGGGTGCGCTCGCTGAGCAGCCCGGCGTACTGGCCGGACGGCAGTTCCGCGGTCGAGATATCGACTTCGGCCCACCGCACCACGGCTCCGCGCCGCGCGGCCGCCTGTACCCAGGGCCTGACGTTCGCGTCGTGGTCGAGCCTAGACACCACCACCTCGTCCCCCGGTTCCCACTGCCGGGACAAGGTCTCGGCCAGCCGGTAGGTGAGCGTCGTCATGTTGGGGCCCAGGATGACGCCTTCCGGGACCGCGCCGGTCAGGTCGGCGACGGCGCGGCGGCACTCGGCCAGGATGACATCGGAACGTCTGCTGGCCGGGAAGGCGCCCCCCGCGTTGCCGATCCCGGCCCGGTAGGCATCCGCGATTGCCTCGATGACCGCCGAGGGAACTTGCGTGCCCGCCGCGCCGTCCAGGTAGGCATAGCCGTCGCTCAGGGCCGGGTAAGCCGCCCGCACGCGGCTGACGTCAAAGCTCACGAATCCTAGATTTTACTCTGCGGACGAGTCCAGCACTCTAACGCTAGAGACCAGCCCGGATCCCGGACCGTCGCGGCGAGCAGGAAGTGCCACGGATCCTCGCTTTCCCATCCGGCGGCCAGCACCGGCCACAGCTGCGGCGTGCCGTCCCGCCACGCGGTCAAGACGAGTTCCGGCTGAGCGGGACGGTAGTCCTTGCCCAGCGATCTGGCCAGGTCCCAGGCGTGCAGATGCCACTCGGCGCACGCCACGCCGGCCATCGCGCCCACCGTTACCTCGGTTCCCCGGTAGTTGTGGTGGGCCAGGTCCCAAGACTGCGCGACCCGGCGGCCGTAGGATCGCGCCGACTCGGCGAACGCCGCGATATGCTCGGGCCCGGCCACGTCGGGCAGTGCGGCCAGCTCGGCGGCGTTCTGCCGGGCGATCTTGCGGGCCAGCGAGTCCGCGGGCCC
>Ga0302229_10001800_pt1 | contig 16088 bp, 13 predicted proteins | sample II_Palsa_N1_3_FD_193518 | JGI IMG/M metagenome (GOLD analysis project Ga0302229, IMG submission 193518) | Peat permafrost microbial communities from Stordalen Mire near Abisko, Sweden - II_Palsa_N1_3 | ecosystem: Environmental > Terrestrial > Soil > Palsa > Peat permafrost | place: Sweden... | reverse complement strand
CCGCCTTCTGCCTCCGGGTTCGCCGTCGCACTGGTTCGGCACCGACCAGCTTGGCCGCGACATCCTCTCGCGGCTGATCTACGGCTCGCGGCTCACGCTTTCAATTGCGATTCTCGTCGTGGTGATCGTGGTGCCCATCGGCCTTCTGATCGGCACCACAGCCGGCTTCTTTGGCGGCTGGGTCGACAATGTGCTGATGCGCATCACCGACGTGGCCCTCGCGTTTCCGAAGATTGTGCTTGCGCTCGCGTTCGCGGCCGCGCTGGGACCCGGTGTCATCAACGCAGTGATCGCGATTTCGATTACAGCGTGGCCGGCGTACGCGCGCCTCGCGCGCGCGGAGACCCTGAGGCTCGTGCAGGCCGATTTCATTCACGTCGCGCGGCTGCAGGGCGCATCGCAAATGCGCATCCTGTTGCGTTATATCGTGCCGCTGTGCACGTCATCGGTGATCGTGCGTGCGACGCTCGATATGGCCGGCATCATTCTCACCGTCGCGGGTCTCGGGTTTCTCGGTCTCGGCGCGCAGCCGCCGAGCCCCGAGTGGGGTTTCATGGTCGCGTCGGGCCGCAACGTCCTGCTCGACTCGTGGTGGGTCGCCACTATTCCGGGTTTTGCCATTCTGCTGGTAAGTCTCGCCTTCAACCTGCTCGGCGACGGTCTGCGCGACGTCTTCGATCCGCGCCATGGAGGCTGACATGCCAACGGATATGACCCAACCCCTGTGTGAAATCGACGAGTTGCGGATCGGCTTTCGCGGTCACGACGGTGAATTGACGGACGCCGTGCGCGGCCTGTCGCTAACGCTGCATCGCGGCGAGCGGCTTGGCATCGTCGGCGAATCCGGCTCGGGCAAGACGCTGACTGGGCGTGCGCTGCTCGGCTTGCTGCCGCCTGACGCGCTATGCCAGGCAAAGACGATGAAGTTCGATGGCCAGGACCTGTTGGCGATGTCGGCACGCAAGCGCCGGCAACTGTGCGGCCGGCAGATGAGCATGATCCTGCAGGATCCGAAATACTCGCTGAACCCGGTGATGACCGTCGCGCAGCAGATGCGCGAGGCGTTCCATCTGCACAGCCCGAAACTCGGCCGCCGCGAGATGCGCGACAAAATCATCGCGGCGCTGGCCGCGGTGCACGTCCGCGATCCCGAGCGTGTCGCCGATGCCTACCCGCACGAGTTGTCAGGCGGCATGGGACAACGCGTGATGATCGCCATGATGGTGTCATCCGGCCCGCGACTTCTCGTCGCCGATGAGCCGACCAGCGCGCTCGACGTGCTCGTCTCGATGCAGGTGCTCCGGATTCTCGACGAGATGATCGAAAAGCACGACACGGGCCTCATTTTCATCAGCCACGACCTGCCGCTCGTGATGTCGTTCTGCGACCGCGTCGTCGTCATGTACGCGGGGCGCGTGGTGGAAACCTGCGCCGCTCGCGATCTTGTCCATGCCCAGCATCCCTACACGCGCGGCCTGCTCGCGGCGAATCCCCCGCTCATCGATCCACCCGACGAACTGCCTGTACTAAAGCGGGACGCAGCGTGGCTCGCGGAATCGACCGGAGAGTCGGCATGATCGACGTCAGCGCCCTTACGGTCCGCTTCAGGACGAAGACCGGTCACGTCGACGCAGTGCGCGAGGCGAGCTTTCATGTTGACGAAGGAGAAGTCTTCGGGCTGGTCGGCGAATCTGGATCCGGCAAGTCGACGATACTGCGCGCGCTGAGCGGCCTCGCGCCCATCGCCAGCGGCCATATGAAGATCGGCTCCCATGTCCTCGGGGAAAAGGTCCCTCGCGCGTTTCGACGCGACGTGCAAATGGTTTTTCAGGATCCGTACGGCTCGTTGCATCCGCGCTTCACCGTCGATCAGACCTTGCGTGAGCCACTCACCATCAACGGCATCGACCGGCAGGACGAACGCATCGTCGATGCGCTGGGCGAAGTCGGGTTAGGTCCCGCGTATCGCTTTCGCTATCCGCATCAGTTGTCGGGAGGTCAGCGGCAACGCGTTGCAATAGCGCGGGCGCTGATTGTCGAACCGCGAGTATTGCTGCTCGATGAGCCGACGTCCGCGCTGGATGTGTCCGTGCAGGCCGAGATTCTCAACCTGCTGCGACGGCTCCATCGCGAGCGTCGGCTGACCATGGTGCTGGTCAGTCACAATCTCGCCGTAGTCGGCTTTTTCTGCCAGCGTGTCGCCGTGATGCGCAATGGTGAAATCGTCGAACAGTGCGATATCGCGTCGATTCGTGCGCAACGGGTCGAGCATGAGTACACCCGCAGCCTGCTGACCGCGACCGGGGGCTATCAGCGTGAGCCCAGTTACGCGTCCCACTCCGGTGCGAACGGCGGCGTCACGAAACGGTGATCCTTCGGCAACACGGCAATAGCGCGCCGGTCGTCGTCGTCGAGTTTCACCGCCAGAGCATCGAGATTGGCTTTCTGACTTTCGCGCCGTTGTGCCTTAGGAATGACGGCAACCCCATCCTGCCCCAGGAGCCAGGCAAGTGCAATCTGGGCGGCGCTCACGCCATGTCTGGCGCCGATTCCCTGCAGCACGGGGTCGCTCGCCGCCCTCCCCTGCGCAAGCGGAGCATAAGCAACGAGCGGAATGCCTTTCTCCCGCAGGTAGTTCAGCATTTTCGACTGCGCGAGAAACGCGTGGTATTCGATCTGGTGGCAAGCGATGGGTGCGCCGATTTCCTCGACCGCTGTTCGCAGCATCGTCAGGTTGAAATTGCATACGCCGATTGCCCGAACCGTGCCTTTCTCCAGAAAGCCTTGCATCGTCTCCATGATTGCGCCGAGGTCCATGTCACGCGATGGCCAATGCACCATATACAGATCGACATAGTCGACGCCGAGCTTTCCGAGGCTCGTGTCCAGAGCCCGTCGGATGGACTCCGGCTTGAGGTTCTCGTGCCACACCTTGGTCGTCACGTGCAGTTGCTCGCGCGCGAGACCCGAGGCCGCGATGGCGGCGCCTACCGCTTCCTCGTTCTGATACATCTCGGCGGTGTCGATGTGCCGATAACCGAGTTCGAGGGCACTCTCGACTACCGGCTGGCAATCTCCGCCAGGCATGCGGAATGTGCCAAATCCGAGGCGCGGCAGTTCAATTCCTTGTGTCTTCAAAGCTTCCATTGATGCTCTCCCAAGCTGGTTCTGGTCCGCAGCGCAAACCGCCGCAGCGCTCACCTGCACAATTTCTCATCTTTTTATTATTGAATAAAGTACGTGCCGCTCAAATCACTCGTGATTAAACTATCTGAATGAAATGAATCGTGGAGAGCGTATGACGTTTGACGGCCGGCTGTTTTCTGGCATCACCGTACTCGCCGCGGTCGCGGAAAGCGGTAGTTTCGTGCGCGCGGCGGACGCTCTCGGATTGTCGCCATCCGGTGTTAGCCGCGCTGTCTCGCGCCTCGAGAAGCGGGTGGGCGTGCGGCTGCTTGACCGTACGACGCGCTCGCAGACGCTGACCGACGAAGGCAGGCGCCTATATGACGCGGTCGGCCCGCATCTGACCGGCATCGAAGAAGCGGCTTCAGCGGCCTCGGGCTCAGCGAACGTCGTGCAGGGAAAGCTTCGTGTTAACGTCGACCCGTTCTTTTCAAGGACGGTACTGGCGTCGAGATTGCCAGATTTTTTGGCGCATCATCCTGACCTTTCGCTTGAGCTGATCATGCGCGATGACGTTGGCGATCTCGTGGCAGATGGATTTGACCTCGCGGTGCGCTTCGGCCCCCCGCCAACAGGATCACTGATTGCGCGCAAGCTGCTTGAGACGCGCATCATTACAGTCGCATCTCCACGGTATGTGGCTGAGCACGGTAGGCCGGCAGCGCCTGATGAGGTGAAGAAACACCAGCGAATCATGTTTTACAACCCGGTGACGGCCAAACCCTTCGAGTGGGAGTTCCATCGGGGTAAGAAGATCATGGAGATACCCGCGGAGGGGCGCCTCCTCGTGTCGGATGTGGAAACCATGCTCGGCGCGTGTATCGCTGGCGCTGGAATCGCGCAGGTAATGGAGATTGGCGTCGGGCAGATGATGCGCGACGGCTTGCTCGTGGACATCTTCCCGGAGTGGTCGGACGAAAGATTTCCGTTATATGCGCTCTTTCCGTCGCGACGCCATCGGGCTGCAAAAGTCGAGGCGTTCATTAGCTTCTGCCTCGAATCATTATCGGCAGCCGCACCGGCCGCTCGTAAATCCGCATCCGGTACTTCTACCCGCCGGCGTGCCTGATTCGCTCAACGAAGGATTCGAGCCGATGTCGGGCAATCCTCAGGCAAAATAGCCGCAAAAATCTCCCAAATCCTTAAATCTATTGAAAAAATCCTCACAATTAATTAAACAAATCCTGCCAGCGGTCGATAACCAGTTGAGCTGTTCCTCCCTATTTGGCTGGACTAAATATGCCTGGCACATACAATTTCTGGCTGGTAGGCGCCTCGTTCGCCGTAGCGACCCTCGCGTCCTATACCGCCCTGGACCTCACCGGCCGCATTTCTCTGCTCGCCTCGTCACGCCTGCGGCACGCATGGCTCGCCGGCGGTGCGGGTGCAATGGGCGTCGGCATCTGGTCGATGCACTTCATCGCCATGCTGGCGCTGTCGCTACCCATTCCGCTCGGCTACGACTTCCCGCTGACCGGCCTCTCGCTCGCCATCGCCGTGGGCGTGTCGTATCTGGCGCTGCTTGCCACGACGCGCGCGCGGCTGACCCTCGCGCATCTCGCGACCGGTAGTGTGCTGCTGGGACTCGGCATTGCGGGCATGCACTACACCGGCATGGCGGCAATGCGCATGCAACCTGGCATCGACTACCAGCCAGGCTGGGTCGCCGCATCGATTGCGATCGGGATTGGCGCCTCGATGGCCGCGCTGCTAATCGCGCGCCGGCTGCGCAACGACGACGAGCGCAACGTCACGCGGTGGCGTGTTGGCGCGGCGCTGGTGATGGCCGTGGCCATCAGCGGCATGCACTATTCCGGTATGGCGGCGGCAAGCTTTCCGGTAGGCGCCATCTGCGGTGCGGCCAAGGGTGTGAACACCGAATGGCTGGCGACGGCCGTGATCCTGTTCACCTTCGCAATCCTGATCGTTACGCTGATGCTGTCCCGCTTCGACGCGCGCACCACCTTCCTCGCGAGCGCCGTGACCAACCTGAACGGACAGATCGTGCGCCTCGCTACGCTCGACACCCTGACCGGATTGCCGAACCGCACCACCCTCACCGAACGGATCGAATCGGCCATCCAGCTGGCACGCCGCCGCAACAACGTGTTCGCAGTCCTGTTCATGGATCTGGACGGCTTCAAGACCATCAACGACTCGCTCGGCCATTCCGTTGGCGACCAGGTGCTCGCCGCCTTTGGGCAGCGCCTGCAAGCCTGCGTGCGCGTCACCGACACCGTGGCACGGTTGGGCGGGGACGAATTCGTGGTGCTCGCGGAAAATCTGGTGGCGAGTCAGGACGCACGCCTGATCGCAGAGAGCGTCCTCGAGCGCATGCGCGAAGGTGTGTGGAACGACAACGAGCCGTTGCAGGTCATGCCGAGTATCGGCATCGCGCTGTTCCCGCAGGACGGCGACACCGTCGAGACCCTGCTCAAGCACGCGGACGCAGCCATGTACGAGGCCAAGCGCGCTGGCCGCAGCACCTGGCGCTTCTTCGAGGCCAGCATGAACGAAGCGGCGACGCGCACGCTACAAATCCAGAACGCATTGCACGAGGCACTTGGCTCGGGCCTTTTCACACTGAATTTCCAGCCTAAATTCCGTGGCGACAGCAATGAGCTGGCAGGCGCCGAGGCGCTGATCCGCCTCAACCATCCGGTGCTTGGCACGCTGCCGCCGCTGGAATTCATTCCGATTGCCGAACGCTCCGGCCAGATCGTGCAGATCGGCTACTGGGTAGTGCGCGAAACCTGCCGGCAAATCCGCAGTTGGATCGACGAAGGCCTGCCGTCAATGAAGGTGGCGATCAACCTGTCGCCGCGTCAGCTCTCGCAACCGAACCTGGTCAGCACCGTACTCGATATCGTCAAGAGCGAGCGGGTGGCCTGCGACCAGATCATGTTCGAGATTACCGAAACCGTGGCCATGCAGGACGCCCCCAAAACGATCGAGATGATCCGCGAGTTTCAGGAATTCGGCTTCGAAATCGCCATCGACGATTTCGGCACCGGCTACTCGAGCCTCGCCTACCTGCAGCGCTTTCGCGTCAAGCAACTGAAGATAGACCGTTTCTTCACCAACGGTCTCGACGATCAAGGTCCGGAAGGTGCGGCGATCGTCTCCGCCATCATCGCGCTCGCACACTCCCTCGACATGGATGTGGTGGCCGAAGGCGTCGAAACGTCGACGCAACTCGGCAAGCTCAAAGCCATGATGTGTGACGAGATGCAGGGCTTTCTGCTCGGCAGGCCGCTGGCCGCGGACGCCTTCGGCGACCTGCTCAAGGAGCGGATGGCGGAGCTTTCATGAGATTCGACGTAGCAACGTTTAATTCGATTTGCCTGATGACGTTCTTATGTAGCGGCATCGTTTCAATCGCGCTCTCGCGCATCTTCGAGCGTGTTGAGGCGTTCCGCTTCTGGTCGGCCGCGTTTCTGCTGATGAGTGCGGCGGCGGCATGTTTCGGACTGCATCTGGTCTGGAACACCAGTGCGCTGCTGGTCGCAACGGCCACCTTTAGCCTGCAGTCACGGATCCTCGTATGGATGGGCACGCGCGCCCTGTTCGGCGCTCCCGCGTCGCTGCGTGCGGCTTTAGCGGTGACGGCGGTATTCTGCCTGCTGTTTTCTCTCGCCCACCTGTTGCACGCGCCGATTGTCGTTCGTGCCGCGCTCCTGACGTTGTTCTTCTTGCCGTGCCGCGCGCTGACACTCTATGAGGTCTGCCGCAGACGCCGTCCGGATCTCGGGCCGGCGCGCATGATGGTGGCGATCGCAAGCGTGATTGCGTGCCTCAACGCAGCGGTGCCGCTTACGCTGGTACTGCTAAACCGGGCCAATGCGTCGCTGATACTGGGCAACCCGCAATCCACGTCGGCTGTGTATGCCATCGTGTTTGCCGGCGACCTGCTTCTGGTCATCGGCTTGATCATGCTGGCCTTGCAACATCTGCTGGCCGAACAGCGCATGCTCGCCAATCTCGACAAAGGTGCAGCGCAACGTCCCGCCCTGCTCAATCCGGCGCTGCGGCCCGGGGGACCGGCTTTTTCCGAGTCGGCCGTGCTTCAGGATTAGGCGTCACCCTTGCCTCAAGCCTTCATGCCTGACCTGATTTCACGCGGGCCTATGCACGGTGTCCCGCGGATCAAATCAGATGAGGCTCCGATTCGCTCGTCTCGCGGCCAAGCGTCGTAGGCGCCAGCGCCGGGTCGCGCCGCGTCAGCTTGCCGTCCACGGAAGCGCCGCAATCCATGCGCAATTGCTGGTAATGAATATTGCCCGTGACGTGCGCGTTGGGTTGCAGCTCGACAAAATGATCGGCGATCACATCACCGACAATCTTGCCGTTCACCACCACGTCGTAACCATGCACGTTGCCCTCGATCGAGCCACGATCGCTCAGCACGAGTAACGTCTGCGTGCCCGCCTTGCCGCTGACATTACCGCGCACGTGGCCGTCCATACGCAGTCCTGCGCTAAATTCGAGGTCGCCGGTGATGCACACGTCGTGGGCGATCAGGGTGGCGAGCTTGGTCTGCTGAATGCTCGTGGGTTTCTTCTTGCTAAACATAAGTCATCTCTAACGGGGAATGGAAACGTTCGTCGCGCGCTGCGTGGCCGGGCGACGGGCCGGTTTGATAGGCTAATGGCCTGATTGGCGAGTACGTCACCGCCGACCGGTCAGCGGCGCTTCTGCTCCTGGCCGCGCAGAAACAGCAAGTCGGTATTCAGACGGCTGACTTCAGCAGCCGACGCGTCGGCGGTCTTTTGCACGCTCGAGCGAGCCGTGGACTCCTGGGCGAGCGCGAGGCGCGTGCGCTCCAGTTCTGCCCGCACTGCGTCCGGCGAAACCGGCACGCTTGCACACGCCGCCGGCACCGTGGCGTGCCGCGAGTCGCACCATCGCATGGCTGCAGCGCCCACAGCAACACCGCACGCAAGCACGCCGGCCCAGATCGCTACGCAAGCGACGCGCGAGCGCACCGGCTGCAGCGTATAGGCGCGCTGCGTGAGAGTGCCCGCGTCGCGGGCCAAACGAAGATCAACCATGGGGTGTGGCGCCGAACAGCGCAAGGTAGGCGGTCGGATCGACCGGGGCGCCGTTCACCAGTACTTCGAAGTGCAGATGCGGTCCGGTTGAGCGGCCAGTGGTGCCGATATCGGCGACGTGCTGGCGCGGCAGCACCAGATCGCCTTCACGGACGAGGATGCGCGACGCGTGACCGTAGCGCGTGATGAGACCGTTGCCGTGATCGATCTCCACGGCATTGCCGTAGCCGCCCTTCGGGCCGGCAAAGATCACACGGCCGCCTGCTGCGGCAAGAATCGGCGTACCGCTCGGTGCGACGAGATCGACGCCAGGGTGAAAACTGAGCTTATGCGTAAACGGATCGATACGGTTGCCGAACGGCGAGCCGAAGCGGGCGCCATCGGCTGGCATCCGGCCAGGAAACGCGCCGAACGCGACCTCGTGCACATCCGTCTCGTGTTCGAGCGCGGAGAGCGTCGCACGCATGCAATCGAGCTGCTGCTGGGTCGAAGCCGCGTCGCCGCGCGACGGCCGCGTGGCGATTTCGACGCAGCGCCGCGGCGGCAGCGACGGTCCGCCCTCGCCGTCCGCATCCGAAGTGTCCTGATCGGATGAATTGGCTGGCGCGCGCGGTGGCGCTTTCGGCGTATTCAGGCGGGCCTCGAAATCGCGCAGCGCGCCGACCTGCGTCGTCAGGCGTTCGAGCCGCGGCTCGAACTGCGCCATCGAGGCATTGAGCTTGCCGAGCTGATCGATCGCATAGTCGTGCTCGACGCGGCTCGCCGCCGGCGCGCCCTGACCCGTTGCATCGTGAGAGGGCAAATGGATGCCAATCGCCACCCCTGCGGCGAGCGACAGAACTGAAACTCCCACGACCACTGCAATAGCGACACCAAGCGCCGCGCGCCGCGTAACGAAGCGGACCTCGCCGCTACTCAGCCGACTGCCAGCACCGAGAATGGAAGACATTAGCGGCTCTCCGCTGGCGGCGTGCATTGCCATGCGGACTCGCAAGAGAGCTGGCAAGCGCGGCGCGCAGACAGGGTGGAGAAGACAACGACAGCGAAGGGGCTAACCGGCATGCAGCGTGAGTCGGACGACAGCCGACATGGGATGAAAGACAAGGGCGCAAATTATCCCCTCTCATTGTCAAGCACCATCTCAAATTCGGATGCCGCAGCAATTAAGCAAGCGCGGATTTCGAACCAGATTCCACAGGATGCCAAATCAGTTCATTTGTTCCAGCCTGCAAGTTTGCGCTCAGGCATCGACCAGTTGCCGCAATCGCTCGCGCAGACCTTCCGTGGCCCGCGTCATCGGCGCGCGCAGTTCGTCGCCGATCAGCCCTTGGGCTGCCAGCGCAGCCTTCACTGGACCAGGATTGGGCTCCGAGCAGAGTGCCCCGATCAACGGCGCGAGCGCGTGGAAAATCGCCCGGCCGTCTTCTAGCCGGCCGTCCGCTAGCGCGCGGTACAACGCCACAAAGCGCTCCGGATGCACATGCGCCGAAGCCGCAATCGCGCCACTGCCACCGAGGCAAAGCGTATTGAACAGGTTCATGTCATCGCCAGCGAGCACCTGCAGGCGGCCGTCGAGAATCAGCGCGAGCGTCGTGTCGAGCGAACCGGCGCAGTCCTTGACCGCCTGAATTCGCGGATGCCCGGCCAGTGTCAGCAACGTCGCCAGCTCGAGGCGCACACCGGTGCGATACGGAATGTCATAGACGACCACCGGCTTGACGCTGAGATCGGCCAAACCGGTGAAATGCTCGATCAGCCCCGCCTGCGAAGGCCGGATGTAGTACGGCGCCGAGATCAGTACGCCCGCGACCGGCAGATCGTTCAACTGCGTGATGCGCGCGCGCAGGCTCGCGGTGTGATTGCCGGCCAGGCCGACCAGCACCGGCAGCGTACCGGCTTGCGCAAGAATGGTCGCCAGCACCGCATCCTGCTCGGCGGTCTCGAGCGCCGCCGGCTCACCGGTGGTGCCGAGCGCGACCACCCCTGCCACGCCTGCCTCAGCGTAGAAGCGCACTAATCGCCGCAGCGCGGTGTGATCGACGGCGCCGTCGGCGAACGGCGTAATGACAGGAACCCAGATACCCGAAAAGATAGACATGACTTAACCTCGAACGCGACCGTATCGATTCCGTTCAGCGTGGCGAGGGGGTCAAAAGCGGGAAAATAAGACGCGGGCCCTGATGACTGTTCCGTCGCACATCTGACGGAACAGCAGGCTCCGGTCAGATGAGCAGCTGTTTTTTGGCTTTGGCGCTAGCGGCCGCGCAGGCAGACGCCACGCTCGCGAGTGCGAGGCGGGTTGCGGTTGAGCGGAGCATTTGGCCGGTTTCCATGTCCTGCAGTGTAACACTGGAGTCAAAATTCCTTGACTTCTCGCGCCGCCGTTCTAATATACGCACCGCGTACATTAATCCGACCCAAAGGTGACCGGCATGAGCGTCCCGCAACAAGCCTTCCTCCGCGACGCCATGCGCCGCATGAACATGACCCGCGACACCTTCGCGAGCCGCATCGGCGTGTCGCGCCGGGCTTTGGACACGTGGCTGCTGCCGGACGATTCGCAGGAATCGCGGGCCATGCCCGAGATCGTCGAGCGTTTCGTGTCGGAAATCGTCGTGCACGGCGAGCCCGGTGAAAACTATACGCAAAGCGTAGACTCACAATCGCTCGCCAGTCAGATGCTGTTCGAAGGCAAGCCGCAACTGCTGTCGGTCGATCAGTTCTCGCGCGACTCGGTCGAGGCCCTCTTCCGGGTCGCGGACATCATGCAGCCCATCGCCCGGCGCCGCAAAATCTCGCGCGTGCTGGAAGGCGCGGTGCTCGGCAACCTGTTCTTCGAAGCCAGCACCCGGACCCGCGTGAGCTTCGGTGCGGCGTTCTGCCGGCTCGGTGGTTCCGTCTGCGACACCACGGGTTTTACGTTCTCTTCGATGGCCAAGGGCGAGTCGATCTACGACACGAGCCGCGTGATGAGCGGCTATGTCGACGCGCTGGTGATCCGCCATCCCGAGCAAGGCTCCGTGGCCGAATTCGCGCGCGCCACCAATGTGCCGGTGATCAACGGCGGCGACGGCCCCGGCGAACATCCGAGCCAGGCACTGCTCGACCTCTACACGATCCAGCGCGAGTTCTCGCGCCTGGGCAAGATTGTCGACGGCTCGCATATCGCGCTGGTCGGCGACCTCAAATACGGGCGCACCGTGCATTCGCTCGTCAAGCTGCTGGCGCTGTATCGCGGCATCAAGTTCACGCTGATCTCGCCGCCGTCACTGGAAATGCCGAGCTATATCGTCGAGCAGATCTCGCGCAACGACCATGTGATCGAGCAAACTCACGACCTGAACGCGGGCCTGCGCGGCGCCGATGTGGTGTACGCCACGCGCATCCAGAAAGAGCGGTTTGCCGACGAGTCATTCGAAGGCTACACGCCGGACTTCCAGATCAATCAGGCGCTGGTGGACAGCGTGTGCGGACTCGATACGCTGATCATGCACCCGCTGCCGCGCGACAGCCGCCCTGGTGCGAACGACCTGAGCACCGATCTGAACCACGATTCGCGTCTGGCAATTTTCCGCCAGACCGACAATGGCATTCCGGTGCGGATGGCAATTTTCGCGGTGCTGCTGGGCGTCGAGAAGCTTGTCCAGCACTCGATGCGCGACGCCGCATGGCGGCCGCCGGTGTATCTTGGCCCGGACGATGCGGTGTTTCACGGCATCGATTGATGCTACGCCCGACACCGGCAACGCCGTGGACGAAGCGCCCAGCGCGTCCTAGAGCACCTTCCCGGACTGCGCGTACGGGACGAATTGCACTTCGGGCATCGGTCTGCCGAACAGATAACCCTGCGCCCTGTGGCAAGCCAGCGAGGCAAGCACATCGGCCTGCTGCTGCGTTTCCACGCCTTCAGCGACTACGTCCAGCCCAAGCGACTCCGCCATCGAAATCATCGCTTTGACAAGCGCGAGATTCTTGCCGCGCGCGTCGATGTCGCGCACAAACGAGCGGTCGATCTTGAGCGTACTGATGGGGAAGTGCCCGAGGTAACTGATGGCCGAGTAGCCCGTGCCGAAATCGTCGATCGCGATCGCCACGCCCATTTCGTTCAGCTCGTCGAGCGTGCGACCTACGTTCTGATCGTTTTCCAGCAGCAGGCTTTCGGTGATTTCCAGCGTCAGCCACTGCGGCGCGCAGCCACTCGCCGCCAGCGCCGCCTGAACGCTGCGCGCAAGGTCGTTCATGACGAACTGCCGCCCCGACACGTTGACGGAGACGCGCATCGGCACGGCACGTCCGGCGTTCCAGCGGACCACCGCCTCACAGGCTGCGGCGAGCACCCAGTCGCCGATCTCGACTATCGTGCCGTTATCTTCGGCAACCTTGATAAAAATGTCTGGCGTCAACAAGCCTCGCACAGGATGATTCCAGCGCAGCAGCGCTTCGGCGCCGACGAGGCCCGCGCCGCCCAGATCGACAATAGGCTGGTACAGCAGCACCAGCTCGCCCGCATGGGCCGCGCCGTGCAGCGCCGTACCCAGTTCCATACGTTCGACGGCCGCTCGCGTCGTGGCAGGATCGTGGAAACAGAACTGGTTGCCGCCGATCCGCTTGGCGGCATACATGGCGGAATCGGCGTAGCGCAGCAGCGTCGCGGCGTCGCTGCCGTCACGCGGATAGCGGCTGATGCCGATGCTGGCCGTCATGAAGACCTCGCTGCCGTCGATCACAACCGGTTCCGCCAGGGCCATCAAGATCCTGCTCGCGATGATGGCCAGGTCCAGATCATCGTCGTGCACCGGCGCGAGGATTGCGAACTCATCGCCGCCCAGCCGCACCACCGCGTCGTCGCCGCGCTTACCTTGCAGGAGACGCATCGACACCGCGCGCAGCAACTGGTCGCCACATGCGTGCCCGAGCACATCGTTGACCTCCTTGAAGCTGTCGAGGTCCAGCACCAGCAGACCGATCTGCCGCCTGCCGGCGTCGGCGTACGCCAGTGCCGCCGGCAGGCGATCTTTCAACCATGCGCGATTGGGCAGATCGGTCAGCGGATCGAAGAATGCCAGTTGCCGGACCTTTTCCCGGTAGTGGACGATATCGGTGATATCGCGCCCCACTGCCAGCACCGTTTCCGACCGTCCTCCCTCTCCGGGCTCCGGAACGAACCTGACCGCCGCCCATCTGACATCGCCGTCTGGCCCGTCATACTGGAACTCCGATTCGCGGGCAGACGTGGCCCGCAGCGTCACGCGAATGCAGTCTTCGTAGTCGAGTTGTCCGGCCGGCGTGCCGACCTCCGCTGCCAGCGCCAGGCGAAAGCCACCGCCGCCAGGAACCTGCCGCATCGCGGGGTTGGCGTAGACGACCTCACACCGCCGGTTGTAGCGGGCAATGAAATCGGGCGAGTGCTCGATCAGCGTTCTGAAAAGTTGCTCGTGCTCATGCCCGGTCCGCCGGCGCGCGCCTGAAGGTCTGCGCGGTCGTCCGAGCCACTTGTGCACCCGGGCGTCGCAGCGAGTCCTGAAGTCGGCAAGCTGGACGAGGAGCGCGCCCATCCGTGAGCCTGCGTTCGTCGCCATGATGTGTCTGGTCCCTTAAGGGCACGGGCATGCTGCCCGTGCAGCGTGTGTGGCCTGCCATGACTATGTATACGGTGGAACGCGGGTGCGCCTGAATAGGCAGGGAAGACGATATGACGTCAAGTTTTGCTGATTATTATGTCAGGTAATCCTTAGCAAACTTGGCTTGGCAATAATGCTCAGGTGATGGGCAAAAAATCGCGCGGCGGTTCGCCCGGGATCGACACCCGGGCGTTCTCGGGGGGAGCACTGGGCCAGCGCTACGCCCACGCCTCGTGCATTTGCGTATGCTCCGTGCTGACCGGTATGCGCGGCGTCTTGATGCGGTTCGAGCGTGCGTCACGAGCCTCGCTACCCTTACCTGTCTCACCGCAGGGCACGAAAATATAGCCGCGGCCGCGCACGGTCTGAATGTATTGCGGACTCCCAACGTCTGGCTCGATGACCGAACGCAGGCGGAACACCAGTACGTCAAGACCACGCTCCGTCTGCCCGGTGTCGCGCATGCCAAGCAGGGCAATCAGGCTCGGGCGCGACATGATCTTCAGCGGATTCACGGCGAAGACCTTGAGCAAGGCGAATTCGCTCGACCGCAAGTCGACCTCTTCGTCGTCCTTGATCAGACGCCGCGTCGCGAAGTCGATCTGCCAGTCGCCGAACGAGTAGCGCTCGCGGATTTCAGGCGCGGCATACACCACCGACGCCCGGCGGCGCACCACCGTACGCAGACGCACCGTCAGCTCACGAATGTCGAACGGCTCCACCAGGTAATCGTCCGCGCCCAGCTCGAAGGCAATGATCTTGTCGATCACGTCCGCTGACTTGCTGATCATGACGACCGGCATGTCGTAGCCGGCGGCGCGCAAACGCCGCAGCGCCGCGTGGGACTCGGAGACAGGCAACTCGGCGCGCATCACGATGGCGGTCGGCAATTCCTGCTCGACGCGGCGAACCAGGAAGGTCGCGTTGTATAGCACCGACATTTCGATCTGTTCACGGTGAAAATGGGCACGCAGTTCATCGCGTACCGCCTGGTCTGGCTCAACAACAAGAAGCCGCATGTTCATGACGTTCGAACACCTCTAGACTGCTGTGAAGAATAATCCGGTGACCTCCGCTTCGGCCTCGCAGCAGGGCCTGGCGGTCAGAGCGGCCACCGGAGCAACCATGACGCCATAGTAGGGACCAAATGCGCACCCAAAATGGGGAAACCAAGGAGAAACTGTGAAGAACACCCGACATGGGCTTTGACGGGTGCCCGCAGATGCGAAAATCGGGCAACATACGCCGCTTCCAATGGGTAGACGCGCTGCGGCAAAACCCGGCGCTCACCCGGGACAGGCGGCCACGCAAAGGCGTGGCGGCAGGGAATCCAAATGAAAATAGGCATCACGTCCAAGCTGTTTCTGGCTATCGCCACCTCATGCATTGCGATTGCAGTCGCGATGGGCGCGGCCATGCGCGTGAGCTTTGAAAACGGCTTTTTCGATTACGTCGGGCAGCGCAACACCAGTAGTGCCAACCAGCTGGAAAAGGCTCTCGAAGACGCGTATGCCCAGCACGGCAGCTGGGACTTTCTGGCCAACGACCGCTCCGCGTGGATGAAGTTTGTCGAGAATTCGAGCGTCGGCACGTCGAGGTCGGCGCCATGGGGATCGGGAAATCCCGATGGTCCGGGTGGGCCTGGAGGTCCAGGCGGTCCCGGAGGCCCTGGCGGCCCGGGCGACGACATGGGCCCGCCAGGTGAGCCTCCCGGCCCGCCACCGGATATGCTCGACCAGGCAGGTCGCAACAGTGGCCCGGGCGCGCCAGAAGGACCTCAGTTCGCCAGCCCTGCGCCGAACGCCGCTGTCGCGAACAGGCCCGAAGGGTCCGCCGCGACCTCGCCAGCCTCGGCATCAGCCAACTCGACGCAGCAGGCCTTCCGCAGACCCGGACCACTTCCTCCCCGCGCGCTGTACGACGTGAACAAGCGTCGCATTGTGAGCAACGGGCCGTTGCCGCCTCCAGGCTCATCGCTTGAACCGTTGAAGGTTTCGGGTCAGGTGGTCGGCTGGCTTTCGATCCAGGCGCCCGAGAACATCTTCTATTCAGCGGACCGCCAGTTCCAGGTCCGGCAGTTACGGGCGACGTGGATCATCGTGGCGTTGGCAGCAGTGCTGGCCGCAGGCGTGGCGATGGTACTGGCGAGAATCTTCCTCGCACCGATCCGGCGCCTCGTCGAGGCGACCCACCGGCTCGCCAGCGGTGACTACGCGACCCGCGTCCCGGA
>Ga0302229_10001797_pt1 | contig 16099 bp, 17 predicted proteins | sample II_Palsa_N1_3_FD_193518 | JGI IMG/M metagenome (GOLD analysis project Ga0302229, IMG submission 193518) | Peat permafrost microbial communities from Stordalen Mire near Abisko, Sweden - II_Palsa_N1_3 | ecosystem: Environmental > Terrestrial > Soil > Palsa > Peat permafrost | place: Sweden... | reverse complement strand
CGGTGTCGGTCACCTCGCCGATGACCGCGGCCCGGACGTCCCACTTGGCGCAGACGGCCAGGAACTCATCCACCCGGGCCGGCTCGACGACCGCCATCATGCGTTCCTGGGATTCGCTCATCAAGATCTCGGGCGGTCCCAGCGAGGGGTCACGCAGCGGCACCGCGTCCAGCCGCACCCGCATGCCGCCGGTCCCGGCCGCGGCCAGCTCCGTGGTCGCGCACGCCACCCCGGCCGCGCCGAGGTCCTGGATGCCGACCACCAGGCCGCCCGCGAAGAGCTCGAGGCAGCACTCGACCAGCAGTCTCTCCATGAACGGGTCCCCGACCTGGACGCTGGGCCGCTTAGCCGCCTCCCCAAGGGCCGCCGACCCGCCGAACGCCGCGCTGGCCAGCACCGAGGCCCCGCCCACGCCGTCCGGGCCGGTCGTCGAGCCGAACAGGATCACCTGGTTCCCCGGCCCGCTAGCCGCGGCGACCTGCAGGTCACCGTGCCGCATCACTCCCACGCAGAGCGCGTTGACCAGGGGGTTTCCCGCGTAGCACGCGTCGAAGTCCAGCTCGCCGCCGATGTTAGGCAGGCCCAGGCAGTTGCCGTAGAAGGAGATGCCGCTGACCACCCCGGGCAGCACCCGCGCGGTGTCGGCGGCCGCGGCGGGCCCGAACCGCAGCGCGTCCATCACCGCCACCGGGCGCGCGCCCATGGCCAGGATGTCGCGGACGATGCCGCCCACGCCGGTGGCCGCGCCCTGATGCGGCTCCACGTAGGAGGGATGGTTGTGCGACTCGATCTTGAACGTGACCGCGTAGCCCTGGCCGATGTCGACTACGCCGGCGTTGTGGCCGATCCCCGCGAGCAGCGCGGCCGATTGCACCGCGGTCGGGGCGAGCTGGCGCAGGTACACCTTCGACGACTTGTACGAGCAGTGCTCGCTCCACATGACCGAGTACAGGGCCAGCTCGGCGCCGGTCGGGCGGCGGCCGAGGGTCGCCACGATCTTGTCGTATTCCGAACCGGTCAGCCCCAGCGCGGCAAACGGCTGGGGCAGCACCGTGTCCGCGGTCACGCCAGCACTCTCGTCACGATGGAGGTAAAGAAGCGCAGCCCGTCGGCGGACGGGCCGGTCAGCGCGTCGACCGCGTGCTCGGGGTGCGGCATCAGGCCGACTACGTTGCCCTCGGCGTTGCACACCCCCGCGATGGCGCCCGCGGACCCGTTGGGGTTCGAATCGGCGTACCTGATCACGATCTGGCCGGCCTCCTCAAGGCGAGCCAGCGTGCCCGGGTCGGCGGCGTAGGCTCCCTCCCCGCTCTTCAGTGGCACCACGATCTGCTCGCCCGCGGAGTAGGCCCGCGTCCACGCCGTCGTGGCGTTCTCCACCCGCAGGCTCAGGTCCCGGGTGATGAAGCGCAGGCCGGCGTTGCGGGTCAGCGCGCCAGGCAGCAGGTGCGCCTCGCACAGGATCTGGAATCCGTTGCAGATACCCAGCACCGGCAGGCCCGAACGGGCCGCCGGGACCAGCTCGCTCATCACCGGGGCGAACCGGGCGATCGCGCCGCAGCGCAGGTAATCGCCGTAGGAGAACCCGCCGGGCAAGATCACCGCGTCGACGCGACGCAGGTCCCGGTCGGCGTGCCACAGCGTGACCGGCTCCGCGCCGGCGAGCCGGACGGCCCGCGCGGCGTCACGGTCATCGAGCGACCCCGGGAACGTGATGACCCCTATGCGCACGCAGGCAGCCTACCGGCCAGCGGAGACTAGCTGACCGCCTGGTAGTGCCGCAGCGGGGCGTCTTGCGACCATCTGATGTGCTTGCGCAGCGTTACCACCGTGCCGCGCTCCGGGCTGCTGTCCAGGGTGACGTTGTCGACGCAGGCCCGCATGACCGCCAGGCCGCGGCCCGACTCGGGCAGCTGGGCGATCGGGATGTCCGGCTCGGCCGCGGGCTTACGCCGCTTGGCCTGGCGAAACACGGCGCCGGGTCCCTCGTCGGCCACCTGGACCTGGCAGGCGACCGGGCCGAGGCGGGCTATCACCGCGTACTCCCGGACCTCCCGGCCGCCGTGCCGCAGCACGTTGGTGCAGGCCTCGGTAGCCGCGAGCAGCAGGTCGTATACGGATTCCTCGTCGACGCCCAGCCTGCGCAGGGTATCCCCGAGTACCCGGCGCATCACCGGCACGCTCAGCGTCTCGCACCCGAACATCAGGCAGAACTCCACGTCAGGAACCGATTTCGTGCGCATTCCAGTAACCCCGTACCCACCGTCATTTCGTCACTCGTACCCATAGTCGAGTGATTCCCCGTTAACGCGGCTGAAACACCAGGCCGTGGTCCCGCGGGTTGTTACGGTTCGCTCAACTCCGCGGTGGCCGGTTCTGTCGCAGGTCAGGCCCGCGCGCTGTGACAGCTATCACAGCGCCTGGTCACGGGAGCGGGAGGACCACCTTAAAGGTCACCGCGTGGCCGATCAGGTTAAGCGGGAGGAACGTGTAGCCGGTCGTGACTGTAGTGACGTGGGTGTGCCAGTTCGTCGAGATGGCGGTCACGGGAACGTTGACGTTGTAGCCCGGTGCGTACGGGTGCAGCGTCTCACCGATCTCGACCGTCTCGTGCGCGGCCAGGGTGAACGTGTGCACGCCCGTGATCACGCCGTTGACCGTCGGTAGCGTGGGCGTGGTCGCCCACGCCGCCCCGGCCGTGCCGAACGCCAGGCCCAGCGACCCGATCGTGACTCCGGCCGCGATAATCCCCCTGCGCTTACGCATGGTGCCTCCCCTGGCTGTAAGTCAGCCGTAACAGCGGCAATGTCGATCCGCCCCATAGCCAACATCATTCCCCGCGGACGCGGCTGAAACCACGCTTGCGCTGCAAGCGGATCCCGACCGGCCCGGTCAGCTTAGCCCGCGCGCACCGTGAACTCCTCGATGACCGGGTTCGAGAGCAGATCCCGGGCCAGCGCGGTCACCGCGGCCTGGTCCGCGGGCCCGTCGAATTCCACCTCGAACCGCTTTCCCTGCCGGACCCCGAGCACCTGCCCGAACCCCAGACGGCGGCACGCGCTGGCGATGGCCTCCCCCTGCGGATCATGGATCTCTGGCTTGAGCATCACTTCCACGATCATCCGGGCCACGTATCCTCCTGTGCAATCAGGGAATATATCGTCTGCTGAGGAGCGCCTTGCTGGACCGCGGACGCGTGCACCCCACCGGGCACGCAGCGTACGCGACAGCTCCGTGACAGATGTGTCCGGGAACCCTAGCCCAGCTCGCCGGGCGCTGGTGATCCCAGCCCCGGCTTGGAAAGGAGTGGCACGTGACCGTCGAATCCGGCGGTGCGACCACCGCCGCACAGTCTTGTTCTTCCGACCCACCCACCCAGCCGAACCTTCACACCGGCGAAACCCCTCAGCCCGACCAGCTCGTCCAGTTGCTCACCCCGGAGGGCGAGCGCGTCGACCATCCCGACTATCCGCTCGACCTCACCGCCGCCGACATCCGGGCCATGTACCGCGACCTGGTGCTCGTGCGCCGCATCGACACCGAAGCGATCTCCCTGCAGCGCCAGGGCGAACTCGGCATCTGGGCCTCGCTGCTCGGGCAGGAGGCCGCCCAGGTCGGCTCGGGCCGGGCGCTGAACCCGGTTGACATGGTGTTCCCGACCTACCGCGAGCACGGCGTGGCCTGGTGCCGCGGCATCGACCCGGTCAAGCTGCTCGAGCTCTACCGCGGCGTCAGCCACGGCGGCTGGGCCCCGGAGGAGCACAACTTCCACCTCTACACGATCGTCATCGGCAGCCAGACCCTGCACGCCACCGGGTACGCGATGGGCATCCAGCGCGACGGCGCGGTCGGCGGGGACGGTGCCGACGGAAAAGAGGCCGAGGCCGTTATCGTCTACTTCGGCGACGGCGCCACCAGCCAGGGCGACGTCAACGAGGCCTTCGTGTGGGCGTCGGTGTTCAACGCGCCGGTCGTGTTCTTCTGCCAGAACAACCAGTGGGCGATCTCCGAGCCGCTGGAGAAGCAGAGCCGTATCCCGCTGTACCAGCGGGCCCGCGGCTTCGGGTTCCCCGGCCTGCGGGTCGACGGCAACGACGTGCTGGCCTGCTACGCGGTGACCAAGAAGGCGATGCAGGCGGCCCGCGAAGGCCAGGGCCCCACCCTCATCGAGGCCTTCACCTACCGGATGGGCGCGCATACCACCACCGACGACCCGACCAGGTACCGGCTGGCCAGCGAGCTCGAGGTGTGGAAGCTGAAGGACCCCATCGAGCGGGTCCGGGCCTACCTGGTCCGCACCGGCCAGGCCAGTGCCGAGTTCCTGGCCGAGGTGGACGCCGAGGCCAAGGCGGTGGGCACCCGGATCCGCGAGGCGTGCCGGACCATGCCCGACCCGCCGCCGCTGTCCATCTTCGACAACGTGTACGCGGAGCCCACCGCGATCCTGAGCGAGGAACGCGAGCGGTACGCCGCGTACCTGGAGACCTTCGAGGAGGCCGGGCGATGACCACCCTGACCCTGTCCAAGGCGCTCAACGCGGGGCTGCGCAAGGCCCTGGAGAACGACCCCAAGGTGCTCATCATGGGCGAGGACGTCGGCAAGCTGGGCGGCGTCTTCCGGGTCACCGACGGGCTGTGGAAGGACTTCGGCGAAAACCGGGTGATCGACACGCCGCTGGCCGAGTCCGGCATCGTCGGCACCGCGATCGGCCTGGCGCTGCGCGGTTACCGCCCGGTGTGCGAGATCCAGTTCGACGGTTTCGTCTACCCGGCGACCAACCAGATCGTCAGCCAGCTGGCCAAGATGCGCTACCGGTCCCGCGGTAACGTCAGCCTGCCGGTGACCATCCGCATCCCGTTCGGCGGCGGCATCGGCGCGGTCGAGCACCACAGCGAATCCCCCGAGATGCTGTTCGCGCACACCGCGGGCCTGCGGGTGGTGGCCTGCGCGGACGCGGCCGACGCGTTCGCCATGATCCAGCAGTCGGTCAGCTGCGACGACCCGGTGATCTTCTTCGAGCCGAAGCGGCGCTACTGGGATAAGGCCGAGGTCGATACGGTCTCGGGCCTGGCCGACGCGCTGCCGCTGGATCAGGCGCGGGTCGTGCTGCCGGGCACCGACGTGACCCTGCTGGCCTACGGCCCGCTGGTCCGGACCTGCCTGGAGGCCGCGCTCGCGGCCCGCCAGGACGGCCCCAACCAACGCGGGCGCAGCATCGAAGTCATCGACCTGCGCTCGCTGTCCCCGCTGGACATGGAGACGATCACCGCCTCGGTGCGCCGCACCGGCCGCTGCGTGGTGGCGCACGAGGCGCCGGTGTACGCCGGCCTCGGGGCCGAGATCGCCGCCCGGGTCACCGAGCAGTGCTTCTTCCACCTGGAGGCACCGGTCCTGCGGGTCGGCGGGTTCGCCACCCCCTACCCGCCGTCCCGGCTCGAGGATCACTACCTGCCCGACCTGGACCGGATCCTGGACGCCGTCGACCGTGCGTCCGGCTACTGAGGGGCGGGCCGCGAACATGACCGAGCTCAAGGAGTTCAAGCTCCCCGACGTAGGTGAGGGACTGACCGAAGCCGACATCGTCGCCTGGCACGTCAAGCCGGGGGATCAGGTCGAGGTCAACCAGATCATCGTGGAAATCGAGACCGCCAAGGCCGTGGTCGAGCTGCCCTCGCCCTGGGACGGGACCGTCGCCCGGCTGCTGGTGCAGGAGGGCCAGACGGTCGACGTGGGCACCCCGATCATCGCGGTCGACGTGTCCGGCGCACCCACCGCACCCGGTACCCCCGATTATGCCGAACGGTCCGTGGTTCCCCCGGCCGTGACCACCATCTCGCCCCCCGCGGACCAGGCTCCGCCCGAACGGCAGGCCGTCCTGGTCGGCTACGGCGTCAAGGCCGCCTCCACCACCCGCCGAGCCCGCAAGCCGGCCCTGCCCCCCGCGGCCGTCGCGGAACCGGCGCCCGCCGTCCGCGTGCTGGCCAAGCCGCCGGTGCGCCGGCTGGCCAAGGATCTTGGCATCAACCTGGCCGAGCTGACGGGCAGCGGGCCGGAGGGTGCGGTCACCCGGGACGACGTGCAGCGGGCGGCTCGTGGCACCACAGGTCGTTCGGGATCAGAGGTGGTAGAGAACGGGGTCCGGACGGCCAGCCTGGCCGCGGTGCCCGGCCCGGCCGGCGAAGAGCGCATCCCGGTCCGCGGGGTCCGCAAGCACATGGCGGCGGCCATGGTGTCGAGCGCGTTCACCGCGCCGCACGTCACCGAGTTCCTGCAGGTCGACGTCACCGAGACGATGGCCGCGGTGCGGCGCGTCCGCGACCTGCCGGAGTACGCCGAGGTGCGGGTCTCACCGCTGCTGTTCGTGGCCCGGGCGCTGCTCACCGCCGTGCGCCGGCATCCCATGGTCAACTCCTCGTGGGACGAGGGTGCGCAGGAGATCGTGGTCAAGCACTACGTGAACCTCGGCATCGCCGTGGCCGCCGAGCGCGGCCTGCTCGTGCCGAACGTCAAGAACGCGGGCGAGCTGTCGCTGCCCGAACTGGCCCGCGGCCTGCAGGCGCTGGCCGAGACGGCGCGGGCGGGCAAGGCCACCCCGGCTGACCTGGCGGGCGGCACGATCACGATCACCAACGTGGGCGTGTTCGGGGTGGACGGCGGGACTCCCATCCTGACCCCGGGCGAGGCCGCCATCCTGGCCTTCGGCCAGGTCAAGGACGCTCCCTGGGTGGTGGACGGGCAGCTCGCGGTGCGCTCGGTGTGTACCTTGTCGCTGTCCTTCGACCATCGCATCATCGACGGACAGCTGGGCTCGGCCGTGCTGTCCGACGTGGGCTCGATGCTCGAAGACCCGGTCCGGATGCTGGCCTGGACCTGAGCCCGGGGGCCCTTCGGGGCCCCTGGCCGGGGGGCTGGCGGTAGGCTCCGGGTCATGATCAGGCACGTGGTGATGATGCGGTGGGCGCCCGGTTCGACGGCGGAGCAGCAGCAGCGGGTGGCCACCGAGCTGAGTCGGCTGCCCGCGCTGGTGCCGTCGCTGCGGGCCTACCGCCTGGGCGCCGATCTCGGCGTCAACCCGGGCAACTTCGACTTCGCCGTGGCCGCCGACTTCGACGACGTCGACGGGTACCTGGCCTACCGGGACCACCCGGAGCACCGGGCGATCATCGCGGAGTTCATCCAGCCGATCGTGGCCGAGCGCGCCGCGGTCCAGTTCGAGTACTGAGCCTTTCGAGTACTGAGCCTTTCGAGTACTGGGCCCGGTCAGAAGCCGCCCTCCGGCAGGTCCATCAAGTCTAGGGTGGTCTCCTCGGCCGCCTTGCGCTCGGCGGCCAGCCGGGGCAGCACGGTGGCGGCGAAGAACCGGGCCGCGGCGAGCTTGCCCGCGTAGAAGTCGTGATCCGGGGCGCCCGCGTCGAGCTGGTCGAGCTCGCGCAGGGCGATCTCGGCGTGGGTCACCAGCAGCCACCCGATGACCAGGTCGCCGAGCGCCATCAGCAGCCGGGTGGTGTTCAGCCCGACCTTGTAGATCTCGGCCGGCTGCTCGACCGACGCCATCAGGTACCCGGTCATGGCGGTAGCGATGGCCTCCACCTGCGCGGCCGCGTCGGCCAGGGCCGCCCGCTCGGCCTTCAGCCGGCCGTTGCCGCCGTCGGCCGCGGCGAAGGCCCTGACCTTGGCCAGCAGGGCGCCGAAGGCCTGCCCCTGATCCCGGATGATCTTGCGGAAGAACAGGTCCAGGCTCTGGATCCCGGTTGTTCCCTCGTACAGGCTGTCGATCTTCGCGTCCCTGATGTACTGCTCGACCGGGTAGTCCTGAAGGAACCCCGAGCCGCCCAGGGTCTGCAGGGACAGGGTGAGCATCTCGTAGGACCGCTCGGACCCCACGGCCTTGACCACCGGCAGCAGCAGGTCGTTAAGACCCGCCGTGGCCTCGTCCGCCCGGCCCTGCGCCGCCGCGATCTGCATCGTGTCCTGCAGGCTCGCGGTGTACAGCATCATCGCCCGCATCCCCTCGGCGTAGGCCTTCTGCAGCATCAGCATGCGGCGTACGTCGGGGTGGTGGATGATCGTCACCCGCGGCGCGGTCTTGTCCGTCATCTGGGTCAGGTCAGCGCCCTGCACGCGGCTCCGGGCGAAGTCCAGCGCGTTCAGGTAGCCGGTGGACAACGTGGCGATGGCCTTGGTGCCGACCATCATCCGGGCGTCCTCGATGACCTTGAACATCTGCCGGATGCCGTCGTGCACGCCGCCGACCAGGGTGCCGACCGCCGGCTGGCCCGGGACCGCGCCGAAGGTCAGCTCGCAGGTGGTCGAGGCCTTCAGGCCCATCTTGTGCTCGACGTTGGTGGTCACCACGCCGTTCCGCTCGCCCAGCGTCCCGTCCGCGTTGACCAGGTACTTGGGCACCAGGAACATGGACAGCCCCTTGGTGCCGGGGCCGGCGCCGTCCGGCCGGGCCAGGACCAGGTGGAAGATGTTGTCGGCTAGGTCGTGCTCCGCGCTGGTGATGAACCGCTTGACGCCTTCCAGGTGCCAGGTGCCGTCGGGCTGCTCGGTGGCGCGGGTGCGCCCGGCGCCGACGTCGGAGCCGGCGTCCGGCTCGGTCAGCACCATGGTCCCGCCCCACTCGCGCTCGATGGCCAGCTCCGCGAACCGCTTCTGCTCCGGCGTGCCGAGCTCCCACAGCACCCGGCCCATGGTGTGCCCGCTGGAGTACATCCAGATCGCGGGGTTGGAGCCGAGGATCAGCTCGGCCATGGCCCAGTTGAGCGAGCGCGGCGCCTGGGTCCCGCCCAGCTCGGCGGGCAGGGACAGCCGGTACCACTCGGCGTCCATGAAGGTGCGGTAGGACGCGCGCAGGGACTCGGGCACCCGCACGGAGTGGGTCTCGGGGTCGAAGACCGGCGGGTTCCGGTCGGCGTCGGCGAAGGACGCGGCCATCGGGCCGACGGCCATCGTGTTCAGCTCGGCCAGCAGGGCGCGGGCCGTCTGTTCGTCCAGCTCCGGATAGGGCGGCTCACCGAGCAGGTCCTGGCGCCGAAGCACCTCGAACAGGTTGAACTCGATGTCCCGCAGGTTGCTCTTGTAGTGGCTCATCCACTGCTCCACTGCTCGCCGTTCACTTGTCTGGTTCCTATGCTACTCGCTAGTAACAAGAGCGGCGAGAGCCGGCCCGTGGCCTCGGTGCGGCCCCTCGGTGCGGGCGCTCGGTGCGGCTAGTGGACACAAATGGACCTGCTTGTCACTATTGGCCGGATGTCCGTATTTTTATGAGTTTTCACACCTCGTTGATCACTGGCGACTACGCTTCGCTAATGTGAGCGACGTATCCGACTTCTCGGTGGGCCTCCCCGCTAGGCGGCCGGCCCGCGATACGTCACCCCAGTACCAGCCGCAACCCGATTCGATGCCGCCGCCAGGGGAGTTCCCGGTCCGGCAGCCGCACGCCCGGTTGGTCCAGCCGGGCGGCCGCCACCGGCGCGCGATGCCCGCCAGCCTGCCCGAGGGCGCCCCGGCGCTCATCCTCGCGGTGCCGAGCGTCGGCGACGACGGCCTGTCCGGCCCCACCGCCGACATCGCGGCCGTGCTCCGCGTCGACAACCTGGCCCTGGACGTCCGCACGGCGCGGATCAACCACGGCGGGCGGGGCGATCCGGACGGGATCCGGGCCGTGCTGGCCGACGCCGCGGCCCGTCGTCCCGCGGGCGCGCCGTCCGCGGTGATCGTGCCGCAGCTGGTTACCCCGCATCCGGAGGCGCACCGCGCGCTGCGCGAGGCGATCGCGGCCACCGGGGTCAACGCGCACATCGGCGAGGTGTTCAACACCAACGCGCTGCTGGCCGAGGCGCTGCACCACCGGCTCGCCGACGCCGGGCTGGCCCGGGCCGACCGGGTGCGCATGTTCAGCATCACTACGTCCGCCGACGGCATCATCCTGGTCACCGTGGGCGGGGAGGAGGCGGTCGGGACCGCCAGCGTCACCGCCTTCCTGCTCGCGGCCCGGCTGGCCCTGCCCGTGCTGGCCGCGTCGCTGGACGTCAAGCCCAGCGTCGAGGACGCGGCGGCCCGGCTGGAGGACATGGGCGTCAGCCGGATCGCCCTGGCCCCGTGCCTGATCGGGCCCGAGGCCGATCCCGCGGCCATCGAGGGCGCCGCGGCCGCGGTGGGCGCCAAGTGCGCCGCGCCGCTCGGCGCGCACGGCAACGTGGTCAAGCTCATCTCGCAGGCCTACGGTCAGGTGCTGGGCCAGCTCGAGACCCCGCCCACCGGCTGAGGGCGCCCGCTCGCTGCCGGTCAGCCCGCCGGGCGGACCGCGCCGATGGGGATGCCCGGCTGGTAGATGCTGTCGATGCGGACGAACGCTCCGGTGTACGGCGCGTCGACCATCATGCCGTTTCCGATGTAGATCCCGACGTGGTGGATGGTGGCCGGGTCTGCGTTGTCAGTGGCGTAGAACAGCAGGTCACCGCGCTGCAGCTCGTCCAGCGGCACGTGCGGGCCCTCTTCCCACTGGTACCCGGTGTAGTGCAGCAACGCGACGCCCGCCTGCGCCCAGGCCTGCATGGTCAGGCCCGAGCAGTCGTAGGCGTCCGGCCCGGCCGCTCCCCACACGTACGGCTTGCCCAGCTGGGTCAGCGCCCAGTTGGCCGCGATGTCGCCCTGGGTGGCCGACGCGCCCGAACCCCAGGCCCAGGACGGAACCGTGGTGGAGCCCTGCGCGCTGCCCGCCGCGGCGGCGGCAGCAGCAGCCGCGGCCGCCGCGGCCGCCGCCGCCAGGGCGGCCTGCCGGGCCGCCTGCAGCGCGTTCGCGTGCGCCTTAGCGGTGGCCAGCTGGCTGGCCAGTGAGTTCCGCTTGGCCTGGCTGGCCCGCACGAACTCCTGCTGCCGGCTCACGGCGGCCTCGATGGCCAGCTTGAGGTGGCTGGCCGCCTGCAGGTCCGCCTGCTGGGCCGCCAGCAGCTCGTGGGCCTGCTTGCGGAACGCGCTGGCCACCACGTTGTTCGCCTGGGCCTGGGCCACCGTGTCGGTGCCGTTCTGGGCTAGGACCTGGCCGAGCCCCACCCCGTTCAGGTAGCCCTGCGGGCCGCCGGCGCTGCCGAGCATGGAGGTCATCGGGCCGAAGCCGCCACCGGACTCGAATTCGCTGGCCGCCAGGCGCGCCAGCTGCTGCTGGCTCGCGTCCTGAGCCCGCTGGGCGTACTGGAGCCGGGCCTCGGTCACCTTGTAGGCCGCCGCGGCGCGCTGCTCGTCTACCAGGGTCTGGTCGTAACGCTGGGTCAGCACCTCGGCCTGGACCTGGAGGGAGTTCAGCTCCGCGTCGGCCGAGGACAGCTGCCCCTGCTGCGCGCCGAGGGCCGCCTGCTGCTGCTTGACCTTGTTTTCCGCCGCATTGATCTGCGCCTGGGTCGGCGGGCTGGGCTTGCCGTCCGCCGCAAAGCGCGGTACCGCCACCGGAATACTCAAAACCACCAGGACGCCGCAGGCGATGACTATTCGCAGCCGCGGCCGGCCGAGGAGTTTATCCCTCAGCCTGGGCGACCCGCGCGAATTCCTCAAAGCTCCAGCACCCCCCGCGCCCCCGCGCCTTTCGTGTCCTGATGAGCAGCCAGTTCCGTGACGGGGTTACCGTAATACGTGAGTGTGGTGTTAGTCACAGTGCCGCGCCGTGGTGGCGTAGTGTGATCCCGAGCACATTGCACCCTGGCTGGTGATCCACACTTGAAAGAGCAAAGATTAGAAACTATCGCTGGCCAGGCCGCCGGCCGAGGTGACCGGGGCGCGCGGCCAGCAAGGAGGATTGGTGGAGGACGCCGAAGTTGTGCTCAGGCGGGCACCGCTTTTCGATGGGCTCGACGAAGAAAGCGCACGGGCGCTCCGGCGGCAGATGGCGGACGTCAAGCTGTCCCGCGGCGAGCACCTCTTCCTTGAAGGGCAGGACGGAGACCGGCTGTACGTCGTGCTCGACGGCAAGCTCAAGCTCACCCGGGCCGCGACCGACGGCCGGGAGAACCTGCTGACCGTGCTCGGACCTGGTGAGATGTTCGGCGAGCTGTCGCTGTTCGACCCGCGGCCGCGGACATCATCGGCCAGTGCCGTGACCGACGCCACGGTGGCCGCGCTCGGCCACGACGCGCTCCGCCCCTGGCTACTGGAACGGCCCGAAGTCTCCATGCACATGCTGCGGGCCCTGGCCCGGCGGCTGCGCCGGGCCAACGACGTGACCGCCGACCTCGTTTTCACCGACGTTCCCGGCCGGGTGGCGAAGAACCTGCTGGACCTGGCCGACCGGTTCGGCGAGCAGGACCGCGACGGCCTGCACGTGCATCACGACCTGACCCAGGAGGAGCTGGCCCAGCTGGTCGGGGCGTCCCGGGAGACGGTCAACAAGGCGCTGGCCGACTTCGCGGCCCGCGGCTGGCTGCAGATCTCCGCGCGCTCGGTGCTCATCCTGGACATCGAGCGACTGCGCCGGCGCGCCCGCTAGCCGTCCCTTTCGGCTTCGGCCAGGTAGTCCAGCTGGGCCCGGACCGACCACTCGGCCGCGGGCCAGAGGCTGCGATCCACGTCGGTGTAGATCATGGCCACGATCTCCGCGGGCGTCTTGGCCCCGACGGCCAGGGCCGACCGTACCTGGTCCAGCCGTTCCGCCCGGTGCGTGAGGTAGTAGTCCAGGATCCCGATCGGGTCCGGCAGCATCGGCCCGTGCCCGGGCAGCAGCAGCCGCAGCTCCGCGGCCTCGGCCAGCGCCCGCATCTGGTCCAGCGAGCGCAGGTAGTCGCCCAGGTTGCCGTCCTCGGCGATGACCGTGGTCCCGCGCCCCAGTACGGTGTCGCCGGTGAACAGCGCGCCGTCCGCGGGCAGCAGCAGGCTCACCGAATCCGCGGTGTGGCCGGGGGTAGCCACGACCCGCAGCTCACAGCCGGCCGCCGTGATCACGTCGCCGTCGGCCAGGCCCTCGGCACCGAGGCGGCGTGCCGGGTCGGCGGCCTGGACCGGCGCCCCGCTCAGCTCGGCGAGGCGGGCGGCCCCGGCGGAGTGATCGAGGTGCCCGTGCGTCAGCAGGATGCGCGCTATCCGCCGATCGCCGGCCACCGCCTCCGCGAGCACCCGGCGCAGATGACCCTCGTCCTGCGGCCCGGGGTCGACCACCACCACCGACGGCGAGCCCGGCTCGGCGATGACCCAGGTGTTGGTGCCGTCCAGAGTCATCGGCGAGGGATTGGGCGCGAGCAGGCACGTCGCCCTGGGGGTTCGGAAGCCGTCGATGCTCACAGTGTCGTTTATCACAACGGGTACTCGATGGACTCGGGCATGGCCAGCCATGCCCGCTCGTCCTCGACGACCACCGTGGGCAGCAGCGGGGTGATCATCCGGCGCTCGGCCAGGATGCCCTCGACGTCCTGATAGGCCGCGAGCTCGGCCAGCGTCACGGCCGTCGGCGGCAGCAACGTGATCTGGCCGGCCCGGGCCGCCTCCAGCGCCGCGGACGGCCGCCACCAGGTGCCCGAGTCCGACTCGCCGGATCCCGGCGCCCTGGATCCCGACTCCCCGGATTCCGCCTCTCCCGATTCCGACGCCCCCGATTCCGACGCCCCGGATTCGGCGGCCGCCAGCCCGGCCAGCTGCCCGGCGGGCAGCGCGGCGGCGAAGAACCAGGTGTCGAAGCGGCGGGGCGAGAACTCGGGCGTGATCCAGCGGGCCCAGGGCGTCAGCAGGTCGGCCCGCAGCAGCAGGCCCCGGCGGTCGAGCAGTTCGCCCAGTGACAGCGACCCGGCGAGCAGCGCGCGCCGGTCCCGGGCCAGATCCGCGCTGTCGGGCACCAGCTCGGCCGGCGAAGGCCCGGCCAGCAGCACCCCGGACTCCTCGAACGTCTCTCTGACCGCCGCGCAGACCAGGGCGAGGGCATGTTCGGCCGGGACGCCGAGCAGGTGGCCGAAATCGGCCGGGGCCGGCCCGGCCCAGCCGGTTTCGGCGATGCCCGGATCGGCGTCGCGCTCGTCCACCGAACCGCCGGGAAACACGCAGGCCCCGGGGGCGAACTCCAGCGCATCGGTCCGCTGCAGCAGGTACACCTCGACCCCTGCGGCTCGGTTCGTTCCCGCGGCTCGGTCCGTTCCCTCCCCTCGGTCCGTTCCCTCGGCCGGGCGGACCAGGATCACCGTCGCGGCGTCGCGCGGGACGGCAGGCTGCAGCCCGGCCGCAGTGAACTTACGCGCCTGGTCGGCCATGCCGCGCGCCACGCGGACCCGGGAGCGCGCCCGGCCTTCGTCCACCGGCACCGGTCAGCCGCGGACTTCGGCGATCAGCTCGACCTCCACCGGCGCGTCCAGCGGCAGCTCGGCCACCCCGACCGCGCTGCGGGCGTGCCGCCCGGCCTCGCCGAACACCTCGATGAATAGCTCGCTGGCTCCGTTCACGACCTGCGGCTGGCCGTTGAAGCCCGGCGCGCTGGCCACGAACCCGAGGACCTTCACGATGCGGACGATGGCGTCCAGGCCGCCGGCCGCATCGGCGGCGGCGGCCAGGGCGTTCAGGGCGCAGGTGCGGGCCATGCTCGCCGCGTCCTGGGCGCTGACCGCGTCGCCCACCTTGCCGGTGGCGGGCAGTTTCCCGTCCACCACCGGCAGCTGACCCGAGACGTATACGTAGGAACCGGTCCGCACGGCGGGTATGTAAGCCGCCACCGGGGCCGTTACCGGCGGCAGCGTCAGCCCGAGTGCGGCCAGTTGCTCGGCCGGACTCACGATTTCGCCCGCTTCATGTAGGCGACCAGCTGCTCGGAGTTGGGCCCGGGTATCACCGCGACCAGCTCCCATCCGTCGTCACCCCAGTTGTCGAGGATCTGCTTGGTCGCGTGCACGAGCAACGGCACCGTCGCGTACTCCCACTTTGGCATGGACCGACCTTACGCCTGCTCCCAAGCGGCCCTTACACCTGCTCCTGAGCGGCCAGATCGGGGGCGGTAACCGACCCGATCTCGGGCGTCACCGCCTCGGTCACCTCGGGCACCGGCGGGATCGACGACTCCGGGAGCTCGGGTACGTGGACGTTGGAGATGGCCGCTTCGGCCGCCGCCACCTCGGCGTCGCCGAGGTCGTCCAGGTCCGCGACCGGCTCGGCCGGGGGCGCGGCCGGCCCGGGGGCCATCTTCTCGAAGAACCGGAGCAGCTCGACCGGAATGGGCATGACCAGCGTGCTGTTCCGCTCGCCGGCCACCTCGACCACGGTCTGCAGCAGGCGCAGCTGCAGCGCGGCCGGGTCGCGCGACATCACGTTGGCCGCCGCGGCCAGCCGCTTGGAGGCCTGGTACTCACCGTCGGCGGTGATGATCCGGGCCCGGCGTTCCCGTTCGGCTTCGGCCTGCCGCGACATGGACCGCTTCATGCCCTCCGGCAGCGACACGTCCTTGATCTCGACCCGCTCGACCCTGATGCCCCACGGGCCTTCGGTCGGCTCGTCGATGATCCGGCGCAGCTCCCGGTTCACCGACTCCCGCTCGGCCAGCAGCTGGTCCATCTCGGACTGGCCGATGATCGACCGCAGCGAGGTCTGCGCCTGCTGGGAGATGGCGAACATGTAGTTCTGCACGTTCACGGTGGCCTTGATCGGGTCCACCACGCGGAAGTACACCACCGCGTCGACCCGGACGCTCACGTTGTCCCGGGTGATGCCCTCCTGAGCGGGCACCGCCATGGCCACGATCTGCATGTTGACCTTCTGCATCCGGTCCCCGACCGGCCGGATCAAGGCCAGCCCGGGGCCGCGGATCTCCGGCAGGACGCGCCCGAACCGGTAGATGATGCCTTTCTCGTACTGCTGGACCACCTTGAAGGAGCGTGCTGCAGCGATCAGCCCGATCAGGACGACAATCACGATGACAGCCACTACTGCACCCACCGGGATCACCTCTCTTCCTAGACCCCAGGGTAGTGACTAACTCTTCACGCGCCAGTGCGCGGCATGCAGCACCGGCAGCGACACCGAACCATAAGGTATCCGCGCGGAGATAGCCTCCGATGGGAGAAAACTACCGGAGGCAGCGAAGGATGACCACCAGGGATACCGACTGGGACGGCGTGCGGCTGCACGTGGTCACGGG
>Ga0302229_10001795_pt1 | contig 16114 bp, 12 predicted proteins | sample II_Palsa_N1_3_FD_193518 | JGI IMG/M metagenome (GOLD analysis project Ga0302229, IMG submission 193518) | Peat permafrost microbial communities from Stordalen Mire near Abisko, Sweden - II_Palsa_N1_3 | ecosystem: Environmental > Terrestrial > Soil > Palsa > Peat permafrost | place: Sweden... | reverse complement strand
ACGCGCGTGATGGATGGCACCTCTCGTGTGGTTCGCTTCGGCGGCCCGCTCGAACGTTTGCTGTATCGCATCGCGGGCGTCGATTCGTCGGCCGAGATGGGCTGGAAGCACTACGCGATCGCTACGATCGCGCTGAACGTGCTCGGTACGCTGTTCCTGTACCTGCTGTTGCGCATTCAAGGTTGGTTGCCGGGCAATCCGCAACAGTTCGGTCCGATGTCGGTGGACAGCGCCTTCAATACGGCTGTCAGCTTCGTGACCAACACGAACTGGCAGGATTACACGCCTGAACAGACCACCGGTTATCTGGCGCAGATGCTCGGCTTCACGGTGCAGAACTTCCTGTCCGCAGCCACCGCCATCGCAGTGGTGATCGCGCTGATCCGCGGCTTTGCGCGCCATTCAGCGCAAACCATCGGCAACTTCTGGGTCGACATCACGCGCTCGACGCTGTACGTGCTGATGCCGATGGCCGCCATCATCGCTGCCTTGCTGATGAGCCAGGGCGTGATCCAGAACTTCAAGTCGAATCAGGACGTGCCGACTTTGCAGACCACCACCTATGCCGCACCGAAGCTCGATGCGCAAGGCAACCCGGTGAAGGATGCGAAGGGTAATGCGGTGACGGTCGACACCAAGGTCACGACGCAGAGTATCGCGATGGGCCCGGTGGCGTCGCAGGAAGCGATCAAGATGCTCGGCACCAATGGTGGCGGCTTCTTCAACGCAAACTCGGCACACCCGTACGAAAATCCGACGCCGTTCAGCAACTTCTTGCAGATCCTCTCGATCCTGATCATCCCGGCAGCGTTGTGCCTGGTGTTCGGGCGGATGATTGCGGACCGCAAGCAGGGCATCGCCGTGCTCGCCGTGATGACGATTGCCTTCACCACTTGCGTGGTGGGCGAAATCAGCGCGGAGCAAGCCGGCAATCCGGTCTTTACCTCGCTGCATGTCGACCAGTCCGCTAGCGACCTGCAGTCGGGCGGCAACATGGAAGGCAAGGAAACGCGCTTCGGTATCGCGCAGTCGGGCATCTTCACGGTCGCCACGACGGCAGCCTCGTGCGGTGCAGTCGACAACACGCACGACTCGCTGACCCCGCTCGGCGGCCTCTACCCGATGCTGCTGATCCAGTTGGGCGAAGTGATCTTCGGCGGTGTGGGCTCCGGTATGTACGGGATGCTCGTGTTCGCCATGCTCGCTGTGTTCGTGGCAGGCCTGATGATCGGTCGCACGCCTGAATATGTCGGCAAGAAGATTGAAGCGTATGAGATGAAGATGGTGTCGATCGTCGTGCTGCTCACGCCGCTGCTGGTGCTCGTGGGGACCTCGATCGCGGTGCTGACCGATGCGGGTAAGGCGGGTATCGCGAACCCCGGTCCGCACGGCTTCTCGGAAATCCTCTACGCGTTCAGCTCGGCGGGGAACAACAACGGTAGCGCGTTTGCCGGCTTGACGGTCAGCACACCGTTCTACAACTGGATGACCGCGATTGCGATGTGGTTTGGCCGCTTCGGCACGATCGTGCCGGTGCTGGCGATCGCCGGCTCGCTGGCAGGCAAGAAACGCCTGGCTGTCACCGGTGGCACGCTGCCCACGCATGGTCCGCTGTTTGTGGTGTTGCTGCTTGGCACCGTGCTGCTCGTCGGCGCACTGACTTACGTGCCTGCGCTCGCTCTCGGCCCCGGCGTCGAACATCTGATGATGATCGCCGGCCATTGATACGGGCAAATAGGGAAAAACGAGGCTTCAATGACTGAACATAATGCAACGCGGTCCATGTTCGATCCGGCGCTAGTGCGTCCGGCGATCGTGGACTCATTCAAGAAACTCACGCCACGCACGCAGTTCCGTAACCCGGTGATGTTCTGCGTGTACGTCGGCAGCATCCTGACGACGATCCTCTGGATCGCCGCGCTGGGCGGCCAGGCCGAAGCGCCTGCGGGGTTCATCCTCGCCGTGTCGCTGTGGCTGTGGTTCACGGTGCTGTTCGCCAACTTCGCGGAAGCGCTCGCCGAAGGCCGTTCGAAGGCCCAGGCCGCGTCGCTGCGCAGCGCGAAGAAAGACGTGATGGCCAAGAAGCTCAACGAGCCGCATCCGAAGGCGCCGATCCGCATCACGACGGCCTCCGATCTGCGCAAGGGCGACGTCGTGCTGGTGGAAACCGGCGACGTGATCCCCGCTGACGGCGAAGTGATCGAAGGTGTCGCGTCGGTGGACGAGTCGGCGATTACCGGCGAATCCGCACCGGTGATCCGCGAATCGGGCGGCGACTTCTCGTCGGTGACGGGCGGCACGCGCGTGCTGTCGGACTGGATCGTCGTGCGTGTCACGGCGAATCCGGGCGAGGCCTTCCTCGACCGCATGATTGCGATGGTCGAAGGCGCGAAGCGTCAAAAGACGCCGAACGAAATCGCCCTGACGATTCTGCTGGTCGCGCTGACGATCGTGATGCTGCTCGCAACCGCGACGCTGCTGCCGTTTTCGATCTTCTCCGTGGAAGCCGCCAAGGCTGGTCAGGTGGTAAGCGTCACCGCGCTGGTGGCACTGCTGGTGTGTCTGATTCCGACCACCATCGGCGGCCTGCTGTCCGCGATTGGCGTGGCCGGTATGAGCCGCATGATGCAGGCCAACGTGATCGCCACGTCGGGCCGTGCCGTGGAAGCTGCAGGCGACGTCGACGTGCTGCTGCTCGACAAGACCGGCACGATCACGCTTGGCAACCGTCAGGCTTCGACCTTCGTGCCGGCGCCGGGCGTGACCGAAGAAATGCTCGCCGATGCGGCACAACTGTCGTCGCTGTCGGACGAAACGCCGGAAGGCCGCAGTATCGTGGTACTCGCCAAGCAGCGCTTCAACATCCGCGCTCGCGACATGGCGTCCTTGCATGCCGTGTTCCTCGCCTTCACCGCGCAAACGCGGATGAGCGGTGTGGACCTTCCGGGCCGCGAGATCCGCAAGGGTGCAGCCGATGCCGTCAAGAATTACGTCGAGGCGAACGGCGGCCGTTATCCGGCTGAAGTGAACAACGCCGTCGCCGAAGTGGCGCGCCGCGGCAGCACGCCGCTGGTGGTGGCCGAGAAGGGCGAGCAGGGTGCCCGCGTGCTCGGTGTGATCGAGCTCAAGGACATCGTCAAGGGCGGCATCAAGGAACGCTTTGCCGAACTGCGCAAGATGGGTATCAAGACCATCATGGTGACGGGCGACAACCGTCTTACCGCTGCCGCGATTGCGGCTGAAGCAGGCGTGGACGACTTCCTCGCGGAAGCCACCCCGGAAGCCAAGCTGACGACGATCCGTGCGCACCAGGCCGAGGGCAAGCTGGTGGCGATGACCGGCGACGGTACCAACGACGCTCCTGCGCTGGCGCAAGCCGACGTGGCCGTGGCGATGAATACCGGCACGCAGGCGGCGAAGGAAGCCGGCAACATGGTCGACCTCGACTCGAACCCGACCAAGCTGATCGAGATCGTTGAAATCGGCAAGCAGATGCTGATGACGCGCGGCTCGCTGACGACGTTCTCGATCGCCAACGACGTCTCCAAGTACTTCGCCATCATCCCGGCGGCGTTTGCGAGTACCTATCCGGCGCTGAACAAGCTGAACGTGATGCATCTGGCCACGCCGACTTCGGCGATCATGTCGGCGGTGATCTTCAACGCGCTGATTATCATCGCGCTGATTCCGCTGGCGTTGAAGGGCGTGAAGTACCGGCCGCTCGGCGCTTCGATTCTGCTGCGCCGCAATCTGCTGGTGTATGGCCTTGGCGGGATCATCGTGCCGTTTATCGGCATCAAGCTGATCGACATGGTGCTGGCCGCGTTTGGCTGGGTTTAACAGGCTGCGGCCGGCGGCGTTGGCTGCCGGCTGCGTCTAAAAGGATTGCCAATCATGAAACTTTTTCGTCCGCTTATCGTGATCTTTGTCGTGCTGTCGGCGATCACGGGACTCGCTTACCCGGCTGTGATGACGGCCATCGGCCAGACAGCGTTCCACGATCAGGCCAATGGCAGCATGATCGAACAGAACGGCAAGGTGGTCGGCTCGAAGCTGATCGGCCAGCAGTTCGATGCGCCGCAGTACTTCTGGGGCCGTCTGTCGGCCATCAGCCCGAAACCGTACGATCCGACCAGCTCGGGCGGCTCGAACCTCGGGCCGACCAACCCGGCGCTGTCGGACGAGGTCAAAGGCCGTCTCGACGCGTTGAAGGCGGCGGGTACCGACATGTCGAAGCCGGTGCCGATCGACCTCGTGACGTCCTCGGGTAGTGGCCTCGATCCGGAAATCAGCCCGGCTGCGGCGGCTTACCAGGTCGCCCGCGTCGCCGCGGCGCGCAAGATGTCGCCGAACGACGTGCAGGCGCTGGTCGAGCGCTACACGACCGGCCGCCAGTTCGGTGTGCTGGGTGAAGCACGCGTCAACGTGCTGCAACTGAATCTCGCACTCGACGCCGCGCATCAAGGCTAAGTCGCAGGGATGTCAAGGACGGCGCCCGCTGTGGCGCCGTCTTTGCGTTTGGTGGCCGCCCATTTGCGGCGCAGCCGCTGCCGTGCCACCATGTACCGGATGCGGCCCTCGTGAACCCACGGCCCCTGGTACCGAACAGAACCATAAACAGAAAGCATGAACCGACCCGATCCAGACGAGTTGCTCGACAAGCTGCAACGCGACGAAGAAAAACGCCAGCGGGGCAAGCTGAAGGTATTCTTCGGCGCGTCGGCCGGGGTGGGCAAGACGTATGCAATGTTGCAGGCCGCCAAACGGCGCGGTGACGACGGTGTGGATGTGGTGGTCGGCATCGCCGAGACGCACGGCCGCGGCGAAACGGCGGCGCTGCTCGAAGGCCTCGAGGTGCTGCCGCTCGCGCATATCGAATACCGCGGCCGCAAGCTCGCCGAGTTCGATCTCGACGCGGCGCTCGCGCGCAAGCCGCAACTGATCCTCGTCGACGAACTCGCGCATTCGAATGTGCAGGGCGCGCGCCATCTGAAGCGCTGGCAGGACGTGTACGAACTGCTCGACGCGGGCATCGACGTCTACACGACGGTCAACGTTCAGCACCTCGAAAGTCTCAACGACGTGGTCGGGCAGATCACCGGCATCCGCGTGTGGGAGACGGTGCCCGACCGTGTGTTCGATCGCGCCGATGAAGTCACGCTGGTCGACTTGCCGGCCGAGGAACTGCTCGACCGCATGCGCGACGGCAAGGTCTACATGGCGCAGCAGGCCGAGCGCGCCGTGCGCAACTTCTTCCGCAAGGGCAACCTGATCGCGCTGCGCGAGCTGGCGCTGCGCCGCACGGCGGATCGCGTCGATGCGCAGATGCGCGAGTATCGCGCCGACCGTTCGATCCAGCGCATTTGGCAAGCGCGCGAGCGGTTGCTGGTCTGCGTGGGTCCAGGCCCGGAGGCGCCGCTTCTGGTGCGCGCAGCGGCGCGGCTCGCGGCGGCCCTGAAGGCCGACTGGCTCGCGGTGTATGTCGAGACGCCGAAACTGCAACGCCTGCCGGACGCGCGCCGCGAGCGCACGCTGAACGCCTTGAAACTCGCCGCCGAACTCGGCGCGGAAACGGCCACGCTGGCGGGTACGGACGCCGTCGCGGCGCTGATCGGCTATGCGCGGGTGCGCAACGTCTCCAAGCTGGTGGCGGGCGCCTCGCCGCGCACCGGCCTCGCGCGCTGGCTGCGCCGGCCGCTGGGCGACCGCATCGCGGAGCGCGCGGGCGACCTCGACCTCACCTTGATTCGGGCCTCCTCGGAGCGCGACGGCGTGGAGCGCCGCACGACGCTCGACGAGGGCGTGAACGCGTGGCGCGAGGCACTGCAGGCCGCGCGCGAACGCCGCTCGCCGCCGGGTGCGTATGGCTGGGCGCTGACGATCTGCATCGGCATCACGGTGGTCGCCAGCCAGTTGTTCGCCCATATCGATCTGACCAACCTCGTCATGCTGTACCTGCTCGGGGTGATTTTCACCGCGGTGCGGCTGGGGCGCGGGCCGGGAGTGGTGCAGTCCTTCGTGAGCGTGGCGGCGTTCGATTACTTCTTCGTGCCGCCGCGCATGTCGTTCTCCGTGTCCGACACGCAGTACCTCTTGACCTTCTTCAGCATGCTGCTGACCTCGCTGGTGATCAGCCATCTGACGTCGAGCCTGCGCCGTGAAGCGAGCGTCGCGCGCCGCCGTGAACAACGCACCGGCGCGATGTACGCCATGGCGCGCGAGCTGGCCGCGGCGCTGACGATGGAGCAGATCGTCGGCATCGGCAGCCGGCATGTGAGCGAAGTGTTCGGCGCGCGCGTGGCGATTCTGCTGCCGGACAGCGCGGACCAGGTGAAACAGAAGATCGAAGACCCCGATGCCGCGGTGACCCTCGAAGGCGCGGCGCTCGATATCGACGTGGGCCAGTGGGTGTACGACCAGCAAAAGCCGGCCGGCCATGGCACCGACACGCTACCCGCCGCCGCCGCGCTGTATCTGCCGCTGAAGGCGCCGATGCGCACCCGCGGCGTGCTGGCGGTGGTGATGCGCGACCAGAGCGAACTCGCCGTGCCGGAGCAGCAGCGCATGCTCGACGCGTTCGCCGCGCAGATTGCGCTCGCCGTGGAACGCGTGCACTACGTCGACATCGCTCGCGATGCGCTCGTCAACATGGAATCGGAGCGCTTGCGCAATTCGCTGCTGTCGGCCATTTCGCACGACCTGCGCACACCGCTCACGACGATCGTCGGCTTTTCGTCGATGCTCGCCCAGACCCGCGAAGGGCAGGCGGTCAAGCAACCCGGCGACGATCTCGTGGAAGCGATCCACGAAGAGGCGCTGCGCATGACCGGCATCGTCACCAACCTGCTCGATATGGCGCGACTGCAGGCCGGCGGCTTGCAACTGAATCGCCAATGGTCGCTGCTCGAAGAGACGGTCGGCGCGGCGTTGCGCGCGTGCAGGCGCGTGCTTGCCCGGCATCCGGTGCAGGTGAAGCTGCCGGCCGATCTGCCGTTGTTGCAGCTCGACGCGGTGCTGATGGAGCGGCTGTTCTCGAACCTGTTCGAGAACGCCGCCAAGTACACGCCGGCCGACACGCCGCTCGTGATCGGCGCGGAAGAGATCGACGAGGACGGCAAGCCGGTGGTGCGCGTGACCGTGGACGATACCGGCCCGGGACTGCCGGTCGGCATGGAAGCGCGGGTGTTCGAGAAATTCACCCGCGGCGAGAAAGAGTCGGCCAAGCCCGGCATCGGTCTGGGTCTGGCGATTTGCCGTGCGATTGTCGACGCCCATGGCGGTACCATAGGCGCGGTCAACCGGATAGACCGCGATGGGCACATCGAGGGCGCGCGCTTCTGGTTCACCTTGCCGGTCGAAACGCCGCCGCCCGCGCCGGAAGCGCTCGAGGACGAATCGGAGCTCGACGAGGGCGGTGAACGTTCGCCTGAGTTGTCTCCTCAACTGACCCCTGCGTTACCCTCGGAGCCGTCGCCGCACTTGACCCCTGAGCTGTCCCCCGAGTCTTACCCTAAGCAGACTTCGAAGCCCACCCATGAGTGACCCGAGCATTACCGTCGTCCTGATTGAAGACGAAAAACAGATTCGCCGCTTCGTGCGCGCCTCGCTGGAAGGCGAGGGCATCGTCGTCCACGACGCCGAGACCGGCAAGCAGGGGCTTGTCGAAGCCGCGACCCGCAAACCCGACCTCGTGATCGTCGATCTGGGCCTGCCCGACACCGACGGTCTCGACGTGATCCGCGAGCTGCGCGGCTGGAGCGACCTGCCGGTGATCGTGCTGTCGGCGCGCACCCAGGAGGCTGAAAAGGTGGCCGCGCTCGACGCCGGCGCCGACGATTACCTGACCAAGCCGTTTGGCGTCTCCGAATTGCTGGCGCGGATCCGCGCCCATATGCGCCGGCGCAATCAGGGCGGCGCCAACGAATCGCCGCAGGTGCATTTCGGCGCGGTGACGGTCGATCTGGCGTTGCGCCAGGTGACGCGCGAGGGCGCGGCGATCCATCTGACGCCGATCGAATACCGTCTGCTCGCCACCCTCGTGCGGCACGCCGGCCGCGTGCTGACGCACCGCCAGTTGCTGCGCGACGTGTGGGGGCCCTCGCATGTGGAAAGCCATCACTACCTGCGCATCTATATGGCGCATTTGCGGCAGAAGCTGGAGCGCGATCCGGCGCAGCCCGAGCATATCGTGACGGAGACGGGGGTCGGCTACCGGCTGGTCGGGGCGGTCTGAGCCGCCTCGAGGTCAATTTTGATATAATTACAGTTCGTAAGGACGACCTTACGCATTCGCATCGAACGGGGACGGCCCCATCTCAACAATGGAGTCGTCTCATGTCATGGATTCTTCTGCTGATTGCCGGTTTGCTCGAAGTCGCGTGGGCGGCCGGTCTCAAGACCTCCGAAGGCTTCACCCGGCTGTGGCCCTCGGTATTCACGGTGGTGACGGCGCTCGGCAGCTTCGTGCTGCTCGCCATGGCGATGCGCCAGTTGCCGCTCGGCACCGCGTATGCCGTGTGGACCGGCATCGGCGCCGTGGGCGCGTTTATTTTTGGCATCGTCATAATGGGCGAAGCGCTGACGGCGGCCCGGGTGGCGAGCGCGGCGCTGATCGTGGTCGGCTTGATCGGGCTCAAACTCTCCTCCGGCCATTGACGTTGCGGGCAACCGATCCGCAACGGTCCGACGCCATTTGAGCCTCAAAATTGCACTCCGCTCTGCGGCCTGCGAATTAACGTGGCTATAATGAAGTCGATCTCAATTTGAACGTGTCCCGCGTCCGGCTTGGCGCGGGTCTGGCGGCTTCGGTGTAGGGGCGTCCTCTGCAGAACGAAGCGCCCGGCACGCGCAGCGCGCCTGGAGGCGGCCATGCTTGAACCCCTTTCGCTCGCAGCGGGCCTGTCCTGGGGCAGTGGCCTGCGCCTCTATCTCACGGTGCTGTTAGCCGGCGTGTTCGCGCGCCTCGGCCTTGTCCACCTGCCCGATACCTTGTCCGCGCTGGCTTCGCCATGGGTGATCGGGGTGGCGGCGCTCCTCACGCTCACCGAGTTTCTGGCCGACAAGATCCCTGCTTTCGATTCGCTCTGGGACGCCATTCACACCTTTATCCGCATTCCGGCCGGCGCTGTACTGGCTGCCGGCGCGCTCGGCCATGCCGATCCGGCCCTCCTGACCGTGGCCGCGCTGGCGGGCGGCACCCTGGCCGGCACCGCGCATCTGGCGAAGGCCGGCACGCGCGCGCTGATCAATCTGTCTCCTGAGCCCGTGTCCAATGTCGTGACCTCGATCGCCGAGGACGGGCTCGTGTTCGGCGGCCTGTTGCTGGCGCTGTTCGTGCCGGTGCTGTTCCTGGTGCTGATGATCGGCTTTCTGATGCTGGCGGCGTGGGCCTTGCCGCGTCTGTGGCGCGGCGTGCAGGGCGGCTTTCGCGGCATGGCGACCCATATGGTGTCGCGTCTTGCCAGGAGTCGGCACGATTGAGCGATTCGGCACGGGCTTCATCGGCGTCGGCTGCTCGAGCCGCGCATAAGGCGCCGGGGCGTCGTTTTAGCGGGGCCGATCTGTTGCGCCAGTCGGTGCGGATGGCGGCCCGCGACTGGCGCGCCGGCGAGCTGACGATGCTGCTGCTCGCGCTGGTGCTGGCCGTGGCGGCGCTGTCGAGCGTCGGTTTCCTTGCCGATCGCCTGCATCAAGGGCTTGAGCGCGATGCGCGGCGCATGATTGGCGCCGACTTCATCGTGCGGGCCGATCACCCCGTCGATCCCCAGTTCAGCAACGAGGCCAAGGCACTTGGCCTGCAAATGGCGACCACCGCCATTTTCCCCAGCATGATCAGTTCGATGAGCGCCGAGCCGGTGTCGCGGCTCGCGGCGCTCAAGGCCGTGTCGGCGGCGTATCCGCTGCGCGGCGCACTGCGCATCGCGACGGCGCCAGGCGCGCCCGACCAACCGGCGCAGGGGATTCCGGCGCCCGGCACGGTGTGGGTCGATCAGGCGCTGCTCGACGCGCTGAAACTCCATGTCGGCGATCCGGTGAAGGTCGGCAGCCGCACGTTCAAGGTCGGCGCCATCATCACGCGCGAACTGGATCGCGGCTTTGGCTTCGTCAATTTTTCACCGCGTCTGATGCTGCGCGAGGACGAAGTCGCGTCCACCGGCCTGATCGTGTTCGGCAGCCGCGTCACCTACCGCTTGCTGGTGGCGGGTCCGCACGCGCCGGTCGAGAAGTTCGCCGCGTTTGCTCACGCCCGTGTCGACGACGGCAAGATGCGCGGCGTCGCGCTCGAATCGCTAAAGGACGGCCAGCCGCAGGTCCGCGAAACGCTCGATCGCGCGGGTCATTTTCTGACTCTCGTATCGTTGCTGACGGCGATGCTGGCGGCGGTAGCGATCGCCATGGCCGCGCACCGCTACATGCGCCGCCATCTCGACGGCTGCGCGGCGATGCGTTGTCTCGGCGTCAGCCAGCGCACACTGCGCTCGCTGTTCCTGCTGGAGTTTCTTGGGCTGGGCCTGCTCGGCGGGGTGGTCGGCGTGCTGCTCGGCTATGCGGGGCATCTGGCCTTGCTGAGCTGGCTCGGCAGCCTGATCGACGTGGTGCTGCCGTATCCCACCGCATGGCCCGCGCTCGAAGGCATCGCCGCCGGTCTCGTGCTGCTGCTCGGTTTTGCGTTGCCGCCGCTGTTGCCGCTGACCCAGGTGCCACCGGTGCGCGTGCTGCGCCGCGAGTGGGGCGAGGAAGCGCGCACCGCCTGGGCCGCGTATGCGCTGGGGATCGTGCTGTTCGCTGCGTTGTTGATCGTGGCGGCGGGCGAAGTGAAGCTGGGCGGCATCGTCGCCGGCGGTTTTGCCGCCGGCTTGCTGGTGTTCGCCGCGATTGCCCGGCTTGCGCTGTGGGGCGCCGCGCGCGTCGTGCGCAGCGAGCGCTTCAATGTGGGCATTGGCTGGCGCTACGCGCTGGCCTCGCTCGAACGGCGCAGCAGCGCCAGCGCGTTGCAGATCACGGCGCTGGGGATCGGCCTGATGTGCCTGCTGCTGATTGCGATGACGCGCAACGACCTCGTGGACGGCTGGCGCAAATCGACGCCGCCCGACGCGCCGAACCAGTTCATCATCGACATCCAGCCCGATCAGCGCGCGGGCGTCACGCAGTACCTCACGAGCCACGGCGTGCCCGACGCCGTGCTCTCGCCGATGGTGCGCGGACGCCTGATTTCGATCAACGGCAAGCCGGTCAATCCGGACCAGTTCAAGAGCGACGACGCCAAGCGCCTCGTCGACCGCGAATTCAACCTGTCGTACACGACGAGGCTGCCCGACGACAACCGGATCGTCGCCGGCGACTGGTACGGCGAAACGAAGCAGCCGCAGATTTCCATCGAAGAAGGACTGGCGAAAACGATCCACGTGAAGACGGGCGACACGCTGCGCTTCGACGTGACCGGCCTGCAGATCGACGCGCCGGTGACGAGCGTGCGCAAGCTCGACTGGGGTTCGTTCAAGGTCAACTTCTTTGTGCTGATGCCGCCTGCCGCGCTGCAGGATTTCCCGGCGAGCTTCATCACGAGTTTCCATTTGCCGGCCGAGAAAAGCGCGACGATCGACGGCCTGATTGCCGCCTATCCGAGCCTGACAGTGATCGATGTCGGTCCGATTCTCGCGCAGATGCAACGCATGCTGGAGCAGGTGATCGGCGCGGTGCAGTTCCTGTTTGCCTTCACGCTGGCGGCGGGCGTGCTGGTGCTGTACGCGGCGCTCGCCGGCACGCGTGACGAGCGTATGCGAGAATCCGCGCTGCTGCGCGCGCTCGGCGCGTCGCACCAGCAGGTGCGCGCGGTGCAGGTCGCGGAGTTCGTGGCCGTGGGCGCTCTCGCCGGGCTGATGGCCGCGGTCGGGGCCCAGGTGGTGGGCTGGCAACTCGCCACGCGGGTGTTCTTCTTCTACCTGAACTTCGACCCGTGGCTGCTGCCTGCCGGCATCGTGGCCGGCATTGCCTGCGCGGGAGTGGGCGGCTGGATCAGCCTGCGCCACGTGCTGTCGCGGCCGGCGTTGCAGTCGTTGCGCGACGCCTGAGCTGAGCGGTCGTTCCCCTCTTTGATTCCTTTCCATTTTTGCAGATTGCAGTTGACCGTATGACCGATCCAAACGACGAAGCGCCGGCCCAACCGACGGCCTTCGAACTGGTGGGCGGCGAGGCGCGCGTGCGCGAACTCATCGACCGTTTTTATGACCTGATGGACCTCGAGCCCGAATTCGCGGGCATCCGCGCGCTGCATCCGCCGACCCTCGAAGGCTCGCGGGACAAGTTCTTCTGGTTCCTGTGCGGCTGGCTGGGCGGCCCGGACCATTACATCAGCCGCTTCGGCCATCCGCGTCTGCGTGCGCGGCATTTGCCGTTTACGATTGCTTCGAGCGAGCGTGACCAGTGGCTGCGCTGCATGGCGTGGGCGATGGAAGACGTCGGGCTGTCCGAGCCGCTGCGCGAACGGCTGCTGCATTCGTTCTTCGAAACGGCCGACTGGATGCGCAACCGGCCGGGTTGAAGGCGTCAACTGGCCCGGCGCGGCGGCCGATACGGTGACGCCCGCCGTCTGCTGGATTGGCCGTTCGGCCAGCTTCCTGGCGGCGGTGCGGGTCGGCATAATGAGCCTCTACAGCACTGGATAGAGGCCCTCACGATGACCACGCGCGCACTGTTTCGCGACGACGCTTACCTGACGCACTGCGAAGCCACGATTACCGCCATTGACGAGCAGGGCGTCCATCTCGATCAGACCGTGTTCTATCCGCTCGGCGGCGGCCAGGCGGGCGATGCCGGCGTGCTGACCCTGGCCGACGGCACCCGCCTTGAGATTGCGGACACCCGTAAGGCCAAATTCGAAGGCGCGACCCCCGACGACGCGGTGCATTTGCCCGCACCCGGACAGGAGACGCTGCTGGCGCGTCTTGCGCCCGGCACGCGCGTCACGGCGGAGATCGACTGGGCGCGCCGCTACCGTCACATGCGCCTGCACACGGCGAGCCACCTGATGTGCGCGGTGCTGCCGTACGCGGTCGACGGCTGCAGCATCACCAGCGACTACGCGCGTCTCGACTTCGCGACGGTGGAGCCGATCGAGCGCGAACTGGTCGACGCGCGGCTTGCGGAGCTGGTCGGCGGCGCGCACGGCGTCGTCACCGAATGGATCACAGACGAACAGATGGCCGAGCGTCCCGAACTCGTACGCACGATGAGCGTGAAACCGCCGATGGGTCTCGGCCGCGTGCGTCTGCTGCGGATTGAAGGCGTCGATTTGCAGCCGTGCGGCGGCACGCACGTGCGCAACACGCGGGAAATCGGTGCGGTTCGCGTCGGCAAGCTCGAGAAGAAGAGTGCGCGCACGCGGCGGCTGGTGCTTGAGTTCGCATGAGCGCTACGGCCGGATCGTCCGGTTCTCCCGACTATGACGCCGCGGCAGATTACACCGCGCTCGCCGAACCTGCGCGAGCGGTGCTCGACTGCTGGTTCGGCGAGCCGGATTCTGCGACCTTCGGACGGGACAGAAAGCTCTGGTTTGCGCGCGACGCGGCGTTTGACGCCCTGTTGCGCGAACGCTTCGGTGTGTGGCTCGAAGCGGCAGGGCCGGGTGCGCTGGATGGGTGGGCGCAGACGCCGCTCGGCGCGTTGGCGCTGGTGATCCTGCTCGATCAGTTCTCGCGCAACATTCATCGCGGCACGGCGCACGCATTTGCGACCGACGGCCATGCGCTGAGGATTGCCAGGCAAATGGTGGCAAACGGCTTCGATCAGCGCTTACCCGGCCTGTTTCATCGAGCCTTCGCGTATCTGCCGTTCGAACACGACGAATCGCTCGCCAGCCAGCATGAAGCGTTGCGGTTGTTCAAACCGTTCGAAGCGCAGCCGGGTGGCGCGAGTTATTACCGCTCGGCGCTCCGGCATGCGGCGATTATCGAGCGCTTTGGGCGGTTTCCGCATCGCAATGCGCTGCTTGGGCGAACGTCTACTGAGGAAGAAGTGGTGTTCCTGCGCAAGCCGGGTTCGTCGTTCTGAGGGTGTGTGGCGCTTTAGCGCGCCGGTGCGAAATGCAGAGCGCCTGGGGCGCTCGCGCCGCCTACGGCTGCATGGCGCCACGAGGTCCGGATGAAGCGCAGCGGTACCTTAGCGCCCGCCGGCCACATCAAGCAACGCCCCAGTCACATACGACGCGGCATCGCTCAGCAGCCAGACAATGGTCTCAGCGACTTCATCAGCGCTACCCGGTCGCCCCAGCGGCGTCTGCGAACCGAGCACCGCAGCGCGGTCGGGACGGCCGCCGCTTGCGTGGATCTCAGTGTCGATCAACCCGGGCCGTACCGCATTCACGCGCACGCCCTGCGGGCCGAGTTCCTTGGCGAGACCAATGGTCAGCGTGTCGACGGCGCCTTTCGAACCGGCGTAGTCGACATACTCGTTCGGCGAGCCGAGGCGCGCGGCCGCCGACGACACATTGACGATCGCGCCACCATCGCCGCCGCGGTCTTTCGACATCCGGCGGGCGGCTTCGCGGGCGCACAGATAGGCGCCCAGCACGTTGACGTCGAACACGCGCTGCAGACGTGCCAGATCCATATCGGCGAGCGGCATCCCAGCGGCCACAATGCCCGCGTTGTTCACCAGCGCATCGAGCCGGCCAAACGCCTTGACGACCGCGTCGAACATGCCGATCACGTCCGCTTCGTTCGCAACGTCGCCTTTGATTACGCGCGCATGACCGCCTGCGCGGCCGACTTCAGCCGCGGTTTCCTGCGCGGCGGCTTCGTTGTGCGCGTAGTTCACGCCGACCGACCAGCCGCGTGCGCCCAGCAAACGCGCCGTCGCGCGGCCGATGCCGCGGCTCGCGCCCGTGATCAGAACGACTTTCGTCATGGCTGCCTCGTCATGCCGTTCAAACCGCTTCGCGGTTATCGGCCCACTTGTCTTGCTGCGGCGGCTGGTAAGCCTTGAGTCTTGCGATCAAGCTTGCGGGATCGGCATCGACCTGCAGGATGTCGAAGTAGGTCTGGCGCATGAAGCCTTCCTCGACCGTATGGGCGAGCATCGCAATCAGCGGATCGTAGTAGCCGTCAATATTGAGCAGCGCGACCGGCTTCTGGTGATAACCGAGCTGCGCCCACGTATAGACCTCGAACAGCTCTTCGAAGGTGCCGGCGCCGCCCGGCATCGCGACGAATGCGTCCGAGAGGTCCGCCATCATCTTCTTGCGCTGATGCATGTCGGGCACCACGTGCAATTCGGTCAGGCCGTTATGGCCGACTTCCTTGTTGACGAGCAGCTCGGGAATCACGCCGATGGCACGGCCGCCGGCCGCCATCACGGCGTCGGCGATCGCGCCCATCAGGCCGACCTTGCCGCCGCCGTAGACGAGGGCGATGCCGGCCTCGACCAGCGCCTGCCCGAAGCCGCGAGCGGCTTCGGCATAAATGGGCTTGGCCCCGTAGGAGGAGCCGCAGTACACGCACACCGACTTCATGTTCAGACGTCCTTCGGTTCGTTACGCGGCGCAGCGCCTTCCTTGGGCGGCAGGTAGTCGTAGAACTCGCGCTTGGGCAGCTTGCCGGAGATCAGGTCGTCGAACAGTTCCCGCGAGCGGCCACGCAGGTACGGCGCCATCAGCGAGACGATCTGCACGCTGACCTGATGCAGTTCGGCGCGGATCGCTTCCTGCTCGTTGTACTTGCGCGGATTCATGACGAACTGGTACGACAGCCAATAGGTGCCGATCACGCCCACGTTGGTGGCGATCACGTGCAGTTCGTCCGGCGTCGCCACCATTTCGCCGTCCGCGACAAGTTGCTCGCAGAACTGGCTGGCAAAGCGCACCTTGTGGCTGATGATCTGCTTGAAGTGCGTCTCGAGCGTGCGATTGCGCGCCAGCAGATCGTTCAGGTCGCGATACAGGAAACGGTACCGCCACGTGAAATCGACCATGTACTGCAGGTAGGACCACATTTCGTCGATCGTCGCGCGATGATCGTCCGGGAAACGCAGACGCTTTTCGATCTCCTGCTCGAACTGGCTGAAGATGCTGTTGATGATGTCGTCTTTGTTGCGGAAGTGGTAGTACAGATTGCCCGGA
>Ga0302229_10001793_pt1 | contig 16142 bp, 15 predicted proteins | sample II_Palsa_N1_3_FD_193518 | JGI IMG/M metagenome (GOLD analysis project Ga0302229, IMG submission 193518) | Peat permafrost microbial communities from Stordalen Mire near Abisko, Sweden - II_Palsa_N1_3 | ecosystem: Environmental > Terrestrial > Soil > Palsa > Peat permafrost | place: Sweden... | reverse complement strand
GACGCCTGGTTCGCGGGCGACGGCTACGGGCCCTGGCTTGTCCAGCTCCGCGGGATGGGCGTCCGGCCGAGCGTCGAGGTGCGTGCGCGGACCCCGAATCAGCACGGGTACGTGATGATCACCGTCGAATTCGGCCGGAACGAACGGGGGCTGGACGGATTCGATCCCGACGCGCAGATCGACGGGCTGGACTTCGCTCTCTCTCACCCCAGCCACGCTCGTTCGGAGTACGTCTGGAACGTGCTGCTCGCGCCGAACCGCCGCTTGGTGGCCGGCGTGGTGGAGACATCGGTGCTCCAGTCGTTCAGTGATTCGAGCCAGGAAACGGTTTTGTCGGCGATCGGGGTGGCCGCGGAGCGCGAGGCATGGCTGCCCGGGCGGGACGAGGCCTTCGGCCGGCCGGGTGAGCTCTCGCTCGACGACCTGCCGCCGACGTATACGCGGGACGACGGGCTGGCCCATGCTCTGCACATGCTCCAGCCCGTGGTAGCCGACGCTGCCCGGCAGCTCGGCATCGCGCCGGAGGTCCTATGGGGCCTGAGCGCCCACCCGGACCTGGTCGCCCTGATCGAACGTGAGCTCGCAGCCCGCGCAACCCCATCCGCCCGGCCGGCTAATCCGAGCGGAGTCGGTGACCCCCCGCGTACCTAAGGCGGTATCGGGTGGGCCACCGACTTCATTGGCAACGGTCAGAGGCGGACGATCATCTTGCCGGTGTTGTGGCCGCGGAGCAGGTTGATGAAGGCGGTCGGCGCCTGGTCCAGGCCGTCGACGACGGTCTCGGCGTGGAAGAGCTTGCCGTCGCGCAGCCAGCCGCTGACGTCGGCGATCATGGCGGGCGCCCGGTCCTGGTGGTCGGAGACGATGAAGCCGCGCAGGGTGAGGCGCTTGCCGATGACGAGCCCCAGGTTGTGCGGCCCGGCGGGCAGCTCGGTGGCGTTGTAGTGGGCGATCGCGCCGCACATGGCGACGCGGCCGTAGGTGTTGAGGACCGCCAGGGAGGCTTCCAGGTGGTCGCCGCCGACGTTGTCGAAATAGACGTCGATGCCGCCCGGCGCGGCCTCGCGCAGCTGGCCGAAAACGGGGGCGGCCTTGTAGTTGAAGGCGGCGTCGAAGCCGATCTCGCGCAGCCAGCTGACCTTCTCCTCGCTACCCGCGCTGCCGATCACCCGGGCGGCGCCCTTGAGCTTGGCGATCTGGCCGGCCATGCTGCCCACCGCGCCGGCCGCGCCGGAGACGAACACCACATCGCCTGGCTTCAGCGCGGCGATGTCGAGCAGGCCGACGTAGGCGGTCAGCGCGGGCATGCCCAGCACCCCTAGGTAAGCCGACGGGGACAGCCCCGCAGTTCCTTCGATGGCCGCTATTTTCTGCGCGTGCCGGGCGGGCAGTACCGCCTCGTCTCGCCAGCCCAGATTGTGCAGGACCAGGTCACCCTCGGCCAGGTCGGGCGACCGGGTCTCGACGACCGAGCCGATCGCCCCGCCCTGCAGCGGCTCCCCCAGCTGGAACGGCGGGACGTAGGACTTGGTGTCGTTCATCCGGCCGCGCATGTAGGGGTCCACCGACATGAACAGGTTGCGTACCCGAACCTGCCCGTCGACCAGTTCCGGCCGGCCCGCCTCGGTCACGGCGAAGTTGTCCTCGGTCGGCCAGCCGGACGGCCGCGAGGCGAGAACGATCTGACGTGGCACTCATTCCTCCGTAGGGGGACAATTGACGTGGGCAGCTACGCGGTCCTACCGTACCGCCCAGTAAGTACAGCCGTCAGCGAGGATGGAGCCCGATGATCCGCAGCACCATGCAGGACTACCAGCTCACGATCGGCGCCATCATGCGGCACGGGGCCCAGGTATACGGCGCCAGCGAGTGCGTGACCTGGACGGGGGCGCAACCCCGCCGGACTTCGTACGCACAGGTGGCACAGAACGCCGGGCGGCTGGCCGGCGCCCTGGCCCGGCTCGGCATCAAGCCGGGTGACCCGGTCGCGACCTTCTGCTGGAACAATACCGAACACCTGGAGGCCTACTTCGGGGTGCCCAGCATGGGCGCGGTGCTGCATACGCTCAACATCCGGCTGCCCGGCGCCCAGGTCGCCCAGATCGTCAACCACGCCGAAGACCGGATCATCATCGTGGACGACACGCTCGTCCCGCTGCTGGTCAAGATCGCCGGCGAGCTGCCCACGGTGGAGGCGTTCATCGTCAACGGCACCGGGGACGTGACCGCGCTCGAGGGCCGCGTGCCGGTGCTCCGCTACGCCGAGCTGCTGGCGGATCTTGGGTCCGAGGACCCCGCGTTCGACTGGCCCGAGCTTGACGAGCGGGACGCGGCGCTGATGTGCTACACGAGCGGTACTACCGGCGACCCCAAGGGAGTGGTGTACTCACACCGGTCCACCTACCTGCACGCGATGGCGGTGATGGCCGCGTCGGTCCAGGGCATCACCGAGGCGGACCGGGCGCTGGCCATCGTGCCGATGTTCCACGCCAACGCCTGGGGCATGCCGTACGCGGCCTTCCTGTCCGGCGCCACGCTGCACATGCCCGGCCCGTTCCTGCAGCCCGAGCACCTCACCAAGTTCATCGCCACTGAACGGACCACGGTGACGTCCGGGGTTCCGACCATCTGGAACGCGATCGGTGACTACGGGCTGGATCACGAGATCGACCTGTCCTCGCTGCGGATCGGCAACTCGGGCGGCTCGGCCGCCCCGCGGGTGCTGCTTGAGCGGTTCCAGGCGCGCTACGGGCTGCGGATCATCCAGGGCTGGGGCATGACCGAGATGAGCCCGGTCGGCGGCCTGGCGCTACCACCCGCGGGGGTGCAGGAGGGCACGGTCGAGGACCTGGACTGGCGGATGCGCGCGGGCCGGATCCTGCATGGGGTCGAGATGCGCATCATCGGCAAGGACGGCGAGGAGCTGCCGACAGACGGGGTGGCGGAAGGTGAGATCGAGGTCCGCGGCCCCTGGGTTACCGGCTCCTACCACCATGACCCGGCGCCGGACAAGTTCCACGACGGCTGGCTGCGTACCGGCGATGTCGGCACGCTCGACGACCGCGGCTTCTTCACCATCAGCGACCGGATCAAGGACGTCATCAAGTCCGGTGGGGAGTGGGTCTCCTCGGTGGAACTGGAGAACCAGCTGATGGGGCATCCGGCCGTGCAAGAGGCGGCGGTGATCGGGATCCCGGACGAGCGCTGGGGCGAGCGGCCACTGGCCTGCGTGGTGCTGCGGCCGGGCGCCAAAGCCGAGGCCGCGGAACTCGCCGACTTCCTCGACGGCAAGGTAGCCAGGTGGCAGGTGCCGGAGTACTGGGCGTTCGTGGCCGAGGTGCCGAAGACGGCGGTCGGCAAGTTCGACAAGAAGGTACTTCGCGCCCGCGACGCGGCCGGCGACCTCACGATCGAGCGGATTACCAGGTAAGGGTCAGCGCCGAGGGTCCGGTCAGGGGCGCGCTAGAGTCGTCGCTATGCGATTTGCCACCATCCGGACGGACTACGGGACCACTGCGGCGCGGCTTGACGGGGACGTCCTGGTTCCGCTGGACGCCGCCGACGTCGGCGAGATGCTCGCGGGAACCAGCAGCCAGGGACCGGGCCGGGAGCGGGCCGGCGCGCCAGCGGTGCCGACCGCGGAAGCCGACTTCGCGCCGCTCGTCACCCGGCCAGGGAAGATCATCTGCGTGGGGCTGAACTACCGGGCGCACATCGCCGAGACCGGGCGGGAGCTGCCCGAGTACCCGACGCTGTTCGCCAAGTTCGCTGACACCCTGCTCGGTTCCCGTGACGATCTCGTGCTGCCGTCGGTGAGCGATCGGGTCGACTGGGAAGTCGAGCTCGGCGTCGTCATCGGGAGCCCGGTGTACCGGGCCGCGCCCGAGGAAGCCGCGGCGAGCATCGCCGGCTACACGGTGGTCAACGACGTGTCGATGCGGGACTGGCAGGGGCGCACGCTGCAGTGGCTGCAGGGCAAGATGTTCGAGCACTCCACGCCGGCCGGGCCCTACCTGGTCACGCCGGACGAGGTCGGGCACGCGGCCGACCTGGAGGTCAGGTGCGAGGTCGATGACGAGGTGATGCAGCAGTCGCGGACCTCGGACCTGCTGTTCTCCCCGGCCGGGATCATCTCTTACGCAAGCCAGGCGATCACCTTGAAGCCAGGCGACCTCATCGCCACCGGCACGCCAGGCGGCGTGGGCAACGCCAGGAAGCCGCCGGTCTACCTGCACCCCGGCAACGTGCTGCGCACCTGGATCGAAGGCCTCGGCGAGTGCGTCAACCACTGCGTGGCGGACAAGGCCGGCTGACCGGACGAGGACGGCTCGTTCGGGATATTCATTCTTCGGAAAGGCCGGTGGCGAGTTCCACGACGACGTCGAGCTGACCCAGGTGCCGCGCGTACTCCTGGACCACGGCTATTATCCCGCTGCCGTGACCGGCACGTCGAGCCAGAGGCCGCCGTTCAGGTTGATGTTGTTGCCTTTGTCCTGGCCGGGCGCGCTGTCGCCGATGTAGGTGTACAGCGGGTGCCCGTCGTAGGTGGCCTGGGTCGAGCCGCCCGTCCGCTTGATCGAACCGATGGTGCCGGTGACGCCGGGGCCGGCCGAGACATTCCCGGGGACCGGCGGCCAGTAGGCGGCGCAGGACCCGTAACAGGCCGAACGGGACTGGGTATCGGGCGCGAACGAATACAGCGTCAGGCCCCTGGCGTTCGTGAGCACTTCCGTGCCGCCGATCGACCTGGCCTTCAGCACCTGCGATCCGGCCGTGACGGACGCGGCAGGCGCGGCCTTCGGCGTGGCGACGAAGGCGCCGAGCAGCGCGAGCGCGACGACCGACACCGCCGCGGTCACCAGGGCAGTCGCCAGCGCGGTCGCCAGCGCGGCGAAGGCGGCCACGTCGAGGATCCCGGCCACGATGCCGGCGGTGGTGCGCACCTCGGTGAACCCGAACAAGCCGACCTTCAGCGAGAGAAGGTAGCCACCGAGCGTCCCGAGCGCGAACGCGGCGCCGGCCGCGGCGGCCAGCCGGTGACCCGTGACTCCAATCGCGACGGCGAGCACGTACGCGGCGATCACCTGCAGCAGGAACAGCCAGCCGATCGTCGGAATGGACCGGTAACCCGTCAGGTACAGGTCCAGGTGAATGGATCCCGAGGCGACCAGCAGGGCTGCCCCGGCGATCCCAGACGCTGACCGCCGGGGCAGTGACGACCCCCACTTACTCCCCACAATCCTGACCACGTGCTCGTCCGCCATCCGGTTCAATGGCATTCGTGCCGAATGTGAACGTTTTCCGGATCCGACGTTCATCGTGCCCGGCGTTCTCAGGCGCCCGCGTAAGCCTCCTCCAGCGCGGCGATATCGAATCTGGTCATGCCGAACATCGCTTGGGTGACCCGGGCCGCCTTGGCGGCGTCGGGGTCGGCGATCATCTCGAAGAACACGGCCGGGACGATCTGCCAGCACAGGCCGTACCTGTCTTTCAGCCAGCCGCAGACGACCTCCTGGCCGCCCTGGACCAGGTTGCTCCAGTAGTAGTCGACTTCTGCCTGGTCAGCGCAGGTAACCACGATCGAGACGGCCTCGTTGAACGTGTGCTGCGGGCCGCCGTTGAGGGCGGAGAACTGCTGCCCGTTGAGCACGAACTCGACGAGCATCACCGAGCCCTCCGGTCCCGGTCCGGCCTGGGTATAGCGGTGGACGCGGCCGAGTTCGGAGTTTTTGAAAATGCCAGTGTAGAAGGCAGCGGCTTCTTCGGCCTGGGTGTCGAACCACAGGCAGGTGATGAACGGCTTGTCGGTCATGGCTCCTCCTTGTTTCCATGTTCGCCGTTGTAACGGCAGCCGGGGCGCTAACTCATCGGTCCGGCTCAGCTGACCGGCGTGATAAGACGGTCCGGTGGACTCCAAGCGACAGATCATCAAGGCGATGGCCGTTATCAGGCGGCCGCGGGACCGGGCGCTGCTGGTGTCCGAGGCGGCCGACGGCTCGTTTCAGCGGCCGCTCGGCGGCCATGTCGAGTTCGGCGAGTACGCGCGGGACACGATCCACCGGGAGTTCGGCGAGGAGATCGGCCAGCGGCTGACCGGCGTGCGGCTACTCGGGGTGCTGGAGAACATCTTTCCTTGGCAGGGCGGCACCGAGCACGAGGTCGTCTTCATCTTCAGCGCCGCCTTTGCGGACCCGGCGGCTTACGAGATCGACGAGCAGGTCATCGCGGACAAGACCGAGAACCGCGTGTTCTGGCGGGCGCCTGGGACGGTCAGGCCGCCGCTCTACCCGGCCGGGCTGACCGAGCTGATCGCGGGCGGGTGATCGTCGCTGGTTTCCGCGGGGCTGAGTTCCTCGGGAGTGGCTGCCGCTGGGCCGGCCTCCTCTGAGCCGCGGGTACGGCCCATGCGGCGGTCGATCCGGCTAAGCGCAGGCAGGGCCAGGATCCCGCAGATGACGGTGGGCAGACCGCCGAGGACCAGTGACCAGCGCGCCCCGACGCTCTGCCCGACCCAGCCCACGATGGGGCCGCCGATGGGCGTCGATCCGAGCCAGGCCAGCGCCCACAGCGCCATGACCCGGCCGCGCATCTCCGGCTTGGCGGCCAGCTGGAGCGTGGTCTTGGCGAACGAGTTGAAGGTGATGCTCCCGTAACCGACGAAGACCATCGCCACCAGCTCGAGCGCTAGGGTCGGCGCGGCCGCCGCGCCCAGGATGGCGATGCCCCAGCCGATCGCGGCCAGGCAAAGGGCGCGGGCCCTCGGCCGGGGCCGCGCGGCGGAGATCAGGCCGCCGACCACTGCGCCGACGCCCATCACCGAGGCCATCACGCCGTAGGCGGCGGCCCCGCCGTGGAAGACGCTGGTGGCCATGAGCGGCAGCGTCACCTGGAACTCCCAGGCCAGCGTACCGACGACGGCGATCATGACCAGCGGGATCAGCAGCTCGGGCGTGCCCCTGACGTAGCGCAGGCCCTGCCGCACCTGGCCCTTTTCCTTGGCTACCCGCTTGGCCGGGAACAGCTCGGACTTGCGCATCGCGACCAGCGAGATCAGCACGGCCACGAACGAGATCGCGTTGCAGCCAAAGCATAGGGCCAGGCCGAGGGCCGCGGCGATCACCCCGGCCAGCGCGGCGCCGAAGACGCGGGCCATGTTCATCGCCACCGAGTTGAGGGTCACCGCGTTTGCCAGATCCGGGGGTGACACCATCTCTGAGATGAAGCTCTGCCGGGCCGGGTTGTCGAAGACGTTGACGAAGCCGAGCGCGAGTGCGAGCAGGTAGACGATCCACATCCGGATGGACCCGGTCTCAATCAGGATGGCGAAGGCCCCGGCCAGCAGCCCGGACAGCGTCTGAGTGACGAGCAGGACCCGCCGCTTGTCCATCCGGTCCGCGAACAGACCGCCGAACGGGCCGAACACGAAGATGGGCAGGAACCTGACCGCCAGGGTCAAGCCCAGCTGCGTGCCGCTGTGCGTGAGGTCCAGGACGAGGAACGACTGCGCGACGGTCTGCATCCAGGTGCCGGCCACCGAGATGATCTGGCCGAAGAAGAACAGCCGGTAGTTGCGCTGCCGGAGTGAGGAGATCATCTGTCTCGGCTGGAATTGCGGGTGGCTTCCCGGAAACGCCACGTGTACCGGCTCCCTACCTCGGCCTTTACCTTCGCTCCCCACTATACCATTAGCTCTGCTAAGGAGTTAGGTTGCCTGCCAGGTGCGGGCGCGCACACAGGTGGGCGCGCACACGGGTGGCCGCAGGCGCGGGCGGGCGCGGGGAGGCAAACATGATCGTGTGTACTTACCCCCCGGCCGGCGGGGGTAAGTACACACGATGATGGCCTAAGACTGGTCTAGCTGGGCTAGTTCGGCGGCGGTGAGGGTCAGGTCGGCGGCCTGGGCCGAGTCGGTGATGGATTCGGGGCGGCTGGCGCCGGGGATCGGGATCACGACCGGGGCCTTGGCCAGCATCCAGGCCAGGGTGACCTGCTGCGGCGAAACTCCGTACACGTCGGCGACCTGCTGGAACGCGGCGTGCCTGGAGCCGAGCTGGCCGGCCCGGGCGATGCCGCCGAGCGGGCTGAACGGCAGGAAGGCGATGCCGAGCTCGGCGCAGTAGGCGAGCTCGTCCTCGCTGGACCGGAACGCGGGCGAGAACTGGTTCTGCACGCTGGCCAGGTTCTGCTCGCCGAGGACCCTGCGGGCGATATTGATCTGGTCGATGGTCGCGTTGGAAATACCGGCCAGGCGGATCTTGCCCTCGTCGAGCAGTTCCTTCAGCACGCCGACCGACTCGGCGTACGGAATCCTCGGGTCGGGCCGGTGGAACTGGTACAGGCCGATGACGTCTACGCCGAGCGCCTTCAGCGAGGCCTCCGCGGCCTGGCGCAGGTGGGCGGGCGAGCCGTCGACCTGCCAGGAGCCATCGCCGGGACGGATGTGACCGCCCTTGGTCGCGACCAGCACGTCGCTGGTGTCGCCTGGGTAAGTAGCCAGGGCCTTGGCGATCAGCCGTTCGTTGTGACCCGTCTCGCCGGCGTTCAAGTGATACGCATTCGCGGTGTCGATGAGCGTGACACCCGCGTCCAGGGCAGCGTGGATGGTCCTGATGGAGCGATCCTCCTCGGGCCTGCCCTCGATCGACATGGGCATCCCGCCTAGGCCGATCGCGCCAACCGCCACGCCGCCGATCGTCCGGTTACGCATATATCAGCTCTCCTTCCACTTCTCTCCGTTGCTTCCAGTGATGTCAACAGCGCGACGGGCCATGTATTACCGGGATGGTGATACCAGACGCCGCTAACGGCTATCGGCTGCGGCGATGAGCGGGCCGGCCGAAGGTTCGGGCAGTTCGGCCAGGATGGCGCGGGCCGCGGCGGAGATCCTGCGGCCGGCCGGGGTCGCGACGGAAATGACCCAGGTGAAGGTGTGATCGCAGATCTCGATGACGTCCAGGTCCGCGCCCAGGTCGGCGGCCACGGTGGACGGCAGGAAGGCGATGCCCAGACCGCCCCGGACCAGGTTGATCACCGCGGTGAAGTCCGCGGCCTCGAACGGGACCTCCCGGTCGAGGCCGGCGGCGGCGAACGCCCGGTCGACGACCGCGCGATTACCCCAGCCCAGCGGGAAGTCGATGAACGGCTCACCCGCGATCTGAGCGAGCGTGGCCGGATTGGCGGCCAGCGGGTGCCCAGGCTGGCCGACGACGATCAGCGGCTCCTCGGTCACCGGTCGCAGGCTCAGGCCGGCGGGCGGCGGGCCCGGCAGCGACACCAGCGCCAGGTCAAGGCGGCCTTCCAGCATCTCCCGGGCGAGCCCGGCGGAGCCGCTGGCGGAAAGGCGCAGCCGCACGGCCACACCCGGGTGCGCACGGTGGAACCGTCCAAGCAGGCCCGGCAGGTCAAGCGGGCCAGTCGATAGCATCGTGCCCACGGTGACCGTTCCGCGCAGACCGCCCTGGGCTTCGCTGACCGCATCCCTAGCCGCCTGCGCGGCCGCCAGCGTCGCGCGCGCCTCGGGTAGCAGCACCTGACCCACGTCGGTCAGCATGACCCGGTGGCGGTCCCGGTCGAACAGATTCGCCCGGAGGTCCCGTTCCAGCGCCTTGATCGCACTGGAGACACCCGATTGAACCAGGTGCAGCCGATTCGACGCGCGGGTGAAGGACAGTTCCTCCGCGACGGCGACGAAAACCTCCAGGTGCCGCAGCTCCATGCCGGGATTATCTCATATTCAGATGCTGGTATGCGTAAATCTTCGTTGGCATAGATGACCGAGGCGGCCGATGCTGGTAAGAGAGGACCTTCGAGGGTAGAGACGGGTCTTCTGATGCACGTTTCACTCCGGGAGGTTGATGTGGTCACGGCGCTGAGACCGGATGTGTCGCCTGCCGGGCTTTCTCGCCGCCGCCACGCCATGGGGTTCTGGCTGGCCGGTTACGTGTTCGCGATCACGATCGCGTTCTCGGCCGTGCCCGCGCCGCTGTACGTGCTGTACCAGGCGCGGGATCACTTCGGCCCGCCGCTGGTCACGATCATCTTCTCGGTGTACGCCCTGGGGGTAGCCGCGAGCCTGTTCGGTGTCGGCCACGTGTCCGACTGGCTGGGCCGACGGCGGATCCTGCTCCTCGCGGTCGTCACCAACATGGCATCGGGCCTGCTGTTCCTGCTCTGGCCCGCGGTCCCCGGCCTGATCATCGGCCGGATCATCTCCGGGGTCAGCATCGGCATGCTGACCGCCACCGCCACCGCCTACCTGAGCGAACTGCACGCCAGGGCCAGGCCCGGCGCACCGCGGACCCGAGCCGAAATCACGGCCGCGGCGGTCAGCCTCGGTGGCCTCGGCCTCGGGCCGCTCATCGCCGGTTTCCTGGCTCAGTACGCGGGCGCTCCGCTGGTCGTGCCCTACCTGGTCTTCGAGGCGCTCATGCTCGTGGGCTGCGCCTTCCTGCTGGTCACGCCGGAGACCGTGCCGCCGCCGGAAGAAAAACACCGGTACCGCCCGCAGCGGGTCATGGTCCCGGCCGCCAGCCGCGGCACGTTCTTCGCGGCCGGGGCGGCGGTAGCGGTGGCGTTCTCTTTGTTCGGCCTGTTCACCTCGCTGACACCGGGCTTCCTGGCCGACACACTGCACGACCGGTCGCACGCGCTGGCGGGGGCGGCGACCTTCATCGTGTTCGGCGCGGCGGCGCTCGCGCAGATCGGGACCAGCCGGGCCAGCCTGCAGCGCCAGCTCGGCCTCGGGCTAGGCCTGCTGGTCCTCGGACTGGTCCTGGTCACGGTGGCCATTTGGAACCCGAGCCTGCCGCTGCTGCTGACCGGCGGGGCGCTGGGCGGGGCCGGAGCGGGCGCCGTGTTCAAGGGCGGCATCTCCACGGTCCTGGAAATCGCGCCCGAGGATGCTCGGGGCGAGGCGCTGGCCGGCCTGTTCCTGGCCGCCTACCTCGGCCTGGCCATGCCGGTGATCGCGCTCGGCTTCGCGAGCCAGGCGCTCAGCCTGCGGACCGCTCTGCTCGGGTTCTCCATCCTGCTGGCGGTGGTCATCGCCCTGGTAGCCAGGAAGCTGCTGGTGCGGCGCCCGGCTTAGCGCCGGGCAGATGCACGTCGGCGTTCAGCTGACGGCTAGATTTGCTGCATAGGTTAGGTTCGGCAGAACCATCTCAAATATTCGCCGCCGCGGGCTCGCGTGTCGGGGCCCGCCGGTTGGAGCCGTCCGGTCAACGTCGACAAGGAGTAGATCGACATGTCTCTCTTCCAAAGGGCCCACGACATACTCGCGGCCAAAACGAACAAGGCGCTCGACGCCGCCGAAAAGCCCGATGAAATGCTTGATCTGTCCTACGAGCAGATGCTCGACCAGATCACCAAGGTCCGGCAGGCGCTGGTCACGATCGCCGCGTCACGCAAGCGGATCGAATTGCAGGAGCAGCAGCTCCAGCACTCGGTGGATCACCTTCAGGACCAGGCCCAGGCAGCACTGGCCCAGGGCCGGGAAGACCTGGCCAGGGAAGCGCTCACCCGCAAGGCTGCGGCCCAGGCCCAGATCGACGGGATGGAACCGCAGCACCAGCAACTGACCGAGGAAGAGCAGAAGATGGAGCAGACGCTCCAGGTCCTGCAGGACAGGGTCAACAAGTTCCGGACGCAGAAGGAAACGCTCAAGGCTCAGTACACCGCGGCGAGCGCGATGACCTCGGTGAACGAGAGCGTGGCGGGGATCTCCAACACGCTGGGCGATTCAGGCGCGGCGCTGCAGCGGGCTCAGGACAAGATCGCCACCATGCAGTCGCGGGCCGGCGCCCTGGACGAACTGCTGCAGTCCGGAGTGCTGGAAGACGTGGGCGGCGACACCGACGACATCCAGAAGGAACTCGACGAGGCCGGAACGTCCGCGGACGTGGACAGTCAGCTCGCCGCGATGAAGGCGCAGCTCGGTCCGGGCAGCGCACCGCAGGAGCTGACGTCCGGCAACTGACGTCTGCCGAAGGCCGCGGCACGGTCGCTTCCTGGAGCGACGGCCTGAATTGGGAGGGACGGCGTGCACGCTGATGACATCCGCCGTGTGCTCGTAATCGGCAGCGGCACGATGGGTCTGCAGATCGGGCTGCAGACGGCGGCTCATGGTTTCGACGTGGTCCTGCACGATGCGGATCCAGCTGCCCTGGACGGCGCGGAGGAGCGGCTACGCGGCTACGGAGAGGCAGCCGTGGCGGCCGGAAGCCTTGACGCCGACGCCCTGGACCAGGCGTTGACGAGAATTGAATTCATATCCGACCCGGTGGCCGCTGCGGCTGATGCCGACATCGTGAGTGAATCGGTGCCCGAGGATCCGGTGCTGAAGGGACGTGTCCTGGGCGAGTTCAACGAGCTGTGCCCGGAGCGGACGGTTTTCACGACAAATACCTCGACGCTGCTTCCGTCGATGTTCGCGGCGGCTACCGGGCGGCCTGACCGGTTCGCGGCCCTGCACTTCCACACCCCGGTGTGGTTGTCCAACGTGGTGGACGTGATGCCGCACCCTGGCACGTCGGCGGAAACGACGGAGTGCCTCCTCGCCTTCGCCCGGCGGATCGGCCAGATCCCGATCCGCGTGCGCCGGGAGAACGTCGGCTACGTCTTCAACGCGCTTTACACCGCGATCAACCGGGAAGCGCTCACGCTCGCCGCGAATGGCATCGCGTCGGTGGAGGATGTCGATCGGGCCTGGATGGGGATCATGAAGATGCCCATCGGGCCGTTCGGAATGCTCGACGGTGTCGGCCTAGACACCGTCTGGGACATCACCGACTACTGGGCACGGCAGCTGGGTGACCCGCAATTGCGCGCAAACGCCGACTTTATTCGCGCCTACCTTGACCAAGGCCGCCTTGGCGTCAAGAGCGGACACGGGTTTTACGAGTACCCAGACCCCGCCTACCAGGCGCCCGGCTTCCTGGAGTCCTGAGTGAAGCCGTTATTGAGACGCTCCTCGGGCTGGCGCCTCGATCACGGCAGCTCGCCTACTCCCATCAGCCGCTCCAGTGGCGTGGCCGGCCGCAGCACGGTCGCGCCCGCCGCGATGAGCGCGTCCAGGACCGGTCCCTCGGCCAGCGCTTGTGCGTTAGGGCCGTCCGGCGCGTCCGCGGGGGTCACGATCCAGGACCCGTGGTGGCGGGCGCGGGAGGTCCCGACGGTGACCGCGGCCTGGATCAGCGCGGCCATCCGTGCCGTACTCGCGCCCCAGTCGAACTGGGCCGCCCACTGGCGGCAGTTCGCGGCGATGGCCGCGCGGCGGACCGGATCACTCAGTTCCTTCAGCGCCCGGTCCACGACGTCTACCAGCGTCTCACCGGGCTTGACCAGCCAGCCGGTCTGCCCGTCACACACCGCGTCGCGCAGCCCGTCGGTGTCGTAGGCGACGGTGGGCACGCCGAGGGCCGCGGCCTCGATCACGCACAGTCCCCAGCCCTCGCCCTGGGAGGTGTTCAGGTGCAGCAGCGATCCGGCCACCAGGGCCTGCTTGTCGGGTTCGGGCAGGAAGCCGCGCAGCCTGACCGTGCTGTCCAGGCCGTACGCGGCCACCTTGGCGGCCAGGGCCTTCTCCGCCGGGCCGCGGCCCACCACGTTGATCACGACGCGGTCGTTGCGCAGCCGCAACTGCAACCGCTCCGCGACCGGCAGCAGCAGTTCGGCGCGATTGTGCGCGACCAGACGGCCAACCCAGACGAGATTCTGGGGGTTATAGGTGGAGGTGTTCGGCAAGTTGGGGACTTTCAGGAAGGTCCGGACCTGGCCGGGGATCGGCGCTCCGTTCGGGACCAGGTAGATGTCACCCTTCCAGCGGAGCCGTCGGCGCATCGCCGTGACGGCCGACGGGGAGACGGTCACGCTGGCGTGCCGCCGGTACACAAGCCGCGCCGCCGGCCCCTGGAGAAAACGCCCGACGCTGGCCATCCACCAGCTGAAATACGCCCCGAACTGGGCCGTGTGCACGTGATGGACCAGGCAGAAAACGGGGACCTTGCGAGACAGGACGAGCGGGGTGAAGAACGGGATCCCATTGTGGCAGTCGAGCACGGCATCGAACGACCAGCGGCGCAGCAGCAGCCAGCCGAGCACCCGCAGGTGCACGGTGAACCGCCCGCCGCGCCTGACGATACCGATCCCGGCCCGCTGCTCGGCGCGGGGCTGCTCCGGCGCCCGGGCGGTCAGGTATACGACCTTCGCTCCCCTGACGACCAGGCCGCGGGCCATCTCCCAGGCGTACCGCTCGGCTCCCCCCGCCTGCGGATGCCACGGATCCCGCCAGTTGACGACCGCGATCCGCAGCCCGCTCAGATCGGCAATGCGGGGATCGGTGGTGCTCATGCCGGGCTGGCTCCGGCCGGGACCAGCGCCGGGCTGACCGGAAGCTGCGGACGTTGTGCTCGTCACGGTCTGGCGCCGGGATCAGCGGGTGCCGTACTGGTGGATCGACGCGTCAGCGGGCCTGCCGTCGGAGTCACCCGCCAACACATTCTCGACCAGCGCGACCGCCCCGATGGCGATCACGATGCCAACGACCATAGCGATAATCAGACAGGACACGGTCGCTCCTTCTCCGGGCCTGTTCCTGGCTCGATGGCTGGACAGTAGCGGGAGCGGGATCAACTAGCCACTAACTTGGTCAAACTGCAACAAGCACCACCTAGTTGATCCGGCACGACGCGCCGGACCATGGAGGTATCTGCGCGAGGTATGCGTGACGCGCGCGATTGCGTAACAGTAAGGTCACAAAAGGTTGCTTTTGGTTCTTTTCTTGTTCGACTTGTTGCGCTACGCTCACTGAGAGTCGACTCGTCGCAACCTCTAGCTAGCCCGACATCAATCAACAAAGTTGGTCATAACGGGCACGATCTGCCTCATCGGGCTTAGCTACCGAGAGCAAGGAGCTTGAATGCTACGACGATGGTGCATCCTCGTGGCCATGCTGGCCCTGGCGGCCGGAACGGCCCTCACCGCGGGCAACGCATCGGCCGCCACCAGGGCGGGAACCTTTACTCCCGGCGGAACCGTTCGCCTGGTGGGCGCAGCCAGGTCCGATGCGCACGGGACCAAGCAAACAGAGGTCACGAGCTCGAACTGGTCCGGCTTCGCCGGGACCACCGGCACGTACACGAGCGTCTCGGCGAGCTGGACCCAGCCCGCCGGCACCTGCACGCGCGGCGACCAGTACGCCGCTTTCTGGGTGGGCCTTGACGGCTACTCCAGCGAAACGGTTGAGCAGACCGGCAGCGAGGTCGACTGCGACGGGCGCACCCCGGAGTACTACGCCTGGTACGAGGCGTACCCGGCTGCCTCCGAGAACTACAGCAACACCGTCAAGGCCGGCGATCACTTCAACGCCTCGGTGACCTACGAAGGCAGCAACAAGTTCGCCCTGTACATCGACGACACCACGCGCGGCTGGAGCCACGACACCACGGTGACAGTGTCCGGCGCGGACCGTTCCTCCGCTGAGGTCATCGTCGAGGCGCCGTGCTGCACCAACAGCGGCGGTATCCTGCCGCTGACCGACTTCGGCACGATTAGCCTCAAAAGTTCCGAGGCCAACGGCTCGGCCATCGGGAACGCCGGCGGTCTGACCGAGATCGTCATGGTCGATAGCGAAGGACGCAACGAGGACACCGTCTCGTCGCTCACCGGCGGCGAGAGCTTCAGCGCCACCTGGGTCCGCAGCAACTAGGTCACGCCGGGAACTCTTCTGAACCCCCGTTAATCATCCGCACTCGTCCCGCTGGCCCGGCTGCCGTTCTGGCGCCGGGCCAGCGGGACGTCATACCTACGGGCGCTGGTTGAACCGGTTCGCCGAGGGCAGTCAGGCGGTCATCCGGGCGGTTCTGGTTGATCGCCGGGATACGGGCCCTGACAGGCGAGTGCTTTGATCACCGATTGTCCTTGTACCCCGCTTTTGCACGCAATTGCCACTATTGTGAGCGTTAGCTGCCGCCAGATGGGGAATATCGGCTATCCGGGGCCTGACCGCAGCCCCGTTCTGTGGTAAGTGTAATTCCTGCGATTGGGTGCGAGCTGGCACGATGTGTGACAGTGGGTGGGGGTGACCAGTTGGCTGCGCTACAAGCGGGCGATCCTCAGCGCGTAGGACCCTACGTGCTGCTCGGCAG
>Ga0302229_10001792_pt1 | contig 16142 bp, 11 predicted proteins | sample II_Palsa_N1_3_FD_193518 | JGI IMG/M metagenome (GOLD analysis project Ga0302229, IMG submission 193518) | Peat permafrost microbial communities from Stordalen Mire near Abisko, Sweden - II_Palsa_N1_3 | ecosystem: Environmental > Terrestrial > Soil > Palsa > Peat permafrost | place: Sweden... | reverse complement strand
GACCGCCATCCCCGCGGTCATCTGCGGGCACCTCGCCAAGAGCGAGATGCGGCAAACCGGTCAGCGCGGCGACGGGATGGCCACGGCCGGGCTCGTGCTCGGCTACATGGCGATCATTTTCTGGGGAATCGTCGTCGTCCTTGCCATCCTGGGCGCCGCGATCTCCGTGGCCGGCGGGGGCGGCGGCGGCGGCTAAAGATCGAGCTCGATCGGTGCGGCCACGTCGGCAACGCCCTCGATTCATGACCAGGCACGATATTCATGCCGGCGCTGAATTCACGGCAAGGCCGAACACGTCATTGGCACTCCTGGCGGGCCTCGCACGTCTACACTCAATAGAGGCGTCCGCAGGAGGCTCACGTGGCATACGGTCCAGGTCAGGCATACCCGCCTCAGCCTGCACTGCCTGCTGAGGCGGGCACGGCAGAGGTGGGGACTGCGAACATTGCCCCCCCGGCCGCGATCGTGAACCCCTCCTGGCTGGCCGCCACCGCGGATCGTGAGCGGACCGTAGGCGTAATCCGGGCGGGTTTCGCTGAGGGACGGCTGACCCAGGACGAACTTGACGAGCGGGTGGCGCGCGCCTACGCGGCCCGCACGTACGCGGAGCTCTGGGTGCTGACCGCCGACTTGCCGACCGGGCCGCTACCCCTTGAGCCCTTCAGCCCATACCCGCAGGGGACCGTCGTGGCCAACGACGCCGCGGCGGCGACTAGCTGGCAATCCGCCGCCGCGCTGCTTATCACCGCGCTGGTCATCTTTACGCTTGCGGCGCTGGTCACGGCCATCGTCACCGCGCACGCCGGCCAGCCGGTTGTGTTCAACCCCTACCAGCAGCCGGGCATGATCGCGCCGTTTCAGCACGTGGACCTGACGCCTTACATCACGTCGCGGGTCAAGGCTTAGCGGGGGCAGGACCGCGGATCGTTCGGCCTAAATGCGATTTCGCTGTTATCGCTGCTTCTTATCGCCTGGCTGAGTGGACAGAGCCGCGACGAACGCCTCCTGCGGCACGTCGACGCGGCCGATGGTCTTCATCCGTTTCTTGCCTTCCTTCTGCCGCTCAAGCAGCTTGCGCTTGCGGCTGATGTCGCCGCCGTAGCACTTGGCCAGCACGTCCTTGCGCAGCGCGCGGATGTTCTCCCGGGCGATGATCCGGGCGCCGACGGCCGCCTGGATCGGCACCTCGTACTGCTGGCGCGGGATCAGCTCCTTCAGCTTCGCGGTCATCGACAGGCCGTACACGCGCGCGTTGTCGGCGTGCACGACCTGGCTGAACGCGTCGACTGGCTGGCCCTGCAGCAAGATGTCGACCTTGACCAGGTCCGCCTGCTGCTCGCCGTCGGGTTCGTAGTCAAGCGACGCGTAGCCCCTGGTCCGGGACTTGAGCTGGTCGAAGAAGTCGAAGATGATCTCGGCGAGGGGCAGCATGTAACGGATTTCCACCCGGTCCGCGGACAGGTAGTCCATGCCGATCAGAGCGCCGCGCCGACTCTGGCACAGTTCCATGATCGCGCCGATGTACTCCGACGGCGAGATGACCGTCGCGCGCACCACCGGCTCATAGACGCGGTCCACCTTGCCCTTCCCTGGCTCCGAGCCGCCGGGAAAGTCGCTCGGGTTGGTCACCCGGAGCTCCTGGCCGGTGTCCATGACGACACGGTAGACGGCGTTCGGCGCGGTGGAGATCAGCGACAGGTCGAACTCACGCTCCAGCCGCTCGCGCACGATCTCCATGTGCAGCAGGCCGAGGAAACCGCAGCGGAAGCCGAAACCGAGCGCGTCGGACGTCTCCGGCTCATAGACCAGCGCGGCGTCGTTCAGCCGCAGCTTGTCCAGCGCGTCGCGCAGGTCCGGGTAGTCGTCGCCGTCCACCGGGTACAGGCCGGAGAAGACCATCGGCTTGGGGTGGGAGTACCCCGCCAGCGGCTCGGCGGCGGGGCGGGCGGCGCTGGTCACGGTGTCACCGACCCGCGCCTGCCGCACGTCCTTGACCCCGGTGATCAGGTAGCCGACCTCACCGGCGACCAGGCCCTCGGTCGGGATCGGTTCCGGTGAGATGACCCCTACCTCGAGCGTCTCGTGCGCCCCGCCGGTGGACATCATCAGGCTTCGCTCGCGCCTGGTCAGACGACCGTCGACCACCCGGATGTAGGTCACCACGCCGCGGTAGGTGTCATAGATCGAGTCGAAGATGAGCGCGCGGGCCGGGGCGTCCGGGTCGCCCTTCGGGGCCGGGACCAGGCGAACGATCTCGTGCAGCAGTTCTTCGACGCCCTCGCCGGTCTTGGCGGACACCCGGAGGACCTCGCTGGGGTCGCAGCCGATGATCCCGGCGAGTTCGGCGGCATAGCGGTCGGGCTGGGCGGCGGGCAGGTCGATCTTGTTCAGCACCGGGATGATCTTGAGGTCGGCGTCGAGCGCCAGGTACAGGTTGGCCAGCGTCTGCGCCTCGATGCCCTGGGCGGCGTCGACCAGCAGGACCGCGCCCTCGCAGGCGGCCAGGCTGCGGGAGACCTCGTAGCTGAAGTCGACGTGGCCGGGGGTGTCGATGAGGTTGAGTACGTACTCTGTATCCCCGTGGCTGAAGTCCCCGGGGATAGAGTCACTGCGGCTGGTCCAGGGAAGGCGGACCGCCTGGCTCTTGATGGTGATGCCGCGCTCGCGCTCGATGTCCATCCGGTCCAGGTACTGGGCGCGCATCTGCCGGCCCTCCACCACGCCGGTAAGCTGCAGCATCCGGTCCGCCAGTGTCGACTTACCATGATCGATGTGGGCGATGATGCAGAAGTTCCTGATCACCGCCTGCTCGGCGCGGGCTTTGGCGTCCGGAGCCGGGCGGGTCTTCGGGCCCGGCTGACTGATAGGTGACACGCGCATCCGTTCGGGTTTTACTCGCCTTGGCCGCTTTGGCGGCCTTGTTCGCCTGGCGGGCTGGGTGTTCCATGATCCCACGTCCGGCCCAGTGCACCTGCCGTCAGCCGCTCGCTGGCGGCCTTCGCAGTGTTTCTGCGGCCGTTTTAGCCTATGGTTTGGGTGCGGGGGTGCGGCTCGGATAAGCTTCGTCGTCGCGTCACCCCACAGACAACTTGAAGGATTCCCACGCGTGGCGAACATAAAGTCTCAGATCAAGCGCAATAAGCAGAACGAAAAAGCGCACCAGCGGAACAAGGCCGCCAAGTCCTCGCTGCGGACGTCCGTCCGCAAGTTCCGCGAGGCCGCGGACGGGGGCGACCTCGATGAGGCAGGAACGGCGCTGCGGGTCGCCTGCCGGCAGCTGGACAAGGCGGCGAGCAAGGGCGTCATCCACAAGAACCAGGCCGCGAACCGCAAGTCGGCGATAGCCAAGCGCTACGCCGAACTCGCGCAGGCCAGCTAGCGTCGGCACGCGGCTCCGCTGCTCTCCGGCTCTGCTGCTCTCCGGCTCTGCTGCTCTCCGGCTCTGCTGCTCTCCGGCTCTGCTGCTCTCCGGCTCCGCTGCTCTCCGGCTCCGCGGCCCCTCAGTCGGCCCGATGTTCCATCGGGCCGGCTGGCGGTGTTCCCTGGGGGCGGCCCTCGGGCCCTCGGGCCGAGTCCGGGGGGCGAGGTTTCGGCGCGGTTAGTAGTCCGCCTCGCCAGCCCGGCTGGCGACGATGCGGCGCACCGCCCGTTCAAGGGCGTAGCCTGCGCTGCTCGCTTCCCCTTTGACCTGGGCGTCCGCTTCCGCGACCGCGTGCAGCGCGCGGGCGATCCCCTGCGGCTGCCAGCCGCGCAACTGCTGCCGCACCCGGTCGATCTTCCACGGCGGGGCCCCCACCTCGGCCGCGAGCGCCATGCTGTTCACGCCACGGGGCGCGGAGCCGACCCGGCCGAGCAGTCGGACCCCCTGGGCCAGCGCGCTGCAGATCAGCACCGGCGAGACCCCGGTGGACAGCGCCCAGCGCAGTTGCTCAAGGGACTGCACGAGGTGACCCTCGACCGCCCGGTCCGCGACGGTGAACCCGGTGGCCTCCGCCCGGCCCCGGTAGTACCTGGCCACGATGGCCTCATCCACGCTGCCCTCGGTATCGGCGGCGAGCTGATCGCAGGCCGACGCGAGCTCGCGCAGGTCCGAGCCGACCGCGTCCAGCAGGGCGCGGGCGGCGCCGTCATCGGCTCGCGTGCCCGCCCGCCGGAACTCGGCCCGGATGAAGTCCAGCCGCTCGGCGAACCTGGCCACCTTGGGGCACTCGATCACCCGCGCGCCCGCGGCTTTGATCGCGGCCAGCAGGTCCTTGCCCTTGGCCCCGCCGGCGTGGGTCAGGACCAAGATCACGTCCGGTGCGGGATTGGCCGCGTATCTGGTCAGCTCGGCGGCCACGTCCTTGCTGACGTTCTGCGCGGACCGGACGACGAGTGCGCAGCCGCCGCCGAACAACGACGGTGAGGTGAGCGCCTCCAGCTCACCCGGCCCGAGCGCGGCGCCGTCCAGGTCGTGGACGTCCCCGCCGGAGGCGGTGGCGATCAGCTCGCGAACGGACCGGTCGACGAGAAATTCCTCTTCGCCGACCACGATCGTGACGGGCGGGTTTACCGCGGTACGCGCAGCCATGACGGCAGCATGCCATGTCTGCGGCACGCACGCCGAATCGACGCGAAGGGCGCGGCGGATGCGGGTGGGGGTGGGGGTGCGGGTGCGGCCCTCACCGGTCGTTCTTTTTCCCTTGGATGTAGTCGATCCATTCAGCGGCCGCCTGCGTGTCCGGGTGGTCCGGCCCTAGCCTGCGCTGCAGGAAAGGCAGCATGTCCTGAAACTGGGCCTCAGCCCCGGCATGGTCCCCGCGCGCCGCCATCTCCCTGGCAATGCTGAACCAGAGGAGCAGCGTGGCCGGGTGATCCGAGCCCAGCTGTCGCTCCAGATGTGGCAATACATCCCGGAACTCGTCCTCCGCCCCGACATGATCCCCGCGCGCCGCCATCTCCCTGGCAATGCTGAACCGGGTGGCCAGCGTGTCCGGATGATCGGGGCCCAGCCGTCGCCGCAGCTGGGGCAGCATTCCCCGGAACTCGTCCTCGGCCCCGGCGTGATTTCCGCGGGCCGCCATCTCCTGGGCGATGCTGAACCAGGCGATCAGCGTATCCGGATGATCCTGGCCCAGCGTCCGCTGCCGGGCCGCGAGCACCTCGCGGAACTCGTCCTCGGCTCCGTCGTGATTCCCGAGGGCCGCCCGCTCCTGGGCGATGCTGAACCTAGTGGCCAGCGTGTCCGGGTGATCGGGGCCCAGCCGACGCTCCAGGTCAGGCAGCATGTCCCGGAACTGCTCTTCGGCTCCGGCGTGATCCCCTCGGGCCGCCATCTCCCGGGCAGCACTGAACCGGACGATCAGCGTATCCGGGTGATCCGACCCCAGGATTCGCGTCTGCACGGCCAGCACCTGCTGGAACTCGTCCTGCGCCGCGGTGTGATCGCCGCGCGCCGCCATCTCCTGGGCGAGGCTGAACCGCGTGGCCAGCGTATCGGGGTGATCCAGGCCCAGGATCCGCTCTCGGGCCGCGAGCACATCCCGGAACTCGTCCTCCGCGCCGGCATGATCGCCGCGGGCCGCCCTCTCCTGGGCAATGCTGAACCAGGCGGCCAGCGTATCGGGGTGATCCAGGCCCAGGGTCCGCTGCCGGGACGCGAGCACATCCCGGAACCCTTTCTCCGCGCCGGCATGATCCGCGCGCACGGCCATCTCCTGCGCAATACTGAACCGCGTGGCCAGCGTGTCCGGATGATCCCGGCCCAGGGTCCGCTGCCGGGCCGCGAGCACATCCCGGAACCCTTTCTCCGCGCCAGCATGCTCCCCGCGGGCCGCCATCTGCTGGGCCATGCTGAACCTGGTGGCCAGCGTGTCCGGATGATCCCGGCCCAGGGTCCGCTGCCGGACCGCGAGCAGTTCCCGGAACTCGTCCTGCGCCGCGGTGTGCTCGCCGCGCGCCGCCATCGCCTGCGCGAGGCTGAACCGCGTGGCCAGCGTGTCTGGATGATCTGGCCCCAGGCTGTCCTGCTGATCGGCCAAAGCCTGCTGGTACTGCGCGATTCCCTCGTCCGAACGCCCCGCCGTCCGGTGGGCTGCCGCCAGGCTGGCACGAGTAGCCAGCGTGTCGGCGTGATCCAGCCCCAGTCTGTGCTGCTGATCGACCAAAGACCGCTGGTGCAGCGCTACGGCCACGTCCGAGTCGTATCGCTGGAGCCCGAACGCCACACGCAGCGCATCGGCGAACTCCCCGCAGCTGGCATAACGATCATCGGGGGTCTTCGCCAGGGCTCGCAGCATGACGTCATCCGCAGCCGGAGGAAGACCCGGCTGCCGCGAGGTCAACCGCGGCGGCGGCGTCGATAGGTGCGCGTACAGCACCGCCATGCCCTCGTCGCGAGGAAATGGCGGCTCGCCAGATAGCAGCACGAACGCCGCACACGCCAATGCGTACTCATCCGTACGGGCGTCGACTGGCCAGCCTTCAATCTGCTCAGGCGCACAATACGTCGGCGTCCCCAGGAAATGACCCGTTCCTGTCTGGCTGGCCGACGAGAGCGTGCCTTTGGTCAGCCCGAAATCCGAAAGATACACATGATCGGGTCGGCCAGGCCGGGCGTCCAGAAGCATATTGGCCGGCTTGACATCACGGTGCACCAGGCCGGCGGCATGGGCGGCATCTAGGGCTGAGGCCACCGCGGAGATAATCGCAGCCGCTCGCGCGACAGGCAACGGGCCCAGCCGGTGCACGAGCGTTCCCACATCACCGCCAGGTACATACCGCATCGCGATGAACAGCACCCCGTCCGCATCGCCTGCTTCGAACACCGGGATGATGTGCGGATCATCGACCGCCGCCGCAGACCGGGATTCGCGCACGAAACGGTGCCGGAATGCCTCATCGGCCGCGAAGGCCGGCCAGAGGATCTTGAGGGCTACTTGCCGCTGAAGCCGCTCGTCACGGGCACGGAACACAACCGCCATGCCCCCGTGACCAATCTGCTCCTCCAGACGGTACCCAGCGATCCGCGAACCGGCAGAGAAACCAGGCAGAAACCCCTCAGCTCCGGGCGTCTCATCGCCCATCACGCCTCCAGGGCACGCGAGCCCTCCACTGTCCTCCTCTACCGTCGGGCTGGGCGGGAGCGGACAGTCGGGACAGGCCAGTCAGCACCCGCCTACGGGGGCGCGGGTCACGCAGAATTAAGTGGTACAGACGAACAACATCGGTCACGGATAACCCCCTCGCGGTGACCCCCCAGGACCCGGCACGGACGACCTTTGGCCGCGACCCAAGCTAGCACGGCGGCAACGACTCCAACCGCGGACTGCAATAAGTGTGTCATAACGGGTAACCGCATCGGCTCAGGTGACCGGCTCAGGTGACCGGCTCGCCGCCGAGCCAGACGCGGCGGGGCTGCAGGCCGTAGGACCAGACGAAGGCGCCCTCATGATCGGCGTCCCACAAAACCATGTCAGCGAGCCTGCCGCGGACCATCGCGCCGCGGTCGGGCGCCCGCAGCGCGTGCGCGCCGCCGATGGTGGCCGCCCGCAGCGCCTCCTCGACACTCATCCCGAGATAGGACACGGCGAGCGCGATGACCAGCGCCATCGACGTAATGCCAGTGCCGCCCGGGGTGTGGTCAGAGCCGAGCGCGACGGCGACGCCCTTGTCGAGCAGCGCGCGCACCGGCGGGTGGGCACTGGTCTGCAGGGCCGTGCCCGGGCACACCACGGCGGCCACGCCACCCCGCGCCAGGGAGGCGACGTCCTCCTCGGTCGCCTCGTGCAGGAGGTCGGCGGACGCGCAGCCGAGCTCGGCCGCCAGCTGGGCCGCACCGGTCCGCGAATAGCCGCAGGCGTGCAGCCGCGGCAGCAGGCCCGACCGGCGGCCAGCGTTAAGAATCCAGCGCGCCTCCTCCTCGGAGAACCCGCCTTCCTCGCAGTACACATCCACGCTGTCCGCGCCGACCGCGGACGCGTCCGCGCACCAGGAGCTCACCGCGTCGACGTAGTCCGTGCGGCGGCCAAAGAACTCGGGCGGAGTCGCGTGCGCGGCCAGGAAGGTGACGTGCACCCGCGGAATGCCCGGCTCGCCCTCGAGCCCGCGCAGCATCCGGACGTCGGCCAACTCGCCGTCCCTGGTCAGGTGGTACCCGGTCTTGGCCTCGATCGTCGTCGCCCCGGACCGCAGCCAGCGGCCCATCCGCTCGCGCACGCCGTTGCACAAGGTCCAGGGATCGGTGCCGCGGGTGACGGTGACGGTCGAGGAGACGCCGCCGCCGGCCGCGGTGATCTCCGCGGGTGAGGAACCGTTGGAGCGCATGGCCAGCTCAGCCCAGCGGTTACCGGCGTACACCGGATGGGTGTGGGCGTCGATGAGCCCTGGGGTCACCAGGCCGCCGCCCAGGTTTTCCACCTGGTCCACGTCCACGATGTCGTCGACGACCCCGGGGATACGCTGCGGCAGTTCAGCCGCGGGACCGACCCAGGCGATCCGCTCGTCGCCGGTCACGATGGCGGCATTGCTCAAGATCTCGGATCCGGTCCACAGGCGGCCGATGTTGGTCAGCAAGCGAACTGTCACCAGCAGTCACCCAGGAACCCCAAGGGACTGGCCATCCCACCCGCCATGAACGTTCACCTGCTATGACACGTGCACGCCGGGATACCGGCCTGCACTGGACTAGCTACGCTGCGCACCACGCCAGAGGTCAATGCCGGGCGGGTGGGGCAACAAACGTATCGATCCAGACACGTTATTGCACCACAACCGCCGCAGACAAGCCTTTGGGCAAAATGCCGAACCATATCGGCTTGGGTGCCTAACCCGCCCTCAGTCAGGACGAAAAAAGCAGCCAAACGTGACCACTATCACTCTTTGATAGACACGATCGTCCATCCCCGAAGGCGGGGGTCACGATTACGGCACGGGAGCAGGCGCGGCCAGGGCCGCCGCTTCCAGCTGAAGGGCCAGACCGGGCAGGACCCGCGCCTGCAGCAGCGTGCCATCCGGCGTGTGCTCGGCCGCCAGCACCTCACCCTCGGCGTGGGTGCGTGCCACCAGGTCACCGCGGCTGTACGGCACGACCACCTTGACCTGCACGTCAAGCCGGGGCAGCGCGGCCTCGATCGCGTCCCGCAGGGCCGCGATGCCCGCGCCCGTCTTCGCCGAGACCGACAGGCTGCCCGGCTCCCGGGCCCGCAGCCCCTGCAGCACCACGGGATCGGCCGCGTCGATCTTGTTGACCACGACCAGCTCGGGCACCTTGGCCGCGCCGATTTCGGCGAGCACACCGCGGACGGCGGCGATCTGCGCCTCGGGCTCCGGATCGGCCCCGTCCACCACGTGCAGGATCAGGTCCGCGTCGGCCGATTCCTCCAGCGTGGACCGGAACGCCTCGACCAGCTGGTGCGGCAGATGGCGGACGAATCCGACGGTGTCGGTCAGGGTGAAATCGCGCCCGGACGGCGACTGGGCGCGGCGGACCGCCGGGTCGAGCGTGGCGAACAGGGCGTCCTCTACCAGCACCCCGGCTCCGGTGAGCGCGTTCAGCAGGCTGGACTTGCCCGCGTTGGTGTACCCGGCGATGACCACCGACGGCACCTCGCGGCGGTGACGCTGCGCGTGCTGCACCTTACGGCCGGTCGACATGGCTGAGATTTCCCGCTTCAGCTTGCCGATGCGCGCCCGCAGCCGCCGCCGGTCCGTCTCCAGCTTGGTCTCGCCAGGGCCGCGGGTCCCGATCCCGCCTCCGCCGGCCACCCGGCCGCCTGCCTGCCGGGACAGCGATTCGCCCCAGCCGCGGAGCCGGGGCAGCATGTACTGCAGCTGGGCCAGCTCCACCTGGGCCTTGCCCTCACGGCTCCGGGCGTGCTGGGCGAAGATGTCCAGGATCAGCGCGGTCCTGTCGATGACCTTGACCTGCACCACGCCTTCCAGCCGCCGCAGCTGGCTCGGGGTGAGTTCGCCGTCGCAGATCACGGTGTCGGCGCCGGTCGACGCCACGATTCCGGCCAGCTCGCGGGCCTTGCCCGAGCCCACGTAGGTGGCCGCGTCGATATGGCTGCGCCGCTGGATGAGGCCGTCGAGCACCTCTGAACCCGCCGTCTCGGCCAGCCGGTTCAGCTCACGCAGCGAATTCTCCGCGCTGGCCAGGCTGCCTTCGGTCCAGACCCCGATCAGCACGACCCGCTCGAGCCGCAGCGCGCGGTATTCGACCTCACTGACGTCCTGCAGCTCGGTGGAGAGCCCCGCCACCCGCCGCAGCGCGTGCCGCTCCTCCAGGTCCATGTCACTCAGGTTGTGCTGGTCGTCAAAGACTGTGCTCATTGTCCTCCGACATTGATGCTTACTCGTCCCCCGATGGTGCCACGTGCTACGCGGTACCGCACTTGATTAACACCCGGGCCGCGTCATATGTGCCCCGGGGTACCCGCCTGTTTTTTACGGAACGGACACTGGTGCCCCCTTCCCGGCCAACCCTTCCGCGGGTCCAGGGTGTATTCCTGACATGGCGGACACCGGGTCAGGCCGGCAGCGGGGCGCGCGAGGCGAGCTGGCGGAAAGCGGCTGCGGTGGCCGAGCCGGGGGCGGCGCAGTAGGCGATGAGGCGCTGGCCGGTGGCGGCGACGTGCAGGACCTGGCACTCGAACTCCAGGGGCCCGGCCTGCGGGTGGTGGACGTGCTTGAGCATCGGCCCGCGCGCCTCGACCTCGTGCGCGGACCACAGCTCGGCGAACCGCGGGGAGAGCGCGAGCATCTCGGTGACCAGGGCGTCGATGCCGGGATCGCCAGGGTAGCGGGCATAGGCGACGCGCAAGTCGGCGATCATAGACCGGGTGAAGCGGACGAAGTCCGCATCGGCCCAGAAGGTGTCCTGGGCCCAGCGGAACGTCCAGCGGATCATGTTGCGGTCGGTGTACCCGGACAGGTCGCCGATGAAATGGGTCGCGAGCTGGTTCCAGGCGAGCACGTTGTAGGCCGCGTCGACCACGTAGGCGGGAGTGTCCGGCATGCTGTCGAGCAGGTGCCTGATGCCGGGCGTGATCTCCCGGCTCGGCCCGGCGACCTGGGGCGCCGACTCGCCGGCCACCCGGAACAGGTACTCGCGCTCGTCGGCGGTGAGCATCAGCGCCCGGGCCAGCGCCGACAGCACCTGCCGCGACGGGTGCGGGCCGCGGGCCTGCTCCAGCCTGATGTAGTAATCGACGGAGATGCCGGCCAGCTGGGCCACCTCCTGGCGGCGCAGCCCCGGCGTCCGCCGGCGGCCCGGGGTGCCCGCTTCGGGCAGGCCCGCCTGGCGCGGGGTCAGCCGGGCGCGCCTGGCTCGCAGGAAGGCGGCCAGTTCGGCGGCGCCGGCGCAGCGGGTCGGGGCGCGGCGGGTCGGGGCGCGGCTGATCGGGGTCACGTCCTCTAGTGTCGCTCCTGCTCGCAGCCCGCGGCAGCGCCCAGGGTGGTATCGCCAGTCCCAGGCATGGCCGGTCTCTGCCGCTTGACGCGGCCCGCGCCTAACGTCGGTGGCATGGTCACGACTATCGCCCTGATCACCGGGGCCAACAAGGGAATCGGGTTCGAGACCGCATGCCAGCTGGGCGCCCGCGGCGTCACAGTACTGGCCGGTGCGCGGGACAAGGACCGGGGCGTCGCCGCGGAACGCGCGCTGCGGGACGGTCTACAGGTCGGTCTTCAGGAAGGTCCTCGGGGTCCTCGGGGTCCTCGGGTCGGCGCCGACGCGCGGTTCGTCCCGCTCGACGTGACCGACGCTACCTCCGTACGAGAGCTGGCCGACTGGATCGAGAAGGAGTACGGCCGGCTGGACATCCTGGTCAACAACGCGGGCATCGCGGTGGGCGGCGGCCCGCCGAGCGAGACAGATCTAGAAGCGATGCACGAGGTGTTCCAGACCAACGTGTTCGGCGTGATCATGGTGACCAACGCGATGCTGCCGCTGCTGCGCCGGGCGCCCGCCGCGCGGATCGTCAACGTGTCCAGCGAGGTCGGCTCGATTGCCGCGATGACCGATCCGGGCAGCCCGCTGGCTCAGATGCCCGCCGGGCTGGCCTATCCGTCGTCGAAGACCGCGCTGAACATGATCACCGCGCTGTACGCGAAGGAGCTGCGGGATACGCCGATCAAGGTCAATGCGGCTAACCCGGGGTACACAGCGACGGATCTCAACGGCAACAGCGGATTCCGTTCGGCCGCGGAAGGCGCCGAGGTCAGCGTGCAGCTGGCCACTCTGGATGCCTCCGGTCCCACCGGCACCTTGTGGGGCTACCTGTGGCGCCCTCGAGGCGCCTACGGCACCCTCCCCTGGTAGGGCAGCACCAGGCCCGTGATTCTCGGGCTGGCCAGTTGTCCCCCGTATCGTCCCGCCCGGACCTGTGGAACATCGGACCCCCTGAATACGCCCGGCCCCTATGTTCCATAGGGTCGGCCGGACCATGAAGTGGCAGTACCAGAAGGCGCGGCTAATACGCGGAGATTGGTGAGCGCTGGGGGCGGCGAGGAGGAGCGCTCAGCCGAATGCGGCGCGGGTGGCGGCGCGGCCGGCCTCGAACGCGGCCCGCAGCAGCTTGCCGTCGGTGGCCAAGCGGCTCACGTCGGGCGAGTCGGCGGCGGGGCGGATGGAGAACACGGCGGGGCCGTTGCCGACGGAGGCGGACTGGTAGGCGGCTAGGCGGCGGTCGTCGGCGGCTAGCCGGGCGTCCCGGGCCAGGAAGGTGGCGCGCAGGGCCGGGGTCTCGCGGCGCAGGGTGGTGCGGGTGATCAGCCGGACCGAACGCGACGGGGCGCGACCGTCTGGCCAGGTCAGGGGGTCACGGCGAGAGCGGAGCACCAGGATGTGCGTCGCGCCCTGAGCTAGCGCGGTGCGGTAGGGGACCGACTCGGACACGCCCGCGTCGTAGAACCGGCGGCCGGCGAATTCCACCGGCGGTCCGGCGAGCAGCGGCATCGCGGCGCTGGCTCGCAGGGCCAGCCGCAGCTCCGCGGGGTTGCTGACGAACGGGCGCAGGTCTGTTGACTCGCCGGTGGCCACGTCGGTGGCGAGCGGGTGATACTCCACCGGGCTGGCGAGCACCGAGGCGAAGTCCATCGGGAACGTGGTCTGGTACAGCTCCTCGATCAGCGTCCGGACATCGACCGCCGGCCGGCCGCGGAGCAGCCCGGAGCGGCGGATCAGGGTCTTGGCGTACGCCGTCTCAGTCCAGCCGAGCAGGCCTTCCGGCCGGCTGCTGAGCAGCCAGGCGCCGGTGATCGCCCCGGCCGAGGCGCCGTAGACCGCGTCGAAGGCGGGCACCAGGCCACGCTCGTGCAGTTCGAGGGCCATGCCAGCGGAGATGACGCCGCGCATCCCACCGCCCTCGATGGCCAGCGCCACCCGCAGGCCGTCACCGTAAGGGCGGCCGCCCGTATCCGACCGGGCGGCCAGCACCCGCAGCACCTCATGCGCAAGGGCCACCCTAGGAGGCCAGGCGGTGCAGTGAGGCGGGCAGCTCACCGTCGTAGACGACGGTGAGGCGGTGGGTGGCGCGGGTGATGGCGACGTAGAGGTCATGCCCGCCCACGGGCGACTGGGCGAGTATCCCGGCCGGATCGACCAGCACCACCCGGTCGAACTCAAGTCCCTTGGCCTGGTTGACGGTCAGCAGCGCGACCGCGGAGTCGAGCACCTGGGCCCGGTCGCCGGGCACCGCCGCGGGCAGCGCCTGCGCCAGTTCCGCAATCCGTGTCACCGGCGCGATCACCGCGAGCTTGCCGCCGTCGCCCATCTCGGCGAGCTCGGCGTCGACCACCTCCGCAGCGCCGGCCGCGAGGGAAGAGGCCGATGAGGCGGGAGAGGCGGGAGAGGCGGGAGAGGCGGGAGAGGCGGGAGAGGCGGGAGAGGCCGATGGGAGCGGGGTCGGGGTATTCGGGCGGGTGGCGACGTGGACGGCGCGCGGGGGGACGCCTTCTTGGCGGACGGACTCCGGCGGGCGCTCGCCGGGGGCGACCGAAGCCAGCACGTCGGCCGCTACCACCATGATCTCGGCGGGCGTCCGGTAGTTGACGGTCAGCAGCTCCTCGTGCCAGCGGCCGTGGACGTACGGGTCCAGGACCGCGGCCCAGGAGCGGGCCCCGGCCGCGCTCCCCCGCTGCGCCACGTCACCGACCACGGTCAGCGACCGGCTGGGGATCCGGCGCATCACCATCCGCCACGCCATCGCGGACAACTCCTGCGCCTCGTCCACGATCACGTGGCCGTAGGCCCAGGAGGGGTCGGCCCAGGCTCGTTCGGCCGTGGTGAGCTGCTGGCCGGCGTCGCGGTTCCACTCCGCGAGCGTGGCCGCGTCCACGAAACCCTGCCCGGCCAGCCCGGTGATCTCGAGCACCTCCCGGGCATACTGCTCCTCGGCCCGGCGTTCGCGCTCGGCGGCCCGGCGGCGGGCCTTGTCCGCCGAGTCATCGATGCCGAGCAACTGCGCCGCCTCGTCGAGCAGCGGAACGTCCGCCACGGTCCACGCGTCAGGAGCATCGGGGCGAAGCACCAAGGCCCGTTCGGCCGCGGAAAATCCAGGAGCGGCCCGGCGCAGCGCACCTTCGGTGGCGAGCAGCCCGGCGACCAGCCGTTGCGGGGTCAGGAACGGCCACAGCGCGTCGAACGCGGCCCGGACCGGCGGCTCGTCCCACAGCCGGGCCCGGGCCAGCGGGATGTCCTCGGGGTCGAGGTCGCGGCCGAGGGCGGCCGATTCGGCCGCCGCGAGCGCGCTGAGCATCTCGGTGACGAACACCTTGCGCGCCACGTTGTGCGGCTTGCGCAATCCCCGGGCCCGGTCCCGGGCGCGCAGGCTGCGCTCCCTCGGCACCGTCATCGCCAGGCCGTCGACGGTGATATCCAGGTCACCCGGCGGCACCTGCTGGTAGTTGCGCACCGCGCGGCGGAGCACGTTCACCATCTTGATGTCGCCCTTGACCACGGCGGCTTCGGCATCGTCGTCGGGCGCCGCCTTGACTCCGGGAAAGAGCTCGGCGACCGAGCTGAGCACCACATCGGTCTCGCCGAGGGACGGCAGCACCTGGCTGATATAGCGGAGGAAGATGGCGTTCGGCCCGATGACCAGGACGCCGCGGCGCTCGAGGGTCCGGCGGTGCGTGTACATCAGGTACGCGGCCCGGTGCAGCGCCGCCACCGTCTTGCCGGTGCCCGGGCCGCCCTGGACCACCAGCACGCCCTGCAGGGTCGCGCGTATCACCCGGTCTTGTTCGGCCTGAATGGTGGCGACCACATCACTCATCCGGCCGGTGCGCCCGGCGGTAATGCTGGCGATCAGCATGGCCTCGCCTGACAGGCTTTTCCTGTCTGGTTCCGATAGCCGGTCAAGGTCGAAGACCTCGTCGTCCACGCTGGTGACAGTGCGATTCTTGGTGTAAATGTGGCGGCGCCTGATCAGGCCGTTCGGGTCATTCGGGGTGGCGGCGTAAAAGGGCTGGGCGGCCGGCGCGCGCCAGTCGATAAGGCGCGGCTCGTAATCCTCGTCCCGCAGCCCGATCCGGCCGATATACAGGGTGCCCGCCCGCTCAGTCGTGGGCTCGGCGTCGCTACGGCCGAAGCACAGGCCGTGTTCCACCGCGTTCAGCTGGGCCAGCCGCCAGCTCTGCTCGGCCGCCGTGACCTCGCGCTCTACCCGGGCCTGGAACGTACCGCCCGCGACACCGCGGGCGTGGGTCTGGGTGAGCGCGCGCTCAGTCCGCTCCCTCGCCGCATCCAGCAGGCGATAAAGCACATCGAGATAAGCCTGCTCCTGACCGATGGCGACGGCCGCCGGGCCGGCCGAATTGGTTTGACTAAGCGTCATATTTCTTGGTATACTTTCACTGAACTCTAATTTATGTCTGGCGTTGGTTACGGGGATGCGGCGACAGGGACATTCGAGTTTATCACTCCGGTCCGCCCGCGGTAACCTCAGCCCTCGTGGAGCCGGTCTGTCGGGTCGGCGTTGACCGGCCGACCGCCGAATTAGCGAAACCTCCAATGGTAAAAGTCCTTTTCTCGTTCGGCGCTGCGGTCAGGGCTCCGGCGTGTTCCGTGAATGTCCGCATCTGTCCTAATCGAAGCCGTGGAGGCGGAGGGTTTCGGCTGGGGTGGTGTGGTCACGGCGGCCTTCGGGGATGTGCAGGTA
>Ga0302229_10001790_pt1 | contig 16148 bp, 25 predicted proteins | sample II_Palsa_N1_3_FD_193518 | JGI IMG/M metagenome (GOLD analysis project Ga0302229, IMG submission 193518) | Peat permafrost microbial communities from Stordalen Mire near Abisko, Sweden - II_Palsa_N1_3 | ecosystem: Environmental > Terrestrial > Soil > Palsa > Peat permafrost | place: Sweden... | reverse complement strand
TCCTCGAGACCTTAAGCCGCTTGGCCCGCCCGCGGACTTCGGCACTAGCCATGGACGCTGAGGACCAGGCAGGCATGCGACTTTATCAGGATTCGTGTCAACATGGGCGGTATCGGTTACTCGCACATCCCTCATGGTCTGTCTACGAAATACAGATCGTTCTGTTCTGGCCTTACTCGCGTGGCGATCTGGAAAGCGCGTCCGGAATTACGGCGTGCCGAGTACTCGTCCTGGGCGGAATGCGGTGTAGCTATGAGCCGCATGACCACGGCGGACATGATGGCCGCGGCGATCCCGCGCAGGGCCAGCCGGAGCGGCCGCCCGCGGGCGACGCGGGCCGGCAGTAGCCAGCCGGCCCGGGCCAGCACAACCGGGCATCTCGGCAGGCGTACCGGCTTTCAGTCTTGTATGAGCCGGAATTCCTCCACGACGACAAGGGTGTCATCGCCAACGATGAAAGTCGGATCACCAAGAGCCTCACGCATCTCGGCCGAGTGCCAGAACTGCTCATGGCCGGCCCGCCACTGCGCGACCGAGGTAAATCCTTCGCCTTCGCCCAGCGCGTGGTCCAAGTCCACATCGGCCAGCCGTATCACCCGCACCGCGGTCGTCTCGATAACCGCCACGCCGCGGCCGGCCGAGTCGACCACAACCTGGCGCAGCCCGGGAGCTGGCAGCGGGTCGTTCTCATGCTCGTAGTCGGCGACCAGCCCGGTTGTCGTGGTCTTCTCACCCGCCAGGATCGCGGCGACGAGCTGATCACGCAACGGTCCAGGGAAGGCGAACTCCGCGACTGGCAGATCATCGGCCGGCATGGCCGCGAGCCTACAGACCCCGTGATCGCTTGTGATCCGCCAACCACCTGGTAGAGATCAGCCAGTCGAAAGCCAGCTGAGGGACAGGTGAACGGGCCGGCGCTGGTGATCGCGCACTGTGCAAGCGGGCGATGGGATCACGGAATGCTCACCTTGACGCTGACAGCCGGCGGCGACGGGTACTGCCTGCACTCCACCTTGCAGGCCAGCCCGCCCGCCCGTGACCTGCTTCCGGTACTGCGCCGGATCGAAATCGCCGACATCGACCACAGCCCGGCACACTGAATTCACGCCGCTCCCAGAGCGGCGGAAGCGGACGTCGGTGAGAGATAGCGTCGAGCCGCTCGACACAGAAGATTCTGGAGTCAGAATTGGGCATGGACGAGGCCCAGGTTCCCGGGAGTGCTCTAGCATCGCATCAGGTGGCGGCGCGGCTTCAGGGCCAGGTCGCCGACGGCATCACGTGGGCCCGCCGACGAAAAGCGAGATTCCGAAGAGCAGCGTCAGCCATCCGGATGCTGAGCCTGGTCCTAGCGGTTACCTCCACCATCATCCTGGGCCTGCAGCACCTGAACTTCTGGACCGGTCTCGCGTTCTCGCTAGTGGCCGTCGGTACGCTGGTCAGCGCCGTGGAGCCATTCTTCAACTGGCGTTCACGGTGGATCTTGATGGAGGAAGCCCAGTACAAGCTTCAGCGGATCCGGGATGAGCTGGAATACCATCTGCTGAAGACACCGGCCGCCAACGTCGCCCTTGACGATCTTGATCCTTTCTTCGAGCGTCTGCAGGGAGTCTGGACAGACACCAGCGAGCGCTGGCTCGCTTACCGGCGCGGCGGCCAGGCTGGATCGGAATGATTCCCAGCCAGACCATCACGTCAGGGTGTCACCTCGTCCGGTCGGCGGCAGAAGAGTGCGACAGGCGTCGCTCGGCACAGGCCTGGTGAACCCGAGACCATAGGTTCGGTCGCCACCCGCGCGCTGACGGAGGACTCGGCCGGGATGGAGTTCCTGACCGACGACGTGGCGGCCAGGCCGTCACCTGCCAGCGAGTGAGGTTCGACGCGCGGGCACCACGCTGCGGCCGCTACGTCTGCGCTACTGCCGGGCGAGTGAACTGGACCTGACGGTCCGGCTGGCCGGCCTGCGGCTGCGGGAGCGCTACCAGGACGGGGACCGCGGCCCGTTCACCGGGAGAGCCAGGACCGCATCTCGGTCTGCGAGGTCACCGCAGCGCCTGCCGGATGAACGTGGCCACGGCGACCGGCTTGGCGATGAACGCGGTGTGCGAGCCGTCAATGGTGCCGGTCGTGGCGCCCATCCGCTGCGCCATGAACCGTTCCGCGTCCGGCGAGATCGCGTTGTCGTGCTCGGAGACCAGGAACCAGGACGGCTTGGTCTTCCAGCCCGCCGCGGTGGCGTTCTCGTTGAGCGCCGCGACCGCGAGCGGGCGCTGGGTCACGAACATGACATCGGCCATGTCCACCGGCACGTCGGCGCAGAACGTCTCCCGGAACCCGTCCTTCTGGACGTACAGGTCGGGACCGCCCGCGGCGCCGGGCGCGTCGTAGGGGGTCGGGGCGGCCGTCTTGGCCAGCAGAGGCGGCGGGAACGGCTGCTGCACGCTCGCGCAGCTCTCGCCCGCCTCCAGCCCGAACGCCGCGAGAAAGACCAGGCCGGTCACGTTCTCCAGGCCGGCCGACGCCTGGCCGATCACGGCGCCTCCGTAGGAATGCCCGACCAGCACGACCGGGCCGTCGATGGCCTTGACCACGTCGCTGACGACGCTGGCGTCGAAGGCGACCCCTCGCAGCGGGTTCGGCGGGGCGAGCGCCGTGTGGCCGGCGCTCTCGAGCTCGCGGATCACTCCCGCGAACCCGGACGCGTCGGCGAAGGCGCCGTGGACGAGGACGACGGTGGGACCAGGCACGGGGTTCTCCTCGGGGTTGGAGAGGTGGCCCCAACGACGTTACGTCACCGGACCCGGGCGAGTCGGCCCAGGGGTGCGCCGCCCGGCACGTAACCGGTTGTCCTGTGCCGCTCAAACCGCCATGCGACCACCACCGGCAAGCGGTACCGAGTCTGCAGGTAGGCCGCCTCAGGACGGGGTCAAGCGCTTGGCCCGCCACCTCCGACGAGATTGCAGCAGACGCAAGGTGCGGTCGAGCTCGGCCAGGATCTCTGAGCTCCACAGGGGCCGGTAGACGCCCGCAGACGCGGCCTCGAGCAGCACGTCGCGGGCTCGGCTGGGCACCAGGACGCAGGTGCCGGGCAGCGCGCTGAGCACGCCCGGTCAGTCCTCCGGGGCTCTGCGGGCGGCTTTCAGCGCTGCCCTCACCTCCGCGGGATCGGTGTCATACAAGCCGAGGCGCTCGGTGTCGGCAACCATGTCCGCGAGGGCGAGCTCGGCCTGGCTCCGCTGCCGCCTGCGGTACTCCAGGAGATCATCGAGCCGGACCTTGCGGTGGCGGCTGGGCTTGTCGAAGGGGATCACGCCGGTCTCCAGCAGCCGGACCAGCGTGGTCCGCGAGATCCGCAGCAGGTCTGCCGCTTCCTGGGTGGACAGCGTCAAGTGGTGCGGAGCTACCGTCACCGCCAGGCCGGCCTTCATGGCCGCGGCGACCTGCAGGAGCACCCCGAACATCGACTCGGGAAGCTCCGCGCTGCGCCCGTCGGGGCCGACCAGCCGCGGCCGGGCACCGGCGGGCTGTCCGCCCCGGTCCCGCAGGGCGCTGAGGAAATCGATGATCTCCGCCTCGTCCTGGCGCGGAAGATAAGTCTCGTCGTGGACCGGTTCGTCCCTCGCTGCTGCCGTCATGAGACCATCCAATAACGATCAATACGAGTATTGCACTCGTTTTGATCGATTCTAGCTGCGACACCCGAGGACGGCAATCACGGCACCGCTCAATGATGCACCCACGATGGACTGCGGCGGCTGATGATATGACCGGGTTCAGCACCCTGGCATCGCTGTCTGCTGACGTGCGCCGATGAGACCCTCATGGCGCCAACCGCTGGCCCGGCGAGCCCCACAGAAATCCCACAAGGACGGACGGCTGGACCGGGTGATCGCGACCGCCGGTCACCATTCAAGCAGCACTGATCCCACCGCAACCCACAGTGAACCTCATAGGCGCCGCGGTGCCTCATCCTCCCTGCCGATTCGCGCGTCTGTGCGGGTGGTGAGATAGTCGTCCTTCGGTGCGCTCGCGAACCGGCGACCGGCGTAGCTAGCCGGTCAGACCGAGGAGGAACCGCATGGCAGATTCTGACCGCCGGAGCATGTTGCTGGATTCTTACGAGAACGCTGCGGTGATCGTGTCAGGAATAGATGCTGACGAGCTCGGCCACCCGACACCGTGCCCAGGGTACGACGTGGCCGGACTGATCGACCACCTCGTCGAAGCGGGCCACCGGGCGGCCGCTCTGGGCCGCGGGCAGGCACCCCCGCCCGGAGATGAGTCCCCGCACGTGGAGCTCTGCGACGCGCCCGGTCAGCTGCGCAGCGCCGCGGAACAGGCGGCACAGGCATGGCGCGACGATTCCAGCTTGTCGCTGAGGTACGCAATGCCGTGGGGCGAGGAGTACACCGGAGCCACCCTGGTGGACATGTACCTGGCAGAGCTGGCCGCACACGCCTGGGACCTGGCCAGGGCCACCGGACAGCTCGGCAAGCTGGACCCTTGCCTCGCCGTGCCGGCCCTGCAGGGGGCACGGGCCATGATCAAACCTGCGTACCGCAACATGGCCGGGCCAGGAGCCCCTTTCGGGGCGGAGGTCTCCCCAGCTCCCGGTGCTGACGACTGGGAACGCCTCGCCGCCTTCACCGGACGCGACCCACAGACACCGCTCGGCCGGTAAGGGGCGAGCGCGGCGCCGGGCCCTCGACCGGCATGGCGTCTTGAGCCTGGGTAATAGCCGGAGGCAGCGATGAGTCACTCCCGAACGCCCACGCAGAACACGGCCGGCGATGGGTTCCCGGCCGATCCGATCGACGGCTATTTCGCGTCGGTGACGTGACGGTGTCACCATCCGCGACGAAATGCCAGCGCCGGCCCGCACGCCAAGGAGGACTTGCGGCCCAGCTAACCAAGGCCGACCGACGTGGGGCTGGCGCGGAAGCCGTCCAGCGTCAAGCCAACCCGATAGCGTGGAAGCCGTCGGCGAGGTACCGGTGCAGTGAGCCGTTCGTAACAGGCGATCTCCGCAACGCGTCGTGACGATCCGCATCCTAGGCGCGCACCAGCCGGATGACTGCTGCGGCGAGCGACCGACGGCGACGATAGTTCTGAACGGGACCGCCTCACGATGATCCGTCAGTCGTGTGCGACTGAACGAGCAGGTCGGCATGGTGGGTTGCCGCGACCTCGGGGTGCGAGCGCAACCAACCCTTGAGCGCGTTGTCGCCGAAGCGGCTGTGCAGGACGTTATGCGCGGACTCGCTGACTCCGGGGGCCCGCTCGGCGTATTCGCGCGGCAATGGCACTGCGTCGAGGGACGCGTCCAGCCGGGGGGCCCAGAAGAAGGCGATCGAGTCGCGCGTCTCTCCGGGTGCGCACGGCAGGACCCGGTGGGGGGTGGCCACGAGATAGCCATGGGTGGCTACTTCGAGCATCTCGCCGATGTTCACGATGAGAGCGCCGTCCATCGGCGAAACGTCGATCCAGCGGTCGGCGCCCGTTGGACGGGCTTGCAGCCCGCCTGTGTCGTCCTGGAGCAGCAGTGTCAGGAAGTTCCAGTCGGTGTGCGGCCCGACACCTTGTAGGTCGGTGCCGTCGGCGGCCCCGACGTAGTGGATCAGCTTGCCGAACCAGTGCGGCTTGTCGGCGAAGTACTGGTCGAAATGGTCTTCGGGTAGTGCCAGCACCACGGCGATCGCTCGGGTGACCTCAAGGCCGATGGTGCTCAGTAGCTCGGCCCACTGTTCTACCAGCGAGCGGAGCTCAGGGACGGTGTCATCTGGCCACTGGTTCGGTCCTTCGAGCAGCCGGTACGGAGCGTCCCAGAGCTCGCGGGGCACGGGAGCCTGTTCGGGTGCGAAGTCGATCTGCTCGCGGGCGTCGGCCCGGCCGGCGGTGATCTCGTGCCCGAGCCGGGTGTAGCCCCGGAAGTGCGGGGACAGTCGGTTGTCCAGCCGCAGCCGCTGCTCCAGGGGCAGCGCGAAGAACCGGGCCGCCGCCGCGGTCAGCTCGCCGATCTGCTCGGGGGTCGCGCCGTAGCCGGTGAGCTGCAGGAATCCGATTTCGTGCAGGGCGGTGCGCAGCCCGGCGAGGAACGTCTCGTCGAACGTCCCGTCCGCGCGGCGGGCGGTGTCGAGACGCAGCACCGGGATGGGCTCGACCGCCCGGGAAGCGTGGTCCGGGGCGGTGTGCTGGTGACCCGGTTCGTCGACGTGCTTTGTCATAGCTCTCCTGCTCTCACGGTGCTGCTGTCGGTCGCGGGGGACGGTGCACTCCCCAGTCAGGGCGTCGCGCTCCAGTGCACCCAGGTGGTCTTCAGCTGGCTGTACTTGTGCAGAGCGTGGGGTGGGCGATCGACCCGGATACCGGACTAGCGGTGGCCGCCGAAGGACACGGTGAGTCCGGCGCGGGCCCGGTGGCGCACGTCGTCGAGCAGGGCGGCGATGCCGGCGGGAGCTGGCCATTGACCAGCCAGACGTCACCGAGGTCGGTGACCAGCGCGCGGGCCGGTTCGGACTCACCCCCCGACGTACAGCAGGGGCCGCAACCACGGTACCCGATGGCCGCGGGTCCGGGCCGGGTCCGGGCTTACGCGCTCGCCCGGTGGGGCACCTCAGCGAGGGTGGCGAGGATGTGCGCGGCCTCGTCGAGCTGCTCGGCGCTGTGGCGGCCCAGCCCGCATTCGGTCGACACCCCGAACTCGGACAGGAACCGGCGTGCCAGCTCGACCCGCGCCTGCGCCCCGGGCAGCCCGTCGGCGGCGGCGTGCACGACGCCCAGGTAGAATTGCGTGTCCGGTTCCAGAGCGAGATCGGACAGCGGCTGCCAGTGCGCCGCGCGGTTGCAACTGGTCACCGTGGCCGCCTGCAGCGCCGAGATGGGCCGCGCGACGTGCCGGGCCAGGCCGTTGGCCAGCTCGACGACCGAGCGGGCGTCGCGGGGCAGGATATGCCGGCCGCCCCGAGCGGCGGCCTCCTCGGTGGGCGGCTCGCCCATGAACGGCGATGCGCCGAACCTGGAGTCGCCGAAGCACAGGTGGAAGGTCAGCTCGACGTCCGGGGCGACCCAGCCGGCGGCACGCGCGGTGGCCGCGAAGATCGGCTCGTGATCGGGGAACGGGTTGGCGAACCAGCCCTCGACGGTGGCCAACTCGGTCGGCAGGTCCCACTGGATCGCCAGGTCGGTGTGCGGGATCGCGTCCTGGATCTCCGCGACGCTGGCCCGCGCGGCCTCCTCGTAGGCCGGAAGCAGCTCTAGCTGCGACTCCAGCGGCGCGTAGAACGACACGGCGTTGAACGGGGTCGGGATGGACACCAGGAAGCGGCTGTCTGGCGCCAGGACACCGCCGTCGCGGGCCTGGGTGAACAGCGCGTAGTAGGACCGGGCGTGGTCGGCATAGTCGAAGCGGCCGAACCGCAGGGTCGCCGGTGTGGCGCCCTCGGCGAGCACGTAGCGCTCGCGCCCGTCCGGGCCGGGCACGGTGGCCAGCCCGGTGTTGCTGGAGAAGACCGGTTCCTGGGTTAGGACCCAGTTGGCCCGGCCGCCGGGTTCGCCGTCGGGGACCCGGGTCACGCCGGGCTGCAGCCGCCGTCCGACGTATCCGAACGCCTCCTCGACGGTGGGCTGGTTGATGCTTCCGGTCAGGTAGATGCCGCTCAGGGCGATCAGCTCCTCGCTAGTTTTGGGAAGAGGGGTTAACAGGCCGTGCCGACGGAGTGCGGGGACGAGGGGCCGGCCGACGACGGTCGCTTGTTCGTCGTGCGGCCGCCGGACAGGATGAACTCGTCGATGCCGAGGGCGTGGTATTGGCGATGCGGTCGGCGACCTCGTCGTGGCTGCCGATCAGGGCGGTTCCCGGCGCCACCCCGGAGCAGACCGATCCGGCTCACAGGTTGCGGTAGATCCGCAACCTGTCGCGGCGGCCGCGGTGCAGGACGACCATGCGGCGCTGGCCGGTGGACTGCTCGGCGGCGAGTACCACGGAAGCTGACCATAGCCCGGAGCATCACATCCGGTCGATTGCTAGTCAAGTTTTCCTGCTGGAATTATAGAAAACTATCGGCCTCCGCGCCCACCATGGGCAATGCCACCTCAGGGCCGACTCAGCATGAGGTCAGTACGGCTGCCCGAGGACGCGATCGGCCTGCCTGGGCATCGACCGAGTCCAGCCGAACCGGACAAAAGGCGAGGTCCGGCATCTCATTGAGCAAGCCCTGTCAGGACAGATCAAGTTCCCGGACGCCTTCGCCACTCCGTGGCAGCGGGAGGGCCTCGGCCCGGGGATGTGGTTGGCGGCGGCGAGCAGGTGCTGACCCATGCGCAGGGCGGCTGCTCACTGCGGCGGCTGCGCAGGCGGCGGCGAGCACGGCGAACAGGCGGGCGCCCGAGCCGGCGCCGAGCGCGGGTCGCGCCGGTGAGGAGGCCGAGCAGGAACCCGGTGGTGAACGCCAGGGTGCCGGCCCGACGTAGCGGCCGGCCGCGCTGGCTATCGGCTGGGGAGCGATCGGGGTAGCCCGAACCAGGGGAGCACGCTGTTGTCAAAGCGGGTCAGGGCGCAGATCTGGTCGCCGGCCAGGGTGAGCACGTAGAAGGCGGTCGCGTGGCGGACGCCGGCCGGGCCGCGCAGGTAGGCTCCGAACGCCGGCTGGCCGTTGGCTCCCACCGGGACGAGGTCGAACCTGCGGCCCGCGGCGAACAGGCTGGCGCAGTAGCGGGTCACGGCGTCTCGGCCCTCGTATCCGAAGGGCACCGGCGGCATCGCGATGAAGACGTCGTCGGTCAGCAGGGCCACCAGCGTGTCGAGATCGGCGGACTCCCACGCGCGGGCGAACTTCGCCACGATCGCATCCTCGGCGGGTGAGCCAGCGGCCGGCGGCGGTTGGTGGCCGGCGGCCGGCTGCTGCCGGCGCTGGAGGCTGGCGCGGGCTCGTTTGAGGGCGCTGTTAACCGATTCGACAGTCACTTCCAGCATGCCGGCCACCTCGCTGGCGTGGAATCCAAGGACGTCGCGCAAGATGAGGACGGCGACCTGGCGTGGCGGCAGCAGCTGCAGGGCGGTCACGAAGGCCAGCGAGATGGCTTCGGTCTGCTCGTAGCGGGCCTCCGGCCCGGGCGGCACGTCGACGGCACCCTCGAGGAGGGCGTCAGGAAACGGCTGCAGCCAGACGGCCTCGTCGCGCGGGGTCGGCACGAGCGGTTCGAACCGAGACACGTCCCACTCCCTGGCCGGGCGCCGGCTCGCTGCGCGGCGCGCGTTGAGGCACCGGTTGGTGGCGATCTTGTACAGCCAGGTGCGCAGCGAGGCGCGTTCCTCAGTGAACCCGCCGATGCCTTGCCAGGCGGCCAGCATCGTCTCCTGGACGGCGTCCTCGGCGTCGGCGAAGGAGCCGAGCATCCGGTAGCAGTGCACCTGCAGCTCCCGCCGGTGCGGCCCAGTCAGCTCCCGGAACGCCCCGCCATCTCCGGCCCGTGCCCGTGAGAGCAGATCGGCTGTCACCATCTTGCGCGCCTTCCTTCCACATCACGTGGCGCTTCCACCCGGTATATACACCGCCCGGGGGGTGAACTGGGCGGCTCGCAGGCGCCCAGTTTCCCGGCGCCGCGGTGTATGCATCACCGACCGCCCGGACGATCCGGGCGCCGGATAGTGCCGCGGCAATGGGAACGACCCTGGAGGTTGACGATGGAATCGTCCGCATCGGCCGGGCGCGTGGCGTCCGCCGTTCTGGATCCGCGCCGCTGGCGGGCGCTCGCGCTGCTATGCGGCGCGTTTTTCATGGTGCTGGCGTTCCTGCTCCCCGGCCGACCGCGGAAGCCAGCGCACGACCTGCCAGAACCGGACCCGGCGGCCCATGCCGCTGCCGCAGGAGACGTGGCGATCAGGTCAGGAACGAAATGAGCGAATAGCGCACCGATTCTGACCACCCACGCCGCCTGCGGCGGCGATAGCTGACAACACCAATCAGAAGGAGGAGCAGACCATGACCATCTACGACCTCATGAAAGCCGTCCAGGACGACGCCCGGCGGGCCGGCGAACGAAACCGGCTGCTCCGCGAGGCACGACGGGCTCGCAGGGCGCGCCGCCAGCGTCTGGTTCCCGCTGCTCCAGCGAGGCGCCGAACCGAAAGGGGAAAGATCGTCGTGAGCGAGAACGTCACGCTCGACGGAGTCATCCAAGACCGGCCGGTGACGAAGGCTTCAGGGCCGGCGGCTGGGCCGGCCTGACCGGAAATAGCCCGCAGCCTGCCAAGCTCGCGCTCGACGAGGCGCTGGCCGCTGGGTCCTCCATCGTCGTCTCCGACCAGGGGAAGAACGCACCGGCGGGCAGCCGGCGGCATCTGCCCTCAGCGGGTTCGTGGGTCGCATACGGCCGACGACGTCACCTTCGAGGCCGCCGACGGCGCCGCCGGCAGCGGCCTCGAGACCGTGAAGTTCTTCGACAACTGTCATGGCCGCCACCTCCAAGATGGGCCTCACGGCACTCACCTGGATTTCAGGCACCACAGACAGTCCGGATACCTCAGATCAATCCGTCGGGCGCCCCCGCCAACACCGCTAGCTTAAGCTGGCCGACGTGGCCTACGACACCGAACTCGCTGACCGGATCCGGTTCCTGATCGGCACCGGACCGGGGCTGACCGAGAAGAAGATGTTTGGCGGCCTGGCGTTCCTGATCGCCGGCAACATGGCCATTAGCGCCAGCGGCCAGGGCGGAGCCCTGATCCGGGTCGACCCCGCGGAGTGCGACACCCTGACGGAGGCGACAACCGCTACCGTGGCCATCATGGGCGGCCGGGAAATGCGAGGATGGCTGCGTGTCAGCTCCGATGACCTGGAAACCGATGAGCAGCTCACCCAGTGGGTCAGCCGGGCCGTCGGCTACGCCCAGTCCCTGCCGCCCAAACGCTAACGTCGCGGCTCAGAATGTGGGCCGCCCTGACTCCTGCACCCGCAAAGTCCCCCCATCGTCGGCCGTAAGAATCTCCCATTTCCTTAGGAGTGCCATACGGTCACGTACACCGCGAACACTTTGGTCAGGCGCGAGCAAGCCGATCTGACACAAGCCGGTTGAGGCACACATGCTGTTCGGCAGCTTCGAGGACAAGGCGACGGTGAACCTCTGCCGGGACGCGTACCAAGAACTTGCCGTCCTCAACGGACCACGCGACCCGGAAGGTGTAGCGGCTTGCGTCAGGCATCGTTATCACCCTCCTCGTTCTTCCCGGCTTCCAGCCTGGCGATTGCATCAAGCACCTGCCGCACTTGGTACGCCTTGGCATTGCCGTCCTTGCCGCGCTGGATGTTTACGCGGGGATCGCCGTGTCACAGCGTCTTATATTGGCTATGACGGCTTGTGCGAGGTACCGTCCTGCCGGAGTTCACCAAGCAGCCGGCGGAGACCTTGGCTAGATCCTCGAAGCGGACGTTCTGCGGTGAGCGTCGCATCTGCGGGCCGTCGGGTGAGGTAATACTGACCGGGTGGACATCACAGACCTGGACGCCGATCCGCTACGGCAACTTGCGGCCTGGCTCGAAGCCGCCCGCAGTGCGGGTGAGCCGATGCCCGAGGCCATGACCATCGCGACCGCGACCGCTGACGGCATCCCCGCGGCCCGGATCGTGATCCTTCGCGGCCTGCACTCCGGACTGGCCTTCTTCACCGACCTGGCCAGCGACAAAGGCGCTGAACTGGCCGCCAACCCGCAGGCCGCGGCCGTCCTGCACTGGCTCCGTCCGGTCCACCGCCAGGTCCGGGTCACCGGACCCGTCGAGCCGGTAACCGAGGAAGAAGCCGACGAGTACTGGCGCACCCGCCCCGCGGCTACCCGCCGCAACGCCGCCGCCTCCCGCCAGAGCAGCGTCATCGCCGGCCTGGCCGACCTGCACGCGCAGGTCAACGACAGCCAGCTCCGCGACCCGGCCGACGCCGATCTGCCCCGCCCGCCGCGCTGGGGCGGCTTCCGGGTGCTGCCCGACCGCGCCGAGTTCTGGCAGGAATCACCGGACGGCCTGCACGACCGGATCCGCTACCGCCGGCCGGCAACAACTGGACGACCGAACGGCTCTCCCCGTAAGGATCCATCACCGGTTCAAGCCATCAGCGAAGCCAGCTCCTAGCTGGCGGCGGCGACCGCGATGCCGGTAAGCCCGGCGTGGTCATAGCCGGGACCCACGTCGACGATGCCGGCACCAACGAGGTTGAGGCCGGTCAAGCCCAACCTGACGCCAGCCCCACGGCCGGAAGGAGACATGGCGGAGTACCTCATCGCCTTCCGGCTGGCGGTTGGGGCGTCAGACGGACGGCTAAGCACCGGTCAGGTAGTCGTGGCGGTCATCGCCGATTACAGCCTTTGCCGATCCTCTGTGTCCGGTTTACCGGAGTTCGCTCGCGCAGTTTGGTGGTGGATCCGGGCCTGGTGGTGGATCCGGGGGGTTATCGCACCGGATCCACCGCGAAGCCCGGATCCACCGAGATAAGCGGAGATGTTGTTCCGTTCTTGATGCTGTCGTGGTCTTTGTGACCACAGTGGTGCCCGGTACTACTTGACCGGCGTTCTACTTGACCGGCGTTGCAGCCGATGCGGTTGCCTGGGGGCGTCGGCGATGCAGGCGATGACGATGCCGGCGGCGTGCCGGTCCAGGCTGCCGCCGGCCCGCTCGTACCTCGTTGTGGCTCGCGGGTAGCCCCTCCTCTGATGAGTCAAGGTCCAATTCGTAGCAAACTGATCTTGCGCGGTGACCGTCGCCGTTCCGTGATGCTTCTAGCAAAGCGTCAGGATCGCGGTGTGTGATTATGCCTGATATGCCGCTGACTTCAGATGAGTTGCTGACCACCACCCGATCCGTCCGCAAGCGACTGGACCTGACCCGCCCCGTGCCGCTTGACTTGGTGAAAGAGTGCCTGGAGATCGCGCTCCAGGCACCGAGCGGCGGCATGCGCCAGGGCTGGCACTGGATCGTGGTGACCGATCCGGAGATGCGAGCGCAGGGCGGGGACTTCTACCGGCGCTCGACCGAGAGCTACCTGAGTAATGCCGCCGCCGACCCGAGCCGGGGCGCGGGGACCGGGAGCCAGGTCATGGCCCGGGTGAGCAGCAGCTCCGCGTACCTCGGCCAGCACATGGGCCAGGTGCCGGTGCAGGTAATCCCGTGCATCACGGTGCGGTCCGCCTGGCAGGCCGGCGAGTCACAGGCCGGTTTGTGGGGATCACTGCTTCCCGCCGCATGGAGCTACATGCTGGCCTGCCGGGCCAGGGGCCTCGGTACCGCCTGGACCACACTCCACTTGCAGTACGAGACCGAGATCGCCGGGCTGCTCGGGCTCCCCGATGACGTCCGCCAGGGCGCGCTGATCCCCACTGCCTACTACACCGGCGACACCTTCCACCCCCGCTGCGCGCCGGCCGCTGGCGGACGTGCTGCATCTAGACCGCTGGTAGACAGCACCGCCGGCCCCGCTATGCCGGCACAGGCCGCAGACGCATGGCGGCTCGCAGGTCGGCTACGCACGACAGCCGCAAGCACTTGCACTACGCGCGACGGCTCGCCGAGTCGGCCTGATGGTGTCACACTGAAAGGGCCGGATCCTTGCGATCGCCCCCGATCGCGCCGCCTTATCGAGGACAGGTGAACCGCGATGCATCGCCCCATACCGACGAGAGCGCCGGGTCTGCCCTTCGGCGGAGGCCTCAACTTGGTGCTGCTTGCTGGCGCGGCGTACTTCGCGTGGGAGCACGAGCAGGGCCGGCACGGACGACCGCACGCGCTGTGCCCGCTGTGCTGGCTGAACAAGATTGCCCCGGCCCTCGGGGCATCCGGTGGCTCTAGTCCGGCCGAGCCGCCGGAACAGACCTGACTGGCATGCCAGCTGGGTGTCACCGCTAGCTGCGCTCGCCGTCTCCCGATGAGCTGCTCCACCGAGATCGTGGATCAGATCCTAGGCCCGCCCAAGGCCCCAGCTACAGGGCTCCCGCTGATGTGCAGAGTGAGCAACAGTTCGACCCGCGTGGTTTAAGTGGAGCCATCTGCATCCGCCGATCGGACAATCAGCCCGGGGACTTTGCTCTTGGAGGCAGCGAAGTAGACGGCCACGAAGGCGTCGATAGCGAACGAAGCGGTGGGGCTAAGGAACGCTACAGCGATGGCGACGAAGTAGACCAGACCCCCGAGCAGCGCCCGGCGTGCCCCAGCTGGGAACGCGGGGCGGGCAGGCTCGGCGACCAGCTCCGGATGCGCCGAGAGGTAGCGCCATCCCCAAGTGAAGGACAAGCCCATCATGAGCATCGTGGCTGCATACAGGACTGCCGCAGCCCGCGCCTGGGGGACTCCTTGATCGGCGTAGTTCGAGGCAAGCGCGGTCGGCCACGGGATGATGGAGATGAACAGCAAGAAGACCAGCGTTCGCTCCAGGAACCGCCGGTTGATGAAGCGCACCGCGCTCATCATTCCGTGATGCTCGATCCACAGCAGGCCGATCGTCACGAACGACACCAGGTAGGCCACATACGATGGCCACTGGTGCAGCAGGTCGTGGACGAGCTGCGTCGAGTGGGCAGGCTTGGGCAGGTCCAAGACCAGCAGGGTCAATGCGATGGCGAAGACGCCGTCGATGAGCGCATGAAGTCTTCCTGGTCCCAAAGCTGGTCACCCACTTCGTCAGATGGCAAGAGTTGTGCTACCAGCACGCAGGTTACGACCTGTGATGAGCGTCACGAGCCTGTGCTCGCCGCGCGATCATCACCCCGAAGTGTGCCGCAAGCGGATCCCCTACCGGGACGGCGATCAAGCAGCGGCCGGCGTTCCGATCTCCCACTCATGATCGAATGGATCGATCACCCGGCACGCGCCGGCCGATCGGTACTGGCAGGTCGACCCGGAAGATGCCGGCGCCTTACGCTACGTACGAACCCGCGAAGCTCTCAACGATCGGGCGCGACTATGGAGGACCAGACAATCGCCGGCGCGGTCTCGGGGGAGTTCGTTACCGAGACGTTCGACTACGACGATGGACGGCAGGTCACCGTGTACGTCCCGCCGGACCCGCCCGAGGCAGTCGTGTTCGCCGGTGACGGTCAGTTCATCTCGCGGTGGGGTGAGGTCCTTGAAACAGCCGACGTACCGTCCACGATGATCGTCGGTGTTCACGGGCTGGCCGACGGGACGGCTGCAGTCCGCCCGCGGCCCGCCGCGGGCAGACGCCGACCGGGATCGGGGCACCCTCCTGGACGCAGATGCACACGCGGGTGATGTGGTCGGGGCTGGACGGCCGGGATGCGGTCATAGGTGCAGCGGCGCGGGCGCTGCGGCGGTCTTGACGGGCCCGCTGGGTGCGCAGATGCTGCTGGCCGCCACGGGCGGCAGCCGCAGCGCGCCGGTTGACCTTCCGCTCTGGGCGCGGACGATCAAACGGGCGGTCAGGCACGAACGACTGCTGGCGATCAAGACCGTCGTGAGATATGCCCGCTATTTTCGTCAGATTCGAAATTAGGTACTACATCAGGTAGCGGAGAGCGACCATGATGCAAGGCCTTCTGCCACCTGCCGGTTGTGGGGGCATTGTGGGGATCTTGGACCGGCTAGCACCGCCGATGCTATTCCGGATTCCCGCCCTGCTTACCATTTCCGCAGGTCAAAGGGCCAACGGCGTCTTTGCATGTCGTGGTCAGGGACAGGATCGAACTGTCGACCTTCCGCTTTTCAGGTCAACCGCGCTGACCGCTGTGCGGACCTGCGAAAACGGATGTCACTGACGAGCGGAACCGCGCTAGGCGGAAGGTGCACGTTTCACGCTAACAGGGATCGAAACGTTCTGTCCACCAGGCATGATCCAACGGGGTGGATCGACATCCGCTAGCCGGCTAGCGTCATCTAGGCATCATCGCCCACTTGGTCGATGAAGCGTATTGCCAAGTCATCTACACTTTCCGTAAGCACGATCTCTAGCCCACCGGGGTCCATCTTGCTCATGTAGTAGATATCGGACCGCACGGTGCCAATGCTGAATCCCGGCCTGTTGCCGATCTTGTCGCGCACATGTGCGATTACGTTATCCGCAAATGGCGGCCTCTGGTCAGTCATGCTGCCGACCCCCCTTGAACATCACCTCGGCCTGCTTCGAAAGTACACCCACAAATCGCTTGAGGGTCAAAT
>Ga0302229_10001788_pt1 | contig 16153 bp, 13 predicted proteins | sample II_Palsa_N1_3_FD_193518 | JGI IMG/M metagenome (GOLD analysis project Ga0302229, IMG submission 193518) | Peat permafrost microbial communities from Stordalen Mire near Abisko, Sweden - II_Palsa_N1_3 | ecosystem: Environmental > Terrestrial > Soil > Palsa > Peat permafrost | place: Sweden... | reverse complement strand
TCACCTGGCCGGTCGCGAACGCGCCGACCGGGCCGGGTGAGTCGCCGGGGATGCGCCGCGCCGAGCCGGGCTGCCCCGGACCGCGGCGCTTCCCCTTCGGGACACGAGCGGTTCCCTTGGGGGCGCGGGAACCCGTCGGGACGCGAGACCCCTTGGGAGCGCGGGAACCCCGGCCGGTGACGGGGGCCTTGGCGCCGCGGGCGGCCTGGCCGGGATCGTCCTCCGGATCTTCTTCCTCGGACTCGATCGAGGATAGCCAGTCCAGCCACTCGTCGTCGGTCAGCCAGTCCTCAATGGGCGGGGGCAGCTCTTGCTCGCCGTCGCCGGGGAATCCATCCGGGGTACTCGCGGCGCCGCCTCGGGGGCCGTCGTGCGGAGTGCGGCCGGGCTCGCCAGGGGCCAGGGCGGGGTCATCGTCCTGCCCTGGGTCTGGGGAGACCGGTCCTGAGGTCACGAACCACCGTCCGTTCAGAAGAAGGGGCTTGAATTTGACCTTCGTCTTTCTATAGAACATAATAGCGAAGTAGACCCATCTTCGCAAGCTTGTTCGGGGATAGGTTGCGGACGGGAGGGTGACCTGGGGGCGGCGGCATGGCCAGGGCGGGCTGGGCTGCGTTATCGTCCTGGCATGCCTGCGATCGTGATCATCGGCGCCGGATTCGGCGGCATCGGAATGGCGATTGCCTTGAAGAAGGCGGGCTTTCATGACTTTGTGGTGCTGGAGAAAAGCGAGGACCTCGGCGGGACCTGGCACCACAACCAGTACCCGGGCTGCGCTTGCGACGTGCCGTCTCCGCTGTACTCCTACTCCTTCGAGCTGAACCCGTCCTGGAGCCGGCTGTTCGCGCCGCAGCAGGAGATCTGGGACTACCTGCGGATGTGCGCTCGCAAGTACGGCGTGGAGGATCACATCCGTTACGGCTGCGCGGTCGAGCACCTGGACTGGGACGACGGCGCCCGGCGCTGGAACATCGCGGCCAGCCAGGCCGGGGCGGAGCGGGCGGAGGATTGCCGGGCGGTGGTGGCGGGGGCGGGGGCGCTGCACCTTCCTTCCTGGCCGGATATCGCGGGGGCGGGGCGATTCGGGGGGCCGGCCTTTCACTCGTCGCAGTGGGATCGTTCGCTCGACCTGGACGGCAAGCGGGTCGCGGTGATCGGAACCGGCGCGTCGGCGATCCAGTTCATCCCCGAGATCGCCGAGCGGGCCGGGCACCTTGACGTGTTCCAGCGCACGGCGCCGTGGATCCAACCCCGGCCGGACATCCCGGTGCCGGCCCGGGTGCGCGACACGTTCGCGGCCAGCCCGCTGGCCGCCCGGGTCGCCCGTGACACGCTTTACTGGCTGCTTGAGGCCAGGGGGTTCGGCTTCGTGGTGAACCCGAAGCTGATGGCGCCGCAGGAGCAGCTGGCCAGGCGGCACATCGAGAAGCAAATCGCCGATCCCGGGCTGCGAAGGGCCGTCACGCCGGACTACACCATCGGCTGCAAGCGGATCCTGCTGTCCTCCGACTACTATCCGGCGCTGCAACGGCCGAACGTCGACCTGATCACCGACGACATCACCGGAATCACAGAAAACGCGGTCATCACCGCGGACGGCGCGGCGCACGAGACCGACGTGATCATCTACGCCACCGGCTTCAAGGTGATCGAGTCCGTGACCAGCCTCAACGTGGCCGGGCGCGACGGCCGCAAGCTCACGCCGGACACGCTCGAGGCGTACCACGGCATCACCCTCGCCGGGTTCCCGAACTTCTTCATGCTGCTCGGCCCGAACACCGGGCTGGGGCACACCTCGGTCGTGTTCATGATCGAGAGCCAGGTCCACCACATCATGAGCTGCCTGCGGAGACTGGCCCGGGATCAGGCCGACACGATCGAGGTGCGCGAGCCTGTGGTTCGGCGTTACAACCGCGAACTGCAGCGGCGGCTGCGGCGCGCGGTGTGGAGCGAGGGCGGATGCCGCAGCTGGTACCTCGACGCCGACGGCGTCAACCGGGCCCTGTGGCCGGGCTTCACCTTCGAGTACTGGGCCCGTACCCGCCGGGCTCGCCGGTCCGCCTACACCGTCGCGCCCTGACGGGTACGGCGTGCTAGCCGTCGTGCTGGCGCTGGCGTCCGCGATCGGCTACGGCAGCTCGGATTTCGCCGCCGGGCTCGCGTCCCGCAGCGCCGGGATCATTCAGGTGAACCTGCTCGCCTCGGCGATCAGCGCGGTAGCGGTAGCGGCGGCGCTGCTCTTGGTGGGCGGCCATCCACCGTCGGCGGCCGCGCTGGCCTGGGGCGCCGGAGCCGGCCTGGGCGGCTTCGTGGGCGGGCTGGCGCTGTACTTGGGGTTCCGGCAGGCGGCGTTCAGTGTGGCGGGGCCGCTGAGCGCGGTGGGCGCGGCGGGTTTCTCGGTACTGGCCGGCCTGCTGTTCGGCGAGCGGCCGACGACGCTGGCGCTGACCGGAATCGTGCTGGCCCTGCCGGCCATCGTCGCGGTGTCCGCGAGCGCGGCCGGCGCGGACCGGGGGGACGCGCCGGACGGAGCGGCGGAGGCGCGGGGCGGGGAGCCGGGAGTGGCGGGCGGGGAGCCTCGGGCGCGGGGCGGGGAGCGGGCCGGGTCGGGGGCTCGGCGGCGGTCAGCGGCCGGGGTGGTCGCGGGGCTGATCGCGGGGGCGGGTTTCGCGTTGCTGTTTATCGGGCTCGACCGCGCGGGCTCGGGGAGCGGGCTGTGGCCGGTCGCGGCCGCGTCGGTGGTCGAGCTGGCGGCGGCGTTGGGCGCGGGCGCGGTGACGGGGAACGTCCGGTTGCCTGCGGGGCGCCCGCGCTGGCTCGCGGTGATCACCGGAGCGGCCGGAGCCCTGGGCACGATCTTGTACTTCCTGGCCACGCACCAGGGCTTCCTGGCGGTGACCGCCGTGCTCACCTCGCTGTACCCGGCGGTGACGATTGTGCTGGCCCGAACCGTGCTCGGCGAGCGGCTGACCGGGCCGCGGCTGGCCGGGCTGGCACTGGCGGCGGCGTGTGTCGCGCTGATCGCCGTCGGCGGGGCCGGATGAGCGCGGGCGGGGCTTCAGGCGGTGGGCCAGGTGTGCACCGGCGCGTTGGTGTGCATGTGCCCGATGTAGCGCTGGGTCATCTGCCGCAGCGCCTCGTGGCGGTCGACGCCGCTGTGCCGGGTGATCTCCGCCACCGTGCTGATCTGCCAGGCGGCGCCGGTCTGGCCGGTCAGGCAGCGCTGCTCGATGATGCCGAGCAGCCGGTCGGCGTCGGCCGGGTTGACGCCCAAGCCGTCGAGACCCTCGCGAGCCAGCGGCAGCAGCCGGCGCAGGATGAGCTCGGTCACCGGGGTGTCACCGACCCCGGGCCAGTAGAGGTGCGCGTCCAGGCCGTGACGCGCGGCCTCGTGCAGGTTCTCCGCGGCGGTCGTGAAGGACATCTGGGTCCAGATCGGACGCTGCGCCTCGGTCAGGGATCGCACCAGCCCGTAGTAGAACGCCGCGTTCGCCACCGTGTCGGCGATGGTGGGGCCGGCCGGCAGGACCCGGTTCTCCACCCGCAGGTGCGGGATGCCGTCGACCACGGCGTAGACCGGGCGGTTCCAGCGGTAGATCGTCCCGTTGTGCAGGCTCATCTCGGCTAGCTGCGGGCAGCCACCCTGATCGAGGACCGCCAGCGGATCCTCGTCCTCGCAGATCGGCAGCAGCGCGGGGAAGTACCTGATGTTCTCCTCGAAAAGGTCGAACACCGAGGTGATCCAGCGCTCGCCGAACCACACCCGGGGCCGCACGCCCTGCTCCTTCAGTTCATCCGGCCGGGTGTCGGTGGCCTGCTCGAACAGCGTGATCCGGGTCTCGTGCCATAGCTGCCTGCCGAACAGGAACGGCGAATTGGCCGCCAGCGCGACCTGCACGCCCGCGATGGCCTGGGCGGCGTTCCAGTAGGCCGCGAAGGCATCCGGGCTGACCTGGGTATGAAGCTGGACGCTGGTGCAGGCGGATTCGGGCGTGATGCTGTCCGCATGGGTCAGCAGCTGCTCGGGACCGTCGATCGCGATGCGCATGTCTTCGCCGCGGGCCGCGAAGATCTGCTCGTTGAGCACCTTGTATCGCTCGTTGGCCGACATGGTTCCCTCGTGCACGTCAGCTTCGCTCAGCGTGGGCAAGATGCCGACCATCACGAGGTGGCTGCCGACCGATTGCGCCTTGGCGTCCGCCGCGTTCAGGTCGGCGCGAAGCTCGGCCTCCAGGGTGGCGAGCGCGTCACCGTCCAGATGCCGGTGGGGCACGTTGATCTCGAGGTTGAACTGCCCGACCTCGGTCGCCCAGGCCGGATCGGCGATCACCTTGAGCACGTCGTCATTGCGCATGGAGGGCATCCCGCGGTCGTCGACCAGGTTCAATTCGATCTCCTGGCCGACCGTCGACGGATGTTCGTCGAACAGCCGCTCGCGGAGCATCCGGGCGAAAACGTCAAGCGAGCGCCGCAACTTGTCCCGGTAGTTGCGCCGGTCCTCGCCGCTGATCTTGATGGCCTGGATGTCACGGCCCATGAAGGTCTCCGCTCAGTTGAGGTAGACGGGGACCTATGCCCCTCTAGCTGCCTTATCCACACATTCGCACGACGTCGGCCCAGGCGCCAGCGACCGCCCTTGACCGCTTCGCGTTGCCCGCGGGCGCTTAGCCTCCGCTTTACCTCAGGCCACCGCCAGCCGGACGGTCTCGTCGCGGACCCACAGGCTGAGCAGCCCGCGCAGGTGCGCGATGAACTTGTCGTGCTCGTCCACCGGGTACACCAGCTGCACGGTCCGGATCAGCAGCTGGTCGAAGTCGGGCCCGGCCACCCAGTCCAGGACGATCTCGTCGAGCCGCGACTGCTTATCCGCCCAGAAATCCCGGTACCGCTCGGAGTCGAAGTAGGCGTCGGCGAGCTCCCGGTAGCCCTTGAGCTTTTCCTCATATGACATCCCGGGCTCGTCCGCGATCGCGAAATACCGGTCGGTCTCAAGGTCCAGCTTGGCCCGGCGACCCGTCACCAGCGCGAAGACACACCACTTGACCAGCGCCTTCATGGCCCAGGGGAAATAGTAGTGCAGGCTGGTCAGGGCCACGTCCGGGCAGGCGTTGGCGTAGTCGATGGGATAGACCTCGCCGTCCTTGACCAGCGTCTCGCACGAGTTGAACTCCCACTTGAAGAACGCGTTGACCAGCTTGCCGATCGTCACCACCTCCGCGCCGTCCTGCGCGGACAAGAAGCTGTGGTCCACCGCGTAGCGCAGGTGCATGGGCTGGTCGGGCTGAAAGCGCATGACCATGGTCTCGGCCCCGATGGACAGCGAGCGGGCGAACACGTCGTAGTCGACGGCCTTCTGCAGGTGCATGAGCATCTCGCCGCTGGCGTCGTAAGCGGCGTGCAGCTCCTCGGGGTTGCTGATGCGGGAGACGCCGCGCCAGGCACCGCCGTCGTAGGGCTTCATGAAGAGCGGATAGCCGATCTGCTCGGCGATGGCGTCCAGGTCGAAGGGCTGGTTGTAGCGGGCCGAGGTGTAGGCGTAGCGATTGTTGTCGACCGGGTTCTTGTACGGCACGAGCACCGTCTCGGGCACCTTGAGGCCGAGCCGCATCATCGCGCAGTAGGCCGCGTGCTTCTCCATCGACTGAAAGGTGAACGGGCTGTTCAGCAGGTACACCCCGTCCATCATCGCGACCTTCTTCAGCCATTCCCTCGGGTGGTAGTACCAGTACGCCAGCCGGTCGATGACCAGGTCGTAACGCGGATGGTCGCGCAGCCGGAACGGCTCGATGGTGATCCGCTCGCAGTCGAAGCTGTGGCGGCTGCCGCCGGCGCCCTCGACCGGGCCGAGCCGGAGCAAGATCTCCTCGAACGCCCTCGGCCAGTCCTCTTCCGTACCGAGCAGCAACCCGATGATGTGCCTGGTCGCGGTCAATTTCAGGCTCCCGTCGTCAGCAGAATCTCGGCATGTGGTGGGCTAGCTGGGCCCGCCAGGACGGCCAGTCGTGCGGGACGTCGTATCCCCACAGATCGGTTTCGTGCTTGATGCCCTTGGCGGCCAGCAGCGCGGCGAACTGCTTCGTGCTCTGCAGCGCGCCGGTGGTGTCCTCCCACTGGCCCTGGCCGCAGACCAGCAGCAGGCTGACGTGGTCGCGCAGCCAGCCAAGGTGGTCCCCGTCGAGGTTCCCGACGTAATCCATGGGGTTATTGAAATACGCCTCGTTTCCGCGTTCACCCCAGCCGTTCCATGACGATGGGTCGTAGTTGCCGGAAAAGCACATCGCCAGCGGGAACTTCTCGGCCCGTTTGAGCGCGAAATTGGCCGCGTGGAAGGCGCCCATGCTGCAGCCGAGGGTGATCACCTCGGTGGGGCCGCCGCAGTCCCGGTGAATCCACGGCAGCACATCATCGATGATCCACGACTCGTACCGGCCGTGCCGGCGGGCCCGCTCCTCGAGCGGGATGTCCCGGTCGGACCAGGAGGCACCGTCGTAGCTGTCGACGCAGTAAAGCTTCAGTCGTCCGGCGTCGATCAGGTCGGCCACCGCGCCGACCATACCGTTGTTCTCGAAATCGACGGCATGGCCGCTCTCGGTAGGAAACACCAGCGCCGGGCGTCCCCAGTGGCCGTAGCGGATGACGGTCCCCGGCGCGCCGATGGCCTCGGACCACAGCTCGGCCGCCTCACGGTTCATCCGCACACCTGCCTGATCAGCCGGGTCAGATGCGGATCGAACGCGTCCCGCCAGGCGGTGTAGTTGTGCATGTCGGGTACCTCGTGCCACGCCACCGGGTATCGGTCGGCCCGCAGGGCCCGGGCCATCAGCCGGTTGTTGTCGACGTTCTCCTCGATGGCCCCGCAGGTCAGGGTGGCGGGCACCGGCCGGGCCCCGTGCTTAGCGTCGCCGTGGTGAGCGCGGTGGTCGAGGACGCCGGCCACGAACCGGACCACCCGGGGGTAATAGGGGAACTGCCGCTCATGGTCGTCGAAACGCGGGCAGAAGAAGCTGCCGGACTGCAGGAACAGCCCGTCGAACACCTGCGGGTAGCGCCAGTGCGCGTGCAGCATGGCCAGCCCGCCCAGGCTGGTGCCCATCCCGATCCGGACGCTCGTCGCCAGCCGGCGGTCGAGGGCCGGGATGACCGCGCGAGCCAGGACCCGGGCGTACCGCGGATTGGCCGAGTACCAGCGATCCCGCGGTCCCGGGCTGAGCAGCGCGGCCCGCAGCCGGGGTAGCCACCCGCCCGCCACCCCCGCCGCCAGGTAGCCGGTGAGGCTGGCCAGCGCGTCGTACTCCGGCCCGTCGTGCGCGACGAGTATCGGGAGGACGTCCTCATCGCGGGCGCAGGCCGGAGCCCACGTGCGCACCGCGATAGCGCCGTCGAGCGACGCGTCGGGCACCTCGAAGGTGGCCGAGCGGCCAGGTTCGGCGTCGGCCATGAGCCACCGCGGCGGCCGGTAGGCAGGGAACTCAAGGACACTCTTAGGACCGAACGCACCCTGGACCTGCCGCCGGTTACCTGGATCGGTCACCGTCTCGACGCCGCCGTCGGGATAGCGCAGCTCGAAGAGGTATTCCATCCGGGTCACCGGCGGCCGCGCGACGATCAGTTCCCAGTCGTCGCCGGCGCCCGCAGCGTCGCCGGCGCCCGCAGCGTCGCCGGCGCCCGCAGCGGCACGGTCACTGGCGGCGGCGGCGGTACGGTGAAAGTCGAGCAGGTCGCCGGGAATGCGGACATCCTGGCTCAGCCGGACGCCCGCGAGCCTATGCCCGGGATCGGGGAACCGGAACGTGACGGCCGCGCCGTCTACCCAGGCACTCGCCACGGGCTCCACTTCCGGTACTTCGATCACTCGCACATCGTGCCTGGTCTCCGCGGGAGATGACAATAGCGCATGGATCGCACCGCGCCCGGTAGCGGAGTGCCCACGGAAGGCCCGGCCGGGCTGCTTGTCAGTCCGGCCGGGCTGCTTGTCAGTCCGGCCGGGCTGTTCGGCTGAGTTATCCGTCGGGAGGCGCCAGGAAACGCACGCTTGAACCTAGCCATCCGGGTAGCTGTAGGCGATCAGCGAATCTGTGACGGCCGTACTGTTCGACGTGGACGGCACCCTGGTGGACAGCAACTACCTGCACGCCGTGACCTGGTGGGGAGCGTTCAGCCAAGGCGGTTACGACGTGGCGATGGCCGACATCGGTCGGGCCATTAGGAGCATTTCGTCCTCGCGGGCCGGACTCTCGCTGATGGTGTGTCAAAAACTCCCCTGGAAGGGGGCTGGCGACACACGATAATCATCTCGGCCCGCTTCCAGCCGGACAAAAGGTGTATTTCGTATGGGGCATGTCGGCTGCGGTTGCGATCGTATGTCACCGTCGTGCGCCAAACCCGACAATTCAGGCAGGCGGAGCGGAGATAGCGTCATTGTGGATCGTCACCATCTTGTGAAGACGGTGGCGATCCACGATCATGCGCGACCAGTCTCTCGCGCACCAGTAGTAACTGCGGCACCGTTCCGGGGTGCTGGGGCGGCGAGCCAGGTTCGCTGAGGGTAAGGAGCCAGGTTCGCTGAGGAAATGAGGGCTAGGCGAGGGGGGTGGAGGTCTTTCTGGCGGTGCCGGTCCCGGATACTGAGCCGCTGCCCTTGGCGACCCGGCCTACCCGTACCGCCAGCATGGTCACGTCGTCGATCAGGTTGCCGGCGCTGAAGGCGAGCATGGCCTGGCGCATCGACGCGACCAGGTCGGCGGCCGTAGAGCCGGCCAGCCCGGCGAGCTCATCGGCCAGCCGGTCGCCGAAGTAGGTGTTGTTCGGGCCGCGAGCCTGGGCCACCCCGTCGGTGTAGAGAAAAAGGACGTCGCCGGCGTCCAGGGTCAGTTCCTGCGTGGCCGGGGAGGCGTCCGGGAAGAGCCCGAGCGGAAGGCCACCGCCGTTCATCGCCCGGACCCGGCCGTCTGCCCGGAGCAAGATCGCGGCGGGATGGCCGGAGCTGCCGATGACCACCCGCAACTTGCCGTCCAGCCAGCTCAGGTGCGCGACGTTAGCCGTAACGAAGCCGCCGTCAAGCGCGAACTCCTCGGCCAGCACGATCTCGTTGGCGCCGGCCAGCACCTCACCGGGGTCGGCGCAGCGACGTGCGAGGACGCGGATCGCGTGCCGGGCCGCGGCCGTCACGGCGGCCGCCTCTTCGCCCTTCCCGCAGACATCCCCGACGGCCAGGCCCCAGCCATCGGGGGTCTGGTACACGTCGTAGAAGTCACCGCCGACCTCCGGATCCTCGGCCGAGGCGATATAGGTCGCCGCGATCTTCAGGCCACCGATCTCCGGCATTCGCCGCGGCAGCAGGCTGGCGTGCAGCGCATCGGCGGTATCGGACCGGCGCCGGAACGTCCGGTCCACCCGGATCGCCAGCGCCATCTGCTCGCCGAGCTCTTCTACCAGCGCGAGGTCGGCCACCTTGAAATGCCCGTCCGCGGCCCGGCGGACCAGGGTCAGAACGCCGTACCGGTTCTCGCCGTCCGCCAACGGCACGGACAGGACGGAGGTGGCGTCCATCTTGACCAGCAGCGGCTCGCCGTCAAGGCCATCGCCCAGGACGCCGGTGTCCTCCGCATGGGCGATGAGAGCCGGGCGCCCCGATTCATGCACGGTGCACGGAACGGATCCCGGCAACGGATCGACGGCGGCGATGGCGCTGGTCAGCTCGGCCAGCCCGGCGTCGTCCGGCCCGAGCACGAACTGCCGGCGGAGCCGGTGCCTGCGCTCGAGGTCGACGATCACCCAGGTGGTGAGCTCGGCGGCGATCAGCCGGGCGCATCGCTGCAAGGTCCTGGACTCGCTGAAGCCCTGGTTCTCAAGCAGCAGCCTGGCCACCGCGGTGACCAGGTCAAGCCGCCGGGTGATGGCCTGCACGGCGCCAAGCCGGGTCCCGTCACCGCCCGAGCCGCCCGCGTCATCCGCCTCGCCGCGGGCCGCATCGTCATGGGTCGCGTTGTCACGGGTCGCGTTGTCACGGGGCGCGTTGTTGCCGGTTGCCGCGTCACGGGGCGCCTGGGACGGGGGGGCGGCGGGCTTGGAGGGGGGGGCGGCGGTAGCGCGGACGGCGACCATCAGGGGATCGGCCTCGCCACGGACGGCTACCGTGCCGATGATCAGCTCGCTGGGTACCAGGCCGCCGGCGGCCAGCAGGCTGCACCGGATCCCGCGCTGCTTGCCGGTCCTGGCCACGGCGGTGAGCTGGGAGTTGACCGCCGCCCGGGACGGCAGGTTGACGAAGGCGGTGAACGGCCGGCCGGTGGCGTATCCGGGCTTGGCCCCGATCAGGTCGCCCGCCGCCTTGTTGACCCGCTGCACGGTGCCGTCGCGGGTGAGCAGGAACAGCGGGACGGGAGTGTCCTGGAACGCCGCTCGCAGCAAGCTGCGCTCGGCGCTGTCGCCGCCGCCGCTGCCCGGGCGCTGCTCGCCGGCGGCGGCGTCCGGGGCCGGGCCGCCGGGCCCGGCCCCGTCCGCCCGCAGCAGGTCGATGGCGCCTTCAAGCTCGGTGAACGCGGCGTCGAGCACGTCGCCGGGTTCGGCACCCGGCGACCTGGCCGCCTGCCGCAGCGCGGCGTACCGCGCCTCCAGCTCGGTAAGCTGGGTGTTCGCGCGAGGCCGTGCCGTTCGGTCCATCAAAAGTCCTTCCCTACCGCGGCAAAGGGGTCCGGCGCAGCGCGATCATCGCGACGTCGTCCTGCCGGGGGCCGAAGATGGACATCAGATGGTTGCTGAAAGCCTCGACGTCGGCACCGCTTACCTCCTGAGCGGCGACGCGCAGCTTCTCCAGGTTCACGTCGAGGAAGACGTTCCGCTCCTCGACCAGGCCGTCGGTCATCAGCAGTACGGTCCCTCCCACCGGGAGGAACGCCATTTCTACGTGCGGCTCGTGCATGGGCACCCCCAGTAGGAGACCCCCTTCTCCAAGGTAGGTCGCGGAGGTGCCGTCGACCAAAAGCAGCGGCATGTGCCCGCAGTTCACGATCTGCAGTTCACCCGAGGCGGGATCGAGCAGGGCCAGGCACAGCGTGGCGATGATGCCCGGGTGGTAACGCATCAGGACCTCGTTGACCAGGCCGGTGATGGCCAGCGGTGAGTGCTCTTCGATCGCGAAGGCGCGCAGCGCGTGCCTGAGCTCGCCCATCACGGTCGCCGCGTGCAGCGAGTGCCCCTGCACGTCGCCGATCGCGACGAGCACCTTGTCCCGCCACCAGAGCGCCTCGTAAAAGTCGCCGCCGACCTCGGCTTGATCACTGGCCGGGATATACCGGTACGACATAGCCAGGCCCGGTACCTCGGGCAGCGCCGCGGGCAGGAAACTTCGCTGCAGCGTCAGGGCGACCAGGTGCTCCTCGGCGTAGGAGCGCAGGGCCGCGACCGCGAGCGCCACCGACTGCACGAGCTGGCGGAGGATCTGCTGCTCCTCCTCGCCAGGCACGCCGCCGCGGTCGACGGCGATGGCGACCGGCGGCCGGTCCGGCTTGACCCTGGCCGCCGCCAGGCAGACATCGCACCGCAGCGTGCTGTCCGGGACCAGCCGCAGCCAGTCCTCGCGCGAGACCATCGTGGCCGCGTTGGCCGCCCCGGCGCTGAGCACGTGCCCGGCCACCTGGTCGGCCAGGCCGAGCGGCCCGCCGCGCTGCGCGGGCTCGGGATGCTGCGGGGAGGCCGACATCCGGCGCACCTGGCCGTCGGGCATCTCCAGGATGACGACGGCCTGCGCGACGAAGATCCGCGCGGCCCCGGCGGCCGCGGCCCGGGCCAGCCCGTCGAAGGTCTCGGCCGCGTTGATGCGCAACGTCGAGGAGGTCAGCGCGGCCAGCAGCGAAGCGGTCCGCTCCGCGCGCTGGCGGGCGCGGGAATAACGCAGTGCGGCCAGGACGACGGCGAGCAGTTCGTCGGGTTCGGTCGGCTCGGTCAGGTAAGCGTCGGCGCCCTGGGTCAGCCCATGGGCGCGATCGGAGACCGTGATGGCGGTCGCCGAGACCTGGATCACCGGGATCGCCGCCGTGCGCGGGTCGCTCTTGATCCGCTGGCAGACTTCGTAGCCGCTCATGTCGGGCATGTTGACGTCGAGCACGACGAGCTCTACGGCGGCCACCTTCTCCAGGGCCTCGCCGCCGGTGGGGGCCTCGATCACGGTATGGCCAGCCCGGCGCAGCCAGGTGGTCAGGATGTAGCGCTTGGCCTCGTCATCGTCCACGACGAGCAGCGTGGCCGGGGCGTCGCTCATCGCGCCGCTCACCGGGCCGGTCATGGGGCCACCCGGCTGGGCCCGCGGGCCCCGCGGGCCCCGCGGGCCCCGCGCAGGACACCGCGGATGGTGAATTCCAGCCGGTCCGGGGTGAGCTCGTCCTTGCGGAGCAACGCGGCGGCGCGCGGCGGTGCCGGCACATCAGCGCCCGTGATGATGATCGCGGGAACCGATGCGGGCAGTCCTGCCAGCAGGCCGCTGCCGTCCAGGCCCGGCATCCGCATGTCGGCCAGGACAAGATCGACGGGGCCGGGGCCGGGGCCGGGGCTGGGGCTCGCGGCGAGGAGAGCGAGGGCCTGGCGGCCGTCCTCGGCTTCTATCAGGCGGTCCGCCAGGGGCGTGAGCATTCCCTTGAGCCCCTGCCGGAAGCTCGCGTCGTCATCGGCGATTAGGACCGTACCGATGGCGGGAGTGCCGTGCGGCAGGTCGAGCACCACCGTCGTTCCGGAGCCGGGCGCGCTGGTCAATTCCAGGTGGCCGCCTAGGATCCGGGCGAGCCGGCTGGCGTAGGGCAGGCCAAGTCCGGTGCCGCCCCGGCGGATGCCTGGCACCTGGTAGAACTCCTCGAAGACGTGGCTGTGCAGGCTCGCGGGGATGCCGATGCCGGTGTCCGAGACGGTGATGACCAGGCTCTGTCCGGTGCTGGCCGGGTACGGTCCGGTGGCGGACGGGTTCGGTCCGGCGACGCGCGCGCTGAGCCGGACTTCGCCGCGGTCGGTGTACTTGATAGCGTTGGACAGCAGGTTCCGCAGGATGCTGGTCAGCGCGACCTCGTCGGTCAAGATGGTGTCCGGGGCGCCGTCTTCGCTGACGATGATGGCGACCGGCTTGCCTTCCGCCATCGGGCGCACCATCGCGCTGAGCCTGCCGAACAGCGCGCGCAGGTTAACGCGGGCCGGGTCGATACGGAGCTGCCCCGACTCGGCCTTGGCCACATCCAGGAGGTCGTTGACCAGAGCGAGCAGAACGGCGCCCGAGTTCTTGATCAGGTCCACCTGGTAGAGCCGCTCGGCATCCAGGCTGCCTTCGGCGGTGGGCTCGGCCAGCAGCTTGGCCAGGCCGATGATGGAATTCAGCGGCGTCCGCAGCTCATGGCTGATGTTGGCCCAGAACCTGTCCTTGGATTCCGAGGCGGCCCGAAGTCGCTCGGACTTCTCGTCAAGCTCCGCGTACAGCGCCACCACGCCGCGGTTGGTCTGCTCGAGTTCCTCGGACAGCTCGCTGTACAGGGCCATGACGCCGCGATTGGTTTCCTGCAGCTCGGAGTTGAGCGCGCGCAGCTGGTCCTGCTGCCGGTTGAGATCGTCGAGCGCGGAGATCAGATCCTGGTTCTGGCGCCTCAGCTCGTCGGTCGCGGACTGCGGGAGCACCGCGGCCAGTTGCTCCTTGACCAGGCGCACATCAAGCTGAACATCCGGCGGCCGCCGCTTGGTCATCCGGACGACCTTCCCGTCGGTGACCGCCTTGTCCATGAGCCGGCTGGCCGCGGCGACGCCCTCGTCCGGCGGCTCACCGTCGAACGTGGCGGTCAGCAGCAGGTCGGAGCCGTCTATCCCGAACGCGAGCACGGCGCCCTGGCCGGCCGTCACCGCACTGCGGCCGATCTCGCTGACCGCGGTGGCCACCCGGATCTGATCCTGGGGTTCCAGGTCCAGGCTGGCGGCTAGGGTACGGCCGAGCTGACGCGCCGCGTAGACGCCGGCCAGATCCCGGACGTCGAGGCGCGCGAGTTCGCTGATCATGACGCGAGCACCACAACGCCGGCGTCATCGCGGTGGATTCCCGCCTCGGCCAGCAGCACGGCCGCTATGAGCAAGGGATCCTTGGTCTCCACGCCCGGCACGGCGGCGACCTCCCAGCGGCTGCTGATGCCGTCGGAGTGCAGGATGACGGCCGCACCCGGTGGCACCTCGTATTCGAACTGCCGGAAAGCGCGCGCCTGGTAGCCGGCGATTCCCGGTACGGACAGCATGCTCTTGCGGCTCCCCGCAGACAAGATAAACGCCGCCACGTTGCCGAGCCCCGCGAACCGCGCCAGCTGCCCGGACACCTGCACCACGGCGACCGCCCCGCCCCGGGTGCCGCTCATCCGCCGATGCGCCCGTTCGAGCAACGCGACGGGCTCGCTCGCGCTCCCGCTGGCCGGGCCGCTCGCGCTGGCCGAGCCGGTGGCCGGCCCCATGGCGGTGGCTGGTCCGGTGGCCGGCTCGCCGAGGACCGCGGCCAGCGCGGCCGCGGCCGCCGCCGCGGCCAGCGGGCCATGACCCAGGCCGTCGCAGAAGACGGCGGTCACGGTGTCACCGGTCCGGAGTACCCCGTACGCGTCACCGCATTCAGTTTCGCCGGTGATAGGCCTGATCAGTCCGGCGCAGCGGATGGCGGGCGCGCGGGGCACGGGCCAGAACCGGGCGACCAGCGCCGTCCCGTGGCCCGGCACGGAGTACAGGTCGCAGAAATCAGCCAGCCGCCTGATCGCGCCCAGGCCGATGCCCAGCGTGCCCACGGTGGAGTGGCCGTCTTGCATGGCCGCACCGACATCTCGCAGCCCCGGACCGGAATCGATGGTGACGAGATCGATCCCCGGCACGTCGGCATCCCGGTTGACGGCCAGCAGCAGCGCGCCCTGGCGAGCGTGCTTGTGCAGGTTCGAGGCCGCTTCGGTCACGGCCAGGGCGAGGGCGTCGGCGCGGGCGGCTGGGAACTGCAGCCGACTCGCCATCGCCAGCCCAGCATTGCGGCAGGCCACGACCGCGCTGGCGTCCTCGACCGCGAGCCAGCGCATGTCCCGGGGCGACGGGGCCTGCAACGGCCAGTTCAGCGCGACCACTTGACAACCACGACGCTGGTGCCAACCCCGGCCTTGGACGTCAGCTCGAACTCATCGACCAGCCGCCGTGCCCCGGACAGGCCCAGCCCCAGGCCTGAACCCGAGGTCCAGCCGTCGGTCAGGGCCAGGTCGACGTCCGGGATACCCGGGCCGTCATCGGTGAAGTCGATCCGGACACCGTTCCTGCCGGTACCCGAGGTGACCACCTCGATGCGGGCCGTCCCGCCGCCGCCGTACACCAGGGCGTTGCGGGCGAGCTCGCTGGCGGCGGTCACGACCTTGGTCTGGTCGACTAGGGAAAGCCCGCTTTTCGCGGCCAGCACCCGGACCTGCTGCCGAATGCGGACGACGTCGTCTCCCGACTGAATCGGCAGCTCATCCATCAAGCGCTGCCATTCAAGAGCGCCAGGCCCTTCTCCGCGTTCAGAGCGGTGCGCACGCCGCGGAGGGACAGTCCCAGCTCGGTCAGGGTGATCGCCACCGCCGGGCGCATGCCGACCAGAACGGTCTCGGCGTCGAACAACCGGGAGATAGAGCCAATCATGGTCAGCATCCGGCCGATGAAGGAGTCGACGATCTCGACCGCGGTGATGTCGATGATCACGCCGGTCGCATGGGTCGCGACCAGTTCCTCAGCCAGGTCTTCCTGGAGCCGGATGACGGTCTCGTCCTGCAGGTCGATCTGGATGGATACAAACAGCGTCGACCCGATCTTCAGGATCGGCACTCGCTCCATCAGGCCGGTCCGACCTTCAGGCCCGCACGGCTCAGGGCGTGCGCGAGCGCGTCGGCGAGCGTCGCCTTGGTCGCGATGTCGCCGAACTCGATGCCGAGCGCCACGATCGTCTGCGCTACCTGCGGCCGGATACCGCTGACGGTGCACTCCGCCCCGAGCAGGCGCGCGGCGCTCACCGTCTTCAGCAGGTGCTGCGCCACCTCGGTGTCCACCGTCGGCACGCCGGTGATGTCGAGCACCGCGTGGTCCGCCCCGGTCGCGACCAGCGTCTCGAGCAGCTTCTCCATGACCAGCTGCGTCCGGGCCGAGT
>Ga0302229_10001787_pt1 | contig 16155 bp, 15 predicted proteins | sample II_Palsa_N1_3_FD_193518 | JGI IMG/M metagenome (GOLD analysis project Ga0302229, IMG submission 193518) | Peat permafrost microbial communities from Stordalen Mire near Abisko, Sweden - II_Palsa_N1_3 | ecosystem: Environmental > Terrestrial > Soil > Palsa > Peat permafrost | place: Sweden... | reverse complement strand
CCCGCACCGCCACGGCCAGCGGCCCGATGGTCAGCGCGGCGCGCGTGGTCCGCTCCGCCACCACCGCGCCGAGCGCGAAGGCGTCGAAGGTGGCCATCTCGCCGATCCAGATCTCGCCGTAGCCCAGCGCGTCCGCGATCTGCGCCGTGCGCACCACCTCGGCGGCCGGCCGGTCCTGCCACAGCCCGAGCGACACACTGAGGGCCGGCGCTGTGCTCACGGGCTCGTTTCTATCACTCCGCTAGTTGTATTGTCACTCCATGCCCGGCCCGAGTGACCCGGTCTGCGCTCCAGCACCATGAGCTCGCAGGTGACCTGACCCGAGCGGAGCAGGCGGCCGATCCGGTCGCTCTGCTCGTTCGCCTCCGACAACTGCGGCGTGTCGCCGTACCGCCGCTGCAGTTCCCGCTCGAATGCGGCGGTGCGGTCCCGCCACTTCGGGGACGCCTCCGGCAGGTCGCTGGCTTCGGCCTGACGAAGCAGCCGAAGGTTAGCGCGGGAGACCAGCGCGTTCAGCTGGCCGCGGGTCGGGAAGTGGTTTCCCTCCGGCGGATCGTCCAGCTCTGGCGTGGTGGCCACGTAGACGAGCAGCCCGATCCGCCCGCCTGGGCGCGCCACCCGGTGCATCTCCCGCAGCATGGCGAGTTGGGACCGCGGGCCGTCTGTCGTACAGAGCACGCCCAGGGACCACACCACGTTGGCCGCGGCGTCAGGAAAGGGCAGCGCCCTCGCGTCGGCCTGGACGACCAGTGCGTGGAACAGCCGGGCCGCCGCCCGGCACGCGCCGGGTTCGGGCTCCACCAGCACGGGCCGGACGCCGGTGCGCCCAGCCGCGTAGGCGGAGGGCCCGCCGACGCCGGCCCCGACATCGATCATCAGCTCCCCGGCCCGCGGCCGCAGTCCCTCAAGCAGCCAGTCCAGCGCCGAAGGCTGCCCGCTGCCCCGGCAGCCCGCCGGAATGAAGTAGTCCGGACCCAGGTCGACGGCCACCTGCGCGGTCCATTCGGCCACCGTGTCGAACTCGGCCTCCATCGCTTCATCCATGTCACTGGTCATAACCGCCCCCTGCCCGGATAAGCTGCGCCAACTCGGCTTTGATCCGGGCGCCGTACTCGTACCCGCGGGCCGAGGCCAGGCCGGAGATGTTCACGCCCGCCACCCCCGGGATGGCGAGCAGCGCCCGGGCCTCGCGCGCCGCGGCCGCGATACCGGCGGCGACCGGGTCGGGGCGGGAAAGCACGGCGCGCACCGCCGCCGGATCGAGCTCCAGACCGGGCAGCGCACTAAGCGCGGTCGCCGAGAGCTCGTCGGTATAGACGGCGACCGCGACGATAACCGGTATGGTCAGGCCGGCCTGCGCGGCCGACGCCATGAAACCGGCCACGGAGGTCACGCTGGCGTGGTTGAGCACCGCCACGGCCGCCCCGGCGCGCTGCTTCTGGAACAGCCGGAACCCCCGCAGCTGCCGCGGCGGCGCGGTGGGCGTCTCGGCCACGGCCGCCGGAACCCCGACCGACGCGGCGAGGGCGGCCAGCCGTGTCCCGTCCAGGTCAAAGACCTGGGTCACGTCCGGCCGCACGTCGTAGGCCCGCGCGTCGCCGGTCACGCAAAGCACCGCGTCCACGCCCAGCTCGCGCAGGCCGGTCAGTTCCTGCTCCAGGACGATCCGGTTCCGGTCCCGGCAGGTCAGCGTCATCCACGGCCGCACCCCCGCCGCCAGCAGCAGCGAGGCATGCAATGCGGGCGGGAAGTCCGGCCGGTCCTGGTGCTCCCCGACCAGCACCGCGTCGCAGGAGGGCGCGAGCGCGGCCGCCACCGACGCGAGCATCGCCGCCGACCACGGCTCCGAACTGAAGTCGGTCAGGACCCGAGGCACCGTGCCCAGCGGCACCGTGCCCAGCGGCACCGCCGGCGCCGGTTCGGTCCACTCCGCGGGGACCGGGAACACGCACGGCTGCGGCAAGACCTCGCAGCTCCCGTCGGCCCGCACCCCGCCGCACGGTCCCATCACCATCCGTTTCGGGCAGGAGCCAGGCCCGGCCAGCCGCATCCGCATCGCGTCAGGATCTCACGCGGCACGAGCCCCGCTCCGTTCGGTCACTACGAAACGGACCCGTCCTCGTGCCCCCGCGGGCCGTTCCCTTCCTAGATGGGTAACTCCATCTGTTGTAGTATGTGGTCCGTGGCAGGCACAGCCTTAACGGGTCGGAGTTAGATATGGGCAATTCGAGCGCTTGGATCGCCAGCAGCTACCAGAGCGACTTCGCGCGAAATTACGCGCGCGAGGGCCTGGACATCTCCGACATGGTCGGCGAGGCGGTCGCGGGCACGCTCGAAGCAGCCGGCCTCCCGGCGCGGGACGTGGATGCCGTGCACGTCGGGAACGCGTTCGGGCAGCTGTTCACCGGTCAGGGGCAGCTGGGCGCGATGCCCGCCACCGTCGAGCCGGACCTGTGGGGCAAGCCGGCCGCCCGGCACGAGGCGGCCTGCGCCTCGGGCAGCGTGGCGGTGCTCGCGGCGTTGGCCGACATCGAGGCGGGCCACTATGACTGCGTGCTGGTGCTCGCCGTCGAGCAGGAGCGAAACGTGCCCGGGGACCTAGCGCCCCGATATCTCGGCGCGGCCGCGTGGATGGGCCACGAAGGCCAGGACGCCAGGTACATGTGGCCGTACATGTTCAGCCAGCTGGCCGACGAGTACGATCGGCGTTACGGCCTCGACGACGCGCACCTGCACGCCATCGCCGAACTCAACATGGCCAACGCCAAGGACAACCCGCTGGCCCAGACCCGCGGCTGGTCGTTCGGCCCGGGCGGCTTCGCCGACGACGACCACGACAACCCGATCGTGGAGGGGCGACTGCGGCGCACCGACTGCGCCCAGATCACCGATGGCGCGGCCGGGCTGCTCCTGGTCTCTGACCGGTTCCGGGCGGACCGCCTGGGCGCCCGGCCCGTCGCCCGCATCGCCGGCTGGGGCCACGGCACCGCCGGGCTGGCCTTGGCGCCCAAGCTCGACCGCAGCCAGGGTCAGCCGTACGTGTTCCCGCACGTCCACCAGGTGGTCACCGACGCGTTCGCCCGCGCGGGCACCGGCGGCGTCGGCGGGCTCGACGGCATCGAGACCCATGACTGCTTCTCCATGTCTGAGTACATGGCCATTGACCACTTCGGCATCACCGAGCCCGGCGAGAGCTGGAAGGCCGTGGAGAACGGTGACCTCGCACGGGACGGCGCGATCCCGGTCAACCCGAGCGGCGGCCTGATCGGGGTGGGGCACCCGGTCGGCGCCACCGGTGTGCGCATGCTGCACGACGCCGCCCGGCAGGTGACCGGCCGGGCGGGCGACTGCCAGGTCGACGGGGCCAGGACCTTCGCCACGCTGAATATCGGCGGCAGCCTCACCACCGCGGTCAGCTTCGTCGTCACACGGGAGGACTAGTCATGGTTGACGTCGAGGTCTACGGCAAGATGCTGAGCACGCTGCCGGAAGACGATGACCATCCGTACCGGTCCGGTCCGTGGCGGCCGCAGAGCATCGAGTACGACGCGACCGACCTGGACGTGACCGGCGAGCTGCCCGACGACCTGTACGGCGTGTACCTGCGCAACACCGAAAACCCGCTGCACCCGGCCATCGTCAGGTATCACCCCTTCGACGGGGACGCGATGATCCACAAGGTCTCGTTCTCCGGCGGGAAGGTGTCCTACCGGAACCGGTTCGTCCGGACCGACGGATTGCTGGCCGAGCAGCAGGCCGGCCGTTCGCTGTGGGCCGGGATCGCGGAGAACCCGAACTCCTCCACCCGGCCGGACGGCTGGGGCGCCCGCGGCCGGATGAAGGACGCCGCCTCGACCGACGTCGTGGTGCACGCGGGGGTCGCGGTGGCCAGCTTCTGGCAGTGCGGCGACCTGTACCTGCTCGACCCGCTGACCCTGGATGACCTGGGCAAGTGCAGCTGGGGCGGGTCCTTCCCCTCCGATCTGGGCGTGTCCGCCCACACCAAGGTCGATGACCACACCGGCGAGCTTCTTTTCTTCAATTACGGAACGAGCGCCCCGTTCCTGCACTACGGCGTCGTGGACGCGGGCAACCGGCTGGTGCACTACGTGCCGATCGACCTGCCGGGACCGCGACTGCCGCACGACATGGCCTACACCGAGCACTACGCGATCCTCAACGACATGCCGCTGTTCTGGGAGCCCGAGCTGCTGGCCCGCGGACTGTACGCGTCGCGGTTCCACCGGGACATCCCGTCCCGGCTCGGGGTCATCCCGCGCCGCGGCGCGTCGGCCGACATTCGCTGGTTCGAGTTCGATCCCACCTACGTGCTGCACTGGACCAACGCCTATGAATCCGGCGATGAGATTATCGTCGAGGGCTTCTTCCAGGGCTGCCCGGAGCCGGCCACGGCCGGGCCTAACGGCCCGAAGGAAAAGATGTTCCGGTTCCTGGCCGCCGACACCATGCAGACGCGGCTGCACCGATGGCGGATGAACCTGGTCACCGGGCAGACCCGCGAAGAGGACCTGTCGGAGGCCTGCACCGAGTTCGGCACGATCAACAGCGGGTTCGGTGGCCGGCCCTACCGGTACACTTACGCCGCCACCAACGAACCAGGCTGGTTCTTGTTCAACGGGCTGGTCAAGCACGACACCCTGACCGGGCGCGAGGAGCAGTACCAGTTCGAGCCGGGCGTGTTCTGCAGTGAGGCCGGCGTCGCCCCGCGGGTCGGCGGGACGCAGGAGGACGACGCGTATCTCGTGACGCTCACGGTCGACATGAACCGTGATCTGTCTGAGTGCGTCGTGTTCCGGGCCAACGACGTGGGACACGGCCCGATCGCGCGGGCTCGGCTTCCCGAGCGGATCGCGAGTGGCACGCACAGCTGCTGGGCGCCTGGAGAGTCCATCGAAGGGTGGTAAGGCCCGGCTTGGCCACGAGTCGGAGATGCCTGAAACGCCTGAGAACCTGATAACGCCTGAGGACACTCAGACGTCTGAGAACACCGAGAACTCCATCGCGATCGTCCTCGGGCTGCTCGGCGATGAGTGGAACCTGACTATCGTCAAGCTGGCCATCATGCACGGCGTGCGCCGGTACAAGGACTTCCGCGACCGGCTTGGCATCGCGAACTCGGTGCTGACGGTGCGGCTGCGCCGGCTGACCGAGGCGGGCGTGTTCACCATGGTGCTGTACTCCCACGGGCCGCGCCGGTACGAGTACATGCTCACCGGCTGCGGTCGCGAGCTGTGGAAGGTGCTGCTGACCATCTGGTCGTGGGAAGCCGTGTGGGTGACCGAGCACATCGAGCCGCTGCCGCCGATGTACCACGTCGCGTGCGGCCAGGAGTTCTCACCGGTGATGTGCTGCCTGGTCTGCGAGCAGCCGGCCGGCCTCCGTGACGTGCGCGGCACGTTCGGTCCGAGCGGCGGCTTTGGTCGGTCGGTGCCGCAGGCCACCACCAGGCGCCGGTCCGCGGGCGGGTCGCCAGGTCCTGGCCTGGTGCCGCAGACCATCGAGCTGATCGGCAACCGCTGGTCGGCCTCGGCCCTGGCGTCCTCGTTCCTCGGCGCCCGGCGGTTCACCGACATGCTGGTGATGATGGGCGCCCCGCCCACCATCGTCTCGGACCGGCTGCGTACGTTCTGTCAGATGGGCGTGCTCGAGACCGTGGCCAGACCCGGCTCGGGCCGGGTCGAGTACCGGCTGACGGACAAGGGCCGCGCCTTTTTCCCGCACATCATGGTGATGCTCGACTGGGGCGACCGGTGGTTCCGCGCGCCCGAGGGCCCCGCCATGCTGCTGACCCACACCGCTTGCGGCGGCCCGTTCCGCCCCGTGCTGCGCTGTTCGGTCTGTGACCGCGAGCTGCACGGTTCGCAGATCCAGGTCGGCAGCGACCTGCCCCGGGCCACCTCGGCTCCCAACCTGCCCCGGGCCACCTCGGCTCCCAACCTGCCCCGGGCCACCTCGGCTCCCAACCTGCCCCGGGCCACCTCGGCTCCCAACCTGCCGGACGGCGGCTGAGGAGATTCTGGCAGGATCATGGCGTGCCGGGTTCGCTGGGTTCGCCGGGCTTGCCGATCCCCGGCGATGGGCTGACCATAAAGGGAAGCGGGCAGGCTGACCATAGGGGTGACATGCCGGTCGAGTCGATCGAGCACGAGATTCAGGTGGCCTGCGCATCGCTGTCCGCCGCGGCCGCGACGGTGCGCTACGACCACGAGCATTACCTGGACGGACCCGAAGACCCGGCGGCCCCGCGGCCGGGCCAGGACCCGTTCCGGGTCGTGACGGCGCTGACCGCCGCGCATCCGTGGGCGCTGGCCGGCTTCGGCGAGGCGGCCTGGGATGCCTACCAGCCCGACCCGGGCGCCCCGGCCCCGGAAGGGCTGCGCGTCGGCGTCCTGCGCCTGGCCGATCACGCCGGGCCGCCGCTGCCCGCCGTGGCCCGGTTCGCCCGGCACGGTCACCTGCTGATCACCGAGAGCGAGTTCGTCCACGGGGCCCGGTCGCTGCTGCAGGCGCTCGCTCTCCGGCTGGCGACCGCGGTCGGGCCGGGCACGGTGCGGTTCGCGCTCGCCGATCCGGTCGGGCAGGGTCAGCACCTGAGTGCGTTCCTGCGGCTGCCTGCACCGATGCGGGTGGGCAGGAACGGGGCGGGGGTCGGGGGCGGGGTCGCGGCCAGCCCGGAGGAGATCGAGGACCTGCTGACCACGCTGACCGGCTACGTCGTGGAGGTCACCCAGACCCGGCTGACCAACGTGTACGACTCGGTGGAGGCCTACAACGCGGCCACCACCGGGGCCACGATTCCGTATCACGTCCTGGTCCTGACCGGCTTCCCGGCCGGCGTCAGCGACCGGGCCGCGGAACTGCTTGGCCGGCTCGCCCGTAACGGGCCCCGGGCCGGCCTGTACCTCCTCGCCACGGTCGATCCGGGGCTCCCGCCGCCCCGGGGCTTCGACCTGGCGGCCCTGGCCGCGCTGGGCACGACCGTGGGCCTGGACTCGCGCGGCGATCTGACCTGGGATGACCCGGAGTTCGGGCCGAGCGTGATCGAGCCGGACCAGATGCCGTCGGCCGCCCGGGCTAATCCCTGGCTCGACGCGGTGGGCGCCGCCGCCAGCTCGGCCGCACGAGATCTTCCCTTCGCCCGGATCGCGATCCCGCCGCCGCGGCGCTGGGCCGGTGTCAGCACCGACGGCCTGGACGTGCAGATCGGGGTGGACAGCAGGGGCGAGCCGCAGCACTTCGTGATGGGTGTCCGCGGGGTGCACCACGGCATGGTCGGCGGCGATGTCCGGATGGGGAAGACCAACCTGCTGCACGTGCTGATCAGCCAGCTGGCCCTGACGTACCCGCCAGAGGAACTGGAGCTGTACCTGCTCGACTTCAAGGAGGTCGAGTTCGATGCCTACCTGACCGAACGGCTGCCGCACGCCCGTGCGATCACCTCCCGGACCGACCGCGAGTTCGGCCTGAGCATGCTGCGCCGCTTTCACGACGAGATCGACCGGCGAGCCCGGCTGTGCCGCGAGGCGAAGGTCACCGACCTGCCCGACTACCGCAGCGAAACCGGGCAGGTGCTGCCGCGGGCCCTGGTGATCATGGACGAGTTCCAGGTGCTGTTCAGCGAGGAGGACCGGCTCGCCCGGGAGGCGGGGCGGCTGCTGGCCGACATCGCCAAACGCGGCGCGGCGTTCGGGCTGCATCTGCTGCTCGCCACCCAGTCCCCTGGCGGGCAACTCACCGCGTACCTGCGGCCGGTCTACGAGCAGATGGCGCTGCGGATCGCCCTGGGCTGTACCCAGCCGAGCGTGTCCCAGGCCATCCTGGGCGAAGGCAACGACGCCGCCACCAGGCTGGTCCGGGCCGGGGACGCGATCTATAACGACCGCCGCGGCGAGGGTGCTAATCCGGTGATGCGGATCGCCATGCTCCCCACCAGGGAACGGCTGAAGCTGATCGCGGCGATCCGGTCCCTGGCGCCCGGCCGGGACTACCCGCCGCCCGCGAGCTTCGACCCCGACGCGCCCGCGGACTTCGCCCCAAATTGCCCCATGACCCCAAATTGCCCCCTGACCCCAACAGCCCCAGGCGCCGCTTCGGCCGGCGCGGTACAGGCCAGCGCGGTACAGGCCAGCGCGGTACAGGCCAGCGCGGTACAGGCCAGCGCGGTACAGGCCTGGCTGGGCGAGGCGATCGAGATCAAGCCCGCCACCGCCGCGACGTTCGAACGCTACGTCCGGTCCAACCTGCTCGTCGTCGGCAGCGAGGAACATGGCCACGGGCTGTTGCTCGCTACGTTGCTCAGCGCCGCGGTCCAGCGCTCCCCGGCCGATGTCCGTTTCACGGTCGCCGACTTCACCCGGCCGTCTTCGTCGTTCCACGGCTTCTTCGCCTCGGCGGAGCAGCTGCCGCACGAGGTGCGGATCGCCGACCGTAAGACCGCCGGGGCGGCGCTCGACGACCTGCTGGCGGAGCTGGACACCCGGCTGGCCGAGCCCGACGGACCACCGCAGCCGGAACTGTTCTTCCTCATCGCCGGGATGCACCGCTGGCATGAGCTCGTGGCCGAAGGCGACTACGGCCGGCCCAGCGAGACCTCCGGCGGCCTGGTCCGCTTGGCCGAGGCGGGACCTGACGTCGGCATCCACGTGGTGGCCTGGGCCGACAGCTACACCACCGCCGAGCGCGCGCTGCGGCGCGCGGGCCTGGCCCACTTCGGCCTGCGCGCGGCTGCGCGCGTGCTGTCGCCCGCGGAAAGCGACGCGCTGTTCGGCGTTTCGGCGGCGGCCGGCCTGGACGACAACCGCGCCCTGTACCGGGACACCGAGTGGCCGGCCGAACAGGTCGAGAAGTTCAAGCCGTACTCGATCGTTTCCCTGCACGCTTTCGCTAAGGCCTTCCGGAGCCCAGCTTGACCAAGCCCGCCACGTCGCCGTACCGGAGCCCAGCTTGACTAAACCCGCCACGTCGCCGTACCTCTCCCTGCGCCAGGCGGTCCGGCCCGCCATCTTCGCCCACCAGCTGCTGGCCGGGGACGCCGAACGGGCCGGAAAGCTGGCCGCAGAATGCGAAGAGCTGCTCCTGCTCACCCGCGAATTGCTGAAGGCCGCCGGTCAGGCGCGCATCCTCGGACCCGAACCCGGACCTGAACCCGGGGCCGATGAGCACGGCGCTGACCGGCACTCGCGGTTTCTCGACGCCTACGCCGACGCGGGGATGGCGTGGGCCAAGGTAGTCGGCAGTTCGATGGCGCTGGGCCAGGCGCTGCTTGCCGCGGGGGCTTGGGAAGACGCGCGCCGGCTGGCCGCGTTCCTGGCCAGCGCCGGGGAAGAAAGCGCGGCGGCCGACCTGCAGGCCGAACTCGCAAAGGCGGTCTTGGCCGCGCATCACGAACAGCTCAAGGGCATCAGCAATAAAATGCCGCCGGAGGAAATCGAGAAATCTATCAAGGCCCTGCGGGCGGTGGTTCTTGAAGTTCCAAAAGACCTGAACCGGGAGGTCAATCGCCTACTGGTTCCCTTGGCCGCCTCGATACACGCCATTATGCGGCAGCGGGATATCGAAATACCTTACAGCAGCCGGATCGAGCATATCGCGGCCGGCGGAGTAGCGAAATACCCGGATATCGTAACGATCAGCCTCGATGAAATCGCGGCCGAATTCGAAGGACTATGCTAGGAGAACGGGCATGGCTGGGGTAGTCAACGATATTGAGGCGCTGGCTGAGTTCAGGGCTCACCTTAAGCAATTCAACCATGACCTGGCGGAAAACTTCGCGACCATCCGCGGTCATTGGCGTGAGCTCGGCGAGGTCTGGCGGGACGACATGTACGGGCGTTTCGGCGAGGCGCTCGAGGAGGTCACACCGGGTATCACGCATTACCTGTCCTCGACGCAGGCCCACGAGGCGCACCTGGCCGCCCTGATCGAGCAGCTTCGCGGCTACCTGGAGACGGGCCTGGGCGGCTCCGGGCCGGGCGCGGGTCGCGAGGTGAGCCGGCGTGACCGCGATCCACGCTGACATCGACGCGCTGACGGAGTTCCGCGCGGCCCTGACCCGGTTCCGGTACGCCCAGCGGGAGGTGGCCGACCGCGGCGGCGACGCGGTCGAGGCGACCCGCGCCAGTTTGGAAGCCAAGGCCAGCCGCTGGCGAGCCCGGCTGGAGCAGGGCCAGGCCGAGCTTACGGCCTGCCGGGACCGGGCCGCGGCCGCGGACGACACCCCGGTGGACTGCTCGGGCTACGCCCGGGCCGTCAGCGAGGCCGGCGAGCGGCTCGAGCACATCCGGCACTGGCAGCAGCGGATCGACGACCAGGTCATCGAGTTCCACGGCGCCACCAGCAGGTTCAAGAACCTGCTCGAGACCGACCTGCCCCGCGCCGAAGAGCAGCTAGCCGCCATCATCGCGAGCCTGCACGCCACCCGCCGCGTCCAGCCGCCCGGCTCCTTATCCGTGTCCCCCGTGTACCCCGTGTCGCCAGGGCCCGACCGGCCGGATCGTGACGGCGATCAGCAGCTCCGGCTGCTCGATGACGCCTGGGGAAAGGCCGTGCCGTTCTGGCAAGATGACATCGCGCGGCAGTTCGGCGCCCACCACTGGCTGCCGCTACGCGACGAATCCCGCCTCTACCTGGAGGCCCTCCGCGCGGTGATGGACGTGCTCGACGCCGCCGAACGCGACACCGAGTAACAGCCCCATGGGATCAGCCGGCCGCCACCAGCGCGTTCAGGCGGGCCAGGCAGGCGACCGGATCGACCGCGGCCAGGACCAGATCGTCGAACGCCGGCCGCCCGGCCGACACGCTAACCGGGTGAGCATGGGACGGTTTGCCGGTCGCCGGATCGATGGTGGTGACGCGCCCGCGGAAGGTCACCGCCGCCACCACCTCGGCCGGGGTGACGGTGAAGATCTCGTGCAGCGTGCGCAGCGCGAGACAGGCTACCAGCCGGTCGTAACGCTGGCTGATCTCGCTTTCCTGACGCGGCACCGGCTCGATCACATCGCGGGCCCGGACATAGCGGTACGCGCGGACGGCAGGCACGACGCTGACCGGCGGGAGCTCGGCATCCACCGCGAGGTGCCGGTTCTCCGGCTGGTAGGCGACCTGGTGTTCGCGGGGAAAGCCGTCCGGGTACCGGGACGCCCTGAGTACGCAACTCGCGAACCACTCCACGGCACCGCGGTCGCCGGCCGCGAACGCCGATTGGCGGTCCGCGACGTAGGCGTTGCGCTGCGCCGCTCGCGCGCGCTCCTGCGTGACCATCCTGTCGTACTGGGCCTTCGCGACGGCCAGCGCCTGCCGCCGTTGCGATACTCGCTGTCGGTGTTCGGCCTCGGCCGCCTGGAAACGAGTTTGCGCCTGGGCCAGCTGGCGGTCGTAACGCGCGCGCAGGAAGCGGTTGAGCCCCTGCGGCGGGACCGGCGCGAACTCGCTCCAGTCGGGCACGGTCGGCACTTGGCCGAGTTCGCCCGGATCGAATGGCGCCACCTTCGGCGCGGCCATCAGCCGTTCGAAGGTCACCGCGGGCCGTGGCAGGACGCTCGTCAGGACCTCCGCCAGAATCTTGACCTGCTCCCGCACGGCGGCGGTCATGGTGTCCGCTTCGGCCTGCCGGGACTCCAGGTGCGCCTGCTGGCGGGCCTTCTCCTGCTCCCTGTCCTGCTTGCGCTGTTCTCGGTCCAGCCGATCGTCTTCCCGGCGCTGCGCCGCCAGGCGACGCTCGAACTCAGACAGACTCCCGCTGCGGGGCATGGTTCTCCCGGTCCTCGTCACGACGGCTACAGAAACGACGATAACCGCGGCCGGGATCAGGAGAAAGCCACCACCGTAGGCGTCTCCTCCGCTTGACGTCCCCGATAGCACGTGCTTATCATATTGATATCTATTTTTTCTTGGTAGGGGCCGCGTCGCGGCGCGCATGGCAGGCACCGCGGGCCGACTCGGCAGGAGATGAGTCAGATGAGGTGTTTCGTCAAACCGCCCGCAGTGGCTGGCGTCGTCCTGGTGGTCGCGGCGGGTCTGGCCGTCGGCGGTTGCGGAAGCAACAGCAACTCGAGCGCAGCGGCCGCCTGCTCGGCTAAGCCCGTAGCCGCCCCGGCCACGGCGGGCTGGACCCTGCCCGGCGGCAACCTGGCCAACACCCGGGACGTCGCCAGCCCGATCACCAGCTCGAATGTCTCGACGCTGGGTGTGGCGTGGTGCGTGCCAGTCGAGTCGACGGGCGTAGCCAAAGCCGCTGGCCTGGCCAACGGCTACGCGACTACCCCGGTCGTTGTTAACGGCGTGGTGTACACCCAGGATCAAGAGTCGAACGTGATGGCGATCCAGCTCGCCACCGGGAAGGTCCTGTGGACGCACACCTACAACTCCCTGAACGGCGGCCCAGACGGCGTCAATGTCGTCGACGGAACCGTGTACGCGGCGACAGACAGCGCCGCGGTCGCCCTGTCGGCGGCCACGGGCCGGCAGCTGTGGAGGCGGACCCTGATCGGCAACGACCTCGAGGGCATCGACATGGCCCCCGGCTACAACGACGGCACCGTGTACGTCTCGACCGTGCCCGTCAACCCCAATAAGGGCGAGTACCTGGGCGGCGCCAAGGCGACCCTGTGGGCGCTGAACGCCGTCACCGGCGCGCCGAAGTGGAGCTGGGACGAGGTGCAGAACCTGTGGGGGAACCCGGGCCTCAACTCCGGCGGCGGTCTGTGGGATCCGCCGTCGTTCGATGCCCAGGGAGACCTCTACATCGGAATCGCGAACCCCGGCCCGATCGGCCAGAGCGGATGGCCCAAGGGCTATCCGTGGGGGACCAGCAGGCCGGGCCCGGACCTGTACACCGACTCGGTGGTGAAGCTGAGCCCGCAGGGCAAGCTGCTGTGGTATTACCAGCTCACCCCGCACGACCTGTATGACTGGGACCTGCAGAACTCGCCGGTCCTCACGACCGCGAACGGGCAGCCGGTGGTGATCGACGGCGGCAAGGCCGGCATCTTGATCGAGCTCAACGCGAAGACCGGCAAGCTGGTGTGGAAGCTCCCGGTCGGCGTGCACAGCGGACCCAGCAACGCCGGGCTCATCACCGAGAACGCCACCCCAGCCTCGCACATCTCGCTGCCCGCGAACTTCGAGCTGGAGCCCGGCGTGTTCGGCGGCGTGGAGTCCCAGCTGGCCACCAACGGCTCGACTACGTTCGCCGCCGTCAACAACCTCGCGGTGCCGCTCTCGGTGAAGGGCGTGACGGAGAGCGGCAAGGCATTCGAAGCCGCTATCCCCAAGGCGACCGGCGAGATGATCGCTGTCAACCAGGACACCGGAAAGATCGAATGGGACGACAAGCTCCCCTCGTCGCCCTACGGCGCCGCGACGGTCACCAACAACGTCGTATTCACCACGACTTACAGTGGCGACCTGTACGCGTTCAACGCGACTACCGGCGCGATCCTGCTGAAGACGCCGCTGTCCGCCCAGACCAACGCTCCCGTCACCATCGCCGGTGACTACATCCTCACCGGAGCAGCCGTTCCGTCATTGACCGCGCACAACCAGGCGCTGATCATCGCCTACAGGCTCGGAGCCAAGGGCAAGCTCCCAGAAACCGTGGGCTAAGCCTGCCGTTCCATGATTACTACGAAGACTCCCCAGTCTGCGCAGACTGGGGAGCCCTTCGGGATCATGGAGCCGCGCCGGGCGCGTGGCGGGCGGGGGATGAAGCCGCTGGTGCGGCTCACGTAGTCGGCGTACGCGGCGCCCTTCGAGCGGGCCATGTGCTTTTCCAGCAGCTTCTTGCCGGTGTGCCGGACCAGCATGGGCGCCACGACGGTCAGCACCCCGAGCCAGCCACGAGCCCGAGCGGCCAGATCGTGTCCATGATCGCGTGCACCCTGGTGCGCATGGCGTACGAGAAGGTCGCAAGCATCGCGGCGGCGGCCATCCCCGCGCACACCGCCAGGTTGACCAGCAGCGGTCCCCAGCTCACCGGGTCCGGCCGCCGGCCCGCGGGTTCCGGCTGGAGCTGTCCATCAGGTCGGCGAACGCGTCCACCGACACTCCGAACTCGCGCGGTTCACCTCGATGGCTCTCGACCAACAGGGCGGCCAGAACCTCCGGGCTCAGGTCCGGATCGGCGGGCAGCTCGACCGTGCCCCACTCCACCACCGACGCCCGCCGCAGCCGCCCGCCGCCGGTGATGATGTACTCGCCGTTCAGCCGGCAATCCTGGCTGGCCAGCGCGGTCAGCACCGGCGCCACCGCCTCCGGGTCCAGCTGCTCCTTGGCCTGCGACGGCATGCCGTCGTCGGTCATCTGGGTCAGCGCGTACGGCAGCAGCATGTTGGTCAGTACGCCCCGCGAAGCGCCCTCGGCGGCCAGTGACCGCCCGAAGGCCAGCAGCCCGCCCTTGCTCGCCGCGTAGGCGGACAAGCCGATGTCGCCGTGCAGCCCGCCGGTGGAGGACACCAGGATGATCCGGCCGTAGTTCGCCGGGCGCATCACCGTCATCGCGGCCCGAGCCAGCCGGATGCTGCCGTGCAGGTTGATCTCGAGGACCTCGCCGAACTGCTCCGCGGACTGCCGGTGGAACATCCCGCCCACGCCGATCGCCGCGTTGGCCACGCAGATGTCGAGCCGTCCCCAGCGCCCGATAGCCGCCCTTACCATCGCTTCGCCGCTTTCCAAAGCCGCCGCGTCGGAGTAGTCGGCCACCGCTTCCCCGCCCGCCGCGGTGATCTCCGCGGTGACATGATCCGCCGGGCCCAGCCCGTCACCGTCGACCAGCCGGTTCCGGTTGTTCACCACGACCCGCGCCCCCTGCCGCGCCAGCGCCAGGCAGAACGACCTTCCCAGCCCCCGGCCCCCACCGGAGACGACCGCCACCCGCCCCGCCAGCGGCATGCCCCGCGTCGCCTCCGTCATGACGCGATGCGCTCGACCAGCACCGCGACCCCGAGCCCCGCTGCCCCGCTGACCACCGCGATCCCGTACCGGCCGCCGCGCCGCTCGAGCTCGTCGACCACGCAGCCGAGCAGGATCGCCCCAGTGGCCGGGTCGCAGAACAGCGGCCCGCCGTCGGAGAACATCGGCATCCGGGACACGCTCTCCACCCCGCCCGCTACCCCGCCCGCGGCCACCAGCTCCAGGTCGCCGCCCCGGATCCGGCCGGCCGCCTGCGCCACCGCGTCGATGCCGGAGGCGCAGAACCGGTTGATGGTGGCGCCCGGCACGTCGCCCCAGTCCGCCAGCATGGTCGCGGTCCTGGCGATGTTCGCGCCCTGCTCGGCGTTCTGCGAGGCGCACCCGATGATGACGTCCTCGATCCGGCCCGAGTCCATGCCGGTCCGCGCGACCAGCTCGCGCTGCAGGTGCACCAACAGGTCGACCGGCGAGACGCTGGCGAAGCCGCCGCGGGGCGACGCGTTGGTCCGGGCGGTGCGGAGCGTTTCGAGCACGAAGGCGTCAGCCACGACAGCTCATAGCCTCAGCCACAACGGCTCCCAGCCTCAGCCACAACGGCTCATAGCCTCAGCCACAACGGCTCATAGCCTCAGCCACAACGGCTCATAGCCTCAGCCACAACGGCTCATAGCCTCAGCCACAACGGCTCATAGCTTTCTTAGTTGTAGTAACTCTTAGTCCTGCCCGTCCGTCCCGTCAAGCCCTGTGCACCGGGGTCTGCTGCAGAGCGTTGGCCAGCCGCGCTCCGTGGTCGAGCAGCTCACCGTAGCTGCGTCTCTCGTCCCCGCGGACCAGCGCCGGCCTGCCGTGGTAGCGCTGGCAGGCAGACGCCAGCAGTTCACCGATGGTGCCGCTTACAGCAGGAATCTCCCGGGTCGAAGTGATAGACGGCTCAAGCTACTCCGCTTACTGTAGTATCCGTGCGCTGTCCCGACACTGACGCTGAGGTCCCTGGCGCTGATCAAGGACGTCGGACCGCACACTTCGGTGCAGGTGCTAAGCTATCGCTCTGCGGCGCTGGTCCGGTTTTCTCCATGAGAGACTTCTCCAGCGGTGTACATGAGGGGCTATGGCGCAGCTGGTAGCGCGTCTGCATGGCATGCAGAAGGTCAGGGGTTCGAATCCCCTTAGCTCCACGGCATTTTTCGAACGCTTGTCTAGCGCCAAAGTGACTAACCAAGTGACTAC
>Ga0302229_10001779_pt1 | contig 16210 bp, 14 predicted proteins | sample II_Palsa_N1_3_FD_193518 | JGI IMG/M metagenome (GOLD analysis project Ga0302229, IMG submission 193518) | Peat permafrost microbial communities from Stordalen Mire near Abisko, Sweden - II_Palsa_N1_3 | ecosystem: Environmental > Terrestrial > Soil > Palsa > Peat permafrost | place: Sweden... | reverse complement strand
AGCACATCGCAGCCGGCACGCTCGATCGCATCCAGGGCGGCGCGGCCGCCCGCCACGAAGGCCGCGACCGCGAGTTTCGCCCTCCCGTGAACCTGGCCGATCAGCGGCGCCCCGTCCACGAAGAGACCCCGCGCCCGCGCGACCTGGAAGCCGATCACCGCCCGCAGCGGCTCGCCGGCGTGCGGCCGCGAAAGTTCTGCGGTGCTCGCGCCGAAGCGCGCGAGGTCCTCGGCGGGCAGATACACGCGGCCGGCGGCGAAGTCCTCGCCGACGTCCTGGCAGTGCTCGGCGAGCTGCAGTGCCGTGCAGATCGAGTCTGACAACGCGATCCGTGCGGGTGTTTGCAGGCCGAACACGCCTAGCACCAGCTCCCCGACGGGATCGGCCGACAGCGCGCAGTAGCCGCGCAGCTCCTCCCAGGTCTCATAGCGGCTGACCCTCTGGTCGGTGCGGTTCGCCTCGATCAGCCGGATGAACGGCTCGCGTGGCAGCGAGCACTCGCGAAGAGTCGGTTCGAGCTGCTCGAGCAGCGGGTTCTCCGCGCGGCCCTCATACGCGCGGTTGAGATCCTCTTCGAGCCAGTCCAGCGCGCCCAGACGGTCACCGCCGGCGGAGTCTCCGAGCTCATCGACGAGGCGCGCAAAGCCATAGATCGCCAGCAGGTGTGAACGTACGCGGCGCGGCAGCACGCGGCTGGCGACCGGGAAGTTCTCGCTCTCGGCGCGCGCCATCACCAAGGCCGCATTCGGAGCGCCGCTGGGTGCCTCAGCCGTGAGCATCACCCCGCGGCGGTGAGGCAGCGGCCGAGCGCCATGATCGGGAAGGCGAGCCTGTAGAGGTGGTAGTTGATGTAGTAGTCAGAGGGAAAGCCGGTGCCCGTGTATTGAGGCTCATCCCAGCAGCCGTCCGCCCGCTGCGAAGCTATGAGCCACTGCACTCCGCGGCTCACAGCCTGCGAGCGCTCACCGGCCGCGTGCAGCGCAAGCAGCGCCCAGGCGGTCTGCGAGGCGGTGCTCGGCCCGCGGCCGATCCACTCCGGATCGTCATAGGAGCGAGGGTCCTCACCCCAGCCTCCGTCCGCATTCTGATGCTGCTCGAGCCAGCGCACGGCACGCCGGATGCACTCCTCCGAGCGGTCAACCCCGGCGGAGATCAGCGCCGGGAGCGCTGCGCCCGTGCCATAGACGTGGTTGACGCCCCAGCGCCCGAACCACGAGCCGCCGGGCTCCTGCTCGGCGAGCAGCCACTCGATCGCGCGCCGCGCCGTGGGCGCATTCGCGAGACCCATCGCGGCGAGCATCTCGACGGCGTGCGCGGTGACGTCGGCACTCGGCTCATCGATCACCTCACCGAAGTCGAGAAAGGGAATCTCACGCACGAGCGAGTGAGTGTTCTCGGCGTCGAAGGCGCCCCAGCCGCCGCCCGCGCTCTGCATCCCTTCAACCCAGCGCAGCGCGCGCGTGATCGCCTGCTCCGCTCGCGCTGAGGCTGCAGCCGTCGCGTTCGTGGCGAGGGCTCGGCGCAGCGCAAGGACCACCTCGACGGTGTCATCGACATCGGGGTAGTTCACGTTTGCGAACTCGAACGCCCAGCCTCCCGGCGCGAGCCCCGGCCGGCGCACCGACCAGTCGCCCGCCACCGTGACCTCCTCGCCCACCAGCCACTCGACCGCGCGTTCGATCGCCGGGTCCGATCCCGAGCGTCCCGCGTCGCTTAGCGCGAGCATCGCCATCGCGGTGTCCCACACCGGCGACTGGCAGGCTTCAAGGCGCCGGCTGGCGCCGGCCGGCGCCCCGACCCCGTGGGAGTCGTCGCGATCCTCGATCGTGAAACCCTCGAGACCCTCGAGGCCCCGTTTGATGATCGGATGCTCGACGGGATATCCGCACAGGCTCAACGCCATCAGCGAGTAGACCCAGGGCGGCTGGATTCCACCCCAGGAACCATCGGCCTCCTGTCGTCTGACGATCCAGCGCTCCGCGCGGGCGATGGCCAGCCGGCGCAGCGGAGCAATCGGCCGCCGCTCGTACAGGCGAGCCACGCGGTCCAGCCGGGTCAGCCAGGAACCCCATCGCGGGACCGTCCCCCGTGGCGCCCGCGCGTGCTCGGCCTGTCCGTCGCCGCCATCCAGCCCGGCGGCGACGTGAAGCTCATCGAGGTCGAACGGCAGCGGACGCACGGGACGGTGGGCTTTGACGAGCGACACCGCCACGATCGTCTGGCGCGCCCAGCAGGCGAATGCGTAGACGTTCAGTGGCGCCCAGGAGGGCAGCAGGATGACCTCGGGGGGCAGCGCGGGCACACGATCCCAGGACCACAGGCCGAACAGTGCAAGCCACAGGTGCGTGAACACGCGCGCGGCGGGGATTCCGCCCTCGGCGCGGATGAAGCGCGCGGCCGCCTGCATGTGCCCGTCCGTGGCCTGATCGCCCGCAAGGCGAAGTGCGCAGTAGGCCTCAATCGTCGTCGACAGCTCGCCGGGGCCGCCGTGGAAGTTCGCCCACGTGCCATCCGCGCGCTGCTGCGAGCGAATCCACGCCGCTGAGCGGGCCGTCTCCTCAGCCCGGCGGACACCCAGAAACTCCCGCAGGAGCATGTCCTCGGCATCCATCGTCACGTTCGTCTGCAGCTCTCCCCGCCAAAAGCCGCTGGGGTCCTGCAGCGAAAGCAGGTGCTCACAGGCGAGCTCCAGAGCGACCCTGCCGGTGCTGGGAGCCTCAACGGTCGTCGTGTTCATGCCCGAAAGCTAGCTGACGTGACTCACAGACACCTTTGGGCCGGAGCCCACGAGCACCTCAGGGTGCGCGAGCGTGATCACGTGCCGGCGAAGAGTGGCCTCTGAGACGGTGCGCGGAACCGGTGAGACGAAGCGGTAGACGATCAGCCCGTTGATGTCGAGGCGTTCGCGCAACCGAAAGCCGGGCGCGGGTGGGCGGCCGGCGGAAGCACGCAGCGGCGCATATCCGGACTCGTCGATCTCCTCGACGGTCACCGACGAGCCGCGCGTGAGATTGTGTAGTGGCGCGAGGTAGTACTCAAGCGGCGCAGCGCCGAGCTCGACTGTCGTGATCACGCGGTCGCTCCCCTGCGAGCCGAGCGCTCGGGCGACGCCGTGCCAGTCACCGCGCTGCAGTCGCGGGCTCAGATCGACGTCGAGACTGATCGCAAGGAAGGCGACGGCGATGATCCCGGCGAGCGCGAGACCTGTGCGTCCGGTTTTGCCTGCGGCCACGACGACCGCGATCAGCGCTGTCACGGGGACCATCGCCGCCACCAGGTTGCGCGGAGCAAGATAGTCCGCCCCGAATGCGACCAGCAGGATCGGCAGCAGGATCCCCCCCGCGGCGACACTCAGAGCGATCAGCGCGCCCCGCTCCTCACGCGCGGTCAGCCCGCGCCAGAGCCCGATCCACAGGCCCACGAGGATCGGCACGGCGACAAGCAGCTCGATCCCGTGCCCGAGAGCCGAGCCGGTGTAGCCGGTGAGGTAGTACTGGGGAATCGCCTGCAGACGGCTCGACAGCGCCCATTCACCGATCCACTGCGTGCCGTGGCCGCCCTGCGCCGAGATCAGCGGCAGCAGCGCCAGGCCGACGAGCGAGAGCGCCGCGACGGCTCCCAGCGCGACACGCCTGCTCTCGCGCCGGCAGAGCAGCCACAGCACCATCGGCACGAGCAGGAACACCGCGAAGTAATGCGTGAGCAGCGCCAGCGACCCGCTCAACGCGAAGGCCGCCATCGCGCGGGGCGTGGGCTCGCGCAGCGCACGCAGGAAGCACCACATCGCCAGCGCCGCGAACAGAACGAACAGCGCGTACGCGCGAGCCTCCTGGGAGTACCACACGAGCAGCGGGTTGACGGCGATCAACAGAGCGCAGACCAGCCCGGCGCGACGGCCCGAGAGCTCGCGCCCTATCGCCCATGCGAGCGGCACGGTGGCCACCCCGGCGAGCGCCGAGAGCAGCCGCAGCGCGACGGCGCCGGTGCCGAGCACGCGCGTGATCGCCCACTCGGCGATGTACCACAGCGGCGGCGTGTTCTCGCTGTGCACGACAGCGTGCAGCGTTTGGCCGAGGCTCGCGCGCAGCACGTGCACGGGCGTGAACGCCTCGTCATACCAGAGGCTCTGGAGATTGAGCGTTGAGAGCCGCAGCGCGGCGGCCAGCACGGTGACGGCGATCAGCGGCCACCACGGCGCGAGCCGGCTTTCAGTCCTCTCTGCGGCGACGGGCACCCGCGGTGTCGCGGCGACGCTCATCGTGGACACTCGCCGCTCGACGCGGGCCCGAAGCAGCCATAGCGGTCAGCGCGAACGTCTTCCACGTTCGCGGGCAGGTACCAACCACCGTGCACCGTGCGCCGTCCGTTGACCGTTTCACCCCAGATCGCCAGACACAGCTGGGTCCGTTCTTTCGGCGCCCCGGGGCTGGTGTTGCCGCAGATCACCTCGCGCCGGCTGGCTTCTCCGAGCAGCTGCTGATCTACGGAGAGGTTGTGGTAATCGTGACCTGTGTAGGAGCGCCACGTGCGCAGATCGGCGATCAGGCGCTGGTTGACGTGGGTTTGACGCACCACGTCGTTCACCGTCGCGATCGCCAGAAGCAGGCCCGCGAGCACCAGAAGAGTCGTCTCCACGAGCCGCGTGCGCCCCGATCCGGGCAGCTCGATCGCACGCGGGCGCAGCCACCCGGGCAGTCGCCTGAAGGCCGATCGCTCCACCGGTGGCGATGCCTCGCTCATGACACCGGGGCGAACAGCGGCGAGATCTGATGGATGATGAACAGGGCCTGCACGGCAAGCGTGGCGACGAGCAGGCGCCTGTCGCGCGCGACGACCGCGAGCGGCAGCGGCCAGAGGATGTACCAGGCGAGCAGCCAGGTGCTCGTGACCGAGATCGCAAGCAGCGTCCAGCCGGACGCCGCCACCCAGTCATAACCTCGCCAGGTGCGCCACATCAGGTGCAGGACGATCACCACGAGCGCGACCTTGAGCAGATCGTGATCGACCGGGAAGACTCCCGGCTTGCCGAACAGGTGGGCGATCTCGTTGGCAAAGCTGTCGGTGGAGACGAAGGCGGCATCGCGGTTGAGCGCCGCGATCAGGTCGATGCCGTGCACGCCGAACACCGCATAGCCGAGCAGGGCGCCCACAGCCAGGGCGCCCGCCGCCCCGATCAGCGTCGCGACGCTGCGCCTCGCGAGGATCATGAACGGGAGCAGCACCCCCACCGTCGCCTTGACCAGCGCGCCCGCGACGACCGAGACGGCCGCCGAGGCATCCCTCCCGGCGAACGTGAAGGCCACCGCGGCCATCATCAGCAGCATCATGATCAGGTCGTTGTGCGCGCCGCCCAGCCCATAGATGACATACAGCGGGTTGGCGCCGACGATCAGCAGCGCCGCCACCGGGTCGAGCTCGCGTTCGCGCGCGCAGCGCCAGACGAGCGCCAGCGTCCCGGCGCTCGCCAACAGCGCCTCGAGCTTCATTCCCCAGATCGCACCCACAACCCCGAGCGGGGCGAGCGGGTAGGAGATCAGCGTGTACAGCGGGCCATACGCGGTGGCCACGTGCTTCCAGTCCATTCCCACGTAGTGGTAGACGGGGTCGTTGACGATCGCGATCGGACCGTGCAAATAGGGATTGATCCCGTGCTCGACGCCCATGCGCGCGTAGGCGATGTAGCTGAACACGTCGGTGGAGATCAGAATCGGCCCGGCAAAAACCATCAGCTGCAGGGCGCCGACGAGAACGATCGCCCAGCGTTTGGAGATCGTGCGCGCGGGCGATCTCCTCATCAGCGACAGCAGCCCGCCATAAGCGGCCGAGAAGGCGAGGATCGCGATCAGGAACACCCGGTAGCCCAGGCGCTCGCCGATGCCCCGTAGCCACCCTGAGATATCTGGTGATTTGGGGATCAGCGCCGAGTGGCCGAGAGCGCCGTCGAGGACTATCTCCGCGGTGGCGGCGACGAGCACCAGCGCGAACAGCGTCGCCAGTACCGGCACCCACTGCTCAGAACGCGTGCGAGAAAGACTGAGCTCGCCCGGAGCGGCGACGCTCACGCCGCGGAAGCCATGAAGCCGCGGGGCTCACAACGCATCAGGGGAGCCTACCTCAACTACTGGGTGTCAGGACGATCTTCAGCGCCTCGCGCCGGTCATATGCCGCATAGGCCTCGCCGGCTTCCTCGAGGCTCATGTGCCTGCTGACCAGCGGCGTCGGGTCGAGCAGGCCGGCCGACATCATCGCCAGCACCCGGTCCACATGGGCGATCACGTTTGCGAGGCCGAGACGGATCGTGAGGCCCTTGATCCAGGCGAGTCCGAGCGACAGCTCCCCGCGCCCGGCATAGGCGCCGATCCCTGAGATCGTACCGGCGTCGCGGGCCAGGCTGATGGCCAGCTGCAGTGGCGCCGGGTCGCCGACGGCATCGACCACCACGTCCACGCCACGGCCTTCGGTGGCGGCTCGGATGATGCCCTTCGGATCCTCCTCGGTGAGATGAACGGCGGTGGCCCCGAAGTCCCCGGCCATCTCAAGGCGCGGTGCGACGGTGTCGATCGCGAACACCTTGGCCGCGCCCGTGGCCCTCGCGGCCTGCACGGCGCACAGGCCCACCGGGCCCAGCCCCAGCACGGCGACGGTGTCGCCCGCCTGCGTTCCGGCGTGGGAGATCGCGTGGTAGCCGGTTCCCATCACGTCACCCGCGAACAGCGCGGTGTCCGCGGACATGCCCTCGGGCACGCGTCGCAACGTCAGGTTGGCATTTGGCACGAGCACGAGCTCAGCCTGCGCGCCCGGTAGGTTGCCCAGGTTCGTACCGTGCCCGAACGTACGCCCGCGCAGGCAGCGGTGATAGTCGCCCCTGACGCAGGCAACACACGTTCCGCAGGCGCTGTGGAAGCAGCCCAGCACGCGGTCGCCGACGGCGGCCCGGTCGACGTCCGAGCCCACGGCGACCACCGTTCCGACAAACTCGTGGCCGATCGTGAAGCCCTGCTCGACGGGCACCCGGCCGTGGTAGATGTGCAGATCAGAGCCGCAGATGCCACTGGCCTCGACGCGCACGAGCGCGTCCTGCGGGTCTGCGAGCTCCGGGTCGGGGACGTCCTGCACGAGCACCTCGCCCGGAGCCTGGAATGTGACGGCGCGCATCGGGCGCTCACCATAGACGACCGCGAGGAGCGGCGGCTCTCCCCGGCCCGCTCCGGGGGCTCCATCGAGCCCCGGCGAAGCCATATGCTGCGGTGATGGCAGAGGCCTCAAAGGCGGTGCTCATAACCGGCTGCTCCTCGGGCATCGGGCGAGCGACCGCGTCTCGCCTCGCCGGTTCCGGCTGGACGGTCTACGCGACGGCACGCCGCCTGGATTCGATCGCCGCCCTGCAGGAGGACGGCTGCGAGACCCTCGAGCTGGACGTCACCGACGAGCACTCGATGCTCGCGGCCGTCGAGCGGATCGAGCAGGACCACGGCGCGGTGGGCGTGCTGATCAACAACGCCGGATACAGCCAGAGCGGGGCGATCGAGACGGTTCCACTCGATGCCGTTCGGCGTCAGTTTGAGACGAACATCTTCGGCCTCGTGCGTCTCACCCAGCTCGTGCTCCCGAAGATGCGCGCACAGCACTGGGGCAAGATCGTGAACGTCGGCTCGATGGGCGGCCGGGTGTCCTTCCCCGGAGCGGCGCACTACCACGCGACCAAGCACGCGCTCGAGGCGATCTCAGACGCGATGCGCTTCGAGCTGCAGGGCTTCGGTATCGACGTGATCCTGCTCGAGCCGGGCCTGATCAAGACGGAATTCGGCGAGGCCGCCGTTGCGAGCATGGCGGACGTCCAGAGCAAGGGCAGCGGCGAGGATCCCTACGCGCTGTTCAACACCACCGTCGGCGCCGTCACGCAGGGGGCCTACGAGGGCCCGTTGCGGGCGCTCGGAGGCGGACCCGAGCGTGTGGCGAAGGTGATCGAACGGGCGCTCGGGCGCAGGCGGCCCCCGGCGCGCATCACGATCACCCCCTCGGCCAAGATCATGATCGCGCTGCACAGCCTGCTCCCGGACCGCATGTGGGATGCGATGCTGCGCCGGCAGTACCCTCAGCCGAAGTAGTCAGGCCCACGCCGCTGCGCGCGTCTGGCGCCCTCACCCGCCAAGCGCGCTCAGGCTGCGGCAGCGAGCGCCAACACCGGCTGCGGGCGTCCCACGGCGTAGCCCTGCGCGTAGTCCACGCCATAACCTCGCAGCAGCGCCATCGTCTCCTCGTCGCCCACGAACTCCGCGATCGTCATGGCGCCCATGCCCTTGACGACTCCCACCAGCGCCTTGACGACGAGCTGGTCGTTCGGCGACTGCGGCAGCGCACGGATGAAGTCGCCGTCGATCTTCAGGTAGCGGAAGGGCAGGTTCTTGAGGTACTGGAAGGAGCCGAAGCCCGCCCCGAAGTCGTCCAGCGCCACCGAGCAGCCCAGCGTCTGCACGCCGGCGCAGAAGCGCCTGGCCCGCTCCATGTCAGAGATCGAGGCGGTCTCGGTGACCTCGATGATGAGCCTGCCCGGATCGACGCCGGACAGCGCGAGGCCGTTCTCGATGTCGGCGAGCATGTTCTCATCGGTGATCGACAGGGCCGACAGATTCACCGCGATGCACACCCCCGGCGGTGCGTTTCCGCTCGCGAGCAGGGCCAGCACCTTGCCCAGGACGATCCGGTCAATGTGGCGTATCAGCCCGTAGCGCTCGGCGGCGGGCAGGAATCGCCCGGGGGCCACCAGCCGCCCGTCGGGTTCGTCGGCGAGGCGCACGAGTGCCTCGTAATGCGAGGCCGGCCCGTTCCGGCTCCGATCTCGCAGCGGAACGATCGGCTGATAGTGCAGCTCGAACAGATCCTCCGTGACGGCTCGGCGCAGACGCTCGAGCCACGGCCGCCGGTGCAGCCCGGCCGGCGAGGAGGACTCCTCACCCCGCGTGCGGGTGGCTGAAAGTCCGAGGTAGCGATTGTGCACCGGAACCTCCGCAGCCCGCAGGAGCACTCGCGGCGTCGCGCAGGCGATCGTCGAGGTGAGCATCTAGGCGACGGTCTTCGACGGGTCCGCACAGTCCCCTGCGCAGAATGTCTGCCTAAGGTCATGTGGGGGGTGACAGAACCGCTGCCGGGCGTTTAGGACGCCCGCACGACCCATTTGGCGCTTCAGCTGCGTTCAGAGCGCCGGTAGGGCCGCCTTGCACGGTCGGAGATCACGAGCAGCAGCGCCAGCAGCACGAAGTTCATGACCACCGAGGATCCCCCATACGCCACGAACGGCAACGTCACGCCGGTCAAGGGGATCACGCGCGTGACACCCCCCACGATCACGAACACCTGTATCGCCACGATGAACGACAGGCCCGTGGCCAGCAGCTTTGAGAAGGAGTCCCGCGCGAGCACGGCCGTCTTCAGCCCGCGGGCGACGAACAGCAGGTAGGTGAGCAGCAGTCCCGCCGCGCCCACGAGGCCCAGCTCGTTGACGATCACCGCGTAGATCGTGTCGCTTTCGGGCACGGGCAGAATCGCCTGGCCGGTGCCCGGCAGGCGCAGGAGCGACTGGTCGAAGCCCGTTCCGAGCAGCCCGCCGTCCGCCTGCGCGAACAGCGACTGCGCAAGCTGGTAGCTGCCGCCGACCTGGCGGTTGTAGAGAGCGGGGTCAAACGGGTGTTCCCAGGCGAGCACGCGGGCGTGGACGTGGCTGACGTGCCCGGCGACGAACCATGCGCCGACGGCGAACAGCACGAGGCCGATGAGCGGAAACGAGAAGCGCCCGGTGGCAACGTAGAGCAGCGCCAGAAAGGCGCCGTAGAACATCAGCGAGGTCCCCAGCTCGCGCGTGAGCAGCAACGTCGCCATCGCTGCTCCCCACACGATCAGCATCGGGCCGAACTGCTTCATCGGCGGTAGCGTCAACCCGAGCACGCGCCGGCCTGCCGTGACGAGTATCTGACGGTTGTCGTGCAGGTAGCTTGCGAGGAAGATCACGATCGCGATCTTCGCGAGCTCGGCAGGCTGGAAGGAGACGCCGCCCACGCGAATATCCAGATAGGCGCCATTGACCTGCTCGCCGATCACTGGGAAGCGCGGCAGCACTGTCAGGGCGATACCGACCGCCGCGATCGTGTAGCGGTAATGCTCGAGCACCCCCACTCCCCTGCGGCGCAGGGCCAGGATCGTCGCGGCGAACAGGACGAGGCCCAGCGCCATCCACTGCGCCTGCTGACGCGCGAGCACGGGATCGATCCGGTACACCATCACGATACCCACGCTCGCGAGCACAGCTGCAAGTGGGAACAGATAGGGGTCGGCGTATGGCAGCGCGAAACGGATCACCAGGTGGCCCGCCAGGCACAGCGCCAGGAACAGCAGACCGTAGGTGAACGAGACGCTCGACGCGTGGTTGAGAGTCACGTTGGTGGAGGCCCCGGGGGCGTTGGCCTGCTGCTGGATGAAGATCGCGGTGAAACCGGCCGTGACCAGCAGCGCTGCTGGAATCAGGCCCAGCAACTCGCGGTTTCGGGGGCTCAGCATGCCCGCGAGCGTACCTCGCCTAACGGCGCGGGGGCTCCGGGCCTACCGCTAGGCTTGGGCCTGCACGAGCGTCCCCGAAGCGACGGCGCTGCCCGAGTTCTCCTGCGATATGAGCGGCTACCCCGTGACACCCGACGACGCCGAGCGTCCGCCCTCGCTGGGCTGGAGCATGCTCAAACGCTTCCTGCTCGCGGCCGTGCTGATCGTGCTGATCAGCGGCGGCGCCGCGTACACGCTGGTCCAGCACAAGATCACGAACATCGCCGAAGAGGTGTTCCCCAAGGGGAATCAGATCGACGCTCCGAAGGGTGTCGTCACGGCCGAATACAGCGGCGGTCCGCAGACGTTTCTGATCCTCGGCTCCGACCGCCGAGAAGGCTCGAAGGACTCCTACGACCGTGAAGACCCACCGCACAGCGACACGATCCTGCTCGTGCGCTTCGATCCCAACCAGGGTCAGACCTCAGTGCTGTCGATCCCGCGCGACCTGATGGTCAACATCATGACCAGGAACGGCGAGAGCTATCCGAAGGAAAAGATCAACGCCGCCTACACGATCGGCAACAAGCTCGGCGGCACCAAGGGCGGGATGGTGCTCGCCGCGGAAACGATCGAGCGGGAAGTGTTCCCAGGCCTGAAGCTGAACGGCATCGTCGACGTGAACTTCGCGGGCTTCATCAAAGTCGTCGACACGCTCGGCTGCGCCTACGTGAACGTCGATCACCGCTACTACAACGAGAACGTCGGCTCGACGGAAACCGATTACACGAGCATCAATCTGCAGCCCGGCTACCAGAAGCTCTGCTACGAAAACGCGCTCGACTACGTCCGCTACCGCCACACGGACTCGGACTTCGTACGTGTGGCACGCCAGCAGGACTTCCTACGCGACCTGCGCGAGCAGATCTCGCCGGGCAACGAGCTCGGCCAGATCGACACGGTCGCCAAAGCGGTCGGGCACGCGATCAGCTCAACGTTCCATTCATCCGCGACCGAGCTGATCGAACTGGCGAAGCTGATCGCGTTCTCACAGACCAAGCCGCTGCGTCAGGTGAAGTTTGAGACCTCGAGCGACGACTTCCTGTTCAACGGCGGGTCCTATGTCACGACGACCCCCGCGCTGACGCAGGAGACGCTCGATAAGTTCCTGAACGGCCACGAACAGCTGAAGCTGGCCATACCCAAGCCGCCCTCGCGGTCCTCACACCACGGCCATCACGCCAGCGCAGCCGCCTCCCTGAGCGCACTGAACCTGTTCCCGAACCGCTCAGACGACGACAGCGAAGCCGTGAAGGGCGCCCTCGGCGTCCCCTTCCCGGCGCTGTATCCGACCGTGGAGACCGGCGAGGCCGAACAGCAGGACGTTCGCGCCTACACGCTCAAAGATCAGCAGGGCAATCTCCATCACGCCTACGTCGTCGTGTACCAGCAGAGCACACAGGGCGGCTACTACGACTTCGAGGGCACCGACTGGCTGAACCCGCCGCTGTTCGCCCATGCGCGCACCGAGGTGGTCAACGGCCGCAGCTACCGCATCGTCGACGACGGGGCGCACATCCACGTCGTCGGCTGGCGCTCCGGTCACGTCCTCTACTGGCTCACCAACACACTGCTCGAGGAACTCACGAACGCGCAGATGCTCGCCATCGCCGGCTCGGCGCAGCCGTTGCACTGAGCGGGCTGCGAGCCGATCGCCTGCGCGGCGATCGCTGTGGGGTTATCGAGATGAGTGCGCCGCGCGCGCCTCGTCCAGGGCGGCGTTGACGAGCGCATCCGCGCGCGCGTTCTCGGCGCGGGGCACCGTCTGGATCGACCAGTCATCGAAACGCGCGAGCTGGGCCATCGCCCGCTGATGCAGTGGTCGCATCGCCTCATGCTTGACCTTGTAGAGACCCTGGACCTGCTTGGCGATCAGCTCGGAGTCGCCCACCACAGCGACCTCGCTCGCGCCAAGCTCGAGCGCGCACTGCAACCCGAGCAGCAGCGCCTCATACTCGGCGACGTTATTCGTGGCAGTCCCGAGCAGGCGGGTGTGCTCGCCGAGCGTCTCGCCGCCGGAGGAGCTGACCACGCAGGCAGCGGCCGCCGGGCCCGGGTTGCCGCGGGCACCGCCATCGACGTGCACGAGCACCTTCATCGCCCTGCGCTCATCCCGCGGACGGCTAGGAGGGATTGGCCAGCGGGGGAAGATCCCCGGGCATGCGAGCTCTGCGGCGCTCGCGCACGACACGCTGCTCGGCGTCCGCTGGTGCGGCCGCGTTCCTGCTGCGCGCGCGCCGATCGAACTCGCGACGATCCACGATCACCGAGACGTTCGCCTCGCCCTCGTAGTACTCGGCCAGCTTCGGGTACAGCTCGTCGGCCAGCGGCTTTGGGACCACGGAATAGATCATCGTCCTTCTATCCTACTCGCCCGCGGCCGAGAAGCAAGCGGGCGAGGCGTTCTACGCGCCCGACAGCGAAAGGGTGCCGAGCTCACCGGCGACGGCGTTCCCACGCCGATCCTCGCGCGGAAGTTCGTCGAGCTCAGTGCCCTGCGCCAGAACCGTGGCCTCAGCGCCCTCGTCATCGATATCGATCTGGTAGCGGTACCAGCACAGCTCCCAGGCGACCACGATCGAGACGAGGCTTGCGAGGTCCCTGTCGGGATTGACGCTCACCTCGGGCGCGCCCAGCGAGCGTGCGACGCCCGCCACGCGGCGGGGATGCCCGCCGGCGTTGAACACCGCGATCGCGCGTTCGGCGCGGCCGGCGCCCACCACCGGGACGTGCTCGAGCGCCGCGGCCGCCTCCGGGTGCGCCGGCGGCACCTCCGTCGTCGAGCCCGCGGATCCGCGCTCGCCGTCGAGGAAGTCATATGGCGCCGGCTCGGCCTGCAGCGAGCTGCCCGCAGCGGCTACCTCGGCGTCGCTGCCGGCCGGCTTGCCGACCTGGCGCAGACGGTCAAACAGATTTCGCCCGCGCCTCGGTCGCAGCGGTGCCACGCTCACGGATTGCCCGTCGGTCTCGCGAAGCCAACCCTCATGGGTGGCGCGGGGAGCGCACAGCTCGCACACGGTGTATCGCTGGCCGGCGCCGAGAAAAATGTCGGTTTGCTCGCCTCGCAACAACCGCCGCTGGCACACATCACAGGCCACATCCGGCTGAGACGTGACGATCGTTCGGGTGGCCATCACCCGCAAGCGTATTCGATCAGTCCTCGAAGGACTCCTCCTGCATGCGCGAGCGCAAGCGCAAGACGGCCTTGGTGTGCATCTGTGAGACCCGCGACTCGGTCACTCCGAGGACCTCGCCGATCTCCCTGAGAGTCAGGTTCTCGTAGTAGTAGAGGGCGATCACCAGCTTCTCGCGCTCGGGCAGCTTGGCGATCGACTCGGCGATCCGATCCTTCAGATCACCCACGTCAAGGGACTTCGCGGGGTCGGGCGCACCGGGATCCTCGATCGTGTCCATCAGCGAAACCTGATCGCCGCTGAGGTCCGAGACGCTCCACAGCTCGTCCAGGGCGACCATCGATGAGTGCGAGATCGCCAGCAGCGACTCGTTCAGCTCGTCGACCGTTATGCCCATCTCCTTCGCGATCTCCGCGTCGGTCGGCGCCCGCTGCAGCGTGTTCTCGAGCTTGGCATTCGCGCGCTCCACTTCGCGGGCCCGCGAGCGCACGCTGCGCGGCACCCAGTCCATCGATCGCAGCTCGTCGATGATCGCGCCCTTGATGCGCATGATCGCGTAGGTCTCGAACTTGATCTCGCGCGTCAGGTCGAAGCGCTCGATCGCCGAGATCAGGCCGACCAGGCCGTAGGAGATCAGATCGGCCTCCTCGACGTGCGGAGGCAACCCGGCGGCAGTGCGCCCGGCTACATACTTGACCAGCGGCGAGTACGCCACGACCAGCCGCTCACGAACGCGGCTGTCGCCGTCGGACTTGTATCGCCGCCAGAGTTCGCGCAGCTCGATCGGTTTGACATTGGTCTCCAGGGTAATCCTCCCCCTGTTCAGGCCCGAGGGTGACTGCGCGCATAGGCGCTTTTGAGCCTGGCGGACTCTACCCGAGTGTAAATCTGAGTGCTGGACACGCTTGCGTGCCCCAGGAGTTCCTGGATGCTCCTCAGGTCCGCCCCACCGTCGAGAAGATGCGTCGCGAAACTGTGTCTGAGCGCGTGCGGCGAGGCCTGCGGTCCGCCGGCTCCTCCAGCGGCCGGATCGTTTCCAGCCACGCGCTCGGTCCAGGTCCTCAGCCTACGTCTCACGTCGCTCGTACCCAAGCGCCGGCCCGTCTTGCTCAGGAAGAGCGCGTCGCCCCCACCGGCGGACGGCGCTGTCAGCGCCGGGCGAGCACGCTCCAAATAGGCCCTGAGCGCCTCGAGGGCCGGCTCGCCGACCGGTAGCAGCCGCGTCTTTCGCCCCTTGCCCTCCACTCGCACCTGCTCTGCGTCGTGATCCACATCGGCGGTCTGAAGCGACACCAGCTCCTCGGCTCGCAGCCCGCTCGAATAGGCCAGCTCGAACAGCGCACGATCGCGCAGCTCCAACGGGCCGGAGGCCGGAATGCCGTCCAGCAGGCGCGCCATCTCGCGCGCGCTCAGCACGCGCGGCAGATGGGAAGGACGCCGCGGTGTGGATACCAGGTCGGCCGGGTTCTGCGCGATCCGTCCGTGCTCGCGCTGGCTTCTGAACAGCGCCCTCAGCGCCGCGAGCTTACGGGCGGTCGTCGTCGGAGCGGCGCCCTGCTCTGAGAGATGAGCGATGTAGCGGCGTACGGCCTTCGGGCCAACGTCCTCTGCGCGCAGGCCCTGAGCGCTCACCCAGCCGGCGAACTGCTGCAGGTCGACCGCATATGCGCGCCTGGTCCGCGGAGCCGCGTCGCGGCGACCCAGATCGGCGTCCAGCAGCTCAAGCGCGCCCTTCCAGCCTGTATCCATGGGGTGCTAGTTCGCCGCCCCGGCCCCTGTGCCCTGCCTGCAGGAGCTCAGCGTTATGGCCCTCAGCGCGCGACAGCGCCCTCGGCGGCGCTGCCGACGAGCTTCGCGTACTTCTGAATCGCCACGTCGACGTGCTGATCGGCTCGCGGCGCGGGCTCGTAGGTGCCTAGCCGCTCGGCGATCTGCTCCTCAGAAAGCGCCACGTCGATGTTGCGCGCATCCACATCGATGCTGATCTCATCGCCGTCGGCGATCGCGGCGATCGGCCCGCCTCTGACCGCCTCCGGCGCGATATGGGCTGCCATGAACCCGTGCGTGGCACCCGAGAACCGCCCGTCGGTGATCAGCACCACGCTCTCCCCCAGGCCCTCACCCACGATCGCGGCGGTTACGGAGAGCATCTCGCGCATGCCGGGGCCCCCGACGGGACCCTCGTTGCGGATCACGACCACATCGTCGGCAACGATCTCGCCCGCGAGCACGGCCGCCATCGCGGCCTCCTCGCCATCGAAGACCCGCGCCGGGCCGGTGTGCGTGCGGCGCTCGTGGCCTGCGAGCTTGACCACGCAGCCGTCGGGGGCGAGGTTGCCGTGGAGGATGGCGAAGCCCCCGGTGGGTTTCAGCGGGTCCTCCAGTGGGCGCACGACCTGCTGGCCGGGGGTCTCCGCGGCCTCGGCCGCCTCCTCTCCGATGGTCCTGCCGGTGACGGTCTGTGCCTCCCCGTGCAGGAGCCCGGC
>Ga0302229_10001778_pt1 | contig 16212 bp, 10 predicted proteins | sample II_Palsa_N1_3_FD_193518 | JGI IMG/M metagenome (GOLD analysis project Ga0302229, IMG submission 193518) | Peat permafrost microbial communities from Stordalen Mire near Abisko, Sweden - II_Palsa_N1_3 | ecosystem: Environmental > Terrestrial > Soil > Palsa > Peat permafrost | place: Sweden... | reverse complement strand
TCACCGAGTTGAACGCGTTCGCCGCCGGCCGGATCACCGGTCTGGGTCGCAAGCTGGCCCGCCTGCCCGTGGATCCGCGCATCGGCCGGATGATCCTGGAGGCCGACCGGAACGGGTGCACCCGCGAGGTCCTGATCATCGCGGCCGCCCTGTCCATCCAGGATCCGCGTGAGCGGCCGATGGACTCCCAGCAGGCGGCGGACGACAAGCACCGCCGGTTCGCCGACCCAGACTCGGACTTCATCGCCTACCTGAACCTGTGGGACTACCTGGCCGAGCGGCAGCGCGAGCTTTCCTCCTCGGCCTTCCGCCGGATGTGCCGGGCCGAGTACCTGAACTACCTGCGCGTCCGCGAGTGGCAGGACCTGCACGGACAGCTGCAAAGGCTGGCCGGCGACCTCGGCGCGACGGTCAGCGCTTCTTCTTCCGAACGGGCACGGGTGCATGCCTCACTGCTAGCTGGCCTGCTGTCCCAGATCGGGATGAAGCTGCTGGCGACCGAGCCGGCCCGGCCGGCCTCCTCGGCGGCGGGCGCCGCGACCGGGGCGAGCCCGGGCGCATCCGGGTTCTCGGGTCGACGGCCCCGGGCGGAGTACCTCGGCGCCCGCAACGCCCGGTTCGCCATTTTCCCCGGCTCCAGCCTGGCCCGGAAGGGGCCGGACTGGATCATGGCGGGCGAGCTGGTGGAAACCTCCCGGCTGTGGGCCCGGACCGTGGCGCGGATCGAGCCCGAGTGGGTGGAGCCGCTGGCCGGGCACCTGGTCAAGCGCAGTTACAGCGAGCCGCACTGGGAGAAGAAGCGCGGCGGCGCGGTCGCGCTGGAGAAGGTGACCCTGTACGGGGTGCCGCTGGTGGTGGACCGCAAGGTCAGCTACTCCTCGGTCGACCCGGCGGCGGCGCGGGACCTGTTCATCAGGCACGCGCTGGTGGAAGGTGACTGGCAGACCTCGCACAAGTTCTTCGCCGAGAACAGGCGGCTGCTGGCCGAGGCCGAAGAGGTCGAGCACCGGGCCCGCCGCCGCGGCCTGGTCGTCGGTGAGGATGAGCTTTTCGCCTTCTACGACGCCCGGATACCCGCGGACGTGGTCTCGGCCCAGCACTTCGACACGTGGTGGAAGCAGGCCCGCCGGGCCGATCCGGGCCTGCTGACGTTCACCGCGAGCGACCTGCTCAGGGACGACGCCAGCCAGATCAGCGCGGACGCCTACCCGGACAGCTGGACCTCCGAGTCCGCCCTCGTCTCCCCGGTCGGCGTCCTGCCGCTCTCCTACGCCTTCGAGCCGGGCAGCCAGGCCGATGGCGTGACCGTCGATATCCCGCTGAGCGGCCTCAATCAGGTGGACCCGGCCGAGTTCTCCTGGCAGGTGCCCGGACTGCGCACCGAACTGGTCACCGAGATGATCCGGTCCCTGCCCAAGGCGCTGCGCCGTGACCTGGTTCCCGCGCCCGATGTGGCGCGGGAGGTCACCAGCCGCCTCGGGCCGCCGGCTGGGGACCTGCGTGACGCGGTCGCCCGCGAGCTGCGGTCCCTGCGCGGCGTCAGCGTGCCGCGCGACGCCTGGGATGCCTCCAAGCTGCCGCCGCACCTTCGGATCACGGTCCGGGTGACCGACGGAGACCGAGTCCTGGCCGAGGGCAAAGATGTCGGCGAGCTGCAGCGCGAGCTCCGGCCCCGGCTGCGGGCCGTGCTGTCGCAGGCGGCACGCGGGATCACGCGTTCGGGCCTGACCTCGTGGAACTTCGGCGCGCTGCCCAAGATCTTCACCGAAGGCACCGTGGTCGCCTACCCCGGCCTTTTCGACGCGGGCGCCGCCGTCGACGTCCGGCTGTTCGAGACCGAGGCCGCGGCGCGCACGGCCATGTGGGCCGGGACCCGGCGGCTGATCCTGCTGGGCGCCCCGTCCCCGGTCAAATCGATCGCCGACGGCTTGCCGACACGGGCCAAGCTGGCGCTCAGCCACAACCCGCACGGCAGCGTCGCCGCGATGTTCGCCGACTGCATCAGCTGCGCCGCCGACCACCTGATGGCCGAGGCGGGCGGCCCGGCCTGGGATCGCGACGGCTTCGAACGGCTCTGCGCCGCAGTCCGGTCCCGCCTGCACGAGGTGACCGGAGATGTCGTGCGGCGGGTAGAGGCCGCGCTGCGCCTCTCCCACGCCATCGAGACCCGCCTGGACGACACCCGGGGCGACGGCGCACGGCCGGCCGTAGCCGACATGCGTGCCCAGCTGGCCGGGCTCATCTTTCCGGGGTTCGTCACCGCCGCCGGCTACCGGCGGCTCCCGCACCTGGCCCGCTACCTGCAGGGGATAGAGCGGCGGCTGGACAAGCTGCCGGAGAACCCGGCGCGCGACGCGGCGAACATGGCTATCGCCCAGCGGGTCGAGCAGGCCTACGCCCACGCGGTCGCTGAGCTGCGCGGCGCAGGCCAGGCGAGCCAGGGAGGGCAACGGGTCCTGCTCGACGGCGATCTGCGCGAGGCGCGCTGGATGCTCGAGGAACTCCGGGTCAGCCTCTTCGCCCAGACCCTCGGGACCCAGGCTCCGGTGTCCGAGAACCGCGTGCTCGCGGCCCTTGACCGGCTCAGCGCCTAACGCTGGCAGGCAGCTGGCCTCGCCTCGCCGGGCCGCGACATCTCGACCCGCGCCCGGGCGTGTCGCTGCCCGCCCTTGGACTACATAAGATGCTACGTTCTTCCCTGAGTAGCACAATGTTCGCCTATGCGGCGCATGAACCGCAGGAAGGCAGGAACCGTGACCGGAGAACCCCCCGTACGGCGCCGCCTCATCGGAGGCGCTTTGCGCCGGTACCGGGAGCACGTCGGCTACGCGCTAGAAGATGCGGCGCGCGTCCTTGAGTGCGACCGTTCGAAGATCAGCCGGATCGAAACGGGCCAGCGCGGTATCAGGCCCAAGGAACTGCGCGAGCTGCTGACCGAGTACGGCGTGCCGGAGAGCGACCAGGCCGCGCTGGTGGCCATCGCCAGCCGCGGCAGCCAGCGAGGCTGGTGGCATCCCTATGCGGGCAGCTTCTCGGAGGCGTACCTGGATTACGTCATCATGGAGTCGATTGCCTCGGAGATCATGGCATACGAGGCCCAGCTCGTGCCCGATCTGCTGCAAACCGAGGACTACGCCCGCGCCATCGCTGCCGCCGAGCCCGGCTACGCCACGGGCGGGCAGCGGGAGGATGCCGTCGAGGCCATGGAAGTGCGGCGGCAGGGGGTGCTGACCGGGACGCCTTCGGGCTCTTCGGGGTCTTCGGGTCGGCGCCTGTGGGTCATCCTGGGCGAAGGCGCCCTGCACCAGGCGGTCGGCGGTCCCGGCGTCCTGGCCGGGCAGATCCGTCACCTCGTCCAGCTGAGCGAGGATCTTCCCGGCCTCACCCTTCAGGTCCTGCCGTTCTCGGCCGGGGCACATGCCGCTGCAGGTAGCGCATCTCTCGCGATCCTGCGGTTCTCCGATGCGCCCAGCCTGGGCGTGGTCTACGTGGAGGCGCTATCCGGCGGCGTCTACCTGGAGAGCCAGGCGGACGTCGCCCGCTACATCCGCGCGTTCGCGCTGCTGCGTGCGTCCGCGCTCAGCGTCGCTGACAGCGTGCGCCTGCTGCGGGATCTCGGGGGCCTAGCGTGACCGGATCCGGCGGCGGGCGCCATGTATTGAACATTACACCAATAAATGCTGACATATCATTTCGGGGGGTCCCGGTCTCGGTTACTTGTGGGACTGATGTGACAGTAGAAGTATCGCATCCGAACACGGGAATTATGTGTCCGAATAGAAATCTTCTCCCCGGATGCAGTTTTGCGACTAGCCATTAGGCTGGTTTTGCACGTATGTCGGCAAAGGGGCTTTGGCTGACGTTAGGCGGCGCAACGTGGGACGGGGCTTGCAGCCTGGGGACCCGCGGCTGATCGGTCCGTACCGGCTGGTCGGGCAGCTTGGCTGCGGTGGCATGGGACGGGTATATCTGGGTCTGTCGGCGGGCGGTCGACCAGTCGCCGTGAAGGTGATCCGGGCTGAGCTGGCCGCGGATCAGGAGTTCAGGGTCAGGTTCAGCCGGGAGGTCGCCGCGGCCCGGCGGGTAAGCGGCCTGTTCACCGCCCTGGTGGTCGATGCGGATGTGGACGGTCCGGTGCCCTGGCTGGCCACGGCTTATGTGAGCGGGCCTGCGCTGTCTGACGCGATCGCCCGTCACGGGCCGATGTCAGCCCGGTCGGCGCTGGCGCTCGCGGCGGGGCTGGCGGAGGGCCTGAGCGCGATTCACGCCGCCTTGGTGGTGCACTGCGACCTGAAGCCCTCCAACGTGCTGCTGTCCCAAGACGGGCCGCGGGTGATTGACTTCGGCATTTCGCGCGCCGCAGAGGCCATGTCCGTGACGGGAGCGGGCCTGGTGGTCGGCTCGCCGGGCTTTATGTCTCCTGAGCAGGCCATGGGCGGGGATATCGGGCCGCCGAGCGACGTGTTCAGCCTCGGTGCGGTGCTCGCGTTCGCCGTCACGGGCCAGGGGCCGTTCGGCGAAGGGTCGAGTCCCGAACTGGCCTACCGGCTCGTCTACAGCGAGGCGAACCTGGATCAGCTTCCCACCGAACTGCGCTCCTTGGTCAGGCATTGCCTGGCCAAGGACCCAGCCGAACGGCCGACCGCCGACGGACTGCTGGCCGAGGTAGGGGCCGTGCAAACCGCGGCCGGCTGGCTGTCTGACGCGCCCATCGCGGTGTTCGCCGAGTACCTCGCGCCGAACCCGCCCCAGGTGGCCGCCGTTGCTGGCCCGGCTGCTCCTGGGGAATCGCCCGGGCCCAGGCGACCGGCTGCCGTGCGATCCGTTTCCGGGCGCACCTGGTTCAGGCCGGCCCGGTCGTCCCGCCGGGACCAGATGTCGCGGCGTCGCTGGTGGCGGCCGCTGGCGGTGGCCGGAGTCACGGTCAGTGTCTTGGCGGCGTCGGCCGCGGTCAGCTTCGCCCTGTCCGGCGCGGCCAAGCATCCGTCCGCCGCTGCGTTCCCGCCGAGGGTCGCGGCGACGCGGGCCACCGCGGCGGCCGGGCCGGCCTCGTCCCCTCCTGCGTCGCCGTCCGTATCGCCCTCGAGGGCGTCATCGTCACCAAGCGCCTTCCCCGGCGCGGTTCCCGCGGACATCGTCCCGGCGATAGACACCCTCACCTCGCCGGGCACGCCGCCCGGGAGTACCTCGCCGTCGCCGTCTAGATCCCCGGCCCCGTCGGCGTCCCCCACGGCCACCGACCCAACGTCCTCTGCGTCCCCGATCGCATCTGCGTCACAGCCACCGAGCCCGTCACCGGCACCGCCCGTGCCGCAGATTACGAGCGTAGCGACATACCAGCGAGGCGTGTGGGTCTACTTCGACGTGCGTTACGCCGATCCGGGTAACGACGCCCGGGGTTTCGGCTTCATGGGCTCAAACGGCAATGGCTGGACGGAGGGAACCTACCCCTTCTCCAGTCCTGAAGGCGGTATCGTCGGACCGGATAGCATCGCCTACCCGCTCAACCTGGGCTGCGGAACGACCAGGCAGCATGCCGCCGAAATCGAGGCCTGGATCTACGACGCGGCGGGAGCCAGCAGCCGGCCCGCCGTGATCCATCTGGCTTGCACGACCTGACCGTGAACTTGACGCTATGTTGACGCGCGAGGCGGGAGCCAAGGCTGTCCTGCACCTGGACTGTGTTACTAGAGTCACCTTGTGGTGCCAGTGGGACAGGGGAGGGGACTGGGCCCGCATAACGAAGGGCTAAATAGCGCCCTTGTGCACGTGCAGGTCGGCACCCGGCCATTATTATTGCCCTGGTTGATATGACATCTAGAGCGTCATTACGGACGTTGGAGTGGGATTTGGCATGGTGAGGGCTCTGCAGCCTGCGGATCCGCAGCTGATTGGTCCTTACCGGCTGGTAGGGCAGCTTGGCTCCGGTGGCATGGGGCGGGTATTCCTGGCCATGTCGGCCGGCGGGCGCCCGGTGGCGGTAAAAATGATCCGAGCCGAACTTGCCGCTGATCCTGATTTCCGGTCCCGCTTCAGCAGAGAGGTCTCAGCCGCGCGGAGGGTAAACGGCCTGTTCACTGCCTTGGTCGTGGACGCGGACGTGGATGCCCAGGTGCCCTGGCTGGCCACCGCGTACGTGGCCGGCCCGTCGCTGGCCGAGACGGTGAAGGGCCACGGCCCGCTGAACGCCAAGCAAGTGATGGCGCTGGCCGCAGGCCTGGCCGAGGGCTTGAACGCGATCCATGCCGCGGGCGTGGTGCATGGTGACCTCAAGCCGTCTAACGTGCTCCTCGCCGAGGACGGGCCCCGGGTCATCGATTTCGGGATCTCCCATGCTGCTGAGATGGCGCCGCTGACGCACCCGGGTCTGGTGATGGGCTCGCCCGGGTTCATGTCGCCCGAACAGGCCCTGGGTAAGAAGGTCGGGCCGCTCAGCGACGTGTTCAGCCTGGGTGCGGTGCTCGCCTTCGCGGCCACCGGCGAACGGCCGTTCGGCACCGGGACGCCCATCGCGCTGCTCGATCGCGTGATCCATGGCACGCCGAGCCTTGATAAGGTGCCGGCCGAAGTCCGCCCGCTTATCCAGCGTTGCCTGGCGAAGGATCCGAGCGAGCGCCCTACCGCCGCTGGCTTGCTGGCCGAGCTGGGCGCCCTGCAAGCCGCGACGGACTGGCTCCCCGAGTCGATCATGCGAATGTTCCCCCGGGATATCTCGCCCAAGGGCGAAGACGACCGGAAGGGCGGCGGCATAGGCACCACCGGGACGGTCACCCTCGGGAGCGCGGCGCACGACCCCGCGCTTTTGCCCAGGCAGGCGCAGCCGAGCGCTCCGGCGAAGCCGAATGACCAGGTGCACGCCGGTACTCAGCCGCAAGCCGGTGATCAGCAGCAGACAGGTGACCAGACGCGCCGGGATGCAGAGGCGCGGCGGGACGCCCAGGCACGGCAGGATGCTGAGGCGCGGCGGGACACTGAGCGGCCGGATGACCACCCGCAGCTGGGCGATCAGGCCTCTGCCGGTGATCCCCGGCAGCCGAGCGACCAGGTTCAGTCAGACGATCAGCGTCAGCGGGACGACCAGGCACAAACCGGTGATCAGCCCCAGCCGGCCGACCAGGCAGCGACCGGTGACCAGCTACAGCCAGCTGATCAGATAGAGCCGGATGATCATCTGGTCCCCGGTGACGAGCCGGAACCGGACGACCACAAGCTGCGGAGGCTCTTGTGGCGACCGTTGGCGGCGGCGTGCGTCGTCGCGGGACTCCTGGCGGCATCTGGCGCGGCCGGCTACGCCCTGACCACTGTCACCAGGCACCTGTCCAGCGCGTCATCGGCTTCAGGGAACCCGGCCGAGGGGCCCCCGGCGACCGCGCCGGGTTCGACCGGATCCTCGTCCGTGCTGCCTCGCGCCCCTTCCGGCCCCCTGCAGGTCACCAAGGTTTACACCTATCAGCAAGGCGTCACGGTTTTCGTGGATATCTACTACACCGACCACGACGACAACGCCAACGGTTTCGGATTCATGGGGGTGGATGGGTCGCGCATAGCGGAAGCGAACTATCCGTTCTTCAACCCGGGCGATGGCATTGTCGAGACCGGGAGCATCACCTATCCGTTCAACGAGGGCTGCGGCACGGCCCAGCCGCGCTCGGACTCCATCGAAGTCTGGGTCACTGATGCCGCGGGCAAGCGGAGCGCGCCGTCTAAGCCCGTCCACCTCGGCTGCGCCTCCTGACGCGCGATTCCGGCGCGCCGGTCCTAGGCCTCGGAGCGGCTCGGGACCATGCCGGCCAGCAGTACCACTGCCGTTCGGCGCAGTCGGGGGAGGAGGTCTACGCATGCCAGAGCCAGATCCGGGTCGGAGGCGTAGAGCCTGGCCAGGGCCGGCGGAGGGTTCGCGATCTGCCACAGAGATCCGGCCAGGTTCGCCATGGTCGAGATGAATTCGCGGCACTCGCCCACGGTCAGGTCCGGGAGGACCCGGTGGATCACGTCGGCCGCGTCGCTGATGGCGCCCAGCGAGGTCAGCTTGTACCGGCGCACGGCGCTGGTCGAGACATGGCGTTCGTGGTTCAGCGCGGTATGCGGAATTAGGTCACAGAGCAGGGGACGGTCGGCGAAGCTGCGGGCGGCGACGTCGGCGACCAGGCCGGCCGAGCCGGGGGAGCCGCCGTCGAGGCCGGCGTGCAGCGCTTCGGCCCAGCCGAGCCACGACTGGGCGGTCAGCTCAAGGAAGATCTGCTCGCGCGTCTCGAAGTAGCGCAGCAGCGCCGACTTGTGGATGCCGACCTTTTCCGCGATATCGGTCAGGCTCACGTTGCGGACGCCGTCCCGGAGCGCCAGCTGCCGGGCGGCGCCGAGGATGGCGTCCTGGCGTTGCTGTTTCTGCTCAGGACGCCGCGCACGCTGGAAGGTCGCGTCGGTGGCCACGGGAGCCAGTCTATATAACGCAACGGTGTAGTCTTGTTAAGACAACATCGTTGCGTTATATTCGAGGCTGACCGCGGTACACCGCGTCCCGCCCTCCCGCGCGAAAGGATCAGCAGCCACATGTCGAAGGTTTTCCTCCTGACAGGAAGTTCCAGGGGCCTCGGACGCCAGATCGCCGAGGCTGCTCTCGCGGCCGGTTATCGCCTCGTCGCCACCGCACGCCGGCCCGAGGCCCTCGCCGACCTGGCGGAGCGCTATGGCCGCCAGGTCCTCCCGGTTGCCCTCGACGTCACCAACCCGGACGCGGCCAAGGCCGCCGTGGCCGCCGGCGTCGAGGCCTTCGGGCGCCTCGACGTGGTCGTCAACAACGCTGGGTACGCCAACCTCGCCTCGGTAGAGGACATCAGCCTGACGGACTTCCGGGAGCAGATTGACACCAACTTGTTCGGCGTCGTGAACGTCACCAAGGCGGCCCTAGAGGTTCTGCGCGGGCAGGGCGGCGGCCACATCATCCAGGTCTCCTCCATCGGGGGACGCCTCGCCACCGCCGGCCTTTCTGCCTATCAGGCCGCCAAGTGGGCCGTCGGCGGCTTCTCCGAGGTCCTGGCCAGGGAGGTCGGGCCGCTCGGGATCAAGGTCACCATCCTGGAGCCGGGTGGCATGCAGACCGACTGGGCCGGGTCATCGATGCGAGTACCGCCGGTCAGCGAGCCCTACCGGGCGACGGTCGGCGCCATGGCCGCATTGCACCACGATGGCGGCAGCCCGCTCGCCCTCGGCGATCCGGCCAAGGTCGCTCAGGTCGTGCTCGCGGTCGCGGACATGGACGAGCCGCCGCTGCGCCTCATCCTCGGCAGCGAGGCTTACGCCTATGCCACGGCGGCCGCCGCGGCCCGGGCCCAGTCCGATGCTGCCTGGCGCGACCTCACTATCTCCACCGACCGAGACGATGCCACCTTCGCGGACCGGGACCCGCTCGGGACGATCAGCCGCTAACGGCGTCAGCGATGGGCCTGCTCGTAGTGTGCCGCGAGCACGTCATCCCCGAAGTCGCCCCGGGGGCGGCGCAGCACGGTATGCGCGTGATTGCCATCGTCGGTAGTGTCGTATTCGATGAGCAGGTCATCGCCCTGTACTCGGTAGTAGTGCCGAGCACCAGGGGTGAGCGGTCCCTCCCAGGCGAAGTGCAGTTCTGCGGCGGCGGCGCGCGAAGCCTCACGTGCCGCGAGTTCGGCGGGCAGCCGGTCGAGGTAGAGGGCGACGAGCTGAGCCAGCACCGCCCGCGCACTCGGCCCGAGCCGGGCCGCGGGTATGCCGAGCGGCTCGATGCCTGCCCGAGCGCGGGGATTGGTGCTGGTGTGGATATCGTCAGGCGCCTGCCTGGCGACGACAGCGGCCGAACGGCCCGTCTCACCCATCGCGTCAAGCAGAGCGCGTACCAGGTCTTCCTCGGGAGCCAGCGGCCGGGACACCGGGCGCCCGGCGTAACTGACGCAGGCCGGGTTGGCGCCGAGGAAGACCGGGGCGGGGGAGATCTCGTCCTGCGCCACGGTCATCGTCACGGACAGGTGATGCCCCTCAAAACGCCACGACCACGGCTGGTCGCCAGCCGGATCACCGAAGACGTTCACCCAGTAGTCCCCGCTGTGACGACCTCGCCGCCAGCTTTCCCGCCGGTCCAGCACCTCCTCGAGAGCCACGATGCCCATCGCCTGGGCGTACGCATGCTCGCTCAGCCCGGTGGCCAGCAGCCGGTGCGCGGCCTTCCGGCCGGCCGCGCTGAGCTCGGCGATGCAGGCGCCGGGGCGGTGCCGCGGCCGGTACTCTAGCCAGCGCCGCGCGGCGTGGTCGGTGAAGGGCCGGGCCGCTAGCCTCCGCTGCTCCTCGTCCAGGGCGCCCAGCAGTGCCATCGCGGCCGAACGCATCTGCCCCGGCACACTATCCGCGGTCATGTAGCCGGTATATCAGGAGGCCTTTCCGCCTGGGCGAGGGGCCGCAGCATTGCTCAAGCCGGTGCTGCGTCCGAACCACGAAATCTCCCCCGTCCATCCGGGGCAAAGGCCGATACTGAGGCAATGACCACGCCGAGCTGGGATGCGTCTTACACGGCGAGCACGGCCGCGCCGTGGGACATCGGCCGGCCGCAGCCCGCCTTCGTGCGGCTCGCGGAAAAAGGGCTGCTGAGCGGGCGGCTGCTGGACGCTGGCTGCGGCACCGGGGAGCAGACCCTGCTGGCTGCCTCTCACGGCGCGGACGCTATGGGCGTAGATGTGTCGGTCCGTGCCATCGAGCAGGCCCGGGGCAAGGCCGCCGAACGAGGCCTGAACGCCCGCTTCGACGTCGCCGATGTCCTGCACCTAGCAGACCTCGGCCTGATGTTCGACGTGGTCATCGACAGCGGTGTGTTCCATGTCTTCGACGACCAAGACCGCGCCAGGTACGTCGCCAGCCTCGCGTCGGCACTGTGCGATGGCGGTTACTGCCACCTGATCTGCTTCAGCGACCAGCAGCCTGGGATCGTCGGCCCGCGCCGGGTACGCCAGGACGAACTGCGCGCCGCCTTCGGCGACGGATGGCGGATCCTCGGCATCGAGGCGGCTACGTTCGAGCTCAACGAGTCCGGGCTCCGCATCTCGTCGGCACAGGCCTGGCTGGCCGCCATCCAGCGGGTCACTCAGGCATGACGCGACGGCTGCGGACCCTGATTTTCTCGGTGTCTGCTCTCCTGCTCGGACTAGCAAGCGCTGGCTGCGGCGCTACCTCAACCAGCGCTGTTGTCGCTGCCGGGAAGCCCTCGCCGACCGGGGCAAGCCCCGCCTCCCCTACGCCCAGCGCGGGCCAGTCGTCACCTCAGTCGGCGTTGCCCTCCTGCCCGGCTCGGGTTTTCTCTGACATGACCGAAGCCCAGCGGGTTGGCCAGTTGTTCCTGGTCGGCATCGCGGGAGACCCGGTCTCCGACGTCGCCCAGGCGGTCGCGGCGTACCACTTCGGCTCGTTGCTGTCCGCCGGCAACCTGACGGCAGGCGCAGCCGGGCTCCAGCAGCTGACTAGCGCATATCAGTCGCTGGCCTCGGCGCGGGCTACCGGCGGGGTTCGCTTCTTCGTCGCCGCGAACCAGGAGGGCGGAGAAGTCCAGTCCCTGCGGGGCCCGGGCTTTTCCGCGATTCCTTCGGCCCTGTCCCAGGGCAGCCTGTCCCCTTCTGTGCTGGAGCAGCAGGCTGCGCTCTGGGGCCGTGAACTCCGGTCGGCAGGCTTCAATCTCAACCTGGCCCCGGTCATGGATGTGGTGCCGGCCGGAACCGCCGACCAGAACCAGCCCATCGGCGCGCTCGAGCGTGAGTTCGGGTACAGCCCGGCGACGGTGGCGGCCCACGGCGTGGCGTTCATTCAGGGGATGCAGGAGGCAGGAGTCGCCACTACCGCCAAGCACTTCCCGGGGCTGGGCCGGGTCCGCGGCAACACCGATTTCACCGCCGGGGTCGTGGACAGCACGACCGGGCCGCATGACCCCTACCTCGGTTCCTTCCAGGGAGCCATCGATGCCGGCGTGCCTTTCGTCATGGTCGCCCTGGCCACCTATACGCGTATTGACGCACGCCATCTCGCGGTCTTCTCGCCGGAGGTGATGCGCGTGATCCTGCGCCAGCAGATGCACTTCAACGGGGTGATCGTCTCGGATGACCTGGGCGCGGCGACGGCGGTGGCGGGCGTTTCGCCGGGTGCCCGCGGGATTGACTTCCTCGCCGCGGGCGGCGACTTGATCACCTCTCAGAGCCTTCCCGCGGCGGCGGCGATGGACAGCGCCATCCTCGCGCGCGTATCCGCTGACTCCGCCTTTCGTGCCCTGGTGAACTCGGCCGTCATGCGGATACTCAGCGCCAAGCAGGCCTATGGCCTGCTGCCGTGCCCGCGACGACCGGCCTAAGACGTGGGCTCAGTGAGGTTGTAGACGGTCTCGCCGCCGACGGTTTCCTTCGTGAAGTGGGCCGCGACCCATTTCGTGATGGCCGAGGAGCTCTGTCCGCCGCCGAAGCTCTCGCTGTCCTGGCCCACGTAGTAGTGGATCTCGTGCTTGGCCACGAGCCCTTCGAACACGGCCAGCGTGGGCCACGGGTCGGTCCCGTTGAACCCGCCTATGGCCATAACCGCGCCACCGGTGGCTAGCTCGAGGGGCGCCGCGGCCTCCGAACCGACGGTGGCGGCCACCCACTTGTAGCTGGACGCGTCCTGCTCGAGCAGCTTCTCCACGGCGCTGCTCACGGTCGTACTGCCGCCAAGCCCGCCGCCGCCCGCGCCGCCGAAGCCGCCCGGCCGCGTACCCGCCGAGCCGCTACCACCGGGTCGTGTACCGGCTGGTCCAGCGAATCCGGGTGACCCAGCGGAACCGCCGGGAACCCCGGTTCCGGCACCGCCGGTCCCAGAGCCCGTTGTGCCGCCGGCGTTCCCCGGACCGAATCCCGCTGCGCCACGAGTCCCGCCCGTCCTCGCCCCGCGCCCGAACTGGCCGGCCCGGCCGCCAGCGAACCCGCCGCCAGGTCCGCCGCCGAACCCGTCAGTCTGCGGTCCGGCACTCGGGATCGCGCCGGTGTGGGCAGAGTTCACCGTGTCGAGCGCGTAGGCGGTCGGCCCGGCCAGGCCCGCGACCATGGCGAGTCCCACCGGCACCAGCACCAGCGCCCGCCACCCGCGGCGCGAACCCATAGAACCCGGCGGCCTCACGAGATACGGAGCCGCGAACACCGCGGCCGCGGCGGCTACCCCCGCGATCACGATGACCCAGCGCAGCCAGGGCAGCCAGTCCGGGGTGCGGTCGAGCAGTACGTAGGACCACACGGCCGTGGCCACGATCGCCACCGCGACGGTGATGCGCCCGGCCAGCCCGAGCCGTGCCTGCCACAAAGCCGTCGCGCCGATACCGACAAGCGCGGCGATACCGGGCGCGAGAGCGACCATGTAGTACGGGTGGATGATGCCGCTCATGTAGCTGAACACCAGGCCGGTGACGAGCACCCAGCCTCCCCACAGCAGCGCCGCGGCCCGGGTCCTGTCGGTCCGCACCGCCCGCCGTGTCACCCACAGCATGGCGCCCAGCGAGATGAGCGCCGCGGGCAGCAGCCAGCTGATCTGCCCGCCGAACTCGGAGTGGAACAGCCGCAGGACCCCGGTCGCGCCGCCCCACGACGTGCCTCCGGCACCGCCGCCACCGACGGATCCGGTCTCGTTGCCGTCAAGCCGGCCCAGGCCGTTGTATCCGATCGCGAGCTGCAGGATGTTGTTGTTGGTAGAGCCGCCGAAGTAGGGCCGGTCGGCCGCGGGCGTGAGCTGCGCGGCCAGGATCCACCAGCCTGCCCCGACGATGATGCCGACGCCCATGAGCACCGTCTGCCACAAACGCTTGCCGAACCTGGGCGGCCCGGCCCACAGGTAGGCCACCGCGAACCCCGGCACGACCAGGAACGCCTGCAGCATCTTGGCCAGGAACGCGAATCCGAGTAGCAGGCCGCCGAACACCAGCCACTTCGTGCGTCCGCTCTCTATCGCGCGCACCAGCGCATACGCGGCCGCGGTCATGAGCAGCACCAGCAGTGAGTCGGGGTTGTTGAACCGGAACATCAGCACCGCGACGGGCGTGAGCGCGAGGACAAGCCCCGCGACCAGGGCGGCCGGCGGCCCGAACCAGCGCTTGACCGCGGCGTAGAGCAGCGCGACCGAAGCCACGCCCTCCAGCGCCTGCGGGACCAGCACGGACCACTGGTTGAAACCGAATATCCGGCTGGATATCTCCATCACCCACAACGACGCCGGAGTCTTGTCGACGGTAATGAAATTGGAGGAGTCAAACGAGCCGAAGAAGAAGGCTTTCCAGCTCTTGGTGCCTGCCTGCACCGCGGCCGCGTAGAAGTCATTCGCCCAGCCGTTCCTGGTGAGGTCCCACAGATAAAGGACGGCGGTTAGCGCAAGCAGCCCGAACATGGCGGGGCGAGCCCAGCTGGGATCGGCCTCCGGCCCGCGGAGCAGGCGCCGAACCCGGTTCCCGGGCGGCAGGGAGCGGCTGCCTGTCGCGTGTCGCGAGATGGAGGTGGTCGCGCTCAACTGGTTCTCTCTCTCTGGGCTGTCATTGCTGTTAGCTGGACAGTTGTCCGAACGACTCAACCGGGCTGAGCCGCACCGGCTCGCCTCTCGCGCTGTCGTCCGTCTCGGCAGGCAGGTAGCCCGCGCCGCGCTTCGATGGGCCGAAGACCCAGGTGCGGCACAGCGCGAACCTGAGGGTGCCGGCCACCAGGTTCGCGGTCAGCAGGACCGCGATCTCGGTGCCGCGGCCGGGATGGGGCGAGTTCGCATGCAAGACGGCCAGCGAGCCAGCGGTCAGCGCCAGCCCGATGCCGAACGTGGGCAATCCTTTGAACTGGTGCCTAGCGGCGTTCGGTCGTCCGGTGATGCCGAACGTCAGTCGCCGGTTGGCCGCCGTGTTGGCCGCGGCGGTCAGCAGCACGCTGATGAGGTTGGCGGCCTGGGCCGACATGCTGCCGCGCAGCACGAGGTAAAGCCCCAGGTAAGCGACCGTGCTTCCGGCTCCGACGACCGCGAATCTTGCGATTTGCCACGGCAGGCTCCTGGAGGTGGTCGGCTCGGAGCCGTCGCGGCGGGCCGCGAGCGACGGACCGCGCAGCTGAGGGACCTGGATGGTCCCACGGGCGAAACCGATGCCGAGCCGCGCTATGCCGCATAGGTCGGCCAGAGCGGTGCCAATAATGTCGACCCTCGAGTCGAGATCGTCGATCCAGTCCACCGGGACCTCATGGATGCGTAGGCCGGCCCGCTCGGCCAGCACCAGCAGTTCGGTGTCGAAGAACCAGCCAGTGTCCTGGGTCAGCGGCAGCAGCACCCGGGCCTGATCGCGCCTGATCGCCTTGAAGCCACACTGAGCGTCCGAGAAGCGCGCTCCCATAAGGATGCGCAGCAGCACGTTATAACTGCGCGAGATGAGCTCGCGCTTCGGGCCGCGGATGACCCTGGATCCCCGGGCCAGCCGGGTGCCGATGGCGAGGTCGCTATGTCCGGACAGCAGCGGAGCCACCAGCGGCAACAGGCCGTTGAGATCCGTCGACAAATCGACATCCATGTACGCGAGGACTTCGGCGTCGCTCTGCGACCAGATGGCCCGCAGAGCCCGGCCGCGCCCCGGCAGGTCCAGGTGGACGGCCCGCACCTCGGCCAGTTCGCGGGCCAGGCCGGTGGCGAGGTCCCAGGTGGTGTCGGTGCTGCCATTGTCCGCGATCGTGACCCTGGCGGTGAACGGGAAGCTCTCGCGCAGGTAGGCCACGAGCCGCCGGATGCTCGGCACCAGGTCACGCTCTTCGTTGCGGACCGGCACAACGACATCTACCTGCAGAACCTTCATGCCTATAAGAATCGGCTACCATCCTCCGCCCTGGCTGCAGGAATGTTATGTACGAGCTGTGAGCGAAACCCGCGCTCATTCCGAGGCTCCGGCGCGTTCCGTGAATGTCAGTTTCTGTCCTGATACTCCAGCGACACTTCGGACCATGCTGTGCAGCGGTGGTAGACGTGACGTGGCTACCGCCCGATGATCCGAAGATGTGTGAACCGCCGTTGCCGTCGCCTCGCCTCGAAGTCGGCACCTGGCCCGGGGACGCTGGGCTGGGCGATGCCAGCCGGCCTGTTCGCCACCTCGCACTCGCCCGGACGAGCCGGGACGGGCTGGATCCGGCGGCGGACGGACGCAGATGAGAGCGCAGCATCGCGGCAGTGCAGCTCATT
>Ga0302229_10001768_pt1 | contig 16274 bp, 15 predicted proteins | sample II_Palsa_N1_3_FD_193518 | JGI IMG/M metagenome (GOLD analysis project Ga0302229, IMG submission 193518) | Peat permafrost microbial communities from Stordalen Mire near Abisko, Sweden - II_Palsa_N1_3 | ecosystem: Environmental > Terrestrial > Soil > Palsa > Peat permafrost | place: Sweden... | reverse complement strand
GAGTCGCAATGCTCCTCCTTCAGCAGTGAAAGCTCGCGCGACTGCTCGATGCCCTCGGCGAGCGTCTCGATCGAGAGCGACTTGCCAAGCTGGACGAGCGTGCGGATCAGGGTGTCCCCTTCGGGGTCCTGGCTGACGCGGGAGATGAACGAGCGGTCGATCTTCAGCGCATCGACGGGGAAGCGCTGAAGATAGGCGAGCGATGAGTAGCCGGTGCCAAAGTCGTCAATCGCGATCCTCACCCCGAGCTCCTTGATCGCGACCAACCGCCGCGCGGTTTCATCTGCGTTTGACATCAGCGTCGTCTCGGTGATCTCGAGCGTCAGCGCGCTCGGCTCAAGGCCACTCCGAGCCAGCGCGTCGCGCACCTCGGTCACGAACTCGTCGGTGTCGAGCTGGCGGGCGGAGACGTTGACTGCCATGCCGACGGGATAACCGCTTCGCCGCCACGCGGCACCCTGCCGGCAGGCCTCGTGCAGGACCCACGCGCCGACTTCACAGATCAGGCCGGTCTCTTCGAGCAGCGGGATGAAATCGTCCGGCTGCACGACGCCGCGCACGGGGCTGCGCCAGCGAATCAGCGCCTCCATGCCGGTCGGGGTCATCTCCTGGAGGTTGAACGTAGGCTGGTAGACGAGGAAGAACTCCTCGTTCTCGAAGGCGACCCGCAAGTCCATCTCGAGTTCCATGCGGCTCTGGACGGCGTCCTGCATGCCGGACTCGAACACCACGTAGCGGTTCTTGCCATCCCACTTGGCGCGGTACATCGCGATGTCCGCGTCGCGCAGCAGCTCTTCGGCGGAGACCCGATCGCCGGCCGCGATGCCGATGCTCGCAGTGACGGTCAAACGACTCTGTTCGGCCCCGTCTAATTCGAAGGGCTGCTTGAGCGCGTCGAGCAGGCGCTCGGCGATCATCTCGGGACCCGAGCCGGGCGACATCCCTTCGGCGACGATCACGAACTCGTCACCGCCGAGACGCCCGAGCGCGTCGATGTCACGTACGACGCCGTCCAGGCGCGCGGCGACCGCCCGCAGCAGCTCGTCGCCGATGCCGTGGCCGAGCGTGTCGTTGATCGCCTTGAAGTTGTCGACGTCGACGAACAGCGCGGCAACAGGCGTCTGGCTGCGGCGCGAGCGCACCAGCATCTGCTCGACGCGGTCGAGGATCAACGTGCGGTTGGGCAGCCCGGTCAGCGCGTCGTGGGTCGCAAGGAATGCGAGCTCCTCCTGGCGGCGGGTGAGCTCCACGTGCGCGCGCTGGCGCTCGGACTCGAAGGACTGGCACATCCGCACGAGCGTGACGTCGAGGCTGCGCTGCAGCATCCCCAGCGCCCAGGCAAGCACGTCGGTTGGGACCTCGAGCTGCAGGGCCGTCTCGCGCAGCACTTCGTCGGCTGCATCGCGCCAACGCAGGCAGCGCTTGGTGACCTCATTCAGTGGCGCCTCGCGCTGGGCGGCGAGATGACCGAAGATTCGCCAGGACTCCTGCCCGACCTCGCGCGCCACGGCCGCGCCTTCGCCGGCCATCCAGCGCGCGACCGCGAGCGTGGAAACGGTGCCGACGCGCACGAAGCTGTCTTCGACGGCATCGTCGAGGGTGGGGCCCGAATTCTCGGAGCGGCGGCGAATTCCCGCGACCACGTCGTCGGTGCGCGCGCTGAGCGCCTCGCCGAGGCGGCGCAGTTGCTCGGGGTCGACCGCGGCCGACGCCTGCACCGGCGGCGCGTTCATCCGGTCGACGTGCACCTCTCCCGAGCCCATAATCGAGCGGATCGGCAGTTCGTAAGAGTTACTTTAAGAACTTTCCCTTACAGATAAAGCGCCAGCGGCTGCCCGCGCGCCGTGCAGACGCGCAGGCTCAGCACACGGCCTCGCTAAACGGCGAGGGCCGCGGGCTCCTCGACGCGCCGTGGAAGTAGCGTTTCACGCGCGATCACCAACCGCTGGATCTGCGATGTGCCCTCGTAGAGCTGCATGATCTTCGCGTCGCGGAACAGCTTCTCGACCGGGTACTCCTTGATGAATCCGTACCCGCCGTATACCTGCACCGCGTCGGTGGCGATTTTCATCGCCGCGTCGGCGGCGAAGCGCTTGGCGTGCGAGGAGACGAGCGTGTTGCGCGCACCCTGGTCGAGCAGGGTCGCCGACTTCCAGGTCAAGAGGCGCGCGGCCTCGATTTCAGTGGCCATATCGGCGATCATGAACTGGATCGCCTGGTGCATCGCGATCGGCACGCCGAACTGGACGCGTTCCTTGGAGTACTCGGTGGCGAACTCGAAGGCCGCGCGCGCGATACCGGTGGCCATCGCGGCGACACCGGGCCGCGTGCGGTCGAGCGTCATCATCGCGAGCTTGAACCCCGCGTTTTCCTCGCCGAGCAGATTCTCGGCCGGGACCTCGACGTCGTTGAAGGAGATCGTCGCTGTGTTGGACGCACGCTGACCGAGCTTGTCCTCCTTCTTGTCGACGACCACACCCCAATCGCGCTCAACGACGAACGCGGAGATCCCGCGGTGGCCGGCCTCCTTGTCGGTCTTTGCATAGACCGTGTAGTAATCGGCGTAGCCGCCGTTGGTGATGAAGCACTTCGAGCCGTTGATTATGTACTTGTCGCCCTGCTTGACCGCAGTCGTACGCATTCCGGAGACGTCCGAGCCGGCGTCGGGCTCGGTCAGGCAGAAGGAAGCCAGCTTCGGCTCCTCGGTGAGCATCCCGAGGTACTTCTTCTTGATCTCCTCCGAGCCGCCCAGCATGATCGGCGCAGTCGCCAGGCCGTTGCAGCCGAGCGAGGTCTGGATGCCGGAGCAGCCCCAGGAGAGCTCCTCCTCGATCAGGCAGCCGTCGAGATAGCCCGCGCCGGCGCCCCCGTACTCCTCGGGAATGTGCGAGTTCATCAGGCCGACATCCCAGGCCTTCTCGATGATGTCTCCCGGCCAGGTCCCGTCCTTGTCGTACTCCCAGGCGACGGGTCGGATCTCCTTCTCGGCGAAATCGTGCGCCATCTCGCGCAGGTTCTTCTGCTCGTCTGTGAGCGTGAAATCGACCATTTCTGCGTGCTCTCCTAAGGGCGGGCGCGGGTTTGGGCCATCGCGCGGGAATAGATTGACTGGTCAGTCAACGTGAAGGGTAGCGAAGGGACGGGCCCCGCTCAACTACGCAACAATCATGCGATGGAGAGCATCTTCCCGATCGTCGTATTCGGCGCGGTTGGCGTGTCGATCGTGATGTCGGTTGTGTTCCTCGCCAGCAGGGGAAGCGTTTACGACCAGGTTGGCCAGGGCGGGATCTCGCGGGACAGCGAAGCCTCTGACTGGGCGAGCGCGCCGCCGCTGAGCAGCGCCGCAGACCGCGCTGAGCAGGAGCGGGAGATCAGGCAGATGCTCGGCGCGCGCAGCGCGCGGATGGTGCAGCGGGGCGAGCCGGCACTGGATATCGACGCGGAGGTCGCAAAGCTGCTGCTGGTGCCGGCGGCGGGACACGATGCGGGCCTCGAAGGGGAGGTGCGGCAGCTGGTGATCGCGAAGAACGAACGCCGCGCACGACAGGGGCTGGAGGCGTTGGACGTCGCCGCAGAGGTGGAGCGCACCTTGGCGGAGCTTGGCTGACTCACTCACCGTCCTGGGCACGCAGGTGAATTAGGACCCACCCACCCCAGGACGCAGGAAGCGACGTGTGCTTTGCACACGAGCGACCGAGGACGCCGATCCAGCGCCGCCATGCGTGTTCAGGAGGACGCGGATTGCATGGGGATGGTGAGGTCGGATATAAACGCGCTATGGCCGACCCGCGCCGATTTGAGCTGGACGAGCTGAGCATCCGCCCGGGGACCTATTTCAACCCGCAGACGGAGGTCGTCCTGATCGTCGACGACACGCCGGACGTGGACCACGAGATCTTCGACGATGTCGAGCCCGGTGAGGGCGCCGACTGGGTCCTGATCTCCGACGAGGCGCCCGTCGACGAGCACCGGCGGGACGAGCTGATCGAGAGCTTCCAGGTGACCTACCACCCCGCGGGCGAGCTCGTGGTCGCGGGCGAGGACTCCGACGAGGACGTCGAGAACGAGGAACTCGAGCCCGACGAGGAGATCGACGAACTCGATTAGCCGGACGACGGCGGCGCAACTACCTGCTGTCGGGGGAGTTCCGGGTCTGCAATGGGCCCTGCAGAGTCATCGCGGATCGTGCGTAGGATGCGCGCCGTGCGTGTCCCCCATCCGCGCGCGCTCGTCCTGGGCGTGCTCGTCGCGAGCGTTTGCTCGCTCCTCGGCGGGACGGCCGCCCCCGTTCAAGCCGCCGGCAAGCCGGCTAGCGGGCTGAGCGTGACGGCTGCGCTCGCGAGCCTGCAGCGCAGCGGCGCGATCGCACCGGCTATCTATCAGCAGGACTATTCGGCCTATGTCGCCGCGGTCAACTCGCTGAAGAAGCTCTCCGGCACGCGGCGCTCGGAACTCGGCGCGGTGCTCGCGAACGTGCGGGCGATCGCCGCCGCCGGCGGGTTCATCCCCTCACGGCTGCCAGCGCTGTTTCTGACGCTCGAACGCAACCGCACGTGGTGGACGACCGGGTCGCTACTCGCCTCGCGCGTGCGCATCAGCTTCCCTGGTTCCAAGCTCGTCTGGGAGTACTACTCGGGCCAGGGAATCGAGATCCAATGGCTCGGCACCTTCGGCGAGGGCAATGGGTTCTACTCGGGTGGCCAGAACAACAACCTCAAGCAGCTCGTCTCCGAACTGATCCCGCTCGCGACCAAGCGCGCCGGCGGCATCGCGTGGGAGTACATGTTCCAGTTCGACGGCGGCCTACCCCCCTGGACGAGCGGCCTCTCCCAAGGCACCGCGCTGCAGGTGCTCGCGCGCGACTGGTCGCGCTTCAAAGAACCGGCCGTGCTGACGGCGGCCCAGGAAGCGCTCGGGATCTTCAAGACCCCTCCCCCGTCCGGAGTGCGCGTCGCGAGCTCGCTGGGCGCGCACTACCTGGAGTACACCTACGCCCCCACCGACCGCATCCTCAACGGGGAAATCCAGGCTTTGGTGGGGCTCTACGACTACACATCGATCACGAAGGACCCCGTCGGGCTTGCACTGTTCGAAGCGGGCGACGCCGAAGAGCGGGTGCGCACGCCCCTCTACGACACCGGCGCCTGGTCGATGTATGACCAGTTCGGCGAATCGGACCTCAACTACCACGAACTGCTCACCGAATTCCTTACGCACCTGTGCGAACGCACGCGCCGTGGCGAGCCGCTCACCGTGGCCGCCCCCCCGGCGCCCGCGCCCGCGCCGGCACCCACGCCCACCACGCCCACCACCACGACGCCTGCCGGGGGTACGGCCGGTGGTACGACAGAAACGAGCGGCGCGAGTGGCGGTGCGAGCGCCGCGCGCCACACAGCTCAGACCGCCGCATCGACCACGACCTCCTCCGCCTCCGCGATCCCCGGTGACGCGATCTACTGCACGACCGCCGAACACTTCACCGCGTATGAGCACACGCCGCCGGTGATCTCTCTGATCACTTCCACGCTGCCGAGCAGCTCGCGGGCGGGCGTTCAGCTGTCGCTCTCGAAGGTCTCGACCGTGCGCCTGACCGTCCGGCTCGGCGGCAAGGTCGTGTTCAGCAACAGCGCCACCGTCGAACGGGGCAAGCCGAAGCTGTTGTGGCCCACCCCTTCGCAGGGTGGCTCCTACGCGATCACGCTGTCGGCGACGGACCTGGCCGGCAACTTCGCCACCGCTTCGGGGACAATCACCGTTGCCAAGGGCGCGAAGGCGCACTGAGTAGCCGACTTAACTACGAAGCGTCCACCGGTATCGTGTGATTTTGCGGGTGAGGGCCTCTGGCCTTTAGCCCGTATTTCTCGTTGAGGATGATATGCCTGAGGGAGCCAACCGGGGCCTACAACGGGACCACACCCGCCCCATGCGCGCCTAGACTGCGGTGCATGACACGACTGAGCAGCGCATGGCGGGCCCTGACGCCCGACCAGCGTCTTGCGGGCGGCGCCTCGGCGGCGCTGTTCGTGACGATGTTCCTGCCGTGGTACCAGCAGAATGCGGTTGTCAACGCCCCGCGCGCGGCACCGCTGCAGAGTCGCAATCTGAACGCGTTCCAGGTCTTCTCGTTCGTCGAGGCCGCCGTCCTGCTCGTCGCCCTAGCCGTGCTGTACCTGCTGTTCGCGCGCGGCGAGCGGCGCTCCTTCCAACTGCCCGGGGGCGACGGCTCGATCGTGTTCGCCGCGGGGATCTGGGTAGCTCTGCTACTCGTTCTGCGCCTGTTCGACAAGCCCGGAATCACGACCCATGGCGTCGCTGCAAACGTCGGCATCCAATGGGGGATCTTCTTCGCGCTCGCGGCCGCCGGGCTACTCGCGGCCGCCGGCTCGCGGATGCGCGCCGGCGGCCGCCCCGAGGCTCCGCTTGTGAGTCGTCCGCGGCGGCCATCACCACCGCCTACCCCGCTACCCCGTCGCGTACCGCGCCGGCCTGTCTCTGCATCTGACACAACCGAGCAACTGTCCTTCGAGGATCACGCCCTACACCCCGAGCCAAACCTCCTGTCCGACCCGGCGCCCGAGTCCGACCAGCGGTAGGCGCCTATCATTGCGCGGACGATGTCCGCCCCTTTGTCCTCGGCGCCCGCCTCCGTCGCAGATGTCGCGGCGGGCCTGCGCGCGGTCGGATACTTGCCCGGCGAGTCGACCGCACTCGTGGCGTTCCTCGCGACCAAGCTCGGCAAGCCTGTGCTCGTCGAGGGGCCGGCGGGTGTGGGCAAGACCGAGCTCGCGAAGTCGCTCGCGCTGTATCTCGACCGCGAGCTCGTGCGACTGCAGTGCTACGAGGGCTTGGACGAGGCGAAGGCGCTGTACGAGTGGAACTACCGCAAGCAGCTCCTGCGCATCCAGGCGGAGGCCTCGGACACGGGCTGGGAGGCGGTGCAGGAGGACATCTTCGGCGAGGAGTTCCTGCTTGCCCGTCCGTTGATGAGCGCGATCGCCTCCGCCGAGCCGGTGGTGCTGCTGATCGACGAGATCGACAAGACCGACCAGGAGTTCGAGGCGATGCTCTTGGAGGTGCTCTCGGACTTTCAGATCTCGATCCCGGAGCTCGGCCGCGTCGAGGCACGCACGCACCCGGTCGTGCTGCTCACCTCGAACAACTCGCGCGAGCTGACCGAGGCGCTCAAGCGCCGCTGCCTGTACCTGTGGCTCGACTACCCCGAGCTCGAGCACGAGCTGGAGATCGTGCGCCTGCATGCGCCGGAATTGTCGGAGACCGTCGCCCGTAGGCTCGTCGAGGTCGTGGGCATGGTGCGCGAGCTCGACCTGAAGAAGCCGCCGTCGATCGCCGAGTCGATTGACTGGGCGCGGGCGCTTTTGCTGCTCGGCGCCGAGGACATCGACGAGCAGGTCTTTCGGGACACGATGTCGGTGATCGTCAAGCACCGCACCGACATGGACATCGTCTCCGAGCGCGTCGGCCTGAAGCTCCGGGCGCCCGCGGCCGATGCCGCCTGAGGGCCTGCCGGCCCGGATTCTCGAGCTCGGTGAGGAGCTGCGCCGCGAAGGCGTCGCGGTCGGGACCTCGGAGCTCTTGGACGCGTTCGCGGTGCTGCGCGAGGTGCCCTGGACCGAGCAGGAGGACTTCCGCGAGGCGCTCGCCGCGACCCTGGCCAAGAGCCAGGAGGACCGCCGCGTGTTCGAGCTGGTGTTCGAGCGCTTCTTCTTTCGCGCGGTCGAGCTCGCGGCGCTGCGCGAGGACGTGCGCGAGGGCGATCCGTCGCAGGCCCCACCCGGTGCGATCGACCTCGACGAGCTCTCCGTGGAAGACCTGGAGGCCCTGCGGGCGCAGATCGCGGCCGCGCTGAGGGATGGCTCGGAGGGAGCGATGCGCGACCTCGCACGGATGGCGATCGCCGCCTTCGGCCGGCGCGAGGAGGGCTCGGGCGTGATCGGCGTCGACGTCCAGCGCATCCGCCGCGCGCTCGGCCTGCGCACCGAGCCCCAGCCCGACCTCCCCTCCGAGGACCCCCGGCGCGAGGGCCTGCCGCGCGATGCGCTGCGCCGCTTCGAGGCGCTGTTACGGCGCGAGCTCGAGCGCGGTCAGATCGAGCGCACCGGCAGCCTGCCCCCATCTCGACCGCTCGGCGAGCTCGACCGGGCGCTTCCCTCCGGGCCGCTGGCCGATCTGGCGGCCGTGCACCGCGTCGTGATCCAGTTGCGCCGTCGCCTGGCCACGCAGGGCATGCAGGCGCGCGGGCACCGCCGCCACGCGCAGGTGGACGTGCGGCGCACGATGCGCGCGTCGCTGCAGACCGGCGGCGTCCCGGTAGTGCTCAAGTACCGCCCGCGGCGCCCCAAACGTCCGGAGATCTACGTGCTCTGCGACGTATCCACGAGCGTCACCTCGGCCTCGGTGTTCTTCCTGTCGGTGCTCCACGCTCTCCACGACTCGTTTCGCAAGATGCGCTCGTTCGTGTTCATCGAGCGCGTCTCGGAGGTGACCGACATCTTCGCCCACGAGCGCAACTTCAAAGCGGTCTCAGAACGGATCTCCTCCGACGCGGGCGTGGCCGACATCTCCGGCTACACCGATTACGGCCGCGTCTGGTCGGAGATGCTGGATCTGGTCGGCGAAGATCTGCACCCGCGCGCCACGGTGATCGTGCTCGGCGACGCGCGCACGAACGGCCGGGACCCGCGCTCGGACCTGTTCGCCCAGCTCGCCGCGCGGGCGGGGCGCACGTTCTGGCTGAACCCCGAGCCGCGCCTGTACTGGAACTACGGCGACTCGGTAATCGCCTCCTACGAGGAGTTCTGCACGGCATTCGAGTGTTGGACCACGGCCCAGCTGGAGGATTTCGTGCGGGCGCTCACCCGTCCAGTCTCATCTGCGCTGTAGCATCAGCAACAGAGAAAATCAGGGGAGCTGGCGGGCAAGCCGGCTGAGATGGTGCCCAGGAGAAGATCCCCCGGCGCCGACCCTTTGAACCTGTGGGGTAATGCCCGCGGAGGGAGCTCAGTGCCGACCGAACTGCAGTCCCGCGCGCAGCGTCATACATCTCGGATGACTCGCGCCAACGACGGCATCAGCCTCAATGACGTCAGCCGCGCCTACCGCGACCAGCGCGGCGCATCGGTGCAGGCGCTCGCCGGCATCTCGCTGTACGCCGACCACGGCGAATTGCTCGCAGTGGTCGGCCCGAGCGGCTGCGGTAAGACGACGTTGCTCGAGTTGATCTGCGGCCTGCAAACCCCTGATCGGGGCGTCCTTCAGTGCGCCCCGGCGGCGCTGATGCCCCAGCGCGACCTGCTGCTGCCGTGGCTCTCCGCACTCGACAACGCCGCGCTCGCGCTGCGCATCGCCGGCCGCTCGCGCGCCGCGGCACGTGCTCAGGCGGCTGACCTGTTCGCGGAGCTTGGCCTGCAGGGGTTCGAGCAGGCTCACCCGCACGAGCTCTCCGGGGGAATGCGCCAGCGTGTCGCGTTCCTGCGCACTTTGCTCTCGGGCAAGCCCGTCCTCTGCCTGGACGAGCCGTTCGGAGCACTCGACGCGATCACGCGCGCGGAGATGCAAGCCTGGCTGGACCGAGCTTTGCAGCGCGAGCCCCGCACGGTCGTGCTCGTCACCCACGATGTCGAGGAGGCAGTCGTGCTCGCTGATCGCGTCGCGGTGCTCTCCCCACGGCCTGGCCGTTTGCGCGTGGAGATCGAGGTGGACCTCCCCCGCCCCCGCTCGCGCACTGATGTGACTGTCGTCGCCTTGCGCGAGCGTGCCTTGCACGCGCTGGGGATGGAGGACTCGTGAGGCGCAGCGTCGTGAACGCCCTGCCGGCGATCGTGCTCGCCGCCGCACTGCTCGGCGCTTGGGAGCTCTACGCCGACTCCGGCGCCACGAGCTCCTCGATCCTCCCCGCGCCCCACACGATCGCGCAGTCGCTGTGGTCCAACGCCGGGCTGCTCTCTCACAACCTCCTCGTCACCGGCGAGGAGGTCGCGCTCGGACTCGCACTGGCGCTGGCGCTCGGCTTTGCGCTCGGGGTGCTGATCCACCTCTCTCCTGCCCTGCGTCGCGCCTGCTACCCGCTCACGGTCGGCTCCCAAGCAGTGCCGATCGCGGTGATCGCCCCTTTGCTCGTCTTTCTGTTGGGCTTCGGCCTGCTTCCCAAGCTGATCGTGATCGTTCTGATCTGCTTCTTCCCCGTCGTCGTCACGACCGTCGACGGGCTCGCCGCCGTCGACCCCGACCAGCTCAAGCTGCTGCGCACGCTCGACGCCTCCCGCCTACAGGCCTTTCGCTTCGCCGAGCTCCCCGCGGCGCTGCCCGCGGCGATTAGCGGCGCGCGGATCGCCGTCACCGTTGGCGTGATCGGCGCCTACATCGCCGAGTCCCAGACTGCCACCTCCGGCGCCTACGCCGGGCTGGGCCATGAGATCAACGCCGACCTTTCCTCCCTGCAGACCGCGCGCGCCTACGCTGCCGCGGTCGTGCTGTTCGCGTTCGCGATCGCCTGCTTCTACACCCTTTCCCTGGTCGAGCGCCGGCTGGCGCCGTGGGCCAACCAATCAAGAGGAGACCTCCGTTGAAGATCAGACTCGCTGCTGTGCTCGCCGTCGCCTGCGCCCTTGCCCTGTCCGCGTGCGGCGCCAAGCGGGACACGATCACCGCGCCTGGAACCAAGTCCTTCACGGTGATGCTCGACTGGTTCCCCAACGCCGACCACGCGCCGCTCTACTCCGCGCTCGCCGCCGGCGACTTCCGCGCCGCCGGCCTGGAAGTCAAGCCGGTGATCCCCTCCGAAAGCGCTGAACCGCTGAAGCTCTTGGCGGCCGGCAAGGTCGACATGGCGATCTCCTACGAGCCCGAGCTGCTGCTCGCCCGCGACGAAGGCCTGAAACTGGTCTCGATCGCGGCGCTTGTCCAACGGCCGCTGACGTCGATCATCGCGCTGCCCTCATCGCACATCTCGAGCGTCGCCGAGCTCGCCGGCAAGACCGTCGGCACCGCGGGCATCCCCTATCAGGCGGCCGAGCTGAAGGCGGCTTTGCAGAATGCCGGCGTCAACCCCTCATCGGTGCACGAAGTGAACGTCGGCTTCAACCTCGTTCCCGCGATGCTCTCCGGCAAGGTCGCCGCCACGCTCGGCGGCTACTGGAACTATGAGGCGCTCCAGCTTCAGTTGATGCACAAGCACCCCCTCACGATCCCGATCGATCAGGCCGGCATCCCCACCTACGACGAGCTCGTGCTGGTCGTCCGCGAAGAACAGGCGCGCTTGAACGGCCAGGACCTGCGCGCATTCCTGCAGGCGCTCAGCCGCGGCGAGCGCGCGGTGCGGGCCGACCCGGCGGCCGCGGCGGCACTGCTCGTGAAGGCCAACCCCTCGCTCGAAGGAAAGCTCCAGCTCGCCTCGATCGAACGCACGCTGCCCGCGGCGCTGCCCTCCGGCGGCAACCCCTACGGCTACCAGAACCCCACGGCGTGGACGGCCTTCGGCAACTGGATGTTCTCCCACGGGCTCCTCCACCACGACCCGAGCAACACCGCCCTGCCGCCGTTCACGAACGAGTTCCTGCCGGGGGAAGGGATCGGGAAGAGCGAAGAATAGGGGCCTTTACAGCCCCGCCATATGCACGGCGGCGAGCCCGGCCCACTCGCCGTAGTCGGCGAAGAACGCGCGCACCTCGTGCTCTTGCGCGCGGGCCCTGGGATCGCCACCGCTGAGCCTGCGTCCAACCAGCTTCAGCAGTCCGAGATCGCCCGCCGGCAGCTGGTCGTAGCGGCCCTGGCCGCACAGCGCCATCATCTCGACGGTCCAGGCACCGATGCCTGCGATCGCGCGCAGCCGCTTCCAGCCGCGCTCGTGCTCGGCGGGGTCGCTCAGGTTCACGCGCCCCCGCGCAACCTCGCGCGCTACCCTTCGCAACGCAATCGCGCGCGCCGCCGCGAGATCGCAGGACTCGATCGCCGCCGGCGCCGTCGCCCCCAGCTTCGCGGCCGTCGGCAGATCTCGCAACCCGCTTGCCCACGCCCCCTCTCCCTCCCCGCTGTCCGTCCAGCGCCGCCCGAGGCGCGTTACCAACCGGCTCTGGATCTTTGCCGCGCGCTCGTACTCGATCAACTGCTCGCACACCGCCCACACGAGCGCCTCGAACGGCTCCGGGCGGCGCCCGACCCGCAGCCACGGGCGCGCCCGCACCGAGCGCCCGATCATTGGGTCGTTTGCGAAGCGGCGGTGAAAGGCTCCCAGGTCATCGTCGACCCCGAGCGCAAACCGCATCCTCGCGATTCCGTGCCTCGCGGCCGCCTGTGTTCGTGCGCGCGCGCCGAACAGGACGCCGTCATCCGCCGTCTGCGCGATCCGCACCACCACCGGCTCCTCCTCGTGATGCAGCAAGCGTTCCAACACGCCGCCGCGGCGGCGTGTCACTCCGTCCATGCCATTGCGTCTCGGCAGCCTGAACGGACTCTCCGGCCGCACCTCCTCGCGCAGCTCGACCAGGTCGCTGCGGTCGCTCAGCGCTCGCCGCCCAGCAAATGCACGTCCACAAGCAGCGATCTGCTGCCGACGATCTGCAGGAGCTCGCCGGCCTTGTTCGCGGAGCGCCCGTCGCGGCTCAGTCGCCGCCCGGCACGGCGGCCCTTCGCGAGCGCCGTGCGCCGGCGCCGTCGATGCACGAGACCGACGACGGCTGCCCCCGCCACAAACCCCCCGGCCGCCACAGCGGCGGCCTGCACGGCCGGCACGACGGCGCGGCCCGCTCCTGCTTGCGCCGGGAGCGTGCCGGGCGCAGATGCGATCACGGTCGGCTCGTCCGCGAGCACCGGCAGGGCATCGACTTCCTCGGTATCACCCATCCCGCGCAGTGTACGCGGCCGCCCAGACTGCTAGTCGAGAACCCGCTCGTAGACCCGGTAGCGCTTGACGATCTGCCCGCCCATCGCTTCCATTCCGCGGTTCATTGCCGTGTTCGTCTCGAGGATCCAGCCCATCTCCCCGCCCTTCTGCGGGCGGTTCTCGGCCGCATCGAAGTGCAGCTGGTAGAGCTTCGCCGCGACACCCGTGTGCTGATGCTCGGGCTTGACGCCGAGGAAGCCGACGCGCACCCGCGTCATGATCCTGCCCTTGTTCAGGAAATGCCACCACCCGAAAGGCAGAAACTTGCCATTCATCTTCTCGAGCACCTGGTTGAGGTCGGGGAACGTCATCGCCATCCCGACCACCTCGCCCGTGTCTTCTTTCTCGGCGATAAAGCACCAATGCTTGTCGAACGCCAGCTGGATCTCCTGCGCATAGGCATCCAGGTCCTTCTTTGAGTACGGCACGAAATCCCAATTGTTCGCCCATGCGGCGTTGTAGACCTCGGCGAAGGAGTCCATATCTTTGCGCAACTGACGCCTCTTCATCGGGCGCACCCTGATCCCGTGCTCTGTTTGCGCCTTCTCCGCCAACTCCCAGATCACCGGCAGCACCTTGTTGCGATCTTCGACCTCAAGTTTCCACATCAGTAGGTCCATCGCCTTGGCCATCCCCGCCTGCTCCATGCGCTCTTGGTAGTAGGGCGGGTGCCATGGCTGCTTGATCATCGGACGCAGGTCGTAGCCCTCGATCAGGATGCCGCTCTCTTCGTTCATCGAGAAGTCCGCCGGGCCGACCATGCGCTCCTTTCCATGCTCCCTGCACCATCCTTCGGCGGCGCTCAGTAGCGCCTCCAGCGCCTCCTGGTCGTCCTCGAACTCGAGGAAGCCGAACCAGCCCCAGTTCTTCTTCTGGTAGTCGTTGAACGCATGGTTGACCTGGGCGGTGATCCGTCCCACGACGCGCCCGTCGCGCCGGGCGAGGAAGTACTCGGCCTCGCCGTGGCTGAAGAAGGCGTTCATCCGCCGGTTCAGAAACAGCCAGCGCTCGAGCTTCGGCAGGGGGACCCACAACGGGTGGTTAGCATGCAGTTTGAACGGCAGGTCGATGAACGCTTTCAGGTCTCCTCTGCCCGAGACCGGAGTGACCTGCACGGCTGCTGTTCGCTCAGACACGCTCACTGCCCAGACCCTATATGCACACTTCGACAGACGTCTTTGCCAAGGTCCGCGGCCACGAGCGCGAGGAGCTCTTGCGCGCCGCGCGCGAGGCCGACGTGCTGCCCTACTTCCACGTCCTGACCTCAGCGGCGATGCCAGTGGTCGAGATGGAGGGCGCCGAGCGGATCATGCTCGGCTCCAACAACTATCTCGGGCTGACCGGCGACGAGCGTGTGATGCAGGGGGCCGAGGATGCCCTGCATCGCTATGGCACCGGCCTCACCGGCTCGCGCTTCCTGAACGGGACGATCCCACTGCACCTCGAGCTCGAGCGGGAGATCGCCGAATGGATGAACACCGACGCCGCGCTCGTGTTCACGACCGGCCACCAGGCCAACCTCTCGACGCTCGGCACGATCCTCTCGCCTGCGGACACGGTGATCGTCGACTCCGGCGACCACGCCTCGGTCTTCGACGGCTGCCTGCTCTCGCGCGCCAAGCTGCGCGCGTTTCGCCACAACCGCCTCGACAAGCTGGAGAAGATGCTCGACCGTGCCCAGTCCGACGGCGGCGGCGTGCTGGTCGTGGTCGACGGGGTCTTCTCGATGGAGGGCGACATCGCGCCGCTGCGGGAGATCTGCGATCTGTGCGAGCGCTACGGCGCGCGCCTGATGGTCGACGAGGCCCACGGCGCCGGCGTGCTGGGGGCGCGCGGCGCGGGAACCGCGGAGCTCTTGGGGGTCGAGGATCGCGTCGACCTGCGGATGGGGACGTTCTCGAAGTCGCTCGCCTCGTGCGGCGGCTTCGTCGCCGGCCCGGCGGACGTGATCGAGTACCTGCGGATCTATTCGCGCCCATTCCTGTTCACCGCCTCCGCGGTCCCGGCATCGCTAGGGGCCGCGCTCGCGGCGCTGCGCGTGATGCGCTCCTCCGACGGTCCGCCGCTGCTCGAGCGCGTGCTCGCCAACGCCCGCCTGCTGCGTGACGGGCTGCAAGACCTCGGCTTCGCCGTGGTCGAGCCCCAGGAGCTGCCCATGGATGTCTCCTCGGCCCCGGGTGTCCTCAGAGCGGGAGCCGAGGAGCCGCCTCAGATCGTCACCCCGATCGTCCCCGTCCTGATCGGCGATGACTGGAAGGCGGCGCTGTTGTGGAAGGCGCTCTATGACGCTGGCGTGTTCGTCAACACCGCCCTGCACCCCGCCGTCCCGCCGGGCGGGGCTCTGCTGCGCACCAGCGTGATGGCCACCCACGACCGCGCCGTGCTCGATCGGGCGCTCTCCGTCTTCGCGCGGGTCAAGTCTGAGTTCGAGGCCGAGCACGGTCCGCTGCCTGCGCCGGAGCAGGCCTGAGATGAGTTCACGTCGGTCGGCGTTCCACCAGTCGATTGCGCTTGTCCATTTCTTCACAAGTCCTTCAGACAAGAAAAAAGGTCGCTTCTAGCGCACGAACCGCGCTCGCACTGTTGACCGCGAACCCCGTCCTGACGTAGCTTCATGGAGCGCTCTGCATGACCGTCTGAAGTTCGCCCCTTAGGAACTGGGTCCGATTATCGGGATCATTCGCGATTCGTCGCGGATCGTCTTCAGGTGGCCGTGGCGAGCGCATACCCGTCAAAATTCAAGCAAGGATGTTGCCCGCCGCGTCGCTCGCGGCGGCAACGGGGAGAGTGCTCACATGAACGCGACAGCGACGATGGCCCCTGCCGACCGGGCGGGCGGGCCCCAATATATGCGCGCCTTGGAACGCGCCAATCAGGTCCGCCTGGCCCGCGCCGAGCTCAAGCGCCGAGTCGCGCTGGGCGATCTCTGCGTCGCCGCTGTGATCCTCGACTGCCCGTGGGAGGCCGACTCGATGGCGGTCGCGGACCTCTTGATGAGCCAGCGTCGCTGGGGTCAGACACGCTGTCGCAAATTTCTCGCCCAGATCGCGATGTCCGAGAAGAAGACCGTCGGGTCGATGACCGACCGCCAGCGCCGCACACTTGCGGCGATGCTCACCGCCGTTCCGCCGCGCGGCGCGGAGACCGCCGATGCGCAACAGGACGGCGATCAGGCGGCCGAGCTCTACAACCGGCCATTTGGCATCTCAGCGCATCCTGCTCCGCGTGAGCATCGTGCGATGGCGCTCAGTCACTGAGGGATCCGGCCGGGGCCGCGCAGACTGCGCGGCCCCCCGGATAATGGACAGCCGGAGGAGAGCTTGACGTGCCACCATCCGGCGAGCATCCCGATCAGCCCGAGCCGCGGACGCACCTC
>Ga0302229_10001767_pt1 | contig 16278 bp, 20 predicted proteins | sample II_Palsa_N1_3_FD_193518 | JGI IMG/M metagenome (GOLD analysis project Ga0302229, IMG submission 193518) | Peat permafrost microbial communities from Stordalen Mire near Abisko, Sweden - II_Palsa_N1_3 | ecosystem: Environmental > Terrestrial > Soil > Palsa > Peat permafrost | place: Sweden... | reverse complement strand
GGCGGTGTCGATGAAGTTGATCCCCGCATCCAGGGCCTTGTGGATGATGCGGATCGAGTCGTCGTGGTCGGGGTTGCCGATGGCGCCGAACATCATCGCGCCGAGCGCGTAGGGAGTGACCTTGATACCGGTCCGGCCGAGGGTGCGGTAGCGCATGCGGCTTCTCCTGAGGTTGTGGTCGATGTGTGGTGATCGATGTGCGGTGTTCCCCCACCGATGCCGTACCCTGGACCGAAGCGGAACGTTCTTCCGGAACTATACGGAAGCGCTTTCCGGAAAGCAAGTGGAGGAGTGTCGTGACGGAGAACACGGCGCCGGCCGTAATCGACTCGGCCGGGGATGCGGGTCCGGGCGCACCCGAACCCCCGCCGCGCCGGCTGCGCGCCGACGCGCAGCGCAACGTCGGCTCCTTGCTTGAAGCAGCGAAGACCGTCTTCGCCGCGTCAGGCGTGGACGCGCCCGCGAAACAGATCGCTGATCTGGCCGGCGTCGGAGTCGGGACGCTGTACCGGCACTTCCCGCAGCGCTCAGACCTGGTCAAGGCGGTGTTCCAGCATGAGGTGGATGCCTGCGCCGACGCGGCCCCCGTGCTGCGCGCCGGGTACGAGCCAGGCGAAGCACTCGCGAGGTGGCTGCACCGGTACACCGAATTCGTCGCGACCAAACGAGGACTCGCCACGGCCCTGCACTCGGGTGATCCGGCGTTCGACGCCCTGCCCGGCTACTTCATGCAGCGACTCGCGCCGACCCTCGGGTCACTGCTCCACGCCGCGGCAGCCAGCGGCGAGATCCGCGCCGACATCAGCCCCGAGTACCTCCTGCGCGCGGTCGCCAACCTGTGCCTGTCCGTGGCGGACGAGGGAGCCGCGTACAGCCAGCGCATGGTCGCGCTCCTCATCGACGGGCTACGCTACGGCGCGGCGGATGCGGGCAGGAACGCGGAAGATGCCCCCGGCTAACGAGGAGGTCACGCGTGACATCCCCCTGATGCCAGGCGGGCGACGGATGCTCGGGCACGCGCTGGAATTCGGCCGCGACCCGCTCGCGCTGCTCCAGCGGGCTAGGGAGCACGGCGATGTGGTCCGCATCCGGTTCGGGCCGTTTCGCGTTTACGTCCTGAACAGCCCGGACGCGATCAGGCAAGCGCTGGTCAGCCAGGCCAGGAAGCTGGAGAAAGGCCTCAACTTCGGCCGGACCAAGCGGCTGATAGGCAACGGGCTTGTGATGTCGGAGGGCGAGAGCCACCACCGGCAGCGACGCCTCATGCAGCCAGCGTTCCATCGCACCGAGATCGCCCGCTACCTGGCGACGATGCGGGATGTCGCGGTGCCGCGCATCAGCGCGTGGCCAGACGGCAGGACGCTCGCCTTCGACCACGAGATGCGGTCGATCACGCTCACCGTGCTGACCAGGACGCTCCTTTCCAGCGACATCGACAGCGAGGCGATCGACGAGATCGAACGGCTGCTGCGCGTGCTCCTCTCCGAGCTCCTGGCCAGGGGGATTACTGCGAATGTCCCAGGGCTTGGGTGGGTACCCACCCGGTCCAACCGGCGGTTCGGCGCGGCCAACCGGCGGCTCGGCGCCATGCTGACGGACATCATCGACGGGTACCGGGCGGCCGGAGCGGACCATGGCGACCTGATTTCGATCCTGATGCGTGCCCGCGACGACGAGACCGGCACCGGGATGACCGGCAAGCAACTGCGCGACGAGGCGACGACACTGGTGATCGCGGGTTCCGAAACGACCGGTAACACCATCGCCTGGGCCTGCTACTTGCTGGCTCAGCACCTGGGAATCCAGGAGCGGCTGCAGGAAGAAGCCGACCTCGTGCTAGCCGGCGGCGACGCCAGTTACGAGACCCTGGCCAGGTTGCCCTACACCCGCGCCGTGATCACCGAGGCGCTGCGTCTGTACAGCCCAGTGTGGATACTGCCCCGCCGGGCGCTCGTCGATGTCGAGCTTGGCGGCCACCTGCTCCGGGCCGGGAGCAGGATCATGTTCAGCCCGTACGCGCTCAACCGCGACGCACGGCTGCACCGCGACCCGGACCGCTTCGATCCCGACCGGTGGGCCACCGACTACACCAGGACCGACATGCGGGCATCTTTTTTCCCGTTCGGGCAAGGTATCAGGAACTGCATCGGCGAGGGGTTCGCCTGGACCGAGTCCACGCTCTTGCTGAGCGCGATCGCCGCCCGCTGGCACCTCCGGCTGGCCGACGGGGCCTCCGTGCATCCGGTAGTAAGCAGCACCCTGGTGCCGAACGAGCTCCCGATCATCGTGACCCGCCGCGGGTGACCGCCGACGGGATAGGCTCCCGCCCATGGGACGTCTGCCGCTCGCGGACCCGGGCGACGTCGGCACCAGCTCGCTCGCCCGTAAGGCGCCGGTGTGCCAGACTGCCTATTCCAACGTGCCGGAGCTCTGAGAAATGGACTACGACGACGCCGTCGAGACGTTTTGCCGCCCGCGTCCCGCGGGCACCCCGCTGCCGGAGGTGGTCCGCGCCGGCGGCCCCGCCCGCAGGCTGCGAGATGCGTGCGAACCGCTCGCCATGCACGCGCTGTGGAACCGCCACACCAACGAACGCCTGGCCGCCCTCGGCCTGGACTTCCTCACCAGCTACGTCGGCGGCCGCGCCGCGAGCCTGGGCGAGCCGTCACCGGCGGTCGTCGTGGCGACGTTCGCCTGGTTCGAGCCGGATCTGCTGACCGGGCTCTATGAGTCCGCCCGTTCGACGGCGCCGCGAGAACAGCTGCTGACGGTCAGGGACACCGCCACCGCCGCCAGCCTGGCCGAGGTGCTCGCGGGTGACGACCCGACCGAGGTGGCCGACCTGCTCGCCGACGCCGCGGAGGGCGCCGACGGCACCGGGCGTCCGCTGTTCAGCGGGCTGCGCGGGCGCGGCCGGCCCGGTGATCCCTTCCAGCGTCTGTGGTGGGCCTGCGACCTGGTGCGCGAGCACCGCGGCGACTCGCACGTCGCGGTGGCGAACGCGGCCGGGCTCGGGCCAGTGGAGATGAACGTGCTCACCGAGTGCTGGCTCGACATGCCGCTACTGTCCTACACCGCCACCCGCGGCTGGTCCGAGGCGGCGATGCGTGCCGCGGTGGACGGGCTGGAAGCCCGCGGCTGGCTGCGGGACGGCGCGCTGACCGACGCGGGCCGCGCCGCCAGGGCCGACATCGAGGACCGCACCGACGCCGCGGAGCAGGCGATCGTCGCCGCGCTGGGCGGCCGGCTGGACGAGGTGTGCGCCCGGCTGGACGGCTGGAGCGAGCGGTGCATCGCGGTCGGCGCCTTCCCCGCCGACATCCTCAAACGCGCCGCCGGCTGAACCGCCGCCGGCTGAACGGGACGGCGATGGCTTACCCGAAGGCGAGGGGCGATCTCGTCGCCGACGGGACGCCGAGGATCCGGCGGGCTTGCGCGGCCGTGGCCGGGGCGCGCCCGAGACCCTCGACGATGGCGACCGCGGCGCGCAGCAGGTCGAGGTTGGACGGCTCGACGGCGTGCACCCCGTCGGCGGTGAACATCGGCTCGTCGTTGTGGTTATGCACGATCGAGGCGCCTGACTCGATTCCCGCCAGGGCGGCCTCGGTGATCTCGGCGGGCGTGCGGGGCACGTGTCGGTTGCGGTGACGGGAGGTTGCGCCGTTCACCGCCAGCTCCAGTATCACCGGCTCGACCATCGATCGCTAGTATGACGGCGGCGTCCCTCCCGGCGCCAGAGGCCGTTGAAAAGCCAAGGCCGCGGCGGCCACCCGCGCCAGTTCCGCCCGTCCGGGGGCACCGGGTCCGAGAGGGCACCGTCGGTGCGGAAACGCCGATTCTCGAGGAGACACAGGTGAGCAAGTCCCATCCCGAGCAGTGGACCATCAACGAAGTCGCGGAACGCCCGGACAGGTCGCTGGTGACCGCGCTGCGCGAGTTCGATACGACGCAGATCGCCGACTGCGGTGGCCCGGTCGCGGTCGTGGGCCCGCCGTTGCGTCACCTGGCCGGCGGGCCGCAGCTGTGCGGCCCGGCGGTGACCGTGTGGACCAAGCCCGGCGACATCCTGTACGTGCTGAAGGCGACGGACCTGATCGCTGCCGGTGACGTGCTGGTCATCGACGGCGGCGGCCGGCCGGACGCAGCCGTGATCGGCGACATCGCCGGTCAGGCTCTCGCCGATCTCGGCTGTGACGGGCTGGTCGTTGACGGTGCCGTTCGCGACCTCGACGGCCTCGACGCAGCGGGCTTGGCTACGTTCGCCGTGGGCGCCCATCCCGCGACGGGATCGAACCAGGGTCCGGGTGCGATCAACGTCGTCGTTCAGTGCGGCGGGGTGACCGTCCGCCCGGGGGACGTGGTCCGCGGCGACGCCAGCGGCATCGTCGTCGTCCCGAAGGAACACCTCGCGCCGGTGCTCGCCCTGACCAAGGCGGTCGCGGACCGGGAAACCGGTTGGCGGCAGGCCATCGCCCGCGGTACGAGCCTGCCCGCCGCGGCGGGCCTCGACGACCTGATCAGCAAGCTCGCCGCAGACCGGGGCACGGTGTAGCGGTGCTTTAGCGCAGTCCCGGGGTCCGTCTTGTCGCGGGGCAGCAGGGTGAAACTTCCGCCCGACAGCGGGGCGACCGCGCGGAAGTCACGTGCGGCCCGTGTGACCGTATCGGCATGGGCCCGGCCCAGCCGCGGTGCCCGAGCGCGCCCTTCCCGTGCCGGATCCCCGGGGCGGGGCTGGGGTTGGTGAGGCCGTTCTCGGGGATGCCGTCGAGCGAGGGGTCGATGCCTAGCGTGAGCGCGTGGGTGGCTGGCTTCCCGAAGGGAACGTCGGGGTCTTGCACCACGAGCACAAGTTCCACGGTGCCGGCTGGCGGCTGCGTCCAGGCGAGGGCGGGTGAGATGTTCGCGCCGAGCAGCCTGCCGCGGTGTTTTTCCGGGATGGGTGCCCCGTGGCCGAAGGCGGGGCTGGTCAGGGTGAAGTTCTCCGGGGCCTGCAGGTCGGGGCGGGCCCAGACGAGGGTGTGGTGGCCGGCCCGCCGGTTCCGCAGTGCGACGCCGAGGGGATTTGCGGGCATGACTTCGACTCCTTCTAGCTGTGAACCTGGCTACCTTTGAGAGTGGGGCTACGGTCGGCGGGCGGCGCGGTCAGGGCGTGCGCGGCCTGCGGTCGAGGAAGTCGACGATCTCGGCGCTGGTCGCGGTCTCGCCGAGCTTGGGGAACACGCGCTCGAGGCTGTGCCGGTGGGAGTCGGGGTCGTGGTCGGCCATCGCGTCCGTGGCGAGCACGACGTGGTAGCCGTGGTCGTGGGCAGAGCGTGCGGTGGATTCGACGCCGGCGCTGGTGGAGACGCCGGCGAGCACGACCTGGGTGACGCCGAGGTCGCGCAGCAGGGTGTCCAGGCCAGTGTCGTGGAAGGCACTGCGGCGCCGCTTGGTGATCAGGTGGTCGTCCGGCTGCCGCTCGAGCTCGTCGATGATGTCCGCCCAGCCCGCGGGCAGCGGGCCGGCGCTGCCGCGGCCCCCGGCGTCGGTGCGGCCGGGAGCGCGGCCGGTGACGTTGACCAGCACGACGGGCAGGCTGTGCCGGCGGAAGGCCTTCGCCAGGGCCGCCGCATGGCGCACGACGTGCGCAACCGTGTCGGAGACGATCCCCTTCTGCAGGTCGATTACGACGAGGGCCGGATTGGGGTCGAGAGTGGTCAGCGGCATGGATTCTGCTCCTTGGGGATATTAGGGATGGCAAGGGTCAGGACCGGGCTCCGGCGGCCGGGGTCACGGCAGCCTCTGTCTCGGTGGGCGGCTCGCTGCTGCCGCGCATGAGGGAGACGACCGCGGCGATCACGCCGAGGGCCGCGGAGACGGCGAAGACGAGGACCAAGCCGTCGTGGAACGGCCCGGAGATGAGGTTCGGGAAGAACTCCCGCCCGGTAAGCAGGTTCCTGTTCGCCGGCGTCAGCGACGACAGCGCCCCGTGCTGCGACAGCAGGTAGTGCACGGGGTTCACGCCGAGCATGGCCGAGAACAGGGACGAGACCGGCGGGAGGCCGCCGATCTGCGCGGCGACCTGATGGCTGACGCCATGCTGGGCCAGACCGTTGGTGAGGGTATGCGGCAGGGCGCTGGCTAGGCCCGCGATCATCAGGGAGAAGAACACCCCGATCGACAGCGAGGTGCCGGAGTTCTGGAAGGTGGCCCGCATCCCGGAGGCGACGCCGCGGTACTCGGCCGGGACGCTCGACATGACCGAGGAGGAGTTCGGCGAGCTGTACATCCCGATCCCCACCCCGTTCAGGGCGATCAGCAGGGCGAACGCCAGGTACGGGAAGTTCACCGGCAGCACCAGGAGGCCGACGAAGCTCATCGCGAACAGGAGCATGCCGCCGGAAGCGAACCAGCGTGCTCCGAACCGGTCGCTTGCGGCGCCGGACAGCGGGCCCGCGATAAAGAATCCGGCCGTCAGCGGCAGCAGGAAGATGCCCGCCCAGAACGGCGTCTGGCTGTAGTCGTAACCGTGCAACGGCAGCCAGATGCCCTGCAGCCAGATGATCAGCACGAACTGCAGGCCGCCCTGCGCGAGCCGGGCGGTGAACCCGGTGAGGGTACCGGCCGTGAATGCCCTGATCCTGAACAGGCGCAGCTGGAACAGCGGCTCCGCGACTCTCCGCTCGATCGCCGCGAACACGGCCAGCAACGCCGCGCCGCCGGCGAGTCCCGCGATCACGGCCGGGTTGGACCAGCCCATCGGGTGGCCTTCGTAGGACTGGATCCCGTAGGTGACCGCGACGAGGATCGCGCTCAGGCCGATCGCGAAGGTGGCGTTGCCCCACCAGTCGATCCGCGCCGGGTGCCGTGCCCCGTTATCCCGCAGCCGGAAGTACGCCCACAGGGTCCCCGCGATGCCTACCGGCACGTTCACCCAGAACACCGCCCGCCAGTCCCACGCCGCGAGCAGTCCCCCGGCGGTCAGCCCGATGAACTGCCCGGCGATCCCCGCGACCTGGTTCACGCCCAGGGCGAAGCCGCGCCGTTCGCGCGGGAAGGCGTCGGTCAGGATCGCGGCCGAGTTCGCCGAGAGCATCGAGCCGCCGAACGCCTGCAGGAAGCGCCAGCCGATCAGCCATAGCGCCGCGTGCGAGCCGGTGAAGGGATCCAGCGACAGCAGGATCGAGGCGACCGTGAACACCACGAAGCCCAGGTTGTAGATCCTGACCCGGCCCAGGATGTCTCCCAGCCGGCCGAGGTTCACCACGAACACCGCCTGCACGAGCCGGTAGCCCATGATCATCCACAGCAGGTAGGCGATGTTCGCCGGAGCCAGCGGGTCCAGGCGGATACCCCGGAAGATCGCCGGCAGCGCGATGATCACGATGGAACCGTCCAGGCTCGACATGAACACGGCCATCGTCGTGTTCGTCAGTGCGACCCACCGGTACCTGTCGGCCTCCGAGGAGCGGGGCCTCGTCGTTCGCGGCGGCCTGCTCGGCTGACTACTCATCACTCCTCCGGCCCGCCCGTGCCTCGCGACGTGGGGCGCTGCGCAGCGGGCACAAGAGGCGCCCATTTGATTAGGTATACGAAAGACTTCTTTTAGGTATACTAATGATCTATGGAGAACGACGCAACCCAGGAGCAGGCCGTCCGGGCCGTGGGGGCCGAGGGGGCCGATCTCGGCGGCCAGGTACGCTCCGCCGTCGGGCGCCTCTATCGCCGCTTCCGCAGCGAGCGCCCCGAAGGCGGCCTCGGGGACGCAGCGCTCGCCGTGCTCACCCGCCTCCACAAGCACGGGCCGCAGACCCTGACCGAGCTCAGCGAGCACGACCGCGTTTCCCCCGCCTCCATGAGCCAGACCGTGAACCGCCTCACCTCAGCCGGCTACGCCGTCCGTACCCGCGATCCGGACGACCGCCGCAAAGTACTCTTCAGCACCACCGCCGAAGGAGACGAGCTCGCCAGCGCCGCCCGGGCACAGCGCAACGCCTGGCTCGACCAGCGGCTACAGGCCCTCAGCGCCGAAGACCGCGCGGTAATCGCCGCTGCCACGGCACTCCTCAGCAACATCGCCGACTCATGACAGACCGCTAGGGGTACGTCCGCAGCCGCGTCTTCGACGAGGTCAGGTCGCTCACGAGTGTTTCGCTCGTATGTCTCGTCGCCAGCGAGCCGGTGGCGTGCCGTAGCGGTGCTTGAACGCGCGGCTGAATGCCGCCTCCGACGTGTAGCCGACCTTCTCCGCGATGAGCGTGACCGGAAGGGAGGTGTCGCGGAGCAGGTCGGTGGCGGCGTCCAGGCGCACGTGCGCGAGATAGGTGGCTGGCGGCTTCCCGACGCGGGCGACGAACCGCGCAGCGAACGCCGACCGGGAAAGGCTGCACGCTCGGGCCAGCTCCTCGACTTTCCAGTCGTGGCCGGGGTCTCGGTGGATAGCGCTCAAGGCCAGACCGATCTGCGGGTCGAGCGCACCGGCCAGCCAGTTCGGTTCGGCGTCCGCGCCGGCAGCCCAGGCGCGCAGAATCTGGATGAAGATCAGATCGAGGATGCGGGCGACCATCACCGCCGATCCCTGAGAGGGCGATTGCATCTCGAATAGGAGCATCCTGCGGGCCACTTCGAGCCCTTCGAGCGCTTGGCCGCGGGCGCCGCGCAGGATGATCACGGCGGGGAGGCTCGCGAGCAGGTGACTCGCCTGCGGGTCGCCGATGGTGAATGTTCCGCAGAGCCAGCGCGGCGGCTCGGGTGCGGGCGCGTCGTGCTCGGACGCGCCGCCGCGCACGGTTGCGTGCGCGCGCTTGCCTGCGTCGCTGATGTGGTGCGGGTCTCCGCGCGGGAGCAGGATGACATCGCCGCGACTCACGCGCTCGACCCGCGAGTCGCCGTCGACCGGGCCCCGCTGCTGTTCATCTCCGGCGGCAGCGACCACATCCTGCCGCCGGTCATCCAGCGGCACAATTACGAGAAGAACGCCAAGCACTCCACCGCGATCGCCGCGCACAAGGTGTTCCCCGGCCGGGACCACTTCACCTGCGGGGAACCCGGCTGGGAAGCCGTTGCCGACTTCGCCCTGGACTGGGCCCTCGCCCCGGCCGCGGGCGAGCTCGGCTAACCAGCGCCGACGGCCAGCGGCCGGCCGTCCCGCGGCCGGCCGCTGTCTCCCGGCAACCGGGTTACTGCCCGCGAACGCCCGCCGCGGTACTTGTACGACCAGACCCGCAGGTACTTCACCGCGATGGCGGCCGACGAAGTACCCCTTGGTGTAAACGATGTCCACCGTGTGCCAGCCCGGCGTCAAATTCGGACCGCTGGTGGGCAGCTGCACCTGGCCCGCCTGGCCATTGGTGTCGGTGGAGGCGAAGAAAGCCGAGGAAGGGCGGCTGTACGTTGCCGGGCGGTCATCGCGCCATCATCGTCACCGCCTTCTTGCGGCTGGCGAGTCGGCCGGTCGGCACCGCCAGCCGGTTCATCCTGCCGACGGCGATGCTGGGTGGCGGGTTGCGGGAGCAGGTCCGGTCAGGTCAGGTGGAACAGGGCTCCGGCGTTGCCGGAGGCGACCTTGGAGCGGTCCGCGGGGTCGGGGATGGCGTCGAAGAATTGCCTGACCGCGGCTGCGCTGGGCTGGTGGAAGGGGTAGTCGGTAGAGAACAGCACCTGTTCGGCGCTGGTGAAGTCGAGAGTGTGGCGCAGCAGCCGCTCCTGAAGCATCCCGCTGCTGGTGATGTGGATGTTGGTCGTGACGTAATCCGACACCCGGCGTTCGAGGTGCTTCGCGATCCCGGAGAGGCTGTCGGCGCGGTCCATCCAGAACAGCAGCATCTCGCCCCAGTGGCCGAGCACGAGCTGAAGATCGGGGTGGCGGTCGAACGTGCCCCGCAGGATCAGCCGCAGCGCGGACAGGCCCGCCTCCATGTGCCAGCCCCAGCCGAAGGTCGCCAGGCCGAGGTCGACCAGCGGATCTAGGCCCCGGTAGGCGGCATCGCGCAGCTCATTCGAGGGGATCTGCGGGTGGATGAAGATCGGCTGGTGCAAGCTGGCCGCGGTGGCGAACAGGTCGTCGTAGGCGGGGTCGTCCAGGGTGCGGGTGCCCGTCCGTCCGTGAATCATGGCGCCGACGTGACCCAGCTGGGTGGCGCACCGCTCAAGTTCCGCGACCGCGGCCTGCGGATCGCTGGTCGGCAGGGTCGCGAACGCGCGGAAGCGGGCCGGATGCGCGCGGACGGCGTCCGTGGCCTCGTCGTTCGCGTCCCGGGCCAGCGAGACGGCGTCGGCGGCGGGGAGGGCCTGGGTAGCGGGCGTGACGACCGACAGGACCGCGACGTCGATTCCGGCGGCGTCCATTGCCTCGACCCGGCCCTGGCCGATGTCTTCAAGCCGGGCCTGATTGTCGCTCATGGTGTTGAACGCGACGCTTTCGTCGCGCTCCCCTCCCAGCAGACGGTCGAGCGCGTCGCGGATGCTGGCACTGTTCCAGTGCTCTTCGATCGCGATGATCTTCATCCTGATGTCCTTCCGGGTTCAGGTCCTCGAGTGCGAGCCGCGGCGCTACCAGCGGACGGTCTAGCCCCGGATCAGGCCCGACCTCACTCATCGATCGTTGAGCCGACTATACACGTTTCACTCAACAACGGTAGAGTGGACTTGTGAGCGAGCAGAACAGCAGAGCCGCCAAGCGGGCAGCCACCGCGCAGCGCATCCTCGACGCGGCGCGTGCGGAATTCGGCGAGCATGGCCTCGAAGCGGCCACCATCCGCGGCATCGCCCGCCGCGCGAAGGTCGACCCGTCCCTGGTGATGCAGCACTACGGGTCGAAGGCCGCCCTCTTCAACAGCGCCATCCAGCTAGGGGAGGCAAGCCCCGGCGAGATCGAAGCCCACTTGCATGACGTGCTCGACGTCCGGCTCGCGGCCCTGCCCCCGGAGACCAAGGCCCTCGTCCGGTCCATGCTCACCGCACCGGAGGCAGCAGCCCAGATGAGCGCCTTCCTCAACGAGCGAGCCGCCAACCTGAGCCGCGCCATGAGCGGCGACGACGCCGACCTGCGGGCCGCGCTGACCGTCAGCAGCATCCTCGGGCTCATCATCGCCAGGCACTTCCTGCAACTCGACGCGTTCGCCCGCGCCTCCAACGCCGAAATCGCCCGCGTCGCCCGCGTATGGGTCACCACCGGAGTCGATCCCACCACCGCCGGGCAGCATCCCCGGACATCCACCCCTGCCAACTGAATCCCATGCGCGGACTCTCCGCGAACGATCGCCGGCCGACCGGGACGCCCCGCTCAGCCCCGGTCGTGGAGGGTCACCTGGTAGCCGTCGGGGTCCGCGACCGTGAAGGTGCGGCCGAACGGCCCGTCGACGGGCGCTGAGACGATCGTCGTGCCGGCGGCGACGAGGGCGTCGTGGATGTCCTGCGCATCGGGGGCGTGCAGCCACAGCGCCATTCCCTGGCCCGGCTGCGCGATCGCGTCCAGGTCGACGCCCGCGACGACGTCGCGGACAGCGAACGCGATCGGCTTGGTGTCGAACACAACGGCGTGCGGCGGTCCCGCTTCGGAGCGCTTCAGCCCCAGGTACCGCTCGTAGAAAGCGGCGGAACGCTCCAGGTCGCGCACCTGCAGTGAAATGAAGTCGGGTCCGGTGACGGCCACGATTCTTGCCTCCTCATTGGATGTCAGTCTTCTGACACACCACAATGTATGTCAGAATACTGACATGAGTCAAGGCGAGCCCGGAATCGAGCTGGACACATCGCTGGGGTACCTGCTGAAGGCGGCCGCGAGCGCCCTGCACTCTGCCCTGGAGGCCGTGCTGAGGCCGCTTGGCATGACGATCACCCACTACGCCTGCCTGGAGCTGCTCGCCCAGCGACCGGGCCTGTCCAACTCCGAGCTTGCCCGCGGCGCCTTCGTCACCCGGCAGTCGATGAATGTGCTCCTGCAGGCCCTCGAACACCAGGGACTCGTTGTCCGCCCGGCACAGGCACCCGTCGGCAGAGCCCTGCCGACCGAGCTGACCGCCCGCGGGCGCCGCCAGCTCAACGTGGCCAGCGCCGCGGTTCGCCGTGTCGAGCAAGACATGCTGGCCAACCTGGATGTCAGCGAACAAGATCAGATGCGGCGCCTGCTCTCTGCGTGCATCGCCTCACTGACCAAACCGCCCGCATCGGTGACGTGACTCAGACACGCTGGTCTCCGTGCTTAACCTGGAAGAGAACAGCAAGGTGGTCGCCCGGGTGGCAGCCGGCCCTGACATCGTGCCCGCGGCGCTGGCGGAGCGTCCCGACGTCGCGATGCTCGACATCGACCTGCCGGGGCTCGACGGGCTCACCGCCGCGGCGGAGCTGCATGAACGGATGCCCGCGTGCCGGGGCGGGGGTGCGCCAATGGTCGTGACTCCATTCTTTCATTCTCCGGCGCAATTCCCATCTTCATTCTCCTGGGCCGGTGTGTCTGGACGACAATTGCTCTGGTCCGGACTTGAAGTCGAGCGGCTCCGCAGTAATTCACGCATTTCCTCGCCAATTTCCGCGTAATTCGCCACTCACGGCCGCCAACAACACTGGCACTAAATCCGAGCCCGACGGGACCGGCCGGTCCCTGCCTCCGGGGGCCCGTTCCTGCGCACCATCGAGGTTGCCGGAGCCGAGGCGAAGGCGGTGCTCGTCTGCCTCGGGGGCTCGAGCACTGCCATGGGGTGGCCGCAGTACACCGCCGCCCCTGCCTTCCGCTGATGCCAGGATCGCCGTCGTCAACCGAGGTATCGCGGGCAACCGGATCCGCCTCGGGGTCGGCGACGCGCTGGATGCGGAGTCGACCCCGGTCGCGGGGAAACCGGGGTCTCGTCGTGACGGTCCGCCGCATCCTCGCCCTCGTGTTCGTGGGGGTTGCTCGGAGGCATCCTGTCGCGGCTGTTCGGCGCCGGCGGCGGAATCATCATGGTGCCGCTCCTGACCATTCTGGCAGGCGTGGATAACCGCCGCGCGTCCGACAGCATCACCGACGACATGATCGAAGCCGCCGCCAGGCGGCGTGGTTGGCCCAATCTAGTCTCCGGGTTCCGCGCCGACTGCGCGCGTCCCGACGCCCGCCCGGCCGATCCCGGGGTGACCTCCGCCGCACGCCCCGGGGCCGCGCGCCTGCCGCCGTGCCGCCCTGGCACGGTCCCGGTCATGAGTACGGGTCCGCTCAGGTCGAGGCCGACCGGACGATCGCGGACAGCCGCTGGCCGATGTCGTCGGCCGTGGCCGGGACTGCCTGCTCCCAGTACCTGCCCTCAAGCAGCCACGAGCCGCCGTCGCCGGACGCGGCGATCAGGTTGCGTATCCGCACCTCGTCTCCGTCCGGCAGCACCACGCTCACCCGGGCCAGCCGAGTGAAGCGGTCAGCGAGGCTGGAGGTGTCGGCCGCCACGGCGGGGACCGGGAGCGGGGCGGCTGCCGTGCCGCCACCGCACCAGGCGACCAGCGTCGCCAGCACGCGGCCATCAGCCAGCAGCACGTGCGGCGCAGCAGCGCCGTCGGGGCCGTCAGGGAACTCCAGCAGGCCGGCGGGCGGTGTGTACCTGGCGTAGACCCGGGCGGTGAGCACCCAGTCGGTGTCTTCCGGGTCCGGCCAGGCGGGAGCGGTCGACGCGGACACCTCGGCGATCCACGCCGGGCGGGCCCGCGTGCTGGCGATGATGGCCAGGTCGCCGACCAGGGCCACCTGCCTGCGGCCCTGGCCTGGCACTTCCGCCCAGCCGGGCAGCTCTTCGGCGATGGGCCCGTCCGCCCCGGCGGGCGGCCAGGGCCGGACGTAGCCCTGCCGCTCTAGGTCCACCACCGGGTCGTCGGCGGCGGACTCTGCGGCCGGCACCGCCGTCGCATGCAGCACCGGGCCGCGCTCCGCGGGCAGCGCATCGTCCTGCAGTGACACGGCCGCCAGCTGCGCCCCGGTAAAGCCGTGCAGCTCGGCCTGGCCGACCTTGAATACCTGCCGCCAGCGCTCGCTGACTGAAACCGGTGCCTGCCTGGCGCCACGTCCGAAGCGCATCGGTGTCACCGCCCGCCCGCGGCGACGGCGCGCTGGATCTGGGCGGCCGCGTCCGCCGGGCCAGGCACCGAGAGGATCAGCTCGTGGTACGGGTAGGTGTCCAGCTCGATGCACAGCACCGGGGCCCGGAAGTGGGCGCAGATCAGCCGCCCGCCGTAGCTTGCCCGGTCGCTTCCCGGGGCGTTCACGTGGCGCCGCTGACCGAATCCGCGCGGCGGGGCCACCCGCGCCTGCAGCACGTGCCCGATCGGCGCGCTGAACGTCCAGCGGCCCCGGTTGGCGACAAGCACGCTGTCCAGGCCGGTCACCTCGACCTCCAGATTCGGGCCCGCAACCTGTACCTTAATCATGGTCCGTCCCGACCTGGCTGCCTATCATTACCCCATCATCACAGGCCAAGCTCGCCGCCGACCCAGGAAGCGGCCGAGCCGAGGCCGTGTCCGACCGTGTCGGCGGCCGAGCTGACGCCGTGCTCGATGCCGGACCAGTGCTGGTAGACGAACTCGCCGCCGAAGTAAACCGCGGTCCCGACCAGGACGCCGCCGACCACGACATCGACGCCGGGGACGGCCAGCAGGGTCGTCGCGGCGCCGATCTCCATGCTGCCGCCGAGCGCCAGCCCGGACGCGGCCATGTTCGCGCCGGCCATCACCCGGTCGGTGTTGCCACCGAGCAGCCCGTCAGGGCCGAACGACTTGGGCGGCGCGATCTCGGTGACGATATCGGAGCCGATGCCCGCGACCAGGCCGACCTTCCCGAGCGTGCCCATCAGGCCCTTGCCGGGGACGATGCTCTCCCGCAGGTCCTGCAGCGCATCCGTGGCGCCACTCGCGGCGGCGTTGTAGGCCGTCGCCTTGGGCTGCCAGTCGAAATAGCTGCCCTCGCGGGAATACCACTTCCAGAACGCCTCGTCCTCCGCTGCGCTGGCGCTGGACAGCTTGGCGGCGGCCCCCCCGTAGCTGGCCTCAGCGCGCAGGGTGATGACCGCGCCGAAGGCGCCCCAGGAGTTCAGCCCCCAGCCCGCCTTGTCGTTCCAGTCGGCGAAGTCGGTGACCAGCCTCTGCCAGGCGGACGACCCGCTGCCGGTTACCCCGTGCGCGCCGCCGCGGGCGGCGCCGGGCTTCGCCCCCGCCAGGTCGGCGGTGGCCGCCTGAAATCCGGCGCTGGCCTTCGACGCCGCCTGCTTCGCCTGACGTTCCGCCTCGGCGGTGAGCGAAACGGCGGTCGCGCGGGCCGCGTCGTACAGCGCGTTCAGCATGCTCACCTTGTTCCAGGAGTCCTGGGCGGCGGACTGCGCCTGATTAGCCGTCGTACGGGCGCTGTCCGCGGTGGCCTTGGCCGCGGGCAAGTGCGGGTTCGCCGTGGCATGGGCCTCGGCAGTTGCCGCCGTCTGGGCCGCATCCGCCGCGGTCAGCTGGTCGCTCTCCGCCGTCGCCTCCGCGCCGGTCAGCTCGCGGGCGAGGGCGTTCACCCGGGCGATCGCGGCGTTGGCCCGTCCCGTCGTCGCCTTGGCCTCGGCCAGGTCGCTGGCGTAGGCGCGCAGCGTACTCGCGCCCCTCGCCAGGGCCGCGCAGACGAGGGCGCTCGCGCTGGTGAGGTCGCCCGTGGCGGAGACGTAGGCGGTCGCGCCGAGTCCGCTCCACGTCGCGCCGTCGGCCTGCCCGGCGGCACCGCTCAGCGTGGCCCGGCCGCGGTCGAGCTCGCCGTACGCGGCGGTATAGGTGGCGGCGCCGCGGGACAGCGCGGCCGGGTCTCCCGGTGGCTCGGGGAGCGGGGTGAGGAAGAGGCCGGACCCGCCGCCGTCTCCGGTAGGAAGCATCAAGTACCCCGTGTGTGGCTAGGGTGCCGGGATCTGCGTCTCGTCCGTGCAGACGTAGGCGCTCGCGGCGCCCCCGACGGCCCGGCTGAGCGAGACGGCACAGTCGTCCAGGCAGCTCATGGCTCCGCTGATGAGGGACTGCAGGACATCGAACGCGCCCGCGGCCGGCTCTTGGCACCCGGCCGCCGCCGATACCGCGGCAGCGAGCTTGCCGCGCGTGGCGGACATGCTGCCCGCCACGCGCGAGGTACTCGACGCCAAGCTTTCCAGGGCGGCCGGGTCTACTGAGATACCACCGTCGCCGATGATCATGGCGCGGCGGTCTAGGAACCGAAGCTGGCGCCGACCTGGGCGTCGTTGGCCTCGTAGGCGACCGATGCCTGGCGCATCAGCACGCTGATGTCCGCCAGTGCCTGGTGCAGCTGGCGGGAGGAAGTCTGCCACT
>Ga0302229_10001765_pt1 | contig 16281 bp, 11 predicted proteins | sample II_Palsa_N1_3_FD_193518 | JGI IMG/M metagenome (GOLD analysis project Ga0302229, IMG submission 193518) | Peat permafrost microbial communities from Stordalen Mire near Abisko, Sweden - II_Palsa_N1_3 | ecosystem: Environmental > Terrestrial > Soil > Palsa > Peat permafrost | place: Sweden... | reverse complement strand
CTCGCCGACGATGCCGAGCTCTGGCAGCCGCTTGACCAGCGGCCAGCAGATCTCGGCCCGTTCCCAGTACGGGCCGACGACCGGCACGACCTCCTCGTCGACGAACCGCCGGACGGTGATGAAGTGCGACCACTGCTCGTCGGTGAACTGCTCGCGGACGGAGAAGAAGTCCGTCCCGAGGGATTCCCCGAGATGCACGCTCGTCACCTGCGTCATCGCTGGCTTCCTTTCATGGCCTGGCTCTCCGGTGTGGTGCGGTCGGCATCGAGAAACGCCTCCACGACCGGAGCGATGTGTTCGGCGTCTGCGGCCAGCTCGAGGTGGCCGCCGTGATAAATGTGCAGCTCACTTTGTGCTATCAGCCGGTGCATGATCCGCGCGTTGACCAGCGGGATGATCGGGTCGTCGTCACCGGCCAGGATCAAGGTGGGCTGTCGCAGCCTCGGGAGGCACGGCAGGCTGGTCCAGCCGGCGCTGGAGAGCAGCTGGTAGTAGTAGCCACGCGCCGGGCCCAGGCGGGTCGTCGCGTGCAGCAGGTCACGGGCCACGGCGGGGTTCTCCCGCGCGCTGCCGCCATACAGTTCGCCGGCGATACGGGCCGCGTAACCGGGGTCGCGGTGGCGGCGCGGCGTGAGCATGCGCAGCAGGACGCGCGGATTCCCGGGGACCATCAGCGCGCCTGGCCCGGTTGCCACCAGCACCAGGCGGCGTACCCGGCCCGGGCGGCTCAGCGCGAACTGCTGCGCGAGCCCGCCTCCCCAGGAGATGCCCAGGACGTCGGCCTGCTCATGGCCGAGCTGGTCGAGCAGGCCGGCCAGCAGCGACGGCAGCGTGGCCAGGTGGTACGGGACGGCCGGGGCCGGCGACCCGCCGATACCCGGCATGTCGAACCGGATGACCCCTCGCCGCGGATCGAGCGCGTCGACGAACGGCTGGAGCAGCTCCAGGCTCGCGCCGATGCCGTTGCACAGCAGCAACGGCGCCCATTCCGCGGCCCCTTCCCGCACCGAGACGCGGATGGTACGGCCGCCGATCCTCAGGATCCTCATCCGCTCGGCCGGCCCGGGCCGGCGCAGCCGGCCCGGCACCCGGCCAGGGCCAGATCCTGGGCGGTCTTCCCCGGCCGGCCCGGGCCGGGACGCGTCAATGGTCATAGACGTAGGTTCCCGGCGCGTCGCAGATCGGCACCAGCCCGCCACCGCCGGGCTCGGCCGGGGCGGCCTTCTCCTCCCCGCAATGCTCGGCCAGCCAGCCCGCGTAGTCCGGCCACCAGGAGCCGTGACAGGTCTCCGCGCGCCGAAGCCACTCCTGCGGATCCTCCGGGCAGTCCTTGGCTACCTGGTATCTCGCCTTGTCGTTTCCGGGCGGGTTCGCCATCGCGGCGACATGCCCGCTAGTGGACAGAACGAACCGGTTGCGGCCGGCGAGCAGCTGGGTGGACCGGTAGCAGCTCTGCCACGGGCAGATGTGGTCGGTGATCCCGGCGACCATGTAACTGTCGCGGTCGATCAGGGCCAGGTCCACCGGTGAGCCGAGCATGGTTACCCCGCCGGGCCGGGCCAGCGCGTTCGTGACGCCCAGCTGGAGGAAGTCCCGGTGCAGGCCCGCGGCCATCCGGGTGGTGTCCGCATTCCAGAACAAGATGTCGAACGGTGGCGGCTTGCGTCCGAGCAGGTAGTTGTTGACCCAGTAGTTCCAGATCAGGTCGTTCGGGCGCAGCCAGGCGAACACCTCGGCCAGCGACCGGCCGTCCAGGTAGCCGCGGGCCCGGGACGCAGCCGCGGCCAGCTGCGCAGTCCGCTCGTCCATCACGGCGCCGGCCAGGCCCGCCCGCGCCTCGTCCAGCACGGTGACCATGAGGGTGAACGCGGCGAGCCGGTCCTGCTGGCCGGTGTGCGCCAGGTGCGCGGCCACCATCGCGGCAATGACGCCGCCGGAGCAGGCTCCCATGAGCACGGTCTGCTCGCTCCCGGTGATCCGCGCCGCGGCGTCCATGGCATCCAGGACAGCCTGCCCGTAGGTGTCGAAGTCCCATGCCGCGTGCCGGGCGTCCGGGTTGCGCCAGGAGATCATGAACACCTGCAGGCCGCTGCCGGTCAGGTACTCCGCCAGGCTCCGTCCGGGCGCCAGGTCCATCACGTAGAACTTGTTGATCGTTGGCGGCACGATCAGCAACGGGACCTGCCGCACTGCGGCCGTGGCCGGGCGGTACTGAATCAGCTCGAACACCGGAGTCCGCAAGATCACCGACCCAGGCGTGACGGCGAGGTCCACCCCGACCTCGAACGCGTCCGGCTCGACCATCGACGGCACCCGCGGCGCGGCCGCCATGTCGGCGACGAAATGCCGGAGGCCCGCCAGGATGCTGCCGCCGCCGGTGTCGATGGCGGCCTTCAGCGCCGCCGGGTTCAGCAGCGGGTTATTGCTCGGGGCCAGCGCGTCGATCAGGTTGGTCACCCCGAAACCAACGCGTTCGGAGTCCGCCCAGTCCAGGCCGGCGTCGGCCACCATACCTTCCGCGGTCCCCGCAGCAGCCAGGTACACCTGCATCGCCCGGCGCAGCAGCGGATTGCCCGCCCATCCCGGATCGGCGAACCGGCGGTCGCGCCGGGACGGCTGCACCTGCGAAGCGCCCACCGCGATGCGGGCCAGCTCACCCACCAGCTGACGCCCCCGCCCGGCGACAAGCCAAGGCCGGCCAGCCAGCGCCGCAGCCAGGCGCAGGCCGGAACCACCCGGGTTCACCCGGCGCAGCGCGCCGATGGCCGCATCAGTGAGCAACAGGTCCAGGGGTGCCGCCACGGCATCCGCCGCGGCTGATCTGATCGTCTCGCTGTCGGGATTCATGATCTCTCCTCTAGAGGAGCCTAAGCAGCAGGGCGCGTTCTTCCATTGGTCGCTCGTTACAAACCCGGGGTCAGGCATGGTTCTGCGGGCACAGGCGTCCGCAGAATCACGTGACTGCGGTGAAGACCGCCGGCCATCGCGTTCCCGGCGCGCGCTATCAGCTGCCTCTAGGCATGCTCGCCGCTATACGCAAAAATCCACTGATGGACATGGATATGCAGGATCCGGGGGTCACTGAGCTGATGGCCGGCGTTGCCGCCGCGGTGGCCAGGCAACCGGTGGCCGAGGACGTGTTCGATGTCATAGTCCGCGAGATGCCGCAGCTGGAAGAGGACAAGCCCCTGCTGGCGCTGCTCGCTTCCAGCGTCGACGGCAACGTGGAGATGTGCCTGCAGATCATGCAGCACCGGATCGACCTGTCCGCGGCGGCGGCCCCGGCCGCCGCTGTGGAGTACGCACGCCGGCTTGCTCAGCGCGGCACGCCGCTGACGACGCTGCTGCGGACCTACCGGATCGGGCATGCGCGCTTTTCCGACTAGCTGTTCAAGGAGCTGGCCCGGCACACCGGTGAGGCCGAGCTGATCAGCGCGACCACGCTGAGCATGTCCAGGATCGTGGCTGCCTACATCGACCAGACATCCGAGGAGATGGTCGCGGCCTACACCCAGGAGAGGGAACACTGGCTCCGGAATCAGAACGCCGCCCGGGCCTCGAGGGTCCGCGAACTTCTGTCCGGTGAGCGGAGCGACGTGCGCGCCGCCGAAGCCACCCTGGGCTACCGGCTGCGGCAGTACCACGTGGGCCTGGTGTGCTGGGTGGGTGACGCGGCCGGCACCGCAGACGAGCTCACGAGGCTGGAACGGGCCATCGCCCAGGTCGCAGTGCAGGCGGCCTGCGCTGGCGACCCCGTATTCCTGCCCCGCGACGAATCGAGCGCCTGGGCATGGCTGCCGCTGGGGATTCGCGACAGATTCGACTCCGCAGAAGCCAGCACAGCCCATGCGAGCGCCGACATCCATTTCGCCTTCGGCGACCCCGCGAACGGCCCTGGCGGGTTCTGCCTCACGTACCTGCAGGCCATGGCCGCCGAGTCGGTCGCGCTTGCCGCGGGATCTCCGACACCCCGGGTGGTGACCTTCGCGGAGGTCGCGCCGGTGGCGATGATGCTCGGATCCGCGGACCTGCTGCGCGGCTGGGTACGCAGCACGCTGGCAGGCCTGGCCACCGACGACGAGCAACATGCCCGCCTGCGAGAAACGTTGCTGGTTTTCCTGCAGACCGGCGGAAGCTACAAGACCACCGCAGAGCGCCTTGTGCTGCACAAGAACTCGGTCCAGTACCGGATCCGCAGGGCCGAGGAAAGCCTTGGCCGCCCGGTGGCCGAGAGCCGCCAGGATATCGAGCTTGCACTGCAGGTCAGCCGCTGGCTGGGCGCTGCGGTGCTGCGACGCCCCGCGACGCCGGTCAGCCCGGGCCGCCGTAATCATCCGAGCCTCTAGTCGGCGTCCCAGCAGCGCCCAACCCGAGACGGCAACGCCCAGCCCGACGAGGATGGCGAACCCGAGCACGGTGTCGGGTGCGCTCGCGCCTAGGCTGAGCGCGACTCCGGCTCCGATCACCGGAACCGAGAGCCCTACATAGAGCGCGATGAGCAGGGCCGACGTCATCGCGACGCGGCTTTCGGGCGGGCTTGCTTCGAGCACGATCCCGGTGGTCCCTTTGAAGACAGCGCCAGAACCCGCGCCGATCAGCGCACCCCCGATCAGGAACAGCGCGAGGCTCGGTGTGGAAAGGCGCACGGAAACAACAAGCAGCACGAGACCTACGAGCATGGAGATCGTTCCGAAGGCGAGCACGCGCGACGCTTGCAGCCTGGCCGTGGCCAGCTGGGACGCCACTCCGCAGGAAAACAACAGGAAGAGCGAGGCGCCGGACAGCGCGAGCGAGGGATGGTGCAGCGTGGTGGCGAGGAAGAGTCCGGACAGCCCTGCGAACAGGCCATTTGCGGAGAAACCGGCAAGGGTCGCGGCTGCTGCTGGCACTGGAAGCCTGACCGGGCGTCGCGAACCGGCCGGCTGATTCTCCGTTGCCGCCGCCCGGGAAGCCGGCGCACCCGTCTCGGGCGTGGCCGACAGGCCGGCCAGGGCAACCGCCCCTAGCGCGACGAACACAAGGTAGGGCACGGTCAGCGGCTGTGCCACCCACTGCGCAAGGCAGCCGGCAATCAACGGGCCGACTCCAAGTGCGCCGACGTTCACCGACGTGCCGATGGTCCTAGCCCGGACGGCCGATGCGTTCGGATCCGCGCGCAGACGCAGTCCTCAGCGGTCCAGACACCCAGGTCCTTCGTCATCGTTGCTCTCCTTTGCCTCTGCTACTCGCGGGAGTGAGCTCAGGCCCGCCGCCGTACCTAGGGTTGCCACCTCACAGGTGAATGGTCGTCACCGGATCCTGGTGATTCCCCGCTAGGCCGTGGGGGCCGGAGCCACGAGCGGACTAGTGATGTGGAGCTGCCAGTCAGCGGGAACGCGGCCAGCCGGTCCGGGACTGGCTGGCTGAGGGGGCCGACTGGTCTAGCTGCTCAGGCCAGCCGAGAGCAGCCGGATCTCTCGTGCGCGCTGCACGGCCGAGGAACGATCCTGAGCCTGGAGCTTCGCGTAGATGTTGCGGATGTGGGTGTTGACGGTGTTCACCGAGACCGATAGCTCGCTGGCGATCTCCGGCCGGGAGAGGTTCGTCGGCAGATACCGCAGTACCCGCAGCTCGCTCGGACTGAGTTGCTCGATCTCTGCCAGCGAAGACCCATTGCCTGGCGATATGGATGTTCCGCGCATGACGTCGAGGATGTCCGTTAGCAGGGCCGCGTGCGCCGTCTCATGCCGCGGCATGGCCTCGAGCAGCTCGAGTGAGCCCGTCGTCGCGAACGGCAGGACGAGCCGGTCCGCCTCTGCCAGGGCCAGTGCGCACTCGGCGGCTGCGGTGGCAGCGCGCTGGTCGCCGAGTTCGCGGTGTGCGAGCGCTGCCAGGAGGTTTGCCTCAACGACTGTCACGTAGCCGATGGCCGGAACTATCCCGTTCAGGACATCCTGGACCGCGGCGAGAGCGGCGGCCGGGTTGCCCTCGGCGAGGCAGATGGCCGCGCGGGCATTACCGATCTCGGCGGAGCCTGCCAGTTCCGCATCGAGTGCTGCCAGCGAGGCCCGGGCCTCGCTGAGCTGCCCGAGCCGAGCTTGGGTGGCCAGCCTCCAGCTGGTCAGCTGACGCATCAGCGCGTGTGAGCCTTCCAGCTGGTCCTGCAGGTGCTCGGCCGCGCTGTATTCCGCAAGCGCCTCGCGCTGCCTGCGGCGGCCGGACAGTAGTATGCCCGTGGCCAGGTGCAGCAACAGCCTCATGGGGGGTCCGGTGTCCGTCTCCAGAGCGCGGGCGGCGCGCCGCAGCCAGCGATCGCCCTCGTCGAACTCACCCGCCCAGATGAGAGTGCCGGCGAGGTTCACGAGTGCTGGCGCGATGACCGGCTCCGCGCCCCAGCCATGCTGCTCGGCGAGCGCTATCGCCTCTCGGCACCGCCGCCGGGTAGTAGCGAAAGGCTCGATCTTCGATGCGAAGGCGAGCTCAGCCAGGCAGGCCACTTCGAGATCAGGACGTCCGATCCTCCGCGCAAGATCGGCGCCGTCCTGCAGATGCCGCTCACTGTCGGAGTTCCCCAGCGACCACGCTTCGACGATTCCGAGATTCATCAGCGCCACAGCGCGCAGGTCGCTGTCGAGCGCGATGTCCTCGTCGGACTGGCCGCTGACGGGCGAGGCAAGAAACCTGACCTGATCGACTACGCCCGCGAGGTGGCCGCGCCGCCGCGCAAGCGACAGTCTCAGCGCTGCGGTCGCCACTTCGAGCCGGTGCTTGCGGTCTGGCGGCGTAGAACTGATCGAGGTTTCCGCCACTGTCAGGTGGGCGGCCGCCTCGTCCAGGCGTCCCTGAGCAAGATCGCTGGCTGCGCGCGCGAGAGGGAGATCCGGTCCCTCAGTAACGGCACCCGGGGGGAAGGCCCGCAGCAGCGTCTGGATGGTCTGCGCCTGTCCGTCCAGCGTCAGGCCGAACGAGTGGTCGGCCAGCAGCCGCGCCGCGTCAGACCAGTCACCCGCCGCCTGAGTATGCCGGATGGTGTCGACGATCTCGCCGTGCTCGTTAAACCATTTGGCGGCCAGCCGGTGCAGGACCCGCAGTTCTTCGGGCAGCTTCCGGCGCAGCTCAAGCCGGAGCAGGTCAGCGAAGAGGCGGTGATACCGGAACCAGGTTCGGGCCGGGTCGAGCGATAGCACAAACGCGTTGGCGTCTTCGAGGTCGAGCAGGATCCGTTCGGAGCCAGGGTGACCAGTCAGCAGATCCGCCAGCTCGCCGTTGACCCGGTCGAGCAGGGAAGTGCGCAGAAGTAGCTGCTGGATCTCGGCCGGCTGGCACTCCAGCATCTCGGCGAGCAAGTACTCGGCAACGGTCCGGCTGCTGCCGGAGAACTCCGCGACAAATCTTTCCGGGTCTGGGCTGCTCGCCAGTGAGATCGCCGCGAGCCGCAGGCCGGCCGCCCAGCCTTCGGTGCGCTGATGCAGCTTCGCGGCCCCGGCGTCCGACATCGCGATGCCCGAAGTCTCGAGGAACTGGCGGGTCTCGCGCTCAGTAAAACGCAAGTCTGCCGCGCGGATCTCGGCCAGCTCGCCGGCCAGACGAAGCTTGTGCAACCGGAGGGGCAGGTCACGCCGCGTTGCGAGGATCGCGTGCACATGCGGGGGGAGCTTCTCCAGCAGCCGGGTCAGCTGCATCAGCGTTTCCGGCGAGGTCAGCTCGTGCAGGTCATCGATGACCAGGAAGGTGCGGTCGCGATGCTCGGCGAGCTCCGACAGAACTCTCTCGCCGATGGCCGCTTCATTGAAATCGGGTGTCGCTGCCAGCTGTTCGCCTTCGCCGGGCGTGCCCGAGGCGTGCCGGATGGCGCTGAGGACGGCAAGCCAGAACTGCTGGGAGTCCTGCTGATCGCGTCGCACCTGCATGACTGCCAGCCGGTACGGCTGACCCGGCCCATTTGCCCAAGCCCGGAGCAGCGAAGTCTTGCCGCTGCCTGCGGGGGCCGAGATAAGCGTTACCTTCGCTGCCGTCGCGCGATCCAGGGACGCGAGAAGGTCTCCGCGCTGAATCGGCTGCAGGGCTGCCGGACCTGGCTTTAGCGGATCTGCCCTAAATGCCACGTCTGAACCCGATCCCCGGCGCGCGGGCATGCCGCCGTCCGCCTCTCAGCATCTAGTCAGGTGCTCGGGCAACGCCTTGCTGGCCCGCGTCAGGGGATTCCTGCGTCGGCGTCATCAGATCCTGGCGATGCGGACTCACCTGCCTGCGCCGGACTATGACCGCATGGACCCTGCATCGGCCAGGTACATGATCAGGATCAAGGGTCATCTCGGTGCCACGTTGCTTTCCGCGTTTCCGGCGATGGCCTGGCAGCGGCAGTGCCCGGAGACAGTCTTGACCGGCATGCTGGACCGGCCGGCGCTCCATGGCGTCCTGACTGAGATCGAGGCACTTGGCCTTGACCTGCTCGAGGTCCGCCAGCTCCCCCCCGAGGCGGGATCGCCGGAAAGCGTGATGCCTGCACACCGTGAAGTTCCCTAACCTCGGAGCCCGATCACCTAACCGAGAAAGTGATGGTCACATGACCAGTGCAGCCATCCGCGACCCGCTCGCGGACCATCTCATCACCCCGCAGAACGCCGCGCTGCTGCTGATCGACTATCAGCCCGCGCAAGTGGCCAGCGTCCGCTCGATGGATCACGAACTACTGGTCAAGAACGCCGTATCGACGGTCAGGACGATCAAAACCTTCGGGGTACCCGTCGTGCACTCCACCGTGAACGTCGCCTCCGGCCAGGGACAGCCGACGATTCCCGAACTAGCGGGTCTGCTCGAGAACGACAAACCGCTCGACCGGACGACGGTGAACTCGTGGGAAGACACCGAGTTCCTTGCGCCCGTCCGGGCGACCGGCCGCAGGAAGCTGATCTTCTGCGCTCTCTGGACCGAGGTCTGCATGGCCTTTACCGCTCTCGACGCGCTGCGCGAGCGATACGAGGTGTACCCGGTCATCGATGCGATTGGCGGAACCTCGCTGGAGGCACACCGCGGCGGCCTTGAGCGCGTGGTCCAGGCGGGCGGGCAGCCGATCAGCTGGATATCGCTGGCTTGCGAGCTTCAGCGCGACTGGGGTCGTCAGGCCACCGTTGCAGATGTGGTCGAGATCGTCCTGGATGACCGCCTGCGGAAGGAGTAACCGCCGACCGACCAAGCGGGGCGATCCTGCCGGTATACGGTGCCTAGCTGCCTGGCGAGGTGCGGGCCGTACCCAAATCACCATGATCCGGCGATGACTTCTCACCTGGCAGCTGGGGAGTTTGGGCATGACGCGAAGCGCACGGCCGTCAGGGGACGTGCCCTAGTCGCGAGGGAGATGCCATGACAACATCAGCCGCCGGTACGGGCAGCGCCGACGAACTGCCCGACTACGCGCCCGTCCCGCGTTCGGCGCTCGGTCCCGCCCTGAATGAGCAGGGATACTACGTCGGGCGAGTCGAGCGGAACCTGTACTGGGTCACCGACGGGGTCTACCAGTCAGCGTTCCTGGTCACTCGCGACGGCGTGGTGCTGTTCGACGCACCGCCCAGCATCGGCCACAACCTCCGGCGGGCTGTCGACGAGATCGCCGCCGCCGAGGGCGTCAGCAACACCGTGACGCACCTGGTCTACTCCCATCACCACGCCGACCACGGCGCGGCCGCCTCGCTGTTCGAGAACGTCGTCCGGATCGGGCATGAGGAGACCCGCCGGCTTCTGCTCCGGGACAACGACCCGGCCCGGCCTGCGCCTGACGTGACCTTCGCCGACAGCTACACGCTGGAGGTAGGCGGAGAGCGCGCCGAGCTGGCCTGGCACGGCTCCAACCACTCGCCGGACAACATCTACATCCATTTCCCCGGCCACGACACCCTGATGTTCATCGACGTCGTCAACGCCGGCTGGGTGCCGATCTACAACCTCAACCTCAGCGAGGACGTGCAGGGGTACATGCAGGCTCCGGACATCGCCCTGTCGTACCCGTGGACGCACTTCATCTGCGGGCACCTCGGCAGGCTCGCCACCCGCGAAGACGTCGCCCTGCACCAGCAGTACATCGCTGACATTGAGGCCGGCTCCAGGGATGCGCTGGCAAGCGTCAACCCAGTGCCTTATTACATGCGATATGGGGAAAACGTCTGGGCCGGCGTGAAGGGTCACCTAGATACGGTGACCGAGCGTGCAGCCGCGCCCGTGATCGCTAAGTACACCGGCGTGCTGGCGGCCGCGGACATCGAGGCGTTCACGATGACGACCACGTTCGCCATCATGCAGTCGCTGCGCCTCGACAAGGGCCCGAGCGGTCCGGTGCACCCCTGAGAAACTCCTATGACCGCCCGCGTACCGGGACCGGCGGCTGCCGGTCTGGGCGCGGACGCGCCATTCTGCTTAGGTAGGTGACGTGGCGGCGGCTGATCGATCGGTGCCCGGAACGCTGCCGGATGCCATCGGCGTCCGCGGCGCCCGGCATAACAACCTGCGCGACGTCGACGTCGACGTGCCGTTGTGGCGCACGGTTGCCGTCGTCGGCGTGTCCGGGTCGGGCAAGACATCGCTCGCCATCGGCACCTTGTACGCCGAGGGCATGCAGCGATACCTCGCTGGCCTGAGCACCTACAGCCGCCGCCGGCTAACCCAGGCACAGCGTCCGGACGTGGACCGGATCGATCACCTGCCGGCCGCGCTTGCCCTCCGGCAGCGGCCGCCGATTCCAGGACCGCGCAGCACCGTCGGGACCATGTCGGAGGTCCTGAACGTCCTGCGGCTGATGATGTCGCGGCTGGGCTCGCATCTGTGCCCGAACGGTCACCGCATCGATCCGTCGATCGCGGCGTTTGCCGAGGAGATCGTCTGCCCGGTCTGCGGTGCGCGCTTTGAACATCCCAGTGCCGAATCCTTTGCCTTCAACTCCTACGGCGCGTGCCCGGCCTGCCAGGGCCTGGGCGTGCGGTCTGAGGTCGACGAAGCCACCCTGGTGCCCGATCCGGACAAGACGATCGAGGCGGGAGCGGTGCTGCCGTGGAACTCCGGCGGGCGGCGGCTGTCGATGTATGCCGCGGGCGAGCTCGGGGTTCGCCTCGACGTCCCGTACAAGTCGCTCACCGACCGCGAGCGCGACATCGTGCTGCACGGCGCGCCCGTGCAGCGGCAGGTGACGCTGCACCCGGGCCGGAACGATCAGGCGGTGCGGCTGTCCGTGAACTATGACAATGCCGTCGCCGCGGTAGAGCGGTCACTGGGCAGTGACAACGAGCGCACTCGCCGGCTGGCGCAGCGTTTCGTCATCACCGCGACCTGCTCGATATGTCACGGCACCCGGCTACGGCCGGAAGCACTGGCTTCGCAGCTTGGCGGACGGAACATCGCCGAGATCAGCATGCTCAGCCTGGAAGGGCTGCGGGAGTTCACGGCCAGCCTTCCTGCCGGGCTGCCCGCCGAGCTCAGCCGGGTGACCGCCGGGCTGATCGCCGAGCTGAGCGGCGCGCTCACGCCGCTGCTCGACGTCGGCCTGAGCTACCTCACCCTCGACCGTCCAGGCGCCTCGCTGTCGACCGGAGAGCGGCAGCGGCTCGAACTCACCTCAACCGTCCGTGCCAGCACCACTGGCATGCTCTACGTGCTGGACGAGCCTTCGGTCGGGCTGCACCCCAGCAACGTCACCGGCTTGCGCAAGATGATCTCCGCTCTTGCCGCGAACGGTAATTCGGTGATTGTGGTCGAGCACGAGCGGGAGCTCATCCGCTCCGCCGACTGGGTCATCGAACTCGGCCCCGGCGCCGGCGCGCAGGGCGGCCACGTGATCGCCGCGGGCACCCCAGGGCAGCTGGAAGCCGACCCGGGCTCGATCATCGGCCCCTTCCTGGCCGGCGCGCCCGGCGTTTCCCGTAACCGATCCGAGCGTGCAGGTGACGACGGGCAGATCTCCATTGAGATCGCCGATCTCTACAACCTGCACGACCTCACCGCTGAGTTTCCGGTGAACCGCCTCACCGCGGTGGCCGGCCCGTCCGGGGCGGGCAAGACCGCCCTCGTGCTGGACAGCCTCATCCCGGCCGCGCGGGCGCGGCTGGGCGGCTTGCCCGAGCCGAGCCATGTCCGCCGCCTGAACCTCCGCGGTATACGGCAGGTTGTCCAGATTGACGCCTCGCCGATCGGGCAGAACGCGCGGTCAACCCCGGCAACCTACTGCGGGGCGTTCGATCACATCCGGCGCCTTTTCGCAGCGTCTGCGTACGCCCGGCGCCGCGGCTGGAAGCCCGGCCACTTCTCGTTCAACACCCGCCAGGGCCAGTGCCCGGTCTGCCGCGGCCTGGGACACCTGGATCTCGACATTCAGTACCTGCCTGACATCACCGTCCAGTGCCCGGCCTGTCATGGCGCGCGCTTCAACGACGCGGTCCTCGCGGTGCAGGTCGAAGGCTTGACCATAGCCGATGTGCTTGGCCTGAACGTGCACGACGCCGTCGATCGGTTTGCCGGCAGGCAATCAATCGCGGCGGCGCTGCGGCCCGTCAGTGAGGTCGGCCTCGGCTATCTGAAGCTTGGCGAGCCCACCCCGTCGCTATCCGGCGGCGAGTCGCAGCGGCTGAAGATCGCCTCCAGGCTGCGCAGTAGCCAGCAGGGCACGCTGTACGTGCTCGACGAGCCGACCACGGGCTTGCACCCGCTCGACGTGGCAACGCTGGTGAGCGTGCTCGACCGGCTGCTTGACGCCGGAGCGACGATCATCGTCATCGATCATGACCTTGACTTGCTGGCGGCAGCCGACTACCTCATCGATATGGGCCCGGGCGGCGGCCCGGAAGGCGGCCGCGTTCTCGCGGCGGGGACGCCCGGCGAGGTCGCGCGTGACGCGGGCAGCGCGACCGGGCCGTGGCTGGCCAGCTACCTTGGCCTGCCGGGCGTCAGGCGCTGACGCGATCGAGGTCGCGCAATGCCTGGTCATCGAGTGTGGTGTCTTCGGCGGCCAGGTTCTCCCGCAGGTGGGCAACCGAGCCGGTGCCCGGGATGAGCAGCACGTTGGGGGCCAGCTGCAACAGCCACTGGAGTGCGGCCTGCGCCGGGGTGATGCCCAGCCGGGCGGCTGTCTGGGCAACCACAGGGCTGGTCAGCACGGGGTTGTCCTGGCCGCGCGGCCAGCCGAGCGGGCAGAACGGCACGAACGCGATGCCCTGGCGCAGGCACGCATCGAGAAGCGGCGCCGCCGTGCGGTCGGCTAGGTGGAACAGGTTCTGCACGCAGACGATCTCGGTGCCCTGGGCGGCATGCCGCAGCTGCTCCAGGCTGACGTTGCTCAGGCCTATCCCGGCGATCAGGCCCTCGTCGCGGGCCGCCACCATCGCGGCCAGCTGGTCGTCGAAGCGCGCAGCGGCTGTGCCGCTGTCGGCCCACTGCATGTCGTCGAGACACACCAGCAATGGCGCCTCGAGCGCTGCCCGCTGGAGCAGTGCCTCAAGATCCTGAAGGAGCCAGTATCTCTGCTCGGGCGACGTGTGGGCGTCACGCAGCGCGGCGCGCTCGAGAATGGGTGACGGACCGTCGAACAAGGCGTCCATCAGCGCGGACAGCTGGACCACGGTGTCACACGGCTCGGCCACGCCGCTGCCGACCCTGATCGACAGACGGCGCGCCATCGTGGCCACCTCCTCCAGCAGGCGGCTCTTGCCCATCCCGGCACCACCCTCGACCAGGGCGACGGTACCGATGCCGGAACGCAGCTGGTCGAGGTGCGCTGCCAGGGCCGTCAATTCGGCGTCGCGGCCGCGGACAGGCTGGCTTGGCTCCCGTGCCTCGCCTGGAACCCGGCTTGGGTCCACTACTGGCCGTCCGGCTGGATCGCGACTAGTCGCACAGACCCAATGGTACGAACTACCGAGCGCCCGCGCCTCGGTGCGGTGCATGGGCAGAGCCGGGCGATCCTCGAGGGAGTGAACGGCCGATGAAGTCAGGAAAAACGTGCCTGAAGGCGCTGCCGCGCCGCGCGCCTACGGTGCCCGGGCGCTCGTCCGCGTCCGGGGCACCGTAGGCCGAGGGCCTGGCAGGGAACCATCGTCAGCTGGTTGCCCGGACGGCCTCGAGGATGACCCTGGTCACGATGCCTGGGTCGGAGATCATGGACAGGTGAGGCGCGTGCACTGTGGTGATACGGGCGTGCGCGCGCTGATCCATGGCCAGCTGCAGCGCCGGCGGGATGGCGTGGTCGGCGGTACCGACGACGGACCACGAGGGGATGGTCTTCCAGGCCGGGACACCGGACTTCTGGCCAAGGGCGATCGACGCGAGCGGGCGCTGGGTAGCCGCGAGCACCCTGGCCTCGCTGACGGGCAGGCCATTAGCCATGCAGGACGGGAACGCGCTCTGCTTGATGTAAGCGTCGGCGACGCCCTTGGGGGCACCGGGGAATGGCACGAAGTTGAGGTTCGCCGGCGCCGCGCACGAGCCTGGATAGGCGGCGAGGAGCTGCGCGATGGACTGGCCCTTAGCGGGCGCGAAGGCGTCTATGTAGACGAGGGCCTTGACCTGCTTGTCGCCGGTTGCGGCGTTCGTGATGACCGCTCCGCCGTAGGAGTGGCCGACCAGCACGATGGGTCCGGTGATGCTCTGCAGGAAGTCCTTCAGGTAAGCGGAGTCATAGGTGATTCCTTGCAGCGGGTTCGGCGGCGCGTAGACCGTGTAGCGGTCGCGTTGCAGGTTCCTGACGACGGCGTCCCAGCTGCCGCTGTCGGCCCAGGCTCCGTGTTCCAGCACGATGGTGGGCCTGGGCACAGCAGCGGCAGCCGGCCTGATGACGTTAGCTGATGCGATCTGGCTAGCCGGGATGAGCACGGCTGCGATAGCTGCGGCGCAGGCCGTGACAATGAGGCGCAGCCTTCGGCGCCGCGCGATTCGGGCGATGTGCATGGTGATCCCCTTTCCTGGCATGCTGAAGGTCGCCCTGGCACAAAGGCTGGCCATCCTGCGCTCCGTCTGTGGCTCGGATGCGTGGCGCGCTCGTGCCCAGGCAACCCCGCACCGTTTGACTGTGTCCCCGCCACCTGACGGCGGGGTATCCGCAACCTGACTGCACTTATCGACGGGACGCAGTTGGTGGGGTTCGCGATGGGGGCGGGCGGGCGGAATCCGCTGCTGAGTCGATCAGCCCCGCACTACCACGTTCCATCGTGCTTATGTCTTTAGCAGGAACGTGATTGCCTCGACTGGCATCGTCGGGGCATGAGGCCCGTTGTGGCCTGCGGAACTCGAATGCGATCACGATCTAGGAGCTGCCGCGGAACAGGGCGAGCAAGTCGGCGGCGATCAGCCGATCGCCTTGACCATGTCGATGGCGCGGCCGAGGGTGTCGAGGCGGTGGCCTAGGGTGTCGCCTGCCGGATAGAGCCGGACGGTGCTGACTCCGGCGTCGCGCCACACGCGCAGGCGCTCGCGCACCATCTGCTCGGTGCCGATCAGCGTGGTGCCCAGCACCATCTCGTCGGTGACCAGTCCGGCCGCACCATCGCGGTCGCCGGCCTGCCAGCGCGCGTGGATCTGTGCCGCGACCTGCGACCAGCCCTGCCGGCTGTAGGCATTGTTGTAGAAGTTCGTGCGGGCCGATCCCATCCCGCCGAGGCTGAAGGCTAGCTCTTTCTTACGAGATGCCACGTGCGCCGCTACTTTGTCCTCGTCGTCCAGGAACGCGACCTCGGCGCCCTGGCACACGTCCAGATCGCCGCGGCTGCGCCCCGCCGCGGCGAGACCGCGGTCGAGATGCTCGAAGTAGGCGGCCGAGCCTTCCGGCACAAAGCTGGTTCCGAGCCAGCCGTCGGCCACGTTGCCGGTGAGCTCGAGCATCCTGGGCGACATCGATGCGATGTAGATGGGGATGCCAGGGTTCGCGGGCAGCGAGAGCCGCATCGGCCGTGTCTCGCCGGGTCGCGGGATCTGGAACTGGCTCCCGGAGTAGGTAATTTTCTCCCCGGAGAACGCCAGGCGGATCACCTCGATGGCCTCCCGCATCCGGGCCAGCGGCCGGGCGAACGGCACCCCGTGCAGCCCTTCGATCACCTGCGGCCCGGACGAGCCGAGGCCGAGCAGGAACCGGCCTCCGGACAACTGCGTCAGGGTCATGGCCGTCATCGCGATCAGCGGCGGGGTTCGGGTGCCGATCTGGATGATGCCCGAGCCGAGCAGCAGCCTGCTGGTCCGCGCGGCGAGGTATCCCAGCGGCGAGGGCGCGTCCGACCCCCAGGCCTCGGCGACCCAGCAGATGTCCAGGCCGAGTTTCTCGGCCTCCAGGACGAA